>Ga0316232_1001129_pt1 | contig 34546 bp, 28 predicted proteins | sample TBHtaG_FD_206006 | JGI IMG/M metagenome (GOLD analysis project Ga0316232, IMG submission 206006) | Freshwater microbial communities from Trout Bog Lake, Wisconsin, USA - TBH18025_13 | ecosystem: Environmental > Aquatic > Freshwater > Lake > Hypolimnion/Profundal zone | place: USA: Wisconsin... | reverse complement strand
GGAACTTTCGAACCTTCGCCTGGGCCGGAACAAGGGTTGACGCTGGACGCCCTCACATGACCCCGCAGGGGGCATGTGAGAACTCGTCACTGTCCAGTTTATCAGAAAATCAAGGCGTACGGTCTGGAGTCCTCAAGATAGTTTTTTCTTGGCTGGCGCGCGTGGTGGATGGCTTATCCTTTATCCCCAACCCGGACCTTCCGGACCCGAATATTAGGAGACATCAATGAAGTTACTGGAGCATCTCCTGACTGCGAAGCGGCACCGGCTCATTTCGATCGGGCCCGATGACACGGTGTTCCAGGCCCTGACCCTCATGGCCCAGCATGACATCGGCGCCCTTCTGGTGATGGAGGACGGCAAGCCGGTGGGCATCTTCTCCGAGCGCGACTTCGCCCGGAAGGGGATCCAGCCCGGCATGGAAGCCAAGACCACAGCGGTGCGGAAGATGATGAGCGACAAGCTGATCTGCGTGACCCTCACCGAGACGGTGGAGGACTGCATGGCCATCATGACCGACCGGCACATCCGGCATCTGCCGGTGCTGGCGGAGGACGGCTCGGTGGCGGGCTTCCTGTCCATCGGCGACCTGGTGAAGGAGACCATCTCGGAGCAGACCTTCATCATCGGCCAGCTGGAGCATTACATCTCGCACTAGGCGAGATCGAACAGAATGACTTCGCTGGCGACCGACGCTTCGAGGGTGGCCGCCGCTTCCTCCGACAAAGCGGCGCCGTCGCCGGCCTTCATGGCCTGGCCGTTCAGGACCAGCGCGCCCCTGGCCACCTGGACGTAGCCGTGGCGGCCGGAAGCGAAGGCGTGCCGCACGCCCTTGCCGGGATCCAGCCGGGCTGCGAGGACCCGCACGTCCTGGTGGATGACCACCGAGCCGTCGGCCCCGTCCTGGCTGGCGATCAGCCGCAGGCGGTTGCGCAGTTCCGGGTCGGGGAAGGCGGCCTCCTGGTAGCGCGGAGCGAGGCCCGGGGTGCCGGGAAGCAGCCAGATCTGCAGGAAGTGGACCACCTCGGTCGCGGAGCCGTTGAACTCGCTGTGGCGGATCCCGGTGCCGGCGCTCATGGCCTGGGCCGAACCGGGCTTCAGGGCGCTCTGGTGGCCCGTGGAATCCTCGTGGGCCAGGGCGCCCTCCAGCACCCAGGTGAGGATCTCCATCTCCTTGTGGCCATGGGTGCCGAAGCCCTGGTCGGGCTGCACCCGGTCCTCGTTGATCACCCGCAGGGCGCGGAACTGCTGGTGGGCGGGATCGTAGTAGTCGCCGAAGGAGAAGGTGTGGCGGGTGTCGAGCCAACCGAAATCGAAGTGGCCGCGGGTGTCGGCCGGGCGGAAGGCGATCATGGCAGTCTCCTGTTCAAGGGGTGCTGGCCGCGAGCCGGGCGGTCCATTGCACAAAGGCGTTGAGCGCCTGCTGGATCTCCTTGCCGGCCCGGGCGTCCAGCGGGGCGCCGGCCCCGTCCAGGTTGCGGTCGGCCAGGGGCACGCTGATGGCGCCCGGCAGCGCCAGGGCCCCCAGGTTGGCCAGCACCGGGCGCCATGAGAGCAGGGCCCGGGCGCCGCCGAACGCCCCGGGCGAGGCGGCGGCGAGCAGCACCGGAAGGCCCTTCAGCGGGTTCGGCGCGAGCGTGGACAGCCAGTCCACGGCGTTCTTGAGGTGCGGCGGGATGCCGGCGTTGTATTCGGGCGAGACGATGACCAGCCCGTCGATCCCGGCCAGGGCGGCCTGCACGGCGAGCACCCCGGCGGGGGCCGGCAGGTCCGCGTCGAACAGGGGCAGGCGCAGGGGCTCTCCGGCCACGGACACCACCTCGTGGCCCATGCCTTCAAGCTGCCGGGCGAGATGCTCCAGGAGACGCCGGTTCAGGGAACCCTGCCTCAGACTTCCACCCAGAACCGCGAGTTTCATGGAGGCCTCCCCCCGTGCGCTGTCAATTCCCAACTATTCAGCCATGGCCGGGGTTCGCGCAAGGGATTTCCTTCCCGGAAACCCTGAAGTTACTGTCAATCTATTTGCAGACCCATCATTTACTGCAGAAAGCCCCGGCATGAACTGGATCACCCCCCTCACCCTCGCGTCCGGTGACCGTACCCACACCCGGGCGGTGCACATGGCGCTGGTCCGGGACCTGTACCGGCGCAGCCGGGTGCCGGTGCTGATGCAGCTGGCTTTCATCGCCATCTTCTACCTCGTCCTGAGGCGGCAGGTGGCCGCCCAGGGCGCGCTCTGGTTCCTGTTTCCCGGCCTGGTGGTGGTGGGCCTGTACCGGGCGGTCCTGGCGCTGCGCGGCGACCACCTGGAAGCGGTGATGCGCCGGCCCAACCCCCGGTTCATCCTGTTCTCGGCGGGCGCCTGCGGGTTCGGGCTGCTGCTGGGCGGGATCATCCTGCTGGTCGTCGGCCACCTGGATGTCGGCCAGTTCCTGCTGCTGACGCTCTGCGTGGTCGGCCTGGCCTCCCTGGGCTGCGTCACCATGGCCGGCAGCCCCTGGTGCTACGGGGCCTCCCTGCTGCCCACCCTGGGCAGCCTGGTGGTGGTGGGGTTCATCCATCCCCCCTTCGGCATGGGCCACCTCTTCTCCGTGGCCATGCTGATCTACATCTTCGCCCTGCTGGGCGCGGCCTTCGAGGTGCACCACGTGCTGTTCAGGACGGTGCTGCTGACCCAGCGCCTGGAGGACCTGGCCCTGCGGGATCCCCTGACGGGCCTGCGCAACCGCAGGTACCTGGACGAGTTCATGCAGGAGGAGACGCCGCGCGTGCTGCGCCGCTGGCTGCTCAACGAAGGCGAGGTTCTGAACCGGCGCAGCATCAGCCTGATCCTGGTGGACCTGGATTTCTTCAAGCACGTCAATGACGAGCACGGCCACGCGGCCGGCGACGCGGTGCTGCTGCAGGTGTCCAGGCTGCTGAAGGAGATCGTGCGCAAGCCGGACCTGGTGCTGCGCTGGGGCGGCGAGGAATTCCTGATCCTGGCCCTGGATTCGGACCGGTCCGCCCCGCCGCTGATCGCCGTCCGGGTCCACGAGCAGATGGCCAAGCACCCCTTCCTCCTCCCGGGTGGCCAGACCATCCGCCAGACCTGTTCGGTGGGCTACGCCATCTTCCCCTTCCTGCCCGAGCGGCCCGAGGGGCTGGGCTGGGAGCAGGTGTTCCGGCTGGCCGACGAAAGCCTTTACGGCGCCAAGGACAAGGGACGCAACCGGCTGCAGGGGATCCTGCCCGGCGCGGGGGACCCCGACGCCATCATCGCCGCGCTGCAGGCGCCGGAGCCGGATTTCCCCAAGGCCCTGCAGGCCGGGTTCATCCAGATCGGCTAAGCTGGGCCCATGACCCTGTTCGTCCTGGAAAAGACCCTGGCCCTGTTGATCATGCCGGTGGGGCTGATCTGGCTGCTCATGCTCGCCGCCGTCCTGCTCTGCCTGAGCCGGCGCCTGTGGGGGCCGGCCGCCCTGTGCCTGCTGTGCGCCGCGCTGTACGCCTGCGCGGGCAGCACCTGCCTGGGAGATGCTCTGATCGGGTCCCTGGAGCGCCAGTTCCCGCCGGTGGCGGTGGCCGCGCTGGAGCCCTTCGATGCCGTGTGCGTCCTGGGCGGGGGCAGCGAACTGGACGCCGCGGGCGTGCCGGAGCTGGGAGTGGCCGGCGACCGCATCTTTTTGGCGGCCAGGCTGTGGCATGCCGGCAAGGCCCGGCTGCTGGTGACCAGCGGGGCCGCCTGGGACGGCATCGCCGGCCCGCGCGACGCGGGCCAGGAGACCCGCGCGCTGTGGCGGGCGGTGGGCGTACCGGATGCCGCCATCCTGCCGGTCCGGGAGCCGTGCTGGAACACCCGGGACGAGATCAAGGCCTACGCCCGGCTCCAGGCCGAGCGCGGCTGGCGGCGCATGGCGCTGGTGAGCTCGGCTTCCCATCTGCCCCGGGCCATGGCCCTGGCGTCCCGGGCGGGGTTGACGTTCACGCCCCTGGGCGCCGACCGCCAGGGGCGCCGCCGCGCCTTCCAGCTCCAGCAGCTGGTGCCCCAGGCCGAGGGTTTCTCGATCAGCTACCGGGCCTGCTGGGAGTATTTGGGTCGGTGGTTGGGGCGCTAGCCCGGTCCCAGGAGCGCGAGCGGCTCCGGCCCCTGGAGCACCTGGCCCGGCCGCACCAGCACCGCCTCCACCCGGGCCCGCCCGGGCGCGCTGACTTCGAACTGCATCTTCATGGACTCCAGCACGAACAGCAGCTGGCCCGGCTCCACCGCATCGCCGACGGCCGCGTGCACCTCCAGGATCTTCCCGCCCATGGGCGCTAGCACCTGGCCGAAGGCCGCCGGATCGGCGCCGCGGCCCGCCACGCGCGCCTGGGGGTCTTCCAGCGTCAGGGTCTCCCCGGCCATGGCCAGGGCCATGTCCGATCCCGGCAGCCGGCAGGCGCTGCAGGGCGTGTCCTCCCGCCCCGGGACCCGCAGGATGAACCGGCCCGGCGCCGCCTCCCGGAGCAGCGCGAAGGCCGGCGCGGGGGCTCCGCCGCCGATGGTCAGCTCCGGATGGGCCTGGGCGGCGAACCGTTCGGCGGGGCCGGGCGGGGGCTGGCCCAGGCCGCGCAAGGCGCAGGAAAGCGCCTCCCGGAACGGCTCGGATTGCACCAGGGCCAGGTGGGGTGCGGACAGGAGCGGCGCGTTCAACTCGGCCAGGCGCTCCTGGATCCAGCCGGTGGAGGTGCGCCCGGCGAGGAAATCCGGGGTCCGGCTGATGGCCTGGAGCAGGGGCAGGTTGGTGACGCAGCCGAGGATGACGAAGTCCGCCAGGGCCCTGGACAGCAGCGCCACGGCGCCGGCACGGTCCGGGCCCCAGACGATCAGCTTGGCGATCAGCGAATCGAACTGGGCGTTGACCCGGTCGCCCTGGCCCACCCCCGAGTCCACCCGGATGCCCGGGCCGGACGGCTCCCGGTAGACCAGCAGCGGGCCCGGGGTGGGGATGAAACCGCGCCGGGGATCCTCGGCCAGGATGCGGGCCTCCAGGGCCACCCCGTAGGGCGCGGGCGGGGCGAACACTGCGGGGTCGCCCAGGGAGGTCGGCCAGCGGCCCTCGGCCAGTTCCAGCTGGGCCTGGATCAGGTCCACCCGGTAGACCTGCTCGGTCACCGGGTGCTCCACCTGGATGCGGGTGTTCACTTCCAGGAAGTACCAGGAGCGGTCGGCGTCCAGCAGGAATTCCACCGTCCCGGCGCCCCGGTAGCGGGTTTCCCGCACCAGGTCCAGGGCGGCCCGTCCCAGGGCCTCGCGCAGGGCCGGGTCCACCACGGAGCTGGGGGCCTCCTCCAGCACCTTCTGGTGCCGGCGCTGCAGGGAGCACTCGCGCTCGCCCAGGAACACGCCGCCGCCGCGGCCGTCGCCGAACACCTGGATCTCGATGTGCCTTGGCCCCTCCAGGTAGCGCTCGACGAACACGGTGCCGTCATGGAAGGCGGCCTCGGCTTCCAGCCCGGCCCGGCGCACCGCCTCCGGCAGCAGGCCGGCCTCGGCCACCACGCGCATGCCCCGGCCGCCGCCGCCGCCGCTGGCCTTCACCAGGAAGGGCGCCCGGATGCCCCGGGCGGCCAGTTCGGCCTCCCAGCGCTCCGGGGGGATGTTTGCCAGTTCATGCGAAAGCAGGGCCTCCAGCACCGGCACGCCGCAGGCCCGGGCCAGCTGCTTGGCGGCCTCCTTGCGGCCCAGGGCGCGCATGCTTTCCGGGGCAGGCCCGACGAAGACGATGCCGGCATCCTCCACCGCCTGGGCGAACCCGGCGTCCTCGGAAAGAAAGCCATAGCCGGGGTGCAGCAGCTGGCCGCCCCATTCCCGGCAGGCCGCCACGATTCCGGCGCTATCCAGGAAGCTGGCCACCGGCAGCACCGCGTCGGCTTCCAGGCGCACCCGGGCGCCGGCGTCCTGGGCGGTGGAGACGACCGCCACCTGGTAGCCAAGGGCCCTGCCGGCGCGCAGGATGCGCCGGGCGATCTCGCCCCGGTTGGCGACGACCAGGCGCCGGGCGCTCAAAAGGCCTGGTCCCAGGGCGGAGCGCTCTTGTCGAAGAAGGCCTGGAGGCCCTGGCGGCCTTCGCCGGAGGCCCGGGCGGCGGCGATGGCGGAGGCGGTGTATTCGAACAGGTCCGGGTCGGGCAGCGGGGCGATGCGCAGCAGCAGCTCCCGGGTGGCCCGGGCGGCCCGGGGCCCGGCCCGGAGGAATTCCCGGAGCACCTTGGCCAGGGCTTCCTCCCCGGTCTCCCCGGGTTCCACCAGCCGCTGCGCCAGGCCCGAGGCCAGGGCCTCCGGGGCCAGGATCCGGCGCCCGGTGAGCATGAGCGGGGCGGCGTGGGCCAGGCCCAGCTTGCGCACGATGTACGGGCCGATGACGGCCGGCAGCAGGCCGAGCTGGACTTCGGAACTGGCGAACACGGCGTTCGGCTCGGCCAGGACGAAGTCGCTGCACGCCGCCAGGCCCAGGCCGCCGCCGATGGCCGCGCCGCGCACGAAGCTGACCACCGGCGCCGGGAAGCCCGCCAGGCCGCGGAACATCCGGCCCAGCTCCCGCGCGTTCTCCAGGTTGCGCCCGGGCTCGGCGGCGGCCTGCTCCTGCATGTAGGCCAGGTCCGCCCCGGCGCAGAACACGTTGCCTTCGCCCTCCAGCAGCAGGAGCCGGGCGTCGCCGGCCGCCAGCTCCGCCAGGGCCTGGGACAGTTCCCGGAGCATCTGGGCGTTGAAGGCGTTGCGTACCTGGGGGCGGTCCAGCACCACGCGCACGATGCCCTGGGCCAGGGCCTCGGCCCGGACCGTGGCGCCGGCGAACAGGGTGGCTTGCAGGGGAAACGGGACCAGGTTGGTCATGCGGGGCTCCCTTGGGCGGCCAGCTCGCCGGGGCAGGGCAGGTCCTCCGCGGCGATGGTGGCCAGCAGGGCTTCGGGCAGCTCCAGTTCGCAGCGCAGCAGCGCCTGGGCCAGGGTCTTGCCCTGGGCGTCGATGAACAGGCTCATGGTGCCGCCGCCGCCCAGGGTCTCCTCCAGCAGGAAGTTCAAGGCCCAGAGCTGGGGCACCGGGTGGCGCGTCACCGGGCCCAGGCAGTGGTCGCTGAACCAGCGCTTGACCTGCCCGGCGTCGAGGTGGTCGCGCAGCCAGGCGTAGCACGGGCCGGAGCGGCCGATCAGGCCGATGTTGGCGGTGTCGCCCTTGTCGCCGCTGCGGGCGTGGGCGATGCGCATGAGCGGCAGGCGCGCCATGGGCCCCTCCGCCGGGAAGGGCGGCCAGGGGTCGGCCGGTTCGGCCACCGGCTGGGGCCCCGGGGTGGCGGGCCAGGGCAGCGGTCCGGTGGCATGGACCTGCTCCAGCCTGCCGGTGCCCCGCTCCTCCAGCAGCCGCACGCTGGGCAGGGCCAGGTCCCTGGGCATCAGCGCCGGCCAGTAGCTCACCACTTCGGAAATGCCCGGGGCGCCGCCGGTGACCGCCACCCCGGCCGGGCCGGAGAGGATCATGGAGGGCAGCAGCTTGCGGAACAGTTCCAGGCCGTCCCGGCGGGCCGAACGGGCAGACAGCCGGAGCAGGATTTCACTGGCCGGGTGCCGGGGGCTCAGCCGCCGGTGGGTCGCGTCGTCGCCCACGCATTCGGTGCAGGTCTGCTCCAGCCGGGGGATCCCGGCCAGGTCCAGCTCGGCTTCAAGGCGCTGCCAGAACACCTGGGCCAACAGGTCCGCCTTGGCCCGGGCGTCCGGGCCGGAGATGATCAGCGCGCCGCCGGACTTGAACCCGTCGGCATAGGCGATGCTGACCTTCAGGAGCTCCGTGGGCGGGCGGCCCTGGATCCCGGAGACCCGCACCCGGTCGGGGCCGTCCGGCTCCAGACGGACGCTGGAGAAGTCGGCGACGACGTCCGGGGTGAGGTAGGTGCGCGGCTCGCCCATCTCATAGAGCAATTGCTCCCGCACGGTCTGGCAGGTGACCAGGCCGCCGCTGCCGGGGTGCTTGGTGACGGTGAAGCCGCCGTCGCGCCCGCATTCCACGATGGGAAAGCCCAGGTCGTTGAAGCTGGGGACCTTCTTCCAGTCGGTGAAATTGCCGCCGGTGGCTTGCGCCCCGCATTCGATGATATGCCCGGCGACGATGCCGGCCGCCAGCAGGTTCCAGTCCGCCGGACCCCAGCCGAATTCATGGATCAGTGGGGCCAGGGTGATGCCGGTGTCGGTGACCCGGCCGCTGATGACGATGTGCGGATCGAAACTCAGCGCCTCGGCCACCGGCATGGCGCCGAAATAGGCATTGGCGGCCAGCGCCTGGTTGGCGTGCTGGAACGGCGCGCCGGTCTCGAGGTTGCGCAGGTCCACGCCCTCGGCCATGAGCTCGGCCAGGCGCGGCGCCACGTCGTCGCCCTCCACCACGGCGATGCGCAGCTTCAGGCCCTTGGCCCGGGCCACCGCGGCCAGGGCGGCGGCGCAGGCTTCGGGGTTGACCCCGCCGGCGTTGGTGATGATCCGGATGCGCCGGAGCAGGATCTGCTCCAGCAGGGGCTCGATCTGGGTGACGAAGTCCCGGGCGTAGCCGTCCGCCGGATTCCGGCTCTTCTGCTTCTGCAGGATGCTCATGGTCACTTCGGCCAGGTAGTCGATGGAGATGTAGTCCAGGTCGAGCGGGCCGAGCACCTGCCGGCGCAGCGCGTGGGGGTCGTCGCCCCAGTAGCCGCCGGCGTTGCCGATCCGGATGATGCCGTTTTCCTTCAAAGGCCACCTCACATTCGCAGCACGCCCATGCGGGTCGCTTCCACCGGGGTTGAAAGGGCGCAGGCCAGGGACGCGGCCAGCACGGCGCGGGTGGCGCGCATGTCCACCACGCCGTCGTCCCAAAGCCGGGCCGAGGCGTAGGCCGGGTGGCCTTCCCGCTCGTACTTCTCCAGGATCGGCCGGGCGATGGCCTCGGCCTCGGCGGCCGTCAGGGTCCTGCCCTCCCGCTCCAGCTGCTCGCGCTTGACCGTCACCAGCACCTCGGCGGCCTGCGCCCCGCCCATGACCGAGATCCGCGCCGACGGCCAGGACCACAGGAAGCGCGGGCCGTAGGCCCGGCCGCACATGCCGTAGTTGCCCGCGCCGAAGCTGCCGCCCATGATCAGGGTGAGTTTCGGCACCCGGGCGGTGGCCACCGCGTGGACCATCTTGGCGCCGTCCTTGGCGATGCCGCCGCGCTCGGCCTGGGCGCCCACCATGAAGCCGGTGATGTTCTGCAGGAACACCAGGGGGATCTTCTGGGAAGTGCACAGCTCGATGAAGTGCGCGGCCTTCAGCGCGCTTTCGCCGAACAGCACGCCGTTGTTGGCCACCAGGCCGCAGGGCAGGCCCTCCACGTGGGCGAAGCCGGTGATCAGCGTGGTGGCGTAGCGCTCCTTGAACTCGCACAGCCGGCTGCCGTCCACGATCCGGGCGATGGCCTCCCGGATGTCGCCCTGCCGGCGCAGGTCCCTGGGCCAGACGCCGAGGATCTCGTCCGGGTCGTAGGCGGGCGGCTCCGGGCTGCGCAGGGTCGCATCGGCCCGGGGCGAGGGGCCCAGGTGCCCCACCAGCTCCCGGAGGATCCGGATGGCGTGGGCGTCGTCCTCGGCGAAGTGGTCGGCCACCCCGGAGAACTCGGTGTGCACCCGGGCCCCGCCCAGCTCCTCGGCGCTGACGTCCTCGCCGGTGGCCGCCTTCACCAGCGGCGGGCCGCCCAGGAAGATGGTGCCGGTGCCGTTGACGATGACGGTCTGGTCGCTCATGGCCGGGACATAGGCGCCCCCGGCGGTGCAGCTGCCCATGACCGCGGCCAGCTGGGGGATCCCGGCGGCCGAGAGCGTGGCCTGGTTGAAGAAGATCCGGCCGAAGTGCTCCTTGTCCGGAAACACCTCGGCCTGCAGGGGCAGGAAGGCCCCGCCGCTGTCCACCAGGTAGAGGCAGGGCAGCCGGTTCTCCAGGGCGATTTCCTGGGCCCGCAGGTGCTTCTTCACGGTCAGCGGGTAGTAGGTGCCGCCCTTCACGGTGGCGTCGTTGGCGATGATCATGCACGGCCGGCCCAGCACCATGCCCACCCCGGCCACCAGCCCCGCGGCAGGCACCGGATCCGGATAGACCTCCAGGGCGGCGAACAGCCCGATCTCCAGGAACGGCGTGCCGGGGTCGCACAGGGCCGCGATCCGGTCGCGCACGAACAGCTTGCCCTGGTCCCGGTGCCGGGCCATGGCCTTGGGGCCGCCGCCCTGCTTCAGGATCTCCTTCTGTTCCCGCAGCGCCTCGCACAGGGCCAGGTTGTGGGCATGGTTCTGCCTGAAGCTCTCGGAGGAAGGCTTGAGCCGGCTCTGGATCAGCGTCACCCTCAGGCCTCCTTGACGATGTGCCGGGCAATTACCATGCGCAGCACCTCGCTGGTGCCCTCGCCGATGGTGCATAGCTTGACGTCCCGGTAGAACTTCTCCACCGGATAATCCTTGATGAAGCCGTAGCCGCCGTGGATCTGCACCGCCTCGTCGGCCACCCGGCAGGCCATCTCCGAGGCGTAGAGCTTGGCCATGGCCGCGGCCTTGCCGTAGGGCAGGCCCTGGTCCTTGAGCCAGGCCGCCCGGTACACCAGGCCGCGCGCCGCCTCGATCTGCACCTGCATGTCGGCCAGCTTGAACTGGATGGCCTGGTGCTCGTTGATCGGCTTGCCGAAGGTCCGGCGGATGGCGGCGTACCGCACGCTGGCGTCGAAGGCGCCCTGGGCCATGCCGAGCGCCAGGGCGGCGATGCTGATGCGGCCGCCGTCAAGGGTCTTCATCGCCTGCTTGAAGCCCACCCCCTCCGCCCCCAGGAGATTTTCCGCGGGCACTTCCACCTCCTCGAGGATCAGCTCGGAGGTGTCGCTGGCGCGCATGCCCAGCTTGTTCTCCTGCTTGCCGGGGCGGAAGCCCTTCATGCCCTTCTCCAGGATGAAGGCGCTGATGCCGTCGGTGCCCTGGCCGCTGCGGGTGCGCGCCATGACCACGGCGATCTCCGCCACGGTGCCGTGGGTGGCGAAATTCTTGGTGCCGTTCAGCACCCAGCCGTCGCCCCGGCGATGGGCTGTGGTGCGCAGCGCCCCGGCGTCGCTGCCGGAGCCGGGCTCGGTCAGCGCCCAGGTGCCGACCACCTGGCCGCTGGCCAGGGGCCGGAGGTATTTCTGCCGCTGCGCCTCGTCGCCCTGGCTGAAGATGTGGTTGGAACAGAGGCTGTTGTGGGCCGCCACGCTGAGTCCGACGCTGCCGTCCACCCGGGACAGCTCCTCCACCAGCACCGCGTATTCCAGGTAGCCCATGCCGGCGCCGCCGTACTGCTCGGGAAAGATGATGCCCATCATCCCCATCTCCCCCAGCTGCTTGATGACCGCCATGGGGAAGGTCCGGGCCTCGTCCCAGGTCATGACGTGGGGCCGGATCTCCTTTTGGGCGAACCTGCGGACCTCCTCGCGGAGGGCTTCGACGTGCTCGGGCAGGGTGAAATCCACGGTTTCCCTCGAAAAAGGCCTGCGTGAAATTTTATGGGATTGCGCCAGCCGGGATCGGCAATTTCTGAGTCATGCCTACACTATACCTGTCGCCACGGCGGATGCCTGGGAAATTCAATGGACGGAAATCGGCAGATGGCATAAAGTGATGGCAGAAGGTGCATCATGTTCAGCACAACCCTGCGCATCTCCGATGATCTCGCCGTCTTCCTGCAGCAGGCGGCCAAGGCCGAGGCCATGAGCGTGAACGCCTTCCTGGCGGGGCTCCTGGAGCGGGAGCGGCAGGACGCGCGCAAGCGGCGTCTGGCCAAGGATTGGGCGGCCTACGCCGCGGACGGCGACGCCCAGGATGTGGCATATGCCTTCGCTGCCCAGGCCGAAGCCGTCGCCGAGGCGGCGATCCCCTTCCAGGTGGAGCCCAAGCCGCGCCGGAAGGGGAAGACCAGGTGAGCGCCCCGGAGTGCAGCCGGGGCGATATCTGGATGCTGGATTGGAGCCCTGGCCGAGGTTCGGAAAAGGACGGCTGGCGTCCCGGCGTGATCGTCCAGTGCGATGAAGGCAATCACGCGCCCGGCGCCCGTACCACCATCCTGGTGCCGCTCACCACCCGGGGGCGGGACTACGCGTTCTACATCCCGGTGCCCAGGACCCCTTCGACCGGACTCCGCGCCCCGTCCTGGGCCAACTGCACCCAGGTGCTCGCCGTCGACAAGAGCCGGCTGCGCACCCGGCTCGGCGCCGTCCCCGCCCCGGCGCTCCAGGCCATCGGCCAGGCCCTGGCGGACACGCTTGGGATCGCCTAGAGCTCGAGCCGGACGCCATCCCAGCTCATCACCACCTGATGATGGTGCCTGAGCTCCCGCACCGTATCGGGCCGGAAGCCGACGACCGCGCTCCCCCCCGGGGCACGCACGCTCGCATAGGCCAACCCGCGTTCGGTGAGCCGGTGTTCCCGGGCGAACCGCTGGGAGGCTTCGTAGGAATCCGGAGCATAGACCGCCGGAAGCCTGGCCTCGCGGATGTCCAGAAAAAGCCCATCCAGGGTGCCGACCAGCATGCGGAAATCCATCCGGGTGGCCGGGGACCGGTCGCCCTTGAGGTAGCGGGTCTGCCAGAAGCGGACCTCTTCCAGCGCGGTTTCCGGCTCCAGGGCGACGTAGATGGCGCCCCAGGTGCCGTCGTTGAAGCGGCTGGGGGTGCCGCCGAGGCTGTAGGCGAAGGCCGCGGCCACATAGGCGTTGGCGTGGCCGAAGGCCTGGATGCGCCGGTTGGTCTGGACCTCCAGCGCGTTGAGCAGGTCGTAGTCGGCGGGGTCGGCGACCCGGGCCAGCAGGTCCGCCGTGGGCACCCGGGTGGGAATGAGCCGCCAGGCCTGTGCGCCGGTGAGATCGACGGACTTGAAGGTCATCCCCAGCCGCCCCTGCGGGCGTCCAGGTGGCGGCGCACCTGGGCCAGCCCTTCCATGGAGAAGCGCATGAGGGCGAGCGGCGCTTCGCCCATGAAGGGGAAATTATCGTTGGGGCGGTGGATCCACTGGTCGGCGAGTTCGTCCTGGGGCAACAGGATGGCCAGGCCCTTCCAGATGCCCAGGAGGTTGCCGAGCCGCTCCAGGGTGTCGGGACCCAGCTTCACCCCACCTTCGGCGGCCTTGGCCTTCCAGGCGAAGAGGGTGCTGCGGGCGGTCAGGCCGAGCAGGCCGAGCTGCTGCGCTTCGGTGAGCCGCCAGGCCTTGGCGATGTTGAAGAAGGTGCGCAGACCTGCGCCCGCCATGGCTTCCGGGGCTGGCGCAGGCGGTTCCCCGGTATGAGCCTTGGGATGCAGCATGGGGACCTCCTGGTCCCAGGATAAGTCCGTTTTTGAATAAAACCAGGCTGATATGTCCGTTTTTGGACATAGGCTACGGCAGCGCCTTGAGCAGCTCTTCCAGGTAGGGATTCCACACGGCCGCCAGGAAGTTCCGCCCGGTGCCGGTCAACCTTTTCATTCTATTCGCTGGCGGTTTGCGCGGTGAAGTCTTCGCCGGGATTGATGAACGCGTCCAGCTCGCTGCTCTGCTGGCGGTCGTGCAGCTGCCGGTAGCGGCCGCCCAGGGCCAGCAGTTCGGCGTGCATGCCGCGCTCGACGATCTGGCCGCCCTCCACCACGAGGATCTGGTCGGCGCTCTGGATGGTGCTCAGCCGGTGGGCGATGACGAAGGTGGTGCGGCCGGCCCGCAGCTTGCGCAGGCCGTCGCGGATCAGGGCCTCGCTTTCGCTGTCCAGCGACGAGGTCGCCTCGTCCAGGATGAGGATGCGCGGGTCGGCCAGGATGGCCCGGGCGATCGCCACGCGCTGGCGCTGGCCGCCGGAGAGCTTCACCCCGCGCTCGCCCACCACGGTGTCGTAGCCCAGGTCGAACCGGGCGACGAACTCGTCCACGTGGGCGATGGCGCCCACCGCCTCGATCTCCTCCCGGGTGGCGCCGGGCTTGGCGAAGGCGATGTTCTCGGCGATGGTGCCGTCGAACAGGAAGTTGTCCTGCATCACCACCCCGAGCTTGGCCCGGTAGTCGCGCAGGCGCAGGCGCTGCAGGTCCTGGCCGTCCACCAGCACCTGCCCTTCCTGGGGCCGGTGGAAGGCCATGAGCAGGCCGATGATGGTGCTCTTGCCGGAGCCGCTGGAGCCCACCAGGGCCACGGTGGAGCCGGCCGGGACCTGGAAGGACAGGTCGCGCAGCACCGGCGTTCCCGGGTTGTAGGCGAACTGCACGGCACGGAACTCCACCGTGCCCTGGAGTGCCGGCAGCGGGGCGCGGGAGGGGTCCTCCTGGTCCTCGGTGGGCAGGTCCAGGATCTCCCGGATCCGGTCCAGGCCGGCGAAGGCTTCGCTCACCTGGGTGCCGATGCTGGCGATCTGCACCACCGGCGCGGCCAGCAGCCCCACGAAGAAGGTGTACATGATCAGGTCGCCCAGGGTCATCTTCCCGGCGAACAGGGCGTGCCCGCCGACAATCATGATCAGCACCCCCACCGCCCCGACGATGGCCGTGGAGAAGGCCGTGATGGCGCTGGTGCCGGTGATGGTGCCGGCGATGTTGCGGAACAGCCGCTCGGCGCCCTCGGCGAACACCCGGGACTCCCGGTCCTCGGCCACGTAGACCTTGAGGATGCGCACGCCGCCCACGGATTCCGCCAGCCGCCCGGTGATTTCGGCGGTCAGCTCGCTGCGCTTGCGGAACAGCGGGCGCAGCCGGTTGAAGGCCATGGCCATGGCGCCGCCGAAGATCCCCAGGAAGATCAGGATGGCCAGGGTCAGCTTCCAGTTCAGCCAGAACATGACCCCCAGGGACAGCACCGCGGTGAGCACGCCGCCCACCAGCTGGATCAGCCCGGTGCCCACCAGGTTGCGGATGCCCTCGGAATCGTTCATGACCCGGGCGATCACGATGCCGCTCCGGGTGCCGTCGAAGAACGCCACCGGCAGCCGCAGGATGTGCTCCTGGACCCGCTGGCGCATGGCCATGATGGCGCGCTGGGCGGCCACGCTCACCACCTGGGAGTTGGCGTAGCTGGCCACCGCCTGGACCAGGGTGGCCAGGCCCGCGGCCAGGGCCAGGGGCATGAGCAGGTGGCCGTTGTGCTTGCCGATCACGTCATCGATCAGGTACTTGGTGCTCAGCGGCAGGACCATGCCGGCGATCCGGCTCACCGCCATCAGGGCCAAACCCACCGTCAGGGATTTCCGGTGCCGGCGGATGAGATCGCTGGCTTCCCGCCAGGCCCGGCGGGCGTTGACCTTGCCTTTGGGTTGCGCCACGCCCCCCTACCGTTCGAACAGCGGGACGTAATGGTTCAGCGTGGGCCCCTGGTAGACCTGCCGCGGCCGGTAGATGCGGCTATCGGGATCCTCCATCACTTCCTTGTAGTTGGCGATCCAGCCCGGCATGCGGCCGATGGAGAAGATCACCGTGAACATCTCCAGGGGGATGCCGATGGCCTGCATGATGATGCCGCTGTAGAAGTCCACGTTGGGGTAGAGCCGGCGCTCGATGAAGTAGGGATCGTTCAGCGCGGCCTCCTCCAGCCGCTTGGCGATGTCCAGCAGCGGGTCGCTGATGCCCAGCTTGGCCAGCAGCTCGTCGCTGCGCCGCTTGATGATCCGCGCGCGCGGGTCGTAGTTCTTGTAGACCCGGTGGCCGAAGCCCATCAGCTTGGCGCCGCCGCCCTTGTTCTTGACCTTGTCCAGGAACCGGCTGCCGTCGTCGCCTTCGGCCTTGATCTCCTTGAGCATCTCGATCACCGCCTGGTTGGCCCCGCCGTGCAGCGGGCCCCAAAGGGCGCAGACTCCGGCCGAGGCGCTGGCGAACAGGTTGGCCCGGCTCGAGGCCACCATGCGCACGGTGGCGGTGGAGCAGTTCTGCTCGTGGTCGGCGTGCAGCAGGAAGATCAGGTCCAGGGCGTCGACGATGGCCGGGTCCAGGGGGTAGTCCTCGTCCAGGTCCGAGAACATCATGTGCAGGAAGTTCTCGGTGTAGGTGTACTTCTTCTTGGGGTAGATGGAGGGCAGGCCGCGCGACTTGCGGTAGGCGTAGGCCGCCAGGGTGCGCACCTGGGACAGCAGGCGGGCGGCCTGCTGCTCGAACACCTCGGGGTTGTATTCGTTGGTGAGCTCGGGGATGAAGCAGCCGGCGGCGTTGATCATGGCCGACAGGATCGCCATGGGGTGGGCCGAGGACGGGAAGCCCTCGAAATGGAACTTCATGTCCTCGTGGATCATCTGGTACTTGGTCAGCAGGCCGGAGAATTCCACCCGCTCGGACTCGGTGGGCAGATGGCCGAAGATGACCAGGTAGGCGGCCTGGACGAAGGTGGAGCCCTCGGCCAGCTCCTCGATCGGGATGCCGCGGTAGCGCAGGATGCCCTTTTCGCCGTCGATGAAGGTGACCTTGCTCTGGCAGCTGCCGGTGTTGGCGTAGGACTCGTCGTAGGTGATGTAGCCGGTCTTGGCCCGCAGATTCCGGAAATCGATGGCCCGCTCCCCCTCGGTGCCTTCGATGATGGGGAGCTCCAGCACTTTGCCGTCCAGTTCCAGTTTCGCGGTGTTGGCCATGGTCGCCTCTATAGGTTTCGGGGCAGGTTTGCCCAGGACAGCGGACTTCGTTACATTTCCCATTTAACCCATTCCTTTGATGATTTCCATGGCGAATTCGAAAGTTCCCACTTCCCGCACGTTGGCCCGGCCTTCTTCCAGCATGGGCCGGGCCAGGTCGAAGGTCACGGCCCCGGCGGCGATGGCCCCCTCCAGGGCGTTCTCGATCAGCCAGGCGGCTTCGCGCCAGCCGAAGTGCTGCAGCATCATCACCCCGGACAGGATCACCGAACTGGGGTTCACCTTGTTCTGGCCGGCGAACCGGGGCGCGGTGCCGTGGGTGGCCTCGAAGCAGGCGTGCCCGGTGCTGTAGTTGATGTTGGCCCCCGGGGCGATGCCCAGGCCCCCGACCTGGGCCGCCAGGGCGTCCGAGATGTAGTCGCCGTTCAGGTTGCACGAGGCGACCACGTCGTGGTCGGCGGGCATCAGCAGGATCTCCTGGAGGAAGTTGTCGGCGATGCAATCCTTGATCAGCAGCTTGCCGGGCGGCGGTTTGCCGCCGCATTCGGCCCAGCTCACGGTCTGCTCGCCGAACTCGGCCTTGGCCAGTTCGTAGCCCCACTTGCGAAAGCCGCCCTCGGTGAATTTCATGATGTTGCCCTTGTGGACTATGGTGACGCTCTTGCGCCGATTGTCCAGGGCATGGCGGATGGCCGCGCGGATCAGCCGCTGGGAGCCCTCCCGGCTCACCGGCTTGACCCCGATCCCCGAGGAGTCCGGAAAGCGGATGTTCTTGACGCCCATCTCCTCCTGGAGGAAGCGGATGACCTTGGCCACCTCCGGGGTGCCCTCCTCCCATTCGATGCCGGCGTAGATGTCCTCGGTGTTCTCCCGGAAGATGACCATGTCCACCAGCTCGGGCCGGCGCACCGGCGAGGGCACGCCCGTGTAGTAGTGCACCGGGCGCACGCAGGCGTACAGGTCCAGGGTCTGGCGCAGGGCCACGTTGATGGAGCGGATGCCGCCGCCCACCGGGGTGGTCAGCGGCCCCTTGATGCCCACCAGGTACTCCCGGAAGGCCTCGACAGTGTCCTGGGGCAGCCAGGTGCCCGGGCCGTAGACCCGGTTCGCCTTCTCCCCGGCGAACACCTCGAACCAGGCGATCTTGCGCTTGCCGCCGTACGCCTTGGCCACCGCCGCCTCGAACACCCGCAGCGAGGCGTCCCAGAGTTCCGGCCCGGTGCCGTCGCCTTCGATGAACGGGACGATGGGCTGGTCCGGCACGTTCAGCCGGCCGTCGGCCCCCATGGAGATCCTTTCGCCCGCGGGCGGCTGCAGGGCCAGGGTCATTGGGCCTCCTGGGCCCCGACCGCGTTGAGGGCGGACCCGGCCCGGAACCAGGCGATCTGCTCCTGGGTGAAGGTGTGCCCGGTCTGGATCGGCACCGCGCGGCCGTCGGCCTTGCGCAGCACCACCTGGACCGGGCGGCCGGGGGCGAGCCGGGCCAGGTCCAGCACATCGACCCGGTCCGTGGCTTCCACCTGTTCCCAGTCGGCGGGGTCGCTGAACACCAGCGGCAGGATGCCCTGCTTCTTCAGGTTGGTTTCGTGGATGCGGGCGAAGCTGCGCGCCAGCACCACCATGACCCCCAGGTAGCGGGGCGACATGGCGGCGTGCTCGCGCGAACTGCCTTCGCCGTAGTTCTGGTCGCCGACGACGATGGAGGCGATCCCCTTGGCCTTGTAGTTCCGGGCGATCTGGGCGATGGGCAGGCCGGTCTGGCCGGTGGTCGCGTCCACGCCTTTGCCGCGCTCGCCGGTGAAGGCGTTGCTGGCGCCCAGGAACATGTTGTCGCTGATCCGGTCCAGGTGGCCGCGGTAGCGCAGCCAGGGCCCGGCCGGCGAGATGTGGTCGGTGGTGGTCTTGCCGGCGGTCTTGAGCAGCGGCACCAGTCCCAGGAAATCCCGGCCGTCCCAGGGGGGGAACGGGGCCAGCAGACTGAGCCGCTCGGAATCGGGGGCGATCTCGATCCGGATGTCCCGGCCGTCCTGGGCCGGCGCCTGGAAGCCGGCATCGCCGCGCTCGTAGCCGCGCTCCGGCATCTCCTCGCCCTTTGGCGGGGCGAAGCGGAACTTGCCGCCGGGCCCGTCCAGGCTGTCGCGCAGCGGATCGAAATCGAGGCTGCCGCCGAAGGCCATGGCGGTGACGATCTCGGGCCCGGCGATGAAGGCCATGGTCTCGGCCCGGCCATCGTTGCGCCCGGGGAAATTGCGGTTGAACGAGGTGATGATGGAATCCACCCGCCCGGGCACCACGTCAGGCCGCGCCCACTGGCCGATGCAGGGGCCGCAGGCGTTGGTCAGCACCGTGGCGCCCAGTGCGCGGAAGGTGTCCAGGAAGCCGTCGCGCTCGATGGTGTTGTAGATCCGCTCGGACCCCGGCGAGATGAACATGGGGACCTTCGGCTTGAGGCCGGCGGCCAACGCCTGCCGGGCCAGATCCACGGCCCGGCTGAGGTCCTCGTAGGATGAGTTGGTGCAGCTGCCGACCAGGGCCGCGCGCAGCTGGAGCGGATAGCCCTTGGCCTTGGCCTCGGCGCCGAGTTCGGCGGTGGACCGGGTGAGGTCCGGGGTGTGCGGGCCCACCACCTGGGGCACCAGCGCCGAAAGGTCCACCTCCAGCACCTCGTCGAAGAAGCGCGCGGGATCCAGGGCCACTTCGGGATCGGCGGTGAGGCAGTCCCGGTTGGCCTCGGCCAGACCGGCCAGGGGCCCCCGGGAGGTGCCGCGCAGGTAGTCGGCCATGCGCCGGTCGAACGGGAAGATCGAGCAGGTGGCGCCCAGCTCGGCGCCCATGTTGGTGATGGTGGCCTTGCCGGTGCAGCTGATGCTCTCGACCCCCGGGCCGAAGTACTCCAGCACCTTGTTGGTGCCGCCCTGCACCGTGAGCTTGCCGCAGATGTGCAGGATCACGTCCTTGGGCGCCACCCAGCCGCTCAGGGCCCCGGTCAGCCGGATGCCGATCAGCCTGGGCTGCAGGACTTCCCAGGGCAGGCCGGCCATCACTTCGCCCGCGTCGGCGCCGCCGACCCCCACCGCCAGCATGGCCAGTCCGCCGGCGTTGGGCGTGTGCGAGTCGGTGCCGATCATCAGCGCGCCCGGAACCGCGTAGTTCTCCAGGATCACCTGGTGGATGATGCCGGAACCCGGGCGCCAGAAGTCGATGCCGTACTTCTTCGCGGCCGAGGCCAGGAAGGCGAACACTTCCTGGTTCTCCGAAAGGCCCCTGGAGAGATCCTCCCGGGCCCCGTCCCGGCCCTGGATCAGGTGGTCGCAGTGGATGGAGGAGGGCAGGGTGGTGCGCTCGCGCCCGGCCTGGATGAACTGGAGCAGCGCCATCTGGGCGGTGGCGTCCTGCATGGCGACCCGGTCCGGGCGCAGCGCCAGCATCGCAACGCCCCGCTCCCAGGGCTGGGCGTCGAAATCGATGGCGTGGCTGGCGAGGATCTTCTCGGTAAGGGTGACGGGGCGGCCGAAACGGACCCGAGCCTTGATGCTGGCCGCCTGGATCCGGGCATAAAGGGTTCTGGCGAGTTCCAAGGACATTTCCGGTTTCCCTTATGAGGTTTTTCAATCCAGCGGTGCGCGGATGGCCGCGCCGCTGGTTATCTGGCAAGGCTCATTGCACTTGAGCCTCCCTCGCAAGTCAAGCGGGAAAGGAGGTGCCGCTAATAATTCGCCGGGGCCTGGAAATACCGGGCGGGCCGTCACGCGGGGGCGTATTTCTGCACCTTAGCGGTATGAGGTGCGATCTTGAGCTTTCGGAGCGGCATGCTGGGCATCACAGGTATCATCGGGCTGGGCGCCATCCTGGCGTTCGGGGTGTTCGGGGTTTCCAGCACGCCGGCGGCCACGAAGCCCTTCACCATGGAGGCGGGCGTGGACCAGCAGGGCAGGAAGGAAACCAAGGAGGAACTCAGGGCCAGGCTGACCAGGATGCAGTACGCGGTGACCCAGGAGAACGCCACCGAACCGCCCGGCTCGGGCGAGTACGAGGACAACCATGCGGATGGCATCTACGTGAGCGTGGTGTCCGGGGAGCCCCTGTTCTCCTCCAAGGACAAGTACGACTCCGGCTGCGGCTGGCCCTCCTTCACCAAGCCGCTGGAACCCGCGGCGGTGGTCGAGAAGAAGGACACCTCCCACGGCATGGTGCGAACCGAGGTGCGCGCCAAGGCGGTGGACGGCCACCTGGGCCACGTGTTCGATGACGGCCCCGGGCCCACCGGCGAGCGCTTCTGCATCAACTCGGCGGCCCTGCGCTTCGTCCCGGTGGCCGAAATGGCCGCCCAGGGCTACGGCAAGTATCTGCCCTTGTTCGGCCTCGCTGCCCAACCGAAGCGTCCGGCCCAGGCCGTGGCCACCCTGGCCGGCGGCTGCTTCTGGGGCATGGAGGAGTTGATCCGCCAGCAGCCGGGGGTGCTGGGCACCCTGGTCGGCTACACCGGCGGCACCACCGCGAATCCGGTCTACGAGCAGGTGCATACCGGCGCCACCGGGCACGCCGAGGCCATCCAGATCACCTTCGATCCGGCCAGGACCAGCTATGAGGCCATCCTGACCTTCTTCTTCCACATCCACGACCCCACCACCCCCAACCGCCAGGGCAACGATATCGGGTCCCAGTACCGGTCCGCGATCTTCTACCACGACCCGGAGCAGAAGGCGGTAGCGGAGCGGGTGAAGGCCAAGGTCGACGCTTCCGGCTTCTGGCCGCGCAAGGTCGCCACTGAGATCGTCCCGGCCGGTCCGTTCTATGCGGCAGAGGACTACCACCAGAACTACCTGGTCAAGCATCCGGGCGGCTACACCTGCCATTTCGTTCGGAACTACTAGAAAACCAGAATCCCAACTCGGCTAAGCTCACATCCTGTTGGGGATCCCGCGGATTGTTTCGCCGGTGAGCTTTATAAGCTACTCGTCCCGCGTCACCACGAAGCCGGTCCCGGGACGCGGCCCGGGCTGGCCCAGGTCGGGGGTCGGCGCGTTGCCGGCGCCGCCCGGGTCCATGGCCACCGGATGGATCCCCTGCACGGGCTGGAGCGCCGGCGCGGCCGGGGACGCCAGGTCCACGCGGTTCAGGCCGGGGGCCTGGATTTTGATGAACCCCCTGGCCAGGAGGCTGGCGGTGGTGCCGTTGGCCATGCCGCCCGGGGTGTTCGGGACATCCAGGGCCGCCGGTCCTGCGGTCATGGCGAGGGCGGCCGCCACGGCCTTGCCCTGGTCCGCGCGGGTCCGGCTCGGGGTGGCCGGAGCCGGGGCAGGGCTGGCGCTGGCGCTGGCCGCCTGGACCAGGCCGTCGGTCCGGGTGGCGCGGTCCAGGATGCCGCTGAACCCCGGGGTCAGGTCCTTGATTTGGGGGCCATTCGGGGGGGTTAATCGGAACGGCGTTATCGGGATGTTATTTATCGCTTGGGCCTTCATTTCATGCCTCGTGAACGGATTATGACGCAGAATCCATTTTTTGCCAGATTGATTGCGATTGAATATCAAAAAGATAATTTTTTTATTGTAGCCCTAACCTGGAAGGGGTGGGGTATTAAAAAATAGACAAGGGGCCACCGTCGGCGGGCGCGGCTTTCCAGTGGCTTTCCGGAGGTTACCTTTTGCCCCTGGAAATGCCGCTGGCCCGGTGAATCTTCCAACCCGCGAAGCTCACTCAAGGTTGGAGCGTTGAACTCCGGTCCGGAAATTTTAAGATCAAACCAGAGGGGAATTTCGATGAAAAACCATCCCAAGTTGTGCGCCGCCAGATTTCGCGGGCTGGGGCGCCTGATCCTGCTGAGCGCCTGCCTTTGGCTACCGGGGACAGCCCGGGAGGCGCCGGCGGCCGCGCCCATCTACCAGGTGACGGTGATTCCCGGCACCACCCGGGCCATCAATTACCGGAACCTCACGGGCTCCACTCTGATCGGCTTCCGCGGCAGCGTGCTGACGCCCCAGGCCAAGGGCTCCGCCAAGGTCCAGAGCCGGGGCGGGGCGATGTCGGTCAAGGCCAAGTTCGACCACCTGGAACCCGCCTCCCGGTTCGGTCCGGAGTACCTGACCTATGTCCTGTGGGCGGTCACGCCTGCCGGGAGGCCGGTCAACCTCGGCGAGGTGATCGTCCGGAAAAGCGGCAAGGCCGTGATCGAGGCGCACACCAACCTGCAGACCTTCGGCCTGATCGTCACGGCCGAGCCGCACTTCGCGGTGACCCAGGTGAGCAACCTGGTGGTCCTGGAGAACACCGTGACCCGGGAGACCCGGGGCCAAGTGGAGGAGGTGGACGCGCACTACGAATTGCTGCCGCGCGGGGCGTACCTGGTGCAGGGAACCCCCGGATCGCAGCCGCCGCTGCCGATGAGCCGGAAGGTCGACCCCTACGTCTACCAGGCCATCAACGCCTTCGACATCGCCCGGGCGGAGGGCGCCGAACAGCATGCTCCCGAGGAATTTCGCAAGGCCACGGCGCTCATGAACCAGATGGGGGCGGAGAAGAAAAAGTGGAAGCGGCCGGCCATCCTCCTGGCCCGGCAGCTGGTCCAGCAGGCCGAGGACGCGCGCCTGGTGGCGGTGAAACGGCAGGATGAGGTCAGGCAGGAAAGGGAACGGGTGGCCGCCCAGGAAGCCCGGCAGGAGGCGGAAGCGGCCAGGGAGGAAACCGAGCGTACCCGGAGCCAGGCGGAAGCCGCTCGCCTGGAAGCCGACCGGGCCCGGCTGCTGGCGGCCCAGGAGTCCCAGAACGCCAGGGAGCAGGCCACCCGCGCGGTCGGCGCCGAGAAGCTGGCCATGCGCAGGAAGCTGCGTGAGCAATTGAGCCGGCTGCTGGATACCCGGGAAACCGAGCATGGGGTTGAGGTGAGCATGTCCGATCTGCTGTTCCCGGCCGGCAAGGCGGGCCTGCTGCCGGCGACCCGGGAGAAACTGGCCAAGGTCGCGGGGGTTGTGCTGGCCTATCCGGGGGTGAGGGTCAGCGTGGAGGGGCATACTGACGGGACTGGCCATGAGGCGTTCAACCGGCGGCTGTCCCAGCGGCGGGCGCTGGTGGTCAGGGGATTTTTGGTTGGGCAGGGGGTGCCGGGGGAGGTGGTGACGGCAAGGGGGTACGGGCGCGAGCGGCCGGTGGCTTCTAATGCGACGATGGCGGGGCGGCAGCAGAATCGGCGGGTGGAATTGATTCTTACGGGGGGGGTGATTGGGTTTTGAGATTAGGGGCTTGATTTGCCGGGGGCCTGCAGACATGAATGAGGCGCCCTTGGGGGCGCCTCATTCATGTCAATCTTCTTCGCCCTTCGGGCTCAGGGACTAATCTTCGCCCTTTGGGCGAAGATTAATCCTCACGCTCCACATTCTTGAACGCGTCCGCGAGGGTCGCGCGCTTGAACGGCTGCATGTTCTTCGCGGCGTCGAGGTCGCCACGTTCCTGGTCCATTTCGAACTGCTTCACGGACAGGCCGATGCGGTGTTCGGTGGGGTCCAGCTTGACGATCTTCATGGTCAGCTCCTGGCCGGCCGCGAACTCCTTGGTGATGTCCTCGACCCGCTTGCGGGAGAGTTCGCTCACGTGCACCAGGCCTTCGATGCCTTCGCCCAGATCGACGAACGCGCCGAAATCGGTCAGCCGGGCGATCGTGCCGGTGATGGTGTCGCCGACATGGTGGCCTTCGAAGAAGATCTCCCAGACGTTGGGTTCCATCTGCTTGACGCCCAGGCTCATGCGCTGGTTCAGGGGATCCAGGCTGAGCACCTTGGAGGTGACCGAGTCGCCCTTCTTGACGATTTCGCCGGGGTGCTTGATCTTCTTGGTCCAGCTGAAGTCGGACACGTGGATCAGGCCGTCGATGCCCTCTTCCAGTTCCACGAAGGCGCCGAACTCGGTGATGTTGCGAACCGTGCCGGTGACGATCTGGCCGATGTTGTACTTCTCGGCGACCTCCATCCAGGGGTTGGGGGTGATCTGCTTCATGCCGAGGGAGATGCGCCGGCTTTCCGGATCCACCTGCAGGATCTGGGCTTCGACCATGTCGCCGAGGTTGACCATGCCCTTGGCGGACTTGACCTTCTTGGTCCAGCTCATCTCGCTGACGTGCACCAGGCCTTCGACCCCGGGCTCGAGCTCGACGAATGCGCCGTAGTCAGTGATGGAGACGACCTTGCCCTTGACCGTGGCGTTCACCGGGTAACGCTCTTCCACGGTGAGCCAGGGATCGGGGAACTTCTGCTTGTAGCCCAGGGAGACGCGCTCGGTCTCCTTGTCGTACTTCAGGATGGCCACTTCGACCTTGTCGCCCACCTGGAACATCTCGCTGGGGTGGTTCAGGCGGCCCCAGGACATGTCGGTGATGTGCAGCAGTCCGTCCACCCCGCCCAGGTCCACGAAGGCCCCGTACTCGGTGATGTTCTTGACGGTGCCTTCCACCAGCTTGCCTTCTTCCAGGCCGGCCAGGGTCTCTTCCTTCATATTGGCGTTGATGGTCTCCAGGAACAGCTTGCGGCTGAGGACGATGTTGCCCCGGCGCCGGTTGACCTTGATGACCTTCATGTCGAAGGACTTGCCGAGGAACGGGTCCAGGTTGCGCACCGGCTTGGTGTCCACCTGGCTGCCGGGCAGGAAGGCCCGGATGCCGATATCCACCGCCAGGCCGCCCTTGACCTTCTCGAGCACCACGCCGTGGACCGTGAGGTTGGCCCGGAAGGCCTTCTCCACTTCGTCCCAGATCTTCATCTTCTCGGCCCGTTCGCGGGACAGCCGGACGTTGCCGTTCTGGTCCTCCAGGTGCTCGAGGAGCACTTCGACCACGTCGCCCACGGCCACGCCGACGGTGCCGTCGGGATTGTTGAACTCATCCATGTTGACCGTGCCCGAGCCCTTGTAGCCGATGTCGATGATGACATCCTTGCCACGGATCTCGACCACCACGCCGCGAACCACTTCTTCTTCGCGGAGCGCGCGGGTCTCGCTGCCAAGGGCTTCGAGGAACTCCGCGGAATCAGGGGTCTCGTCCTCCAGCATGGATGCATCAAGCACCGTGATGCGGCCCATCTGCTTGGAGCCTTTACCCTTGATGAGTGTTGAAAGTTGGGACATTCGTCCACCTCTAATAGTTGCCCCCTCCTGGAGGGCTGGAATCCCGGCACATGCGTCCGGCAGAAAGATGAGATTATCGTGGAAGCCTTTGGCGGGACAGCTAAATTCCTTGCAAATCTAATCGCCGAACTCGGCCAGCAGTTCGGCCACGGCGTCCAGATCCGCCTGGGGGGCGGGGGGACGGGGGTCGGTTCCGGGAATATATTGGTAATTGTTGAGAAGGATGGCGAAGGCCAGCCGTTCCCCGCCGGCGCCGGTGACATAGCCGGAAAGGGCGTGGGTGTTGCGCAGGGTGCCGGTCTTGGCGCGCAGGTTGCCCTGGGCTTTGGATCCGGCCATGCGCTGGCGCAGGGTGCCGTCCACCCCGGCGATGGGCAGCAGGGCGCGGAACGCCGCCGCCTCGGGCTGGCGGTCCATGACGGTCAGCAGCTGGATGATGGCATCGGGCTTGAGCAGGTTCTTGCGTGATAGGCCGGAGCCTTCCTCCAGCACCGCGCCGCCCGGGGCCAGGCCGGCCCGGGCCATCCAGGCGGCCATGGCCTGCAGGCCCCGCGGCACGGTGCCGTCCGGCCCGGGCCGCCGGGCCCCCGCCTGGAGCAGCATCAGCTGGGCATAGAGGTTGTTGGAATCCTTGGTCAGCTCGCGCAGGACCTCCAGCAGCGGCGGGCTCTCGAGGTGGCCCAGTTCCACCAGCTGGCCCGGGTCCAGGGGCGTGGCGGGGTCCTGGAAGTGCACGGCCCGCACCTGGCCCAGCACCTGGATGCCGTGCCGGGCCAGGGCCCGCTCCAGGAGCCGGGCGGCCCAAAGGGCGGGATCCACAATGGGGACGGACAGCCGGACCGGGTCGGCGCCGGGGGCCAGGCTGCCGGTCACCCGGAGCGAGGTCTCATAGGGGTTCCGGTCCGCCCGGACCGGCTGTTCCGAACCCGGGACGCAGGTGAGGGTGGCGTTGCTGAATGCCGCCAGGCCGTGGCCCGGCTGGGCGAACAGGAGGCAGGGCCGGCCCGGGCCGGGCGCCGGGTAGACCCAGACGTCCACCACGTTGTGGTGCAGGGTGAGCGCGGTGGGTTCGGCGCCGTAGGCGAAGCGCAGGTCCTCCCACTCCCAGCCGGGGCCGACGGGCGGCGCGCTGAAGTAGCTGTCGTCGCCCACCAGGTCGCCCTGGACGGTGCGTACGCCCTGGTCCTGGAGCTGCCGGGCCAGGGCCTCCAGGGGATCGGGCCGGTACGGGCCGCCGTTCCAGGGCGCCATCAGGGTGGGATCGCCCCGGCCATACAGGATCAGGTCGCCGGCCAGGGCGCCGTCGGCGCCCGGCTTGGCGGCCCCGTAGAGCGAGGTGCGGATGCGCAGCCGCGGACCCAGCTCCTGCAGGGCCATGGCCGCGGTGAACAGCTTGGTGTTGGAGGCGGGGACGAAGTACTTGCCGGCGTTGTGCTCGAACAGCACCCTGCCGCTGTCCAGGGAGACCACCTTGATGCCCCAGGTGGCGGCGGCGAACCGGGGGGCCTCGATCAGCGTCCGGATGCGCTGGCCCAGGAGCGCGACCGGGTCCGCCAGGGGCGCGGGCGCGAGGGCGGGGCTTCCGGCCAGGCAAGTCGAACCGGTACCCGGGACGAGAAGCAGGGAAAGCAGCAGGGACCGTTGGAAACCCATGAACATTTCAGGTTCAGGCCACGGGATTGCGCAGGATCCCCAGGCCCTCCACCGCACACTCAACCACGTCCCCGGGATGCAGGAATTCCGGAGGGACGCGGGCGAAGCCGACCCCGGCCGGGGTGCCGGTGGCGATGATGTCCCCGGGAACCAGGGTCATGCCCTGGGAAAGCCATTCCAGGGTCGACGGGATGTCGAAGATCATGTCCGAGGTCCGCCCATCCTGCTTGATGACGCCGTTGACCTTGCAGGTCAGGCGCAGGGCGTGGGGATCCGGCACCTCGTCGGCGGTGACCAGCCAGGGACCCATGGGGCAAGTGCCGTCCAGGCTCTTGCCCTTGAAGAACTGGCCGCCGTGCCCGGTTTGCACGTCCCGGGCGGAGACGTCGTTGATGATGGTGTAGCCGAACACGTGCTCCATGGCCCGTTCCTGGGAGATGTCCGCGCCGCCTTTGCCGATTACCACGCCCAGTTCCACCTCCCAGTCCAGCTGGGCGGTGGCGCCCAGGTGGGCGGGGATGGCCGCGTCCGGGGCCAGCACGGTGGTGGTGGCCTTGGTGAAGAAGATGGGCCGGGTGGGCAGTTTCGGCGGCTCCAGCCTGCCCCGGGCCGCCGATGCCTCCTTGCTGTGTTCCGAGTAGTTCCACCCCAGGCAGAAGATGTTGCGCCGGGGTTCGGGGATGGGCGCGGCCAGCCGGAGCCCGGCCAGGGACATACGGGGTCCCCGCTCCAGGGCCTCGCGGGCCGCCTGGAGGCCGGCGTCGCCGGCGGCGATGAGTTCCAGAAGCGATGCGAAGGGAAGCCGGACGAAACGGTCAGGTCCGGACAGGACCCCCACTGAGGATTCAGCTCCTGGAAGGAAGGTAAAGAATCGCATGGCAACCCCTTGGCGTTTAACCAAGTGTACCGCAGGTTCAGAACCAGTAGTTGAGGCAGACCATGGCGACACCGACCTTGAGGGCCGGGTCCACCTCGCTGGCCATGACCTTCACTTCCGCGTCCAGGTGCTGGTTGAAACGGCAGCCGAAGCCCAGGCTGTAACCGGCCCGGAGGGTCCGCTGTGAGGCGCCCGTGTCCGAAGCCCCGGCGCCGACGACCCAGGCGATGCCCCCGACTCCTCCGATCAGGTAGGGGCCGTTGAGGAATTCCCTGCCGTCATCCTTGAGGAAATACACCGCATCGACGCCCAGATGATAGGCGTTGACGAAACGGTCCCTGGAACCGCCCACCTTGCGCCAACTGTCCGCCCCCAGTTCGACCCGGGCGCAAAGCTGGGACACGTCACGGTCGAACCGGTAGGGCTCGGTATGCAGTTCCGCCTGGATGCTGGCCCCGATCCCCGGCGCCTCGCTGCCCACGGCGTCGGGCAGGTCCGCGCCAGGAAAGCCGGCGCGCACCTGGACCCCGACCAGGTTCTCGCCCGGCCACTGGGCGCATAGAGGCAGAGCCAGCAGGAGGGCGGGAATGGCGAACCATCTGGTCATGTCACTCCTTGGGCTTTCCACGAGTGTATCCCGGAATCTTCAGTTGGCCGCCAGGTCCTGCAGGGTCCGCACCCGGGTCTCGCCGCGGATGGAATCGACCGCCTCGCAGGCCGCCAGGGCGGCGCTCATGTTGGTGATGCAGGGGATCTTCAGGCGCAGCGACTGGCGCCGGATGTTGGTCTCGTCGGCATAGGCGTTCTTGCCCTGGGGGGTGTTGATGACCCATTGGATCTCGCCGTTCTTCAGCAGGTCGACGGCGTTGGGCCGGCCTTCGTTGACCTTGTGGATGCGCCGCACCCGGTAGCCGGCCTGCTCCAGCGCGTCGGCGGTGCCTTCGGTGGCGCAGAGGCCGAAGCCCAGGCCCACCAGGCGCCGCACCAGCTCCGGCAGCTGGGGCTTGTCCTGGGCCTTGACGCTGAGGAACACGGTGCCGCTGAGCGGCAAACTGAGGCCCGAGGCCTCCAGGGCCTTGGCGTAGGCCTCGCCGAAGGTCGAGCCGAGGCCCATCACTTCGCCGGTGGAGCGCATCTCCGGGCCGAGCACCGGGTCCACCCCGGGGAACTTGGCGAAGGGAAACACCACGCCCTTCACGGCGACGGCCAGGGGATGGCCGTCGGTGACGCCCTGGCTGGCCAGGGACACGCCCAGGCCGATCCGGGCGGCGACGCTGGCCCAGTTGATCCCGGTGGCCTTGGAGATGAAGGGGACCGTGCGGCTGGCCCTGGGGTTGGCCTCCAGGCAGTACGGCACGCCGTCCTTGATCGCCCATTGCAGGTTGAGCAGGCCGCGCACGCCCAGCTCGAAGGCCAGACGCCGGCTGTGCTCCTTGATGGTGGCCAGCACGCCGCCCGGGATGCCCAGGGGCGGGAACACCGCGAAGGAGTCGCCGGAGTGCACCCCGGCCTCCTCGATGTGCGCCATCACCCCGGCGATGGCCACGTCGGTGCCGTCGCAGACCAGGTCCACGTCCAGCTCCGGGGCGTTCTCCAGGTAGCGGTCGATCAGCACCGGCCGGTCCTCGCTAACCAGGGACGCCTCGCGCATGTAGCGGGCCAGTTCCAGGTCGTCGAACACGATGGCCATGCCCCGGCCGCCCAGCACGTAGCTGGGGCGCACCATCACCGGGTAGCTCACCGACTGGGCCACGGCCTGGGCCTCCTCCAGGCTGGAGGCCATGCCCCAGGGGGCGGCCGGGATGCCCAGCTTGCGGATCACGTCGCCGAACCGGTGCCGGTCCTCGGCATTCTGGATGGCCTGGTGCGCGGTGCCCAGCAGGGGGATGCCGGCCGCCTCCAGCCGCCCGGCCAGCTTCAGCGGGGTCTGGCCGCCGAACTGGGTGAACACGCCCAGCAGCTGTCCGGTGCCGGCCTCCCGGTCCACCACCGCCTTGACGTCCTCGTAGGTGAGCGGCTCGAAGTAGAGCCGGTCGCTGATGTCGAAGTCGGTGCTCACCGTCTCGGGATTGCAGTTGATCAGGATGGCCTCCACGCCCTGGGCGCGGATGGCCTCCACCGCCTGCACGCAGCAGCAGTCGAACTCGATGCCCTGGCCGATGCGGTTGGGGCCGGAGCCCAGGACGATGGCCTTGGGCCGGGAGGTCGGCGCGGCTTCCGAGCGGTCCTCCCAGGTCTGGTACAGGTAGGGCGTCTCCGCCTCGAACTCGCCGGCGCAGGTGTCCACCCGCTTCACCGCCCGGTGGATGCCGCGCGACTGGCGCAGCCGGGCCGCGTCGGCTTCGGTGGCGCCGCAGAACTTGCCGATCTGGAAATCGCTGAATCCGGCACGTTTGGCCTTGGCCATGAGCTCGGCCGGCAGGCTGTCCAGGGGAAAGCCGCGCAGGCGGCCTTCCAGCACCATGATCTCTTCCATCTCGCGCAGGAACCAGGGGGAGATGTTGGTGAGGCGCTGAAGCTCCTGCACCGTGTGGCCCACCTGGAGCGCCCGGTAGATCCAGAAGATGCGCTGCGGGCCGGGCATCAGCAGGTGCTCCTTGAGCCGCGCCAGGTCCAGCTTGCCCTTGAGCGTCCCGGCCAGGCCCAGGTAGCCTTCCTCCAGGCTGCGCAGGGACTTCTGCAGGGCTTCCTGGAAGCTGCGGCCGATGGCCATGGCCTCGCCCACGCTCTTCATCTGGATGCCCAGCACCGGCTCGGTCTCGGGGAACTTCTCGAAGGTGAACCGGGGCACCTTGACCACCACGTAGTCCAGCACCGGTTCGAAGGCCGCCTTGGTCCGGCCGGTGATGACGTTGGGCAGCTCCCACAGGCGGTAGCCCAGGGCCAGCTTGGTGGCCACCCAGGCGATGGGGAAGCCGGTGGCCTTGCTGGCCAGGGCCGAGGAGCGCGAGACGCGCGGATTCATCTCGATGACGATCATCCGGCCCAGCTCGGAGTTGAGGGCGAACTGGATGTTGCTGCCGCCGGTCTCCACCCCGACGCCGCGGATCACGGCCTTGGCGGCTTCGCGCATGCGCTGGTATTCGGGATCGGTGAGGGTGAGGATGGGCGCCACGGTGATGCTGTCGCCGGTGTGGATGCCCATGGGATCGAGGTTCTCGATGCCGCAGATGATCTCCACGTTGTCGTCCAGGTCGCGCACCACCTCCAGCTCGAACTCCTTCCAGCCGAGGATGCTCTCCTCCACCAGCACCTGGCGGATCGGCGAGAGGTCCAGGCCGCGCGCGATGATGGCCTCGAACTCGTCGATGTTGTAGGCGATGCCGCCGCCGCTGCCGCCCAGGGTGTAGGACGGGCGCACGATGGCCGGAAAGCCGGTGACCCGGGCCAGGGCCCGGGCTTCCTCGAGCGTGTGGGCGAAGCCTCCGCGGCAGGTCTCCAGGCCGAGCTGCTCCATGAGCGCCTTGAACTGCTCGCGGTCCTCGCCGCGCTCGATGGCGGCAGGCTGGGCACCGATCAGGCGCACCGCGTAGCGCTCCAGCAGCCCGGCCCGGTGCGCCTCCATGGCCAGGTTCAGGGCGGTCTGGCCGCCCACGGTGGGCAGCAGGGCGTCGGGCCGCTCCCGCTCAAGGATCCGCTCCAGCACGGCCAGGGTGAGCGGCTCCACGTAGGTGGCGTCGGCCCGGGCCGGGTCGGTCATGATCGAGGCGGGGTTGGAGTTCAGCAGGATGGTGCGCACGCCCTCCTCGCGCAGGGCCTTGAGCGCCTGGGTGCCGGAGTAGTCGAACTCGCAGGCCTGGCCGATCTGGATGGGGCCCGCGCCCAGCACCAGCACGCTCTGGATGTCGAGGTTCCTAGGCATGGTGGGCCTCCATCATCCGGAAGAAGCGGCCGAAGGCGCCGCGGGCGTCGTGCGGGCCGGGGGAGGCCTCGGGGTGGTGCTGGAGGCTGAAGATGGGCAGGGTGCGGTGCCGGAAGCCCTCCACCGTGCCGTCCGAGAGGTGCCGGTGGGTCACCTGCAGCTCCGGCGGCAGGCTGGCCTCGTCCACCGCGAAGCCGTGGTTCTGGGCGGTGATCTCCACCCGGTTGGTCTCCAGGTCCAGCACCGGCTGGTTCGCCCCGCGGTGGCCGAACTTGAGCTTGAAGGTGCTGGCCCCCAGGGCCTGGCCCAGCAGCTGGTGGCCCAGGCAGATGCCGAAGATGGGCAGCCTGCCCACGCAGGCCGCCACCTCCCGGCACATGCCGGGCAGGGCCGCCGGGTCGCCGGGCCCGTTGCCAAGAAAAAGCCCGCTGAAGCGGGCGGCGGTCAGTTCGCCGGCCGGCGTGTCCCAGGGGAACACTTCCAGGTCCAGGCCCGAGAGCTGCAGCTGCTTCAGGATGGAAGTCTTGATGCCGCCGTCCAGCACCGCCACCCGGAACCTCGCGTCCCTGCCCGGGAGCTCGTAGCGGGCGGCGCAGCTCACCACCCCGGCCAGGGCCTGGCCGGACATGTCCGGCAGCTGGGCGGCCGCGGCCACCCCCGCGGCCAGCGGGCCGTCGCCCTCGGTCCAGATCAGGCCGGGCTGGGCGCCGGCGTCGCGCACGTGCTGGGTGAGGGCGCGGGTGTCCACTTCGGTGATCACCGCCACCCGGTTCCGCTTGAGCCAGATGCCCAGCTCGCCCTCGGCGAACGCGTGGTCGGGCAGCGAGGTGATCCGGCGGCAGATGAAGCCGGCGGCCCAGGGCCGGGGGCCCTCGTTGAGGCCGGCATGGATCCCGTAGATGCCCTGCTCCGGGAAGGTCATGCAGACCATCTGCCCGGCGAAGCTGGGGTCGGTCATGATCTCCTGGTAGCCGGCCATGGCGGTGGTGAACACCACTTCCCCGCTGCCGCCCACGGCGAACGGGGCCTGGCCGGTGAAGGTCTCGCCATCTTTCAGGATCAGGTGCGCGAGCACGGAGCCTCCAGCAGCCGCCTTCAGCTGGACCGCCCTACGGCCCCCTTGTTCCGGCTCGCTTCCAGAATAGGCGGCAATGCCTTCGAAGTTCCAGTCTTGATCATCGGAAAGAGCTTGTGGGATAATGAATGTTTCCAAAAACCATTTGATTTATGATCGGGTGAAAATTTCTGCCCGTACACGTTTTTATTTTTTTCAGAGCCGCACCACCGTCCGCCCCACGTGGGTCCCCGCCAGCAGCTCGCGCACGCAGCCGGTGATGCCGTCCAGGCCGATCTCGGTGGAGATCCGCTCCAGGTCCACGCGCCAGTCTCCGGCCAGGCGCCCCCAGATGCGGGCGCGCGCGGCGGCGTCCTGGTTGACCGAGTCGATGCCCACCAGGGAGACCCCGCGCAGGATGAACGGGAACACCGAGGAGCCGAACCGGTTCCCCGCCGTCATGCCGCAGGTGGTCACCACCCCGCCGGCGGCGGTGGCCTTGACCAGGTGCTCCAGCCCCGCGCCGCCGACGGTGTCCACCACCCCGGACCAGCGTTCCTTGAACAGGGGCTTGTCGCCGGCCTCCAGCTGCCCGGGGGTCAGGACCTCCTGGGCGCCCAGCTGGATGAGCCGGCCACGGATGGCGCCCTCCTTGCGGGTCACCGCGGTCACCGGGCAGCCCAGCCTGGCCAGCAGGGCGATGGCCACCATGGCCACGCCGCCGGTGGCGCCGGTCACCAGCACCGGCCCGTCGGCGCGCCGGCGCTCCCGGCCGAGGATGGCGTCCACCGCCAGCGCCGCGGTGAAGCCGGCGGTGCCGTGGCGCATGCACTCCACCGGGCTCAGGCCCGGCGGCAGCGGCACCGCCCATTCGGCCGGGACCCGGATGTACTGGGCGAAGCCGCCCCAGTGGTCCATGCCCAGGCGGTAGCCGGTGACGATGACCGGATCGCCGGGGGCGAACAGCGCGGAGGTGCTGGCAGCCACCTCGCCCACCGCGTCGATGCCGGGGATGTGCGGGTAGACCCGGGTGACGCCGGGGCCGCCGGTGGCGGAGAGGGCGTCCTTATAGTTGACCGAGGAATACGCCACCCGGACCAGCAGGTCGCCCGGAGGCAGCTGGTCGAGGGCCAGGTCGGTCCTGACTTCGCCGCGGCAGGCGCCTTTGTCGTCCCTGCTGGCCAGGTAGGCGGAGAAGCGTTTGGTGGCGGGCATGGCGGTGTCCTCCGGTGCGGGACAGAATACCTGAACCGCCCGCCCTGGGGGATCCCGGCTATCCTTGGGGCGGAGGCCCGGCCATGCACGTCATCGTCGATTTCACCGTCGTCCCGGTGGGGACCGGCATCTCCCTTTCGCCCTACATCGCCGAGGTGGAGCGGGTGCTGCAGCGCGCCGGGCTGCGGCAC
>Ga0316232_1001123_pt1 | contig 34650 bp, 23 predicted proteins | sample TBHtaG_FD_206006 | JGI IMG/M metagenome (GOLD analysis project Ga0316232, IMG submission 206006) | Freshwater microbial communities from Trout Bog Lake, Wisconsin, USA - TBH18025_13 | ecosystem: Environmental > Aquatic > Freshwater > Lake > Hypolimnion/Profundal zone | place: USA: Wisconsin... | reverse complement strand
GGCGGCAATCTATCTCGCATCGGCCGCTTCGCGGCTGAAGCTGCAGGCCGGGCTGATCCGGCTGGAGCAGGCGGGCAAGCCGGAGATCATCGGCCCGGCGCTGCGCGCCTTCCTTTATGGCCTGGCCGCGGTGGCGGGCATCCAGTTCCTGGCGATGGGCTCGGTCTTCCCGCTGCTGGGCTGCAGCGCCTATGCCGACATCACCGGCGCACTGCTGACCGGCCTGGCGCCGCTGATGCTGGCCTATCTCGTGGTGGCGGCGATGGCGTCGCTGCTGGCGAGCGCGCCGGAGGCGTGATTTTTATACGCGTTCCGGCATTGCCCGGCCGATGCCGGCTTTGCGCCATGGCGGGCATTCTTGCCCAAACCTTACATCAGCGGTCGCGCAGGCCGAACAACTGGGTCACGTTGATCCGTCGGTTGCGATAGCCGTCCTTGAACCGGATCGTATCGGTCTGGTGAAACAGGTCCGAATCGAAGATCACCGCCCGATTGGCCCGATAAGGCACTCTTATCGGCCTGGACCCGTTGCGCGCCAGGAAATCGCGAATGGCACCATTATCGTTGTTGAACTTGTCGAGCGCCCAGTCCAGCGGCGCCGCCACGTCCCAGATGACCAGTCCGCCGCTTTCAGGTGTTGCGGATCCAGCGCGCCTTGCGTGCCCATATCCGTGTCCATAACACGCAAACGCGCGCCAATCACGCGCCCGCGGCTTCAACTTACGCCAGTGCGTCCTGCAGGCGCTGCACCACGCCGCGCGCCATTTCCCGCAACCGGGCTTCGAGCCGCGCCAGCAGCACGCGCCGCTTCAGCACGCGCGCCAGCCTTGGCGCCGCGAAGGAGGTGCCGCAGACAAAATGCAGCAGCGGGCCGAAATTCTCCATCGCCATGGCGCCCAGGGCATAGAGGCCGGGAAGGTCAGTCTCGAAGCCGGGCGAGGTGTGCAGGGCGCAGCCGGTGCGGGCGATGGCCTGGCGGATGCGCGGGCTGAGGAAGGAAAGCCGGTTCAGGTCGACGCGATAGCCGGTGCTGGCGAAGACATGGTCGCAGACGAGCTTGCGGCCGCTGCTGGTGGCAAGGTGCACCTTGCCGTCCTGCTCCCAGGCCTTTTCGATGCCCTGACCCAGGATTTCCGGCACCTTGCCCATGATCTTGTCGCGCATGAACCAGCCGGCGGCGGGCTTCATGTGGCTCCTGATCGAACGGGCGCGCAGGTTCCGCGGCAGGTGGTAGAAAATCTGCGGCAGGCGCGCCACCAGCAGTGAACGCCAGCCCTGGCCGAAAGGGGCGGGGGGATTGGTCAGCAGCTGCCAAAGGGACAACGCCTTCGGATGGGGCAGCGCGTGATATTCGATGCGCGGATCGCGCGCCAGCATCGTCACCTCGGCGCCTGCCTCGTGCAGCTCATAGGCGAGATTGACGGCGGACGCGCCCGCGCCCAGCACAATGGTCTGCTTGCCGGCGAACTGCTCGACATTGCGGTGATCGAAGGAATGCGAGGCCATGTGGGCGGGAAGCGCCGCCAGCGCCGCCGGCATATGCGGGAAAGCGGTGATGCCGACCGCCATCACCACCTGGGCGGCGCGCAGCCGCTCGCCATCCTCCAGGGTCAGGATATAGCCATGGCCGTCCCGGTCCAGGCCGGCGACCATCTTCTCCTCCAGATTCGGGACATGGCGGGCGCGGAACCAGTCGGCATAGTCGATGAAGGTCTGCAGCGGCACCGGCACATTGAGGTCGCCATAGGGGCGGCCAGTCTGGCGGCAGAAACTCTTGAGTCGGGAGGCCTTGCCGTCCGGGGCGCTGAGGTTGGAGGCGAAGCCGTTCGATTTCAGCATCATCCGCTCGGGCATGTGCTGGCGCCACAATTCCATCGGCTTGCCGAAGATGCGGAAATCCACCCCGGCGGCGGCCAGATGCGCCGCCAGCGACAGGCCATAGGGGCCTGTGCCGATAATGGCCACTTCACAGTCGCGTTGTGCTCGGAGCTGGCTCATGGCGATACACCTTGTTCCAATCTGGACCGGATACGCCGGTCGATGGTTGCTGCTGTCAGCACCCAAGCCAGTGTCGTGCCAGCAGACCGGGAGAATGCCGTGTGGCGCTGTAGGGCTTCGCCTGACAGGAACCGCGACAGGCGCGATGGGCCTTCCTTCGCGCGCGTGCGCCGGATTGTTAGAAATATTATTAAATATCAAATGGTTATGATCGTAACAGTCCGCAATATCTTATCAGTCGCCCTTTGCTGCGCTGCGGGGCCTACTGCGGTCTCAATATTTCGAGGGTCTGCCGTTGTTCCTCCGCCGCCGGGTACCTGAATCGGGTCCGCTGAAAGCCGCCGTCATCGGTGCGGGCGCTTTCGGCCGCCACCATGCCGCCAAATATGCCGCCATGGCGCAAAAGGGGGCCGTTTCCCTGTTTGCCGTCGCTGACCCCTCCGCCGAAGTCCGCGCCACCATCACCGCCAAGTATGACGGCGTGCTGGCCGTCGCCGACTGGCGCGACCTGCTGGGCAAGGTCGACTTGGTCAGCATCTGCTCGCCCGCCGTCACCCACTATGAAATCGTCAAGGCCTTCCTCAATGCCGGCGCCCATGTGCTGGTGGAAAAGCCCATCGCCACCAGCCGCGAGGAAGCCGCCGACCTGCTGGCGGTGGCCGCCGAAACCGGCCGCATCCTCACCGTCGGCCATCAGGAGCGGTTCGTCTTCGCCCGCACCGGTCTGCTCGACCTCGACGCCACACCGCTGGAAATCACCTGCTGGCGCCAGGGCCCCTGGACGGGCCGCGGCGACGACGTTTCCGCCGTGCTGGACCTGATGATCCACGACCTCGACTTGGTGCATACGCTGGTGCCGGGCGCTGTCGCCGCCGTCGCCGCGCGCGGCTTTGTCGAATACGGTCCCTTCGCCGACGAAATCTCCGCCACCGTCACCTTCACCAACGGCACCCTGGCGCATCTGGAAACCAGCCGTGTCGCTGCCGAGCGTAGGCGCGGCCTGCGCGCCGTCTATGCCGATGGCGTGGTCGAGATCGACTTCCTCACCCGCGCGGTCACCAACACCACGCCCCGTCCGCTGGGTCTCTTCGAGATGGGTGATCCCCTGGGCGAGTCCGTGTCCGGCTTTGTCGATGCCGCGCTGGGCGTGGCCCCCGTGCTGGTGACGGCCGAACAGGCGGCCCAGGCGCTGTCCACCGCCCTGCTGATCGAGGAAGCGGCCGGCGTCTCCCAGCCCCTGCCGGTGGCCGAACGCCGCGTCGCGGTGGCGGGTTAAGCTCCCATTGTCATGGCCCGCGAATGCGGGCCACCCAGCTGCCCTCCTTCTGCAAGGTTCGCTGCGTGCTAGCCTGGTGTCTGTCCGTCGGGCTAAACACTCTCCATGGCTGACCGTTTGCGTATCGCTCTTGCCCAGTTGAACCCCGTGATGGGCGATATCGCGGGCAATCTCGCGCGCGCCCGCGCCGCCCGCGCGCAAGCCGCCAAGGCGGATGTCATCCTGTTTTCCGAACTCTTCATCACCGGCTATTCGCCCGAAGACCTGGTGCTGAAACCGGCGTTGCAGGCCGATGCGCGCGCGGCGGTGGAAGCGCTGGCGCGCGACACGGCGGATGGCGGTCCCGCGATCCTGATCGGCGCCCCCTGGGTGGAAGAGGGCAGGCTCTACAATGCCTTCCTGCTGCTGGATGAAGGCCGCGTCGCCAACCGGACCTTCAAGGTCGATCTGCCCAATTACGGCGTCTTTGACGAGAAGCGCGTCTTCACGCCGGGCCCGGTGCCGACGCCGATGAAGGTGCGCGGCGTGCATCTTGGCGTGCCGGTCTGCGAGGACATCTGGACGTCGGGCGTCTGCGCCGCGCTGGCCCAAGGCGGGGCGGAGATCCTGCTGGTGCCCAATGGCTCACCTTTCGAGGCCGGCAAGGAGGATGTGCGCCTGGCATTGGCAGGCAGCCGCGTGCGGGAAACCGGATTGCCGCTGGTCTATCTCAACCAGTTGGGCGGCCAGGACGAACTGGTGTTCGACGGCGCCAGCTTCGTGCTGAATGCCGATGGCGCGGTGGCGCTGGCGCTGCCGGGCTGGGAAGAAAAGATCGTCATCAGCGACTGGTCACGCGATGCGGCCGGGAAATGGACCTGCGCGCCCGGCGACTGCTGCGTGCCCGAAAGCCGCGAGAGCCAAGTTTATCACGCCATGGTGCTGGGCCTGCGCGACTATGTGAACAAGAACCGCTTTCCCGGCGTCGTGCTGGGCCTGTCCGGCGGCATCGATTCCGCCATCAGCGCCGCCGTGGCGGTGGACGCGCTGGGCGCGGCCCGCGTCCGCTGCGTCATGCTGCCCTCGCGCTACACCAGCCGCGACAGCCTGGAAGACGCCGATGCCTGCGCCCGCCTGCTGGGCTGCGCCTATGAGACCATCGAGATCGAGCGTGCGGTGGCGGCGCTGGGCGAAACCCTGTCGCCCACCTTCGCGGGCAAAACCGCCGATACCACGGAAGAAAACATCCAGTCACGCCTGCGCGGCGTGCTGCTGATGGCGATCTCCAACAAGTTCGGACCGATGGTGCTGACCACCGGCAACAAGAGCGAGATGAGCGTCGGCTATGCCACTCTCTATGGCGACATGTGCGGCGGCTACAATGTGCTGAAGGATATCTACAAGACCGAGGTCTTCCGGCTGTCGCACTGGCGCAACGAAAATTCGCCCGCCGGCGCGCTGGGGCCGCAGGGAAGGGTGATCCCCGAACGCATCATCGAAAAGCCGCCCACCGCCGAATTGCGCGCCAACCAGACCGACCAGGATTCCCTGCCGCCCTATGAGATTCTCGACGGCATTCTTGAATGCCTGGTTGAGAAGGAGTGCAGCTTCGAGGAAACCGTGGCGCGCGGCTTCGAGCCCGCCACGGTGAAGCGGATCGAGCATTTGCTCTATATCAGCGAATACAAGCGCCGCCAGGCGCCGCCCGGCGTCAAGATCAGCAGCCGCAATTTCGGCCGCGACCGCCGCTATCCGATAACGAATGCATTTCGAGACGCACGATGACCGTCACCGTCCGCTTCGCCCCGTCGCCCACCGGCCTGCTGCATGTCGGCAATGCCCGCACGGCGCTGCTCAACTTCCTCTTCGCGAAGAAGTTGGGCGGCCGCTTCATCCTGCGGATCGACGACACCGACGCGGCGCGCTCGACCAAGGAATTTGAAGAAGCGATCTATCGCGATCTCGCCTGGCTGGGCCTTGCCCACGACGCACATGACCGCCAGGCCAATCGCCTGGCCAAATACAGCGCCGCCTTCTATCGCCTGCAGGCCAGCGGCCACATATATCCCGCCTACGAAACCGAGGAAGAACTCGATCGCCAGCGCGGGCTGCTGAAGGCGCGCCGCCTGCCGCCGATCTACAACCGCGGCTCGCTCGATCCTGCCAACAAGAGCAAATGGGAGGCCGAAGGCCGCCCGCCGCATTGGCGCTTCAAACTCAGCCGCAGCAAAATCGCCTGGACCGATCTGGTGCGCGGCCCGGTGGAGATCGACACCGCCAGCATGTCCGACCCCGTGCTGGTGCGCGCGGATGGCGCTTTCCTCTACACCCTGCCCTCGGTGGCCGACGATATCGACATGGCGATCAGCCATGTCGTGCGCGGCGAAGACCATGTCACCAACACGGCGGCGCAGATCGAAATCTTCCGCGCCCTGGGCGCGCCCGTGCCGCACTTCGCGCATTTCCCGCTGCTGGTGGGCGCGGGCGGCGAGGCGCTGTCCAAACGGCTGGGCTCGCTGTCGCTGCAACAGTTGCGCCAAGAAGGCTTCGAGCCGCTGGCGGTGGCCGCCTATCTCGCCAAGATCGGCACCAGTGATCCGGTGGAGCCGCGTTTGTCGCTGGCCGACCTCGCCGCCGATTTCGATTTCGCCAAGATCGGCCGCGCCCCGGCGCATTTCGATCCGGAAGAATTGCTGGCGCTGAATGCCAGGGCGTTGCACCTCACGCCATACGCAGCGGTCGCGGCCCGCATGCCCGGAATCGACGCGGCGCTGTGGGACGCCATCCGTCCCAACCTGACCAGACTGTCCGACGCCACCGGCCTGGCCGCGCTGGTCAGCGGCCGCGTGACGCCGGTGATCGAAGACGCCGCACTCACCGCCGCCGCCGCCGCTTCGCTGCCGCCCGAGCCTTGGACCGAGGAAACCTGGCCTGCCTGGACCAAGGCGGTGGCTGCCGCCACCGGGGCCAAAGGCCGGGGGCTTTACCATCCGCTGCGGCTGGCCCTGACCGGGCGGGGCGATGGACCCGAGCTGAAAAAGCTGCTACCTCTGATCGGACGCGCCAAGGTTCTGGCGCGGCTCAAAGGGGAAACGGCGTGAGCCTGCTCTGTCAGACCGGAATTCGAATTAGCGGCTGAACTGCTGCTGTTTCCGTTCGTCTGAACCCTTTTCGAGTTATTTCCATGCCGCTGCGCCTCTTCAATACCTTGACCAAGTCCAAGGACGTGTTCACGCCTTTGGATGCGAAAAACGTCCGCATGTATGTCTGCGGCCCCACGGTTTACGACTTCGCCCATATCGGCAACGCCCGTCCCGCCATCGTTTTCGATGTGCTGTTCCGCTTGCTGCGTCATGAATATGGCGACGGCCATGTCACCTATGTCCGCAACATCACCGACGTCGATGACAAGATCAACGCGCGGGCGGCGGAACGCGGCATCTCCATCCGCGAACTGACGGAAGAAACGGCGAAAATCTATTTCGCCGATGTCGGCGCCCTGGGCTGCCTGGAGCCCAGCATCACGCCCCGCGCCACCGAACATATCGCCCAGATGATCGCGCTGAACCAAAAGCTGGTTGCGGCCGGCCATGCCTATGTGGCGGAAGGCCATGTCCTTTACGACGTTTCCTCGAAGCCCGATTACGGCAAGCTGGCCAACCGTTCGCTGAAGGAGATGGTGGCCGGCGCCCGGGTCGAAGTCGCGCCCTACAAGAAAGGCGCGATGGATTTCGTATTGTGGAAGCCGTCCGACGCGGCCACGCCCGGCTGGCCATCGCCCTGGGGCCGCGGCCGCCCCGGCTGGCACATCGAATGTTCCGCCATGGCGGGCGAATATCTGGGCGAAAGCTTCGACATCCATGGCGGCGGCATCGACCTGATGTTCCCCCATCATGAAAACGAGATCGCCCAGAGCGAAGGCGCCCATCACAACCATCCGCTGGCGCAGGTCTGGATGCATAACGGCTTCCTGCAGGTGGAAGGCGAGAAGATGTCCAAGTCGGCAGGAAATTTCTTCACCATCCGCGACCTGCTGGCCGACTGGCCGGGCGAAGTTCTGCGCTTCAACATGCTGCGCACGCATTACCGCCAGCCCATCGATTTCACCTTCGCGGGCCTGCGCGAAAGCTGGAAGATGCTGGAACGCTGGTATGGCGTGACCGAGCCGCTGGTCGATCCCGCGCCCGACGCCGCTTTTTTCGAGGCGCTGGCCGACGACCTCAACACCCCCGCCGCCATTGCCGCCCTGCATCACGCCGATGACATGGCGCTGGCGGGCGGGCTGGGCTTTCTCGGCTTTTCCAATGTGCAGTTGAAGATCGCCGCGAAAGTGGCGGCGGTCGATGAGGCCGAAATCGCCCGCGCCATCGAAGCCCGCAAGGCCGCCCGCGCCGCCAGGAACTTCGCCGAAAGCGACCGCATCCGCGACGAGATGCTGGCCAAGGGCATCCTCCTGAAGGATGGACCGCAAGGCACCACCTGGGAGGTGAAGCGGTGAGCAAGGAACGCCTCTACCTGTTCGACACGACGTTGCGCGATGGGGCCCAGACCATGGGCGTCGATTTCTCGGTCGAGGACAAGCGCCAGATCGCACTGGCGCTGGATGTGCTGGGACTGGATTACATCGAAGGCGGCTGGCCCGGCGCCAATCCCACTGACAACGCCTTCTTCGCCGCCCGCCCGCCGCTGACACGCGCCCGCTTCACCGCCTTCGGCATGACCAAACGCGCGGGCCGCAGTGCCGACAATGATCCTTCGCTGGCGGCGGTGATGAACGCCGATGTCGATGCCGTCTGCCTGGTGGGCAAAACCTCGTCCTATCAGGTCGAAGTCGCGTTGGGGATCTCGCGGGCCGAGAATGTGGAAAATATCGTCCGCTCGATGGAAGCGGTGGCAGGCAAGGGCCGCGAGCCCCTGTTCGATGCCGAGCATTTCTTCGACGGCTACAAATCCGATCCCGAATACGCGCTGGAATGCATCACGGCGGCGCATGACGGCGGGGCGCAATGGATCGTGCTGTGCGACACCAATGGCGGCGCCATGCCGGAACAGGTCCATGCCACCGTCAGCGCCATCAAGGAAAAACTGCCGAACGCGCGGCTGGGCATTCATGCCCATAACGACACCGAACAGGCGGTGGCGGTGTCGCTGGCGGCGGTGCGTGCCGGCGCGCGCCAGGTTCAGGGCACGCTGAACGGGCTGGGCGAACGCTGCGGCAATGCCAATCTCTGTTCGCTGATCCCCAACCTGCTGCTGAAGGAACCCTTCGCCAGCGCCTTCGAAACCGGCGTGACGATGCAGCAGCTGGCCCGCATCACCCATGTCTCGCGCCTGCTGGACGAAATCCTCAACCGCGCCCCGGCGCGCCACGCGCCCTATGTCGGGCCGTCGGCCTTCGCCCACAAGGGCGGCTTGCATTCCTCCGCCGTGCTGAAGGACCCGGCGACCTATGAGCATGTGAAGCCGGAAAGCGTCGGCAATGTTCGCGTCATTCCGGTGTCCGATCAGTCGGGCCGTTCCAATGTGCTGGCGCGGCTGGCCGAGGCGGGCATCCAGATCGACCCGAAGGACGAGCGCGTCGCCCGCCTGCTCGATATCATCAAGACCCGCGAGTATCAGGGCTATGCCTATGACGGGGCCGAGGCGTCGTTCGAGCTGATGGCGCGCCGCGCCCTGGGCCAGGTGCCGGACTATTTCGATGTCGAAAGCTACAAGGTCAGTGTCGCGCGCGAGAAGGGCAGGACGGTTTCCGAAGGCGTGGTGAAGCTGAACGTGGCGGGCGAGAAGCTGGTCAATGTCGGCACCGGCAACGGCCCGGTGAACGCGCTGGACGCGGCGCTGCGCAAGGATTTGGGCAAATATTCCGCGCTGCTCGCCGATCTGCGCCTGGTGGACTACAAGGTGCGCATCCTCACCAGTGGCACCGAAGCGGTGACGCGCGTCATGGTCGAAAGCCTTGACGGGCAGGGGCGGCGCTGGTCGACGGTGGGCGTGTCGGAAAATATCGTCGATGCCTCGTTCGAGGCGCTGACGGATTCGATCATCTACAAGCTGTACCGCGACGGCGCGCGGATCTAGGCGAGGGCTTCCTGCAGCGCCAGCAAGGCCGCTTCGGGACCGTCGGCCAGATGGTACAGTTCCATGATGGCCGGCTTGGCGAAGCCGTGTCCGACAATGCCCCGCAGTATCGTATCGAGCGCGTCGAAGAAGCCGCCGACATTGACCACGATGATGGGTTTCTTGTGCACGCCCAATTGCGCTTCGGTCGCCACCTCGAAGAACTCGTCAAAGGTTCCCAGGCCGCCCGGCAGCACGATGAACGCGTCCGACATCTGCAGCATCAGCGCCTTGCGCTCCTGCAGGTGCGGCGTGATGATCAGCTTCTCCTCTGCCGAAACCGGTATGTTGGCTTCCAGTGCCTGCAGGAAGGCGGGAATGATGCCCTGCACCTGGGCGCCTGCCTCCTGCGCCGCCCGGGAGACGATGCCCATCAGGCCCGGGTTGCCGCCGCCATACACCAGGTCGCAGCCCATGGCGGCAAGACCGGCGCCCATGGCGCGGGCCGCCGCGGCGAAACGGGGATCGTTGCCGAAGGAGGCGCCGCAAAAGACGCAGATGGAATGCTTGACCATGGCGAAAACAGGGGTTGCGTGGGATGGCCCGCCTTCCTAAACAGAGTCGTCCCGGAAGGAAATGGAGAAGTCCCGTGCCGCGGTGGTTGATTATCCTGAGCATCGTCGCCGTCGTCGCCCTGATCGCGGGCTTCGTCACCTTCGGCGGCGGGAACATGGGCCGGTAATGGCGCATCCGGTCGAAGAAGGCAGCGGCGCGCCATCTTTCCGTCCCCTCTGGGCGCTGATGCCCTATCTGTGGCCGAAAGGCCGGCCTGACCTGAAAGCGCGCGTTTTCCTGTCGCTGCTGTTCATGTCGCTGGGCATCGCCGCCACCGCCGTCTCCCAGGATTTCCTGGGCTATGCGGTGGACGAGTTCGGCACCACGCCGGCCCGCGCCAGCCTGGCCGTGGTCCTGGCCATGGTCGCGGCTTACGCCACATCGCGCATCCTGATGCAGGCCTTCGGCCAGTTGCGCGACGGGGTCTTCGCCAAGGTCCAGTACCACGCCATGCGCGAGGTGGCGGTCGAAACCTTCACCCATATCCACACCCTGTCGCTGCGCTTCCACCTGGAGCGCAAGACCGGCGGCCTGTCCCGCGTGATCGAGCGTGGCACGCGCGGCATCGACAACATTCTCTCTTTTGCCCTGTTCAGCATCTTTCCCACCATCTTCCTGGTGCTGATCTACAGCGCCAAGCTCTGGCACACCTTCAACATCTGGGTGGCGGCGGCGGCGATGGCCATGGTGGTGTTCTATACCTGGTTCACCTTTGCCATCACGCGCTGGCGCATCGCCTTCCGCCGCGAGATGAACCAGAGCGACACCGACGCCAACACCAAGGCGGTGGACAGCCTGCTCAATTACGAGACGGTGAAGTATTTCAACAATGAAGAGCATGAGGCGCGCCGCTTCGACACCTCGATGGAGAAATACTCCAACGCCTCGATCCAGTCGCAGATATCCCTGTCGATCCTCAATACCGGCCAGGCCGCGATCATCGCGCTGGGGCTGGGCGGCGTGCTGGCGCTGGCGGCGATGATGGTGATCCGCGGCCAGGTCAGTGTCGGCCAGTTCGTGGCGGCGAACCTGATCATCCTGCAACTCTACCAGCCGCTGAATTTGCTGGGCACGGTCTATCGCGAGATCACGCAAGGCCTGGTCGACATGGAAGCGATGTTCCGCCTGCTGGGCCAGCCGCAGGAAGTGCAGGACAAGCCCGGCGCCGCGCCGTTGCAGGTGGTGGGCGGTGAGATCCGCTTCGAGGATGTGGTCTTCGCCTATGATCCGGAACGGACCGTGCTGAAAGGCATCAGCTTCACCGTGCCGGCCGGCAAGACGGTGGCGGTGGTGGGGCCTTCCGGTGCGGGCAAGTCCACCATCAGCCGCATTCTCTATCGCTTCTACGACATCAAGTCGGGCCGCGTGACCATCGACGGGCAGGATATCCGCGATGTGACGCAAGCCTCGCTGCGCGCCATCATCGGCATCGTGCCGCAGGACACGGTGCTGTTCAACGACACGGTCCGCTACAATATCGGCTATGGCCGCATCGGCGCCAGCAACGCCGAGATCGAGGAGGCGGCGCGCCTGGCCCAGATCGACAGGTTCATCGCCCTGTTGCCGCAAGGCTATGACGCCAAGGTGGGCGAACGCGGGCTGAAGCTGTCGGGCGGCGAGAAGCAGCGCGTCGCCATCGCCCGCACCATCCTCAAGAACCCGCCCATCCTGATGCTGGACGAGGCCACCAGCGCGCTGGACACCGGCACCGAGCGCGAAATCCAGGGCGCGCTGAACCTGGTTTCGCGCAACCGCACCACCCTGGTGATCGCGCACCGGCTCTCCACCGTGATCGACGCCGACGAAATCCTGGTGCTGGACCATGGCCAGATCATCGAACGCGGACGCCATGCCGAATTGCTGGCGCTGGGCGGCCATTACGCCTCGATGTGGAACAAGCAGCGCGAAGCCGCCGCTGCCCGCGAGAAGCTGCGGGAAGTCGAGAACGATCCTGATGTGGCGCCGGGCGTTGCGAAGGCCGAGCCGGTCTGACGCTAGATCAGCTCGACCCGGTCGACTTCGACGCCCTTGTTGCCCTGGCGCGTCGAGTAGCGGATGCGCTGGTCGGGTTCCACCGCCGAAATGCCCGAGCGCCGCAGCGCGCTGGCATGGAGGTAGATGTCGCCGCTGCCGCTGTCCGGCATCACGAAGCCAAAGCCCTTCTGGTCGTTGAAGAACTTGACCTTGCCTTCGACCATGGGGCCGGACGGGCCGCTGTCGCGGTAACCGCCGCCGCCACCGAAGCCGCCGCGGTCGCCACCAAAACGGTCGCCGCCGCCAAAACGGCCGCCGCCGCCGCCAAAATCCCGGCGGGGCCCGCGCGATGGCGCCTCGGCCGTGGAAAGATCGACGCTGTGAACGGCCACGACCTGCAGGCCGCGCGCCGAATCCGCCAGGTCACAAACGATGGTTGCCCCGGGAGGCAATTCGGCGTGACCGGCCGCCTGCAACGCCGAAGCATGGCAGAAGGCGTCACCGCCATTATCCAGGGTAATGAAGCCGTACCCCTTGGTGCCGTTAAACCACTTTACTTTGCCCTTCGCGGAAGCTTGCGCGATGGACTTGGAACCCTCATTGCCGAATTGTGCCATGCGACTGACGTTACATTCCCAGCCGGATGTTCCCCCCAAAAGTGCGCCTGGCCGGCTGCCACAAGCCCACTTTCTCCAATGATGACTACAGAAACCCGTGACTCGCAAGCGAGGTTAATGTCTGCCCGGATGCTGCGCCGCAGCAGGAAGGTTGACTTTCGCGGCAAACCTCCTCATATACCTTGGCATCCGATGCGATCGCACAGGGCGGCCTGAGGCTACCCCGTCGCCGGACCCGAACCATCTCCGTTTCCTTCCAGCGTGCGTGGAAGACGGCAACCAGCCGTTTCCGCTCGCCTTTTCCGGTGTGCGCCCGGTTTTGAAGGATTCTATAGTGACTGACGTGACATTCGCCGGGCTTGGCGTGGCCGAGCCCATTCTGCGTGCCTTGGCGCAGGAAAATTATACCACCCCGACCCCCATCCAGACCCGGGCCATCCCGGCCCTGTTGGCGGGCAAGGACCTGCTGGGCATCGCCCAGACCGGTACCGGCAAAACGGCGGCCTTCGGCCTGCCGCTGCTGCAAAAGCTGTCGATCGGCCATGTGCCGCCGCGGCCCCGGGAAACCAAGGCGCTGATCCTGGCGCCCACCCGCGAGCTGGCGGTGCAGATCGAAGACAGCCTGCGCGTCTATGGCCGCTTCCTCAATCTCAAGCGGGCCGTGATCCTGGGCGGCGTCAGCCAGAATTCCCAGATCAACACCATGAAAGCCGGTGTCGATATCCTGGTCGCCACCCCGGGCCGCCTGCTCGACCTGATACAGCAGAAGCATATCCGCCTCGATGCGGTGCAGGTGCTGATCATCGACGAAGCCGACCGCATGTTCGACATGGGCTTCATCCGCGATGTCCGCAAGATCGTGGCCTATCTGCCGAAGGACCGGCAATCGATGCTGTTCTCGGCCACCATGCCCGACGACGTCATCAAGCTGGTGGGCGATGTGCTGCGTGCGCCAGAGCGCATCGAAGTGGCGCCGCAGAGCAAGACCGCCGACCGGGTCGAGCAGAAGCTCTATTACGTGCCGATGCAGCAGAAGCGCCAACTGCTGAGCGAATTGCTGAAGGATCTGGCGCTGAACCGCGTCATCGTCTTCACCCGGACCAAGCATGGCGCCAACCGCGTCGCCGAGCATCTGTCGAAGACCGGCATCGTCTCGGAAGCCATTCATGGCAACAAGTCGCAGAATGCCCGTCAGCGCGCTCTGGACATGTTCAAGACCGGCAAGGCGCGTGTTCTGGTGGCGACCGACATCGCTGCCCGCGGCATCGATATCGACGATATCAGCCATGTGATCAATTTCGAGTTGCCCAACGAACCGGAAAGCTATGTCCACCGCATCGGCCGCACCGCACGGGCCGGCGGCACCGGCATCGCCATCAGCTTCTGCGATCCGTCCGAACGCGCCTATCTGCGCGATATCGAACGCATCATCCGCATGAAGATCGAGGCCGTGGCCCATGATCTGCCGGACCTGACACCGGAGCAGATCAAGGCGCAGAACGAGCCGCGCCCCGCGCATGGCCATCGTCATGGCAAGCCGGGGCACAAGGGCGGCAACCATCCTGGCGGCGGCCATCGCGCCGGTGGCGCGGTCGCCGCTGACCCTCATGCCCCCAAGAAGCGCAACGGTTCGCGGCCCCACTGGCAGCGTGGGAAAGACAAGAAGCGTGGCAACGCCGCCTAAGGCCCAATGCTGACTATCTTCGTTGACGGCGATGCCTGCCCGGTAAAGGCCGAAATCGAGAAGGTGGCGGCCCGTCATGGGCTGGCCGTCACCATCGTCAGCAATGGCGGCCTCAGGCCGTCCGCCAATCCCCTGATGCGCCATGTCACGGTGGCAGACGGTGCGGACGCCGCCGATGACTGGATCGTCGCGCAAATCGGCGCTGGCGACATCTGCGTCACGGCTGACATTCCGCTGGCCGGGCGCTGCCTGGACAAGGGTGCATGCGTGCTGAGTCCCAACGGCAAGCCTTTTACGCTGGAAGGCATTGGCATGGCGCTGGGCCTGCGGGAACTCAACCGCCATCTGCGCGAGATGACACCCGGCGGGCAGACCCATCATGCGGCTTTCAGCAAACAGGATCGCTCGCGCTTTCTGGGCGAACTGGAAAATTGCATCCGCAAGGCGCAACGGTCCCAGCCCGCAGATCGGTCCCGTGGACCGATTTGAGCGCCGAATGCCGCGCGCCAGAGCGAGCGGCAGGCCTGCGCGATGCTTGGCAAAGCGTTATACTGCGGAATGACCGAAGCCTTCCGCTTGCCGCTCGCTGGAACCCTGGAAAATCACTTCGCCCGCCTGGGCGGCAAATTCTTTACGGCCATGTCGGCGGAGAAGGTCGGCACGCAGCCGCGGCTGCTGCATGCCAACGCAGCGGCGGCCGCGCTGATCGATCTGGACCCCGCCGTTTTTGCCGATCCCCGCTTCACGGCGGCGATGGCCGGACATGCGCCGTTGGAAGGTTTCGGGCCGCTGGCGATGGTCTATTCCGGGCACCAGTTCGGCGTCTGGGCCGGGCAGTTGGGCGATGGCCGGGCGCTGCTGATCGGCCAGGCGCGCAATCGCCGGGGCGAATTGTGGGATATCCAGCTCAAGGGTGCCGGGCGGACGCCTTATTCGCGCTTCGGCGATGGCCGCGCCGTGCTGCGCTCTTCCATCCGCGAATATCTTTGCAGCGAAGCGATGGCGGGTCTGGGCATCCCCACCTCGCGCGCCTTGTCGCTGGTCGCCACGGGCGAAACCGTGTTGCGGGAGCGGCCGGAACCGGGTGCGGTGATCGCGCGACTGGCGCCGTCGCACATTCGTTTCGGCCATTTCGAGCATTTTCACCATGCCGGCAACACGGATGCGGTGAAGGCGCTGGCCGATCATGTCATCGCCGAGCATTTTCCCGGCCTGGATTATGCCGGCTTCTATGGCGAGGTGGTGCGCCGCACCGCCGTGATGGTCGCGCATTGGCAGGCGGCCGGTTTCGCCCATGGTGTGATGAATACCGACAATATGTCCATTCTGGGCCTGACGCTGGACTATGGCCCGTTCGGCTTCATGGACGGCTACGATCCCGATTTCATCTGCAACCATACCGATGAACAGGGCCGCTACAGCGTCATCAACCAGCCCGGCATCGCGCACTGGAATTTGCGGGCGCTGGCGGTGGCATTGTCGCGCATCGTGCCGGCGCAAATGCTGGCGGAGGCGCTGGATGGTTTCGAGCGGCATTTTGGCGCCTGCTATCGCGGCCTGATGCGGGCCAAGCTCGGATTCACGCGCGCGGAAGAATGTGATGACCGCCTGATCGGCGAGTTGCTGGCGCTGATGGCGAAGGGCGCCGCGGATTATACGCTGACCTTCCGCGACTTGCCGCGCGCGGATGCCCGCTGGCTGGACCGTTTCGGCGCCGTGAGCGGCGAAGCCGAAACGTGGCTGGGCCGCTGGCAAGCACGCATGGCCAACGAAGATGTCGCGGGCATGGATCGGGCAAACCCGAAATACGTCCTGCGCAACTGGGTGGCGGAAACGGCCATCCGTGCGGTGGAAGATCGCGGTGACATCGCAACCCTGGATCGCATCTTCCGCCTGTTGCAGACGCCCTATGGCGAACATCCTGAAGATGAGGAATTCGCCGCGTCGCCCCCAGCCTCCCTGTGCGGGTTGGAAGTCAGCTGCTCGTCCTAACGCGCGGCCATCATTTCGCCTGCCAGCTGGCAAAGCCGGTCCAGGTTGAAAGGCTTGTGCAGAGTCAGGATCCCTTTCAGCGCCGCCACACCGGGTGGTGGATCCTGGGCATACCCGGTCATCAGCAACACCTTGAGGTCGGGCTTGAAGTCCCGTCCTGCCTGCACCAGGGCATAGCCGTCCATGCGCGGCATCTTGACGTCCGAAACCAGCAAGGTGATGTCGGGATTGGCCTTGAGCAGCGCCAGTGCTTCTTCGCCATCGGCCGCCTGGAAAACGGTGAAACCCGCATCTTCCAACATTTCCACGGCGATCACCCGCAGCATGGCTTCGTCTTCGGCAACCAGGATTTGCGGCATCAGACGGCCTCCTCTGTCCGCGGCAGGGTGCGCGGCATGTAAAGGGTGATTTCGGTGCCTTGTCCGGGCGCACTGTCGATGGTGAGATAGCCGCCGGATTGACGGACAAAGCCGAACGCCATGGAAAGGCCAAGGCCCGTGCCCTTGCCCAGTGGCTTGGTGGTGAAGAAGGGGTCGACGGCGCGGCTTTTGACGTCTTCACTCATGCCGGCACCGGTATCGCGCAGCGACAGCGCCACATAGTCGCCGGGCGCGAAATCGGCGACATCGCCGGGAGCGTGGTGCAGGCTAATGTCGCGCGTAGCGATTGTCAGCTTGCCGCCTTCCGGCATGGCATCGCGGGCATTTATTGCCAGATTCAGGATGACGTTCTCCATCTGATTGACATCGCAGCGTGTCCACCAGGCAGCGTCGAGACGGGTTTCGATACCGATATTTTCGCCCACCGAATGCCGCACCAGGGCATCCATGTCTGTCACCAGGCCGCTGAGGCGTATCGGTTCGGGGGTGAGCGGCTGGCGGCGGGAGAAGGCGAGGATGCGCTGGGTGAGATGGGCGGCGCGATCCAGCGCTTCCTCTACCGACGAGATATAGTGCAGGGGCTGCTCTGCCGGAGGGTCGAGCCGTTTGCGCAGCAAGCGCAGATTGCCCTTTGCGATCATGATCAGATTGTTGAAGTCGTGTGCGATACCGCCGGAAAGCTGTCCCACTGCTTCCATCTTGTGGGCCTGGCGCAGCGCCTCTTCGGTGCGCGCACGTTCGCGCATTTCTGCCTGCAGCTGCCGGTTTACCTGCGACAGCTGCTCTGCCCGCCGCGACAGCGCGCTCTGGCTGAAGCTGAGAACTGCGATCACCAGTGCCCCCATGGTCACCAGCAGCACCAGGCCGATATAGCGGGCGATGCGGCGCTGCGCCGGTTCGGCGGCCGCGCGCAAAAAGACGGTGCCCAGGGCGGCGCCGTTCTGGGACACCGGCACGGCCACATCGATATGACCGTTGGCATAGCCGCTGTTGCCCGGCCGCGTCGGCACCGGGCCGGCGCGGCTGAACCCCGCGATGCGGCGGCCCTGCTCGTCAAAGACGCCTGCGGCCAGCAGTTCGGGATTGGCGGTGAGGGCGTCGACATATTCCTGCGCCGCGCGGGCGTCGTCGAAGGCGACGGCACCCGCGACGCTGGCTGCCAGGATATGCGCCTGCTCGTTCGTGTTCTTGACCTGCTGGTCGGTGTAGAGCCGGTCCTCATAGCGAGCCATCAGGATGCCCGCTGCCAGCAGAAAGCCAGCCGCCGCGAGCGCCGCCAATACCGGAAGGCTGAAACGTGTGCGCATCATCGCGCACCTTTCTGGTGCACGGCGTGTGCCAGCCCCAGCAGCTTTGAACTGATGTCGATGTTAACGCTGACGGCCGCGGCTTCATCGACATCAAAGCGCACATGGTTGTCGATCACCAGGAAGCTGATCATGCCGTGGGCGCGCAGTCCGGAATCGGTCACTGTCACCACCGGCCGCGTCTTCATTTCCGCCAGCGCCTGCTCGGCCAGTGCCTCATCCTTGCTGAAGAGGATCTGGCAGGTGACGGCGGGGTCCAGTGCCGTCATGCGCCGTGCAACGAGCGGATGGTCGCCGTCCTTCTGACCGGCGATCGCCTTGTCGAATTCGGGACCGAAAGGGTCCGGACCCAGGATGCAGATGGTGAGTGGCGCAGCTGGTCCGGCAAAGGCGCTTTGCGGCCATTCGATGAAGGGCGCGAATTTGGCCAGGTAGGCGGCCTTGACGGCATATTCCAGCGACGATTGCGCCAGGCTGGCAGTTGTTGCCAGCAGTGCGCTCAGGACAACAGAAAGCAAAAGCCGGGGCCGCATGGTCAAATACCCGCAGCCGCAAGCAGCCATACCGCGATGACGCCGCAGATCGCGAAGACCGTCCCCAAAAAGTCCAAGCCCTTCCTTGGCCCAGAAGCCGGGCCCGCCGCTTTAACGAAATGGGCGCCGGAAAGTTCCGCGCCAGGACTGGGAAATGGCCGGCCCCCGCAAATACATAAAATCGCAAGCTTTTCCGGGGTATTCCCCCAGGGGGCATGTCTCCCGGTATCGACCCAAGGATCATTGAAATGGCCCGTCTCGCCAAACGCGTCGTGCACCACCTCAAGCGCAACCTGATCCCGCCCACAGAGCCGGTGGCGGCGCTGCCCGTGCTGGACATGGCCCGCGTCATCGAGCGGGGGCGCTGCGCCTATGACGGCTACCAGCGCGGCTCGTCTTTGGCGCATGGCGCGCTGGCCGAACAGGTGTGGAATGATCCGTTGTTCCGCAAGGCACTGGCCGCGGCCCGCCTGCCGCAGGTCCGCACCATGTGCACCGAACCGCGGCTGATGAACCTGTTCCTGCTGACCAAGTTCTTCCTGAAGGACCTGGGGTCGCAGAACGTCATCGAATACGGCACCTATCGCGGCGGCGGCGCCCTCTTCCTGGCGACGCTGCTGAAGGAGCTTTATCCCGGCGCCAGGGTCTGGGCGCTGGATACGTTCGAAGGCATGCCGGAGATCAACGCCAATGTCGACCTGCCGCCGCCGGATGATTTCGCCGACACCAATCTCAACACCATCCGCTTCACCGCCGAACAGCTGGGGCTGGACAATGTCGAGTTCGTCAAGGGCCTGATCCAGGACACCGCGCCGGCTGTTTATGCCAAGGCCGGCAGCTTTGGCCTGGCGCATATCGACGTGGTGCTGCACTCCGCCGTCAAATACGCGCAGGACACCGCCTGGGAGGCGATGGCCCCGGGCGGCTACCTGGTTTACGACGACGCCACCGAGCCCACCTGTCCCGGCGCCACCCGCGCCGTCGAGGAGATGATCGAAGGCCGCGGCCTCTCCATGGAGCAGGTCTGGCCCCACATCATCATGCGCGCCCGCCTGGGCGCCTAGGCCAGCATCACCCGCACCTGCGTGTAGGAATGCGCCGCCAGACTCAGCGTCAGGCTGTTGCCGCTGACCGCCTGGCTGCGGCTCTTGGTGCCGACCGGGCTGCTGCCGAAATCATTCATCGCCTTGATGTCGGGGCCGTTGACCTCCGCCACCGTCGCCGCGCCGGCGAAGCTCTTGTCTTCCAGCGCGATGGTGACGTCCAGCGCATCGGTCTGGTGGCGGTTGACGATGTTGACCGTCAAGGCGTTGCCGTCGAGCGAGGCCGAACTGTCGATATACGGCACCACCGGGAAGCGGGCGCTCTTGTAGGTCGGTCCTTCGCTCAGCACCGTCAGGCTGTTGCCCTTCACATTGTTCGAGAAGAGCTGCAGCGGATAGAAGATGGTCTGCAGATAGAGCCCCTTCTCGTTGGTGAAGATCGGCGCGATCACATTCACCAGCTGCGCCAGGTTGGCAATCTTCACCACATCGGCATGGTTGATCAGCGAGTTAAGGAAGCCCGCCACCACCAGCATGTCCTCGAGATTGTAATGCTCCTCCAGGATGCGGCGGCCCTTCTGGCCGTCGCCGCGGGCGCGATACCAGACGTTCCATTCGTCGAAGGCGATATAGAGCTGCTTGCCGTCGGTGGACGGCGCGCCGGTAAGCCGGTCCCGGCGGCCGGACATCGCCGCCGAGATCAGCCCCGCAAGAATGTCGATCTTCTGGTCCATCTCGATCGGGCTGGCGACGAAGTCGAGATAATCGTTGGCGGCGTTGCCGACATACAGATGCAGCGAGATATAGTCGGCATAGTCCTTGAGATAATCCAGCACCGTGCGGTTCCAGGCGATCCAGTCCGAGCCGGGGCGGAAGTTGGAGGCGCCCGCCGCGATCAGCTTGGTGGTGGGATCGGTCAACTTGACCAGCTTGGCGGCTTCCAGCGCGTATTTGCCGTAATCCTCGGCGGTGCGATGGCCCATCTGCCAATAGCCGTCCATCTCGTTGCCCAGGCCCCAGTATTTCACGCCCCAGGGCTTGTCGCGGCCGTTCTTCTTGCGCTCCTTCACAACGGCGGTGTTCTCGTTGCCGTTGACATATTCCACCCATTGCTGCGCCTCGCTCCACGAGCCGGTGCCGAGGTTGAGGCAGATGTACGGTTCAGCGCCGACCTGGGCGACATAGTCCATGAATTCATGGGTGCCGAAACGGTTGCTCTCCACCGTGCCCCAGGCCATTTCCAGCCGCGCCGGGCGCTGGTCGCGCGGGCCGACGCCGTCGCGCCAATTGTAGTTGGAGGAGAAGTTTCCGCCGGGCCAGCGCAGGAAGGGCACGTTCATCTCCTTCACCGCGGCCATGACGTCCTTGCGGAAGCCTTCCTTGTCCGACAGCGGATTGCCTTCGTCGAAGATGCCGCCTTCGATGCAGCGCCCCAGATGCTCTATGAAGTTGCCGAACAGCTTGCGGTCGATGGGGCCGCGATGGCGTTGGCTGTGCAGCTTGATGCTGGCCGTGGCCGCCTTGGCCGGGCCGGCGGCCAGAACGGCGGGGGCCGCCGCCGAGGCTGCCAGCATGGTCCTGCGCGAAATCTTCATCTCACTCCCCGTTTTTTATTTGTCTGAGGAATGTCTTCTAGCCGTTTTTTGTCCTGGACTGGAAGCGCCGCCGCGTCCCCTATTTGGGGATAGGAATCAGAAGACCTTTCCCGCAGATCCATGGCGGGTTTTCGCGGATTTCCGCGGCCGTTTTGGGACCGATTTTCTCACCCCAACCCTTTTATCCCCTGTGGATAGAAGCTGGCTGCAACATCATCGTATCATCGATTTGCCGTGCTGCCGAGGTGTGGGACAAGCGGTCATGATCGGCGTGGTGCTTAATTTCCATCGGGCAAGCCACTGGATTTGCCGCATTGATTGCGTAAGCTGACGGGGGCTGTCCCTCTTTCAGCCGCGACCTGTCTTTCAAGCCGTCGAAGAATTGCTGCAGCAGGGGGATGAAGATGATCGGGAATTATCTGGTCACGGCGTGGCGCAACCTGACGCGGCACAAGCTTTACGGCTTTATCAACATTGCCGGCCTGACGATCGGCCTGGCCTGCGCCATCCTCATCCTGCTGTATCTGCGCGACGAGCTGTCCTGGGACCGCTGGATCCCGGAGAGTGAAAATCTCTACCGTGTGGAATCGACCTTCTATATGCCGGGTGGGCGCGATCACGATTTCTTCACCGTCGCGCCGTTCCCCGTCACCACCACCATGCAGGCCAGCTTCCCCGAAGTGACGGCCCAAACCCATCTGATTCCGCAGGACATGACGGCGCAGGTGGCGGGCCGGCAATTTCCGGTCTCGGTGGCGTCGGTCGATACGAATTTCCTGCGGGTGATTCGCCTGCCGCTTGTGTCGGGCAATCCCGCCACCGCCCTGGCCAAGCCGGAATCGCTGCTCCTGTCGGAGGCGACGGCGAAGAAATTCTTTGGCACGGCCAATCCGCTGGGCAAGACGGTGCTGCTGGGCGATGGCCATGCCCTGGTGGTGACGGGCGTGCTGCGCGACCTGCCGCACAACACCCATCTTCAGATCGACCTGATGATGCCCAACACCTCGAAGGCCGACACCTTCCCGCTGCCGGCGCGGCAATCCTGGCTCAATGTCAATGGCCCCAGCTATCTCAAGCTCGCACCCGGCACCGACCTGGCCGCACTGCAGCGCAAGCTGGCGCCAATGCTGGACAAGAATATCGACGTCAAGAAGCAGATGAATATCGACATGAAGGGCAGCGCGATCCTGCAACTGCACCTGACGCCCTTTCATGATGTGCATCTGGCGGAGTTCGGCGAGACCGAAAAGGGCCGCCAGGGCACGGTGTATGGCTTCGCCGTCATCGCCGTGCTGATCCTGCTGATTGCCTGCTTCAACTACATGAACCTGGCGACGGCGCGGGCCGCGATGCGGGCGCGCGAAATCGCCTTGCGCAAGGTGATGGGCGCCCGGCGCGGGCAGTTGATCGTGCAGTTCCTGGGCGAGTCGGTGCTGACGGCGCTGGCGGCGCTGTGCCTGGCGTTCGGCATCGTCGAGCTGCTGTTGCCGGCCTATGACAGTTTCCTCGCCCGCCCCATCACCTACAATCTTCTCGCCGATTGGCCGCTGACCCTGGGCTTCATCGCCGTCGCGCTGCTGGCGGGCCTGCTGGGTGGTTTCTATCCCGCGCTGTTGCTGTCGGGTTTCCGCCCCGCCGCGCGGCTGGGCACGGGCATGTCGGGCATCGGCGGTTCGGGCCTGCTGCGCACCACGCTGGTGGTGCTGCAATTCGCCATTTCCATCAGCCTGGGCATCGCCATGCTGGTGATGTTCGTCCAGATCGGCTTTGCCCGGCAGGTGGACATGGGCTTCGACCGCCACAATATGGTGGTGATCGACGGGGCCGGGCCGCTGCTGCGGCCCGCCCGCGAAAGCCTGATGCAGACCCTGGCGGCCGAGCCGTCCATCGCCGGCGTGGCGTCCTCCAACATGACGCCGCTGGATGGCGGCATCCTGGTGATGAATGTCGTGGTGCCGGGCCGCGCCGACCAGATCGTCATCCGCAATGTCGATACCGACCCGGATTTCCCCAAGGTCTATGGCATGAAGCTGCTGGCCGGGCGCTTCCTCACGCGTGACCACGCCCTGGACACCCGCGCGCCCAACGATCCGAAGAATCCCACGCCGCCGACCGAACGCGAGTTGAACATCCTCATCAGCGGCGGGGCCGCGCGCCAGTTCGGCTTCACGCCCCAGCAGGCGATCGGAAAATATGTCACCTCGCAGGGCATGGGCCGCATGCATATTGTCGGCGTGGTGGGCGACGCCAATTTCGACGGCGTGACCAGGGCGGTGCAGCCCTTCCTGCTGTTCTACGATCCGCGCGGCACCGGCACCGTCTCGGTCCGGATCAAGCCGGGCCAGAACCAGGCCGCGCTGGCCGCCATCGACCGCATCTGGCACCGCTTCGCGCCCACGGTGGCGATCGAGCGCCGCTTCCAGGACGAGAGTTTCGACAAGCTCTTTGCCGCCGATGAACGCGAAAGCGCCATCTTCGCGTTTTTCGTCGGCATCGCCATCTTCATCGCCTGCCTGGGCCTGTTCGGCCTGGCCAGCTTCACGGCGCAGCGGCGGACGCGGGAGATCGGCGTCCGCAAGGTCTTCGGCGCCCGCACCCGCGACATCGTTCGGCTGCTGCTGTGGCAATTCTCCATCCCGGTGCTGCTGGCCAATCTGATCGCCTGGCCCGTGGCCTGGTACTATCTGCGCCACTGGCTGGAGGGCTACGCCTATCGCATCGCCCTCAGCCCGTTGTATTTCGTGGCCGCGGGGTTCATCGCGCTGGCGGTGGCCTGGGCCACGGTCATTACCCACACGCTGCTGACCGCGCGCGCCAATCCCATTCACGCCCTGCGCTACGAATAGGCGTATCGTTTCACCGCCGCTGCAAGGCGGCGCGGCTGCGGGCAACCCTGTTCGGCGAAACGGCGCCCGCCGCATTGCCCCAGGCGTTGCGGATGTAGGTCAGGATGTCGGCGACCTGGGCGTCGTCCAGCCGCCAGGCGAAGGAGGGCATCGCCGCCGCGGTGGGGGCCCGCGCCGTTTGCGCCGCCTGGGTTCCGGCCAGCACCACCCGGATCAGGGTTTCGGCGCTGGCCTGCTGTACCACCGGGTTGGCCGCCAGCGGCGGGAAGATGATGCTCTGGCCGTCGCCGCCAGGATTGTGGCAGCCCTGACAATTTTCTTCGTAGAGCGCCGCCCCGGCTTTCATGCGCGCGCCATTGGCGGCCAGAGCCGTGGGGGAAGCGCCATCGCCTGGCACATCCTTCAGATAAGCGGCGATGGCAGAGAGATCGGTGTCTCGCATTTGCGCGGTGGAATTCTCGATCACCTCGGCCATCGGTCCGCTGGCCATGGAATGGCTGTTGTGGCCGCTCTTCAGATAGGTGACCAGTTCGCCGACGCGCCAACTGCCGACGCCGCGCCGCGCCTGCGCCGTGATATCCGGCGCGAACCAGCCAGACAGCGAAGCGCCGGTCAGCGCCGCCGCCCTGTCGGCGCCGAACAGGTTCTTGGGCGTGTGACAGGCGCCACAATGGCCCGGCCCGTTGACCAGATACTCGCCGCGTATCAGGTCCGCCGATTTGCCGGGCTTCGACGCCGCCGCCGCCGGCTTGAAGAACAGCCAGTTCCAGCCCACCATCAGGGCGCGGATGTTGAAGGGGAAGGACAGCAGATTGACGTTCACCCGATTGCGCACCGGCGCCACCGTCCCCAGGTAGGTCCAGAGATCGTTGATGTCGGCGTCGCTGATGCGGGCATAAGACGGATAAGGCATGGCGGGATAGAGACGGCGCCCGCCCGGTGCGACGCCGCTTTTTATGGCGTCACGGAATTGCGCCGGGCTCCAGCCGCCGATGCCGGTGTCCCTGTCGGGGGTGATATTGGGCGTGGCGAGCTTGCCGAACGGCGTTTCCAGCACCAGCCCGCCCGCGAAGGGTTTGCCGCCGGGAGCGGTGTGGCAGCCCAGGCAGTCTGCCAGGATCGCTTGATAATGCCCCGCCGCGATGCGTGCCGGGTCTGGCGCGGCCTGCGCGGCGGTGGCGCAAGCCAGCACCGCAACACCAAGGACCGCCACGGCGCGCTTCATGCCGGCACCAGCGGGCCGGGATGCTTGATATAACGGTCGCGGATCGCCTCGGCGGCCCAATAGGCCAGGGCGCAGACCGTCCCGGTGGGATTGACTGCCGCATTCTGCGGAAAGGCCGAGGCGCCCATCACAAAGACATTGGAAACGTCCCAGCATTGCAGGTAGCGGTTGACCGCGCTGGTCTTCGGATCGGCGCCCATGATTGCGCCGCCCGTGTTGTGGGTACTCTGATAGGGCACCACGTTCCAGCCCTTGCTGGCCTTGCCCATGGTCATGGCCTTCGGATTCAGCGAACGGGCAATCTTCTCCACCTGGGTGCCGACCCAGTTCTGCATCCGGATGTCGTTGTCGGGGAAATCGAAAGTGATGCGCAGCAGCGGGCGGCCATGACTGTCGGTATAGGTGGGATCGAGGTCGAGATAATTGCCGCGGGTGGCGTAACTCGAACCCGAGCCGCCGATATTCATGACATGGCCATAGGTGGCCGCCGTCGCCGCCTTCCACTGGCTGCCCCAGCGGGGCGTGCCGGGCGGCGTCGGGCGGCTGCCGATCGGCCGGCCATTGGTCTGGCCCGAACTGATGGAGGCGCCGCCGACGAAATCCAGGTTGGAATGGTCGAAAACGTCGCCGTTGAAATCATGCGCCGCTGAAATCAGCGCCCCCGCGCCCATGAAGGGATTGAAGCGCTTGTCGTCGAAGAACAGCGTCGCCCCGCCTCCGCCGGTCTGGTAGCAATAGTTGCGCCCCACCACGCCGTCGCCGGTCCTGGGATCGTAGGGCTTGCCGATGCCCGACAGGAACATCATGCGGACGTTCATCAACCCATAGCCGCACAGGATGACCAGATCGCCCGGCTGCTCATATTCGGTGCCCGTGGCATCGACATAGGTGATGCTTTTGGCGCTCTTGCCGTCGGGATGGAGATTGATCTTCATCACTTCGCATTCGGTCCGAAGCTCGAAATTCCGCTTTTTGATCAAGACGGGCAGGATGGTGGTCTGCGGCGTCGACTTGGAATAATTGGCGCAGCCGAAACGCTCGCAATAGCCGCAATAGGTGCATTCGCCCATGGCGACGCCCAGCGAGTTGACATAGGGCCGCGATACGTTGGCGGACGGCGACGGGAACGGATGCAGGCCGTATTCGAGCGCCGCCTTGGTGAAGAGCGACGAGGAATAAGGCATCTTCAGCGGCGGGTTGGGATATTCGCGCGACCGCGATCCCTCGAACGGGTTGCCGCCCGGCTGCACGACGCCCTTGATCACGCCCGCCTTGCCCGAGGTGCCGCAAAGATATTCGTAGCGGTCATAGCAATGCTCGATCTCGTCGAACGTGACGCCCCAGTCCTGCAATTGCAGTTCGGCGATCTTCCTGGCGCCATAGCGCCTGGTCAGGTGGCTTTTGCATTCGAAATCGGTGGGGGCATAGCGCCAGCACTGCCCGTTCCAATGCACGCCGGCCCCGCCGACGCCCGCGCCCGGCAGAAAGGAGCCGTAATCGCGCATCGGCAGCGCCGTCTGCGTCCGGTTATTGCGCATGGTCATGGCTTCCTGCGCCGGTTGCAGGAACAGGTCCTTGCGTATGGCGTAGCGCAGTTCGTCGGGCATGTAGCCGATGTTGAAGTCGCTGGCGGTGTCGCGCCATGGGCCGCGCTCCAGCGCCAGCACCTCCAGCCCGGCGGTGGTGAGTTCCTGCGCCAGGATGGAGCCGGTCCAGCCCAGGCCCATGATGACGACGTCCTTGCGCGGCAGCAGCCTGGCCATCAGGCGTGCTCGCCATAGATCGAAACCGGCCCGTGCGGATAGGGCTGGTTATGCTTATCGACATAATCGCGATAGTCGTAACGCGCGCCGGGAAAGCCGATCATCTTCCACGACGCCATGCCGCGATTGCCGCCATAGAGCGGGTCGGCGAAGAAGCCCTCCATGGTGTTCTGCAACATCAGTTCGAAAAAGGCGCGGCTGCTGAAGCCCGGCGCCAGCTTGAGTTCGATCTTGCCGCTTTCCAGCCCCGCCAGCACCTCGTCCTGCTGTCCGTGATTCAGCGCCGCGAAGTCCTTGCCGGCATAATGGGTGCGCACATGGTCGGCCAAACGCGCCAGGCCCAGGCGATAGCGGCCGGCGGGTGTCAGCTCGCCTTGATAGCCCTGGGTGGGAAGCCCCGGCATGAAGGGGCCCTTGGTGTAGAGCCGGCTGGAGGTACCAAAGGAGCCGGCAAGCTGGCGGTCGATGAAGGTGGCGCAGCCGGCATCCTTGCCGCCGGGCGACAGGTGATCGCCGGGGATGAAGCGATCGACGATCGCCTCCATCATCGCCACTTCGGCTGGGCGCAGGAAATACCAGCCCAGAGGATTGATCGGCTTGGGTGGGTCGCCGGCGAAAGGCGAGAAGGGGGGCTTGATGCCGGACAGGCTGCGCGCCAGGGCATGCGACGCCGTCAAAACCGGTAACGCCGCCACCGAAGCCAGGAAGCGGCGGCGACAGAACGTCAGGGCTGCGCTCATCGCTTCAGCCTCCACCGTCCGGATTTTGGCAATCCCCCGGAACGTTTCATTGTCCACCCCGTCAGCCAGTGTAGCAAAAACGGGCGCGCCGCGCAGGCATGGCCGGCGACAAAAATAGGTGAAGCAATTCAGCGGTGTAGGAGGAGGGCGGCCAAACCATGTCGCGCGCAGGCCGGCCGGCGCCCAGACCCGTACTGCCCGGAGTGGCTGATCAGCGGCCTCAATCTTCCCGGGTGCGACCCGGTTCAGGGCATCGTCAGGCGCACGCCCAGACGGAAAACGCGGCCCAGCGCATCATAGATGGCTGGATTGGTGGCGTTGCCCGCGCCCGTGGTGGGCAGGGGCGGCGGCGCGGCATTGTTCAGATTGTCCACTGCGCCATAGACCTGCCACCTGTCATTCAAGCGATACGCGGCGCGCAGGTCCAGATAGGCCACCGCGCCGATGCCGTTCTCATCGACCAGGCCCTTGATGTCACCGCGGGTCAGAACGCCCGATGGACTGAGCGAGGCGGAGACGATGCGCGGCTGGCCTTGGGTGCCATTGCTGAGTACGGCGGGACCGATGAACCGGGTCTGCGCCGTCAGGGAGAGCGGGCCTTCCCGGTAGGTTGCCGCCAGGCTGGCGCGCACCTTGGGAATGCCGCTGGCATAGACATCGGGGCTGCCGCCGAGTGCGCCAGCCCGGTCAAAGGTGATGCCCTGCGCCGAGCGGGTCTGCTGGTCGATATAGTTGCCCATCAAGTCCCAGGTCAGCGTTCCGTCCAGCAGGCCATGGGTGTAGCTGGCGGCGAGATCAAGGCCGGAGATGGAATCCACCGCGGAATTGAGCGGAGAGACGTTGATCTGGCCGGGCTGGGCCGCACCACCGGTGAAGACCAGTTGCGGGCAATAGACCGCTTGTCCCGCCAGGCAGCGGTTGATGATCGTCTGGAAGTCCACCGTGTCGATGGCGCCATGGATGTTGACCGAGTACCAGTCGATCGACAGCGTCAGTCCCGGCAGCGCAGTGGGCGTCAGGACCACGCCGCCTGACACGCCGATCGCCTTTTCCGGCTGCAGGTTGCTGTTGCCGGACTGCAACGCGAAGCAGGGATAGAGCGGGCCGTTGGAGGGATAGCGGCAGCTTTGCGCCGAGAGTGTGCCCGGCTGGAACAGCTCTGAAATTTGCGGTGCGCGGATGTCCAGTGACCAATTGGCGCGCAGGCGGATATCGTCGTTGACCTGGGACACCAGGCCCAGCTTCCAGGTTTCCACCAGGCCACTGGTCGAATAATGCGTCAGGCGGCCCGCCGCATTGACGTTAAGGCTCTGGACAAAGCTCTCCTTCAGCAGTGGCGCTTCGACCTCGAGGAAGCCTTCCTCGACATGATACTGGCCCTTGTAGGGGACGAAATTGCCCGCAGCCCACTGGCCGGCCAGGCCGCGCGGGTCTGCTGCGACGATGCCGCCCTGCTCGTGACGATACTCGCTGCTGAAAGCCACGGCGACCTCGCCCGCTGGCAAAGCCCAAGGCAATACGCCCTGCACCGACAGCGCCCCGACGGTCTGGTTCATCACGATGGTTTCGTTGTCGACGATGCCGGAACTGGGATCGCGGCCCGGATTGACATAGAGCAGCGCCGCGTCCGACGCGGTGTTGGTGCCCAGCACATCCAGTGGCTGGCAACCGGCCGCCGCGGCGTTGCCCAGCAGCAAGGCACGGCACTGGATGCTGCCCAGAGGGAGGCCCGATGTACCCTGGTTCGCGTTGGTCACGCGCACCGCGTCGATGGCGAAGTTGTAGCGGGGCGTCAGGCTGTTGTTGGGCAGCACCTGGCGCTCGCGCAGGTTGCTGTGCTGCATATAGCCCTTCCAGCTCCAGTCGCTGCCCAGCGAACCTTCCAGCGTAAAAACGCCACGCATCAGGGCGCGTTGCAGCAGGTTGCAAGGGGCCCCCACCGTGTCGCAGAGCGCTGCGAAGGAATAGCTGCCCGCCGGCAGATTGTTGAGATTCTGCGTTCCGATCGACAGCGACTGGCTGGGCGCGGCAGCCGCGCCCGGCGTGCCGGTGGCGGCATTGAAGCCGTTGGAAAGGGTGCCGAAGCGCGCGGCGATGGCTTGATCGAGAAAGGCATTGTCAGGCCGGATGGTGACGATGGCCTGGCGGAAGCCGCCTTCGCTGCGCTCCGAGGACTGGCCGTAATTGAGCTGCGTCGACGCCTTGATCTCCGGCGTCAGCTGGTAGCTGCCATAGCCGAAGAGGCTGCTGTGACGGTACGGCACCGCCAGCAGGGACAAGCGCGTGGCGGCGGTGCGCTCATCGGCGCTGCAGCCATTGTAGCAGCCGTTGCCATAGACCGTGCCGTAGTTGAAGGCCGATACCGCGCCGTTGGCGCCGAACTGCAGTCCTTGCAGCGCATTCGCGGCCAGGGTTGAACCCGTGCCACCGGCGCTGTTGCCGGCGATCAGGCCGCCCTGCGTCACCTGAATGTTGCCGACGTGATCCTGGTGGATAAACAGCGGCTGGGTACCGCCGATGGTGTAGGCGGGATTCTGCACCAGCGTTGTGCCATTCCACCATTTTGCCTGACCGAGAAAGACCGCATCCGGGCTGGTGGTGTAATTGCCGGCCACGATCACATGCGCGCGCCCATCCGCGAAGCTCTGGCCGAAGGCTGCATCCAGCGAAAGCTTTTGCTGCGTCACCTCACCGGCTGCGCCAAGCGTCAGGTTTGCCTTCACGCCTTCGAAGCTTTTGTCCATCACCAGATTTACCACGCCAGCGACTGCGTCCGAACCCCAGGCGGCGGAGGCGCCGCCGGTGACGACTTCGACCCGGCGCACCAGCGTTGCCGGAATGGTGGCGAGGTCGACGCCGCCGCCCAGCAGATTGGAGGAAACAACGCGCTGGCCGTCGAACAGCACCAGTGTTCGCGATACGCCGAGGTTGCGCAGGCTCACCGTGTCGAGGCCGGCATCGCCTTGCGAGACATTGGCGCTATTGACACCGTTGTTGAGCGAAGCCGAGGGGCCCATCACCGGCAATTCACGGATCAGGTCACCGATATCGACCTTGGCATCGCGGTCGATCTTGTCCCGGTCCAGCCGCAATACCGGGGTTGGCGCTTCAAAGCTGGCAAGGGAGATGCGCGACGCCGTGGTGACCACTTCCTCCACGGCAGCGCTGTCCTGGGCTCGGGCGGGAAGCGCCAGCAGGCTTATCGTCATCAGCGGTATCAGGCGGAGGACCGCCGGCATGGTATTGAAGTTGCGCACTTTCCCTCGACAGAACTCTCTGCAGGGGTGAACTAGCGCGAAAGTCTGATCAAAACGGTAACGCGCGACGGATACACAGAAGGACCGTGCCAAAAAGGCGCGGCCTTATGTCCCTGCGCCAGGCCAAAATGACCAATTTTGACCCAATTGGACATTGTTCCTTCGCAAAACGGCAAGCCTGCCGAAAACTCTCCGGCAACGGACAGCGTTGGCGCTCCTGCCCGGGTGCCGGTCGCGGTTCCAGCGCCTGGTGCCCCCCGGACGTCACAGGATTGTATTTTTCTGTCTGAGAGTGGCCGTCGCGGGGCGTCGTTGCGGCCCGTTGCAGCCTTGCCGGCGCTGCGCAAATTCAAAGCATATCAAGCCCGTGCGCACGCAGGCGGCGGCACAGGATGCCCGTTGTAAAGACACGAAAAGACAATTTGCGACACCGCGTGTTTGCGAATTAACGCGAAGGAAGCCTGTCAGCCATGCGATATCTCAATAGGGATCGGCGAAAGAAAAGTGCGGCCCGGCGCAATGGATGCGTCTTCGTTTTGCTGTGGAAAGATTGTTCACGTGATCGGCTTTCAGGCTTTCTGAAATGTCTTGAACTCGGCGTCCTGTGAGATCATGAATCCCTGTGCACCCTTCATTCACCGGCCGGTGGCGACAGCGCTGCTGATGATCGCCATCCTGCTGGTGGGCCTGACCGGCTTCCGCTATCTGCCGGTCTCGGCGTTGCCGGAGGTCGATTACCCCACCATCCAGGTACAGACTTTCTATCCGGGCGCCAGTCCGACCGTGATGGCAACCGCGGTAACCGGCGTTCTGGAGCAGCGCTTGGGTCAGATGCCGGGCCTCACCCAGATGTCGTCGGTTTCTTCCGGCGGACAATCCCTCATCACCCTGCAGTTCGATTTCTCCCTCGATCTCAACATCGCCGAGCAGGAAGTTCAGGCCGCCATCAGCCAGGGTGGAAACCTCTTCCCCCAACTGCCGCAGCCGCCCGTCTACCGGAAGGTGAACCCGGCTGACGCGCCCGTGATCACCCTGGCGCTGCACTCCACCAGCCTGCCGATCGCCAAGATCGAGGACATTGCCGAGTCGCGCATCGCCCAGAAAATCTCCCAGATCACCGGCGTCGGCGTGGTCAGCCTGCCCGGGGCCTCGCGTCCGGCCGTGCGCATACAGGCCAACCTGCAACAGTTGGCAGCCTATCACCTCAACATCGACAGTTTGCGCAACACCATCTCGAACAGCAATTCCAGTGCCGCCGAGGGCGGCTTCGCCGGCGGCGGCCAGTCCTATTCCATCAACGCCAATCACCAGCTGCTGACCGCCGACGACTACAAGAAGATCATCGTCACCTACAATAATGGGGCGCCGGTCTATCTCTCCCAGGTCGCCGAAATCGGGGAGGGCACCGAGAACGACAAGCTGGGCAGCTGGGCCGGCCTGCCGGGCAGCCAAGAGACCATTCCCGCCATCCTGATCAATGTGCAGCGCCAGCCGCTCGCCAACGTCATCGCCGTGGTGGATGAGATCAAGGCGGAGTTGCCGGGCATGCGCACCGGCCTTCCTGCCTCGACAACGCTGGACATCCTCACCGACCGCACCGAGACGATTCGCGCCTCGGTCGAGGATGTCGAATTCGAGCTTTGCCTCGCCGTCGTACTGGTGGTGCTGGTGATCTTCGTCTTCCTGCGCAACATCCCCGCCACCCTCATCCCCGGCCTTTCGGTGCCGATCTCCATCATCGGCACCTTCGCGGTGATGCACCAGCTGGGTTTCTCGCTCAACAATCTCTCACTTATGGCGCTCACCATTTCGGCCGGTTTCGTGGTCGACGACGCCATTGTGATGATCGAGAACATTTCGCGTTATCTCGAGGCCGGCGATACGCCGTTGGACGCGGCCCTGAAGGGTGCCGGCGAAATCGGCTTCACCATCGTGTCGCTGACCGTGTCGCTGATCGCGGTGCTGATCCCGCTGCTCTTCATGCCGGATGTCGTCGGCCGGCTGTTCCGCGAATTCGCCATCACGCTGAGCATCGCAATCCTGATTTCCGCTTTGGTGTCGCTGACCCTGGTGCCGATGCTCTGCGCCAAGATGCTGCGCGGCCACGATCCCGACCATCCGGTGCAGCATGGCAGGTTCTTTGCCCTGACCGAGCATTGGTACGCCAGGCTGGTGGCGGGCTATGATCGCCTGCTGATCTGGGTGTTGGGCCACCAGCGCTTCACCCTTGCCGTGGCCGTCGGCACCCTGGCGCTCACCGTGGTGATGTATGTTTTCATTCCCAAGGGTTTCTTCCCCCCGCAGGATACCGGTTTCATCCAGGCCATCACCTCGGCGGGTTCCACCGTCTCCTTCGACAAGATGGCCCAGCGCCAGAACGAACTGGCCCGCCTGGTGCTGAAAGACCCGGCGGTGGCCAGCCTGTCATCGGCTATCGGCGTTGACGGCACCAACGACACGCTCAACAGCGGACGCTTGCTGATCAATCTCAAGCCCAAGGACCAGCGCGACGGCGTCGCAACAGTGGTGGAGCGTCTCAAGAAACTGGGTCACGCCGTGCCCGACATCACCTTCTATCCGCAGCCGGTTCAGGACATTTCCACCGATACCACCGTCAGCCGCGCCCAGTACAATTTCGTGCTGCGCTCGGCAACCACGGCAGGCCTCACCGCCTTCGTGCCCAGACTGATGGCGGGGCTTGCCAAGTTGCCGCAGATCGTCAACGCTAGCACCTCCTTCCTGGATCACGATCTTTCTGCCTATGTGGTCGTGGACCGCGATACCGCCGCCCGTTTCGGCATCACCGCCAGTACGGTGGACAGCGCGCTCTATTCCAGCTTCGGCCAGCGTATCGTCACCACCATGTATACCCAGGCCAGTCAGTATCGCGTCATCATAGAGGCCGATCCCAAGACCCAGGGTACGGTGCGTTCGCTGCGGGAGCTTTACCTGCCGTCGGCCGGCGGCGCCCAGGTGCCGCTGTCCGCGATAGCCCATGTCGAGCAGCGCACTTCGCCGCTGGAGATCGACCATATTGGCCAGTTTCCTTCCGCCAATATTTCCTTCGATGTGGCGCCGGGCTATTCGCTGGGCGAGGCCGTGACCGCCATCGAGCAGGCGGAACAGGATGCCGGCATGCCGCCCGATATCACCGCCCAGTTCCTGGGGTCGGCCTATTCCTTCCAGTCGGCGCTCACCAGCGAGGTGTGGCTGATCATGGCCGCCATCATCACGGTGTATATCGTTCTGGGCGTACTCTATGAGAGCTACATCCACCCGGTGACGATCCTGTCCACCCTGCCTTCGGCGGGCGTCGGCGCGCTGCTGTTCCTCATCATGACCGGCCACGATCTCGACATCGTCTCGATCATCGGCATCGTCCTCTTGATTGGCATCGTGAAGAAGAACGCCATCATGATGATCGATTTTGCTCTGGAGGCGGAGCGCAACCAGGGCAAGGATGCCACATCCGCCATTCATCAGGCGGCCCTGCTGCGCTTCCGTCCCATCCTGATGACGACGGTGGCGGCCTTGTTCGGCGCTCTGCCGCTGACCTTCGGCAACGGCGCGGGCGCGGAACTGCGCCATCCCCTGGGCATTGCCATCTGCGGCGGCCTCGTGATGAGCCAGATGCTCACCCTGTTCACCACGCCGGTCATCTATATATTCTTCAGCCGCAAAGCGGATGAGATACGTGCGTGGCGGGAGCGCCGCCATGGCCGGTCCGTTCCTCCCGCCGCGAACACCACCCTGCAGGCGCCCCAGCCCT
>Ga0316232_1001113_pt1 | contig 34789 bp, 32 predicted proteins | sample TBHtaG_FD_206006 | JGI IMG/M metagenome (GOLD analysis project Ga0316232, IMG submission 206006) | Freshwater microbial communities from Trout Bog Lake, Wisconsin, USA - TBH18025_13 | ecosystem: Environmental > Aquatic > Freshwater > Lake > Hypolimnion/Profundal zone | place: USA: Wisconsin... | reverse complement strand
CCTGGACGGAGTGGGGCGGCGCCCTGACGCGCATAGCACGCTCTGCGTCCTCAGCGCCTCTCTGCTTCCTCTGCGTATATGGTTTTTTAGCCGCAGTTACCGAACCCACGAATTGGACCCCGTCCCAGGACCTGATAAGGAATAGTCCGGCTGGGTCGCAACGTTTCCGCTAATCCGATCGGCCCACACTATCACCGGTGGATTCTGGTGCGCCCAGGGTCCGTACCCAGAGGTCAATGGCTGTAGTGGGGCTTGCGCTTCTCCAGGAAGGCGGCCTTGCCTTCGCTGTAGTCCGAGCTCTGGTAGACCATCCGGCGCAGGCCCTGGATGCGTTCCTGGGTCTCGGGGCTCAGCGGATAGGAATTGCCCAGCACGCGCAGTTGTTCCTTCAGCACCCGGATGGCCAGGGGCGAGTTCTCGACGATCCTGGACACCAGCTCGTAGGTGAACGCCTCCAGCTGGTCCGGCTCCACCAGGTGGTTGAGGATCCCCAGCTCGCGGGCGCGCACGGCGCTGATCGGCTGGGCGGTGAAGAACAGTTCCTTGGCGATGTGCATCGGCATGGCGCCGATGAAGCGCATGAGCCCGGTGGTGGTGTACGGGACCCCCAGCTTGGCCGGGGTGATGGCGAAGGTGGAAGTGGGGGTGCCGATGGCCAGGTCGCAGGTGACCGCCAGGTCGCAGGCGCCGCCCCAGACGCTGCCTTCGATCATGGCGATGACCGGCACCGGGCAGTTCTGGATGGCGCGCAGGGCCACGGCCAGGTCATCGTTGTAGCCCAGGGGATCGACGCCGGGGTCCGGCAGTTCCCGGATGTCGAAGCCGGAGCTGAACACGGGACTGCCCTTGGGCGCCCGCAGGATGATGGCGCGCACCTTCTTCTCCACCAGGGCCTCGATGGACTGGTCGATGCCGGTCAGGATGGCCTGGGACAGGCAATTGCGACGCTTGACGTTGTTCAGCGTGATCACCCCGATCATGCCGTTCTGTTCGACCAATACATCGTCCATTCCTGCTCCTTGCAAAGATCCACGTCTGTATGAAAGTTTAGCAGCCTCAGTGGACGAGCGGAGTCACAGCCTCCCCGGGCGGCTCCGGCGCGCGTCTGCGGCCGCTGGCGCTCTCCAGGCCATGCCCGTCGGGCCCCCGTTCGCGCCGCCACAGCAGGATGGCGAAGCCCAGCCCGAGCAGGACCGAACCGGAGAACAGCCACATGCCCAGGCGATAGCCGCCGGGGTTGGCTTCGCCGGCCCGCTGGGCGTCGTTGACCCAGCCGATCATGAAATTGAACGCGGTGAGGCCCAGGCTCTGGATCAGCGCCATGAGCCCGAAGGCCTTGCCCAGTTTCGCCTGGGGGATGATCAGCATCACCGAGGGCCACATCACCGCGGGCACCAGGGCGAAGGCGATCCCCATCATGGCCATCGGCACCACCATCAGGTGGCCGTAGGCCATCATCAGGTAGGTCGGCACCAGCAGGGCGGTCCCCAGCGCCATGCAGCGGGCCCGGTGGCCGATCCGGTCCACCATGAGCCCGAACAGGGGGGTCGCCACCATGGCGATGACCGTGGGGATGCCCACCAGCAGCGCGGCCCGGGAGGCGGAAGCGCCGTGGGCCTCGATGAAGAATTTCTGGGCAAAGGTCTGGAACGGGTAGATGCCCGCATAGAAGCTGATGCACAGCAGGGTGATCAGCCAGTAGGACCGGCTGAACTTGAGCAGGTCACCCCAGACCAGTTCGCCGCCGGCGCCATGCGAGCCCAGGTCGTAGCGCCGCACCGCCCGGCTTTCCAGCAACCAGTAGCCGCAGGCGGAGAGCAGGCACAGCAGGCCGGCCGCCAGCGCCAGCAGGAGCGGCCCGCGCCACCAGGCGTAGGCCCACCGGGCCCAGGCCGGGCTGGTCTGGGACGCCAGCGACCCGAGCCGGGAGATGGTCAGGCTCACCCCGAACACGAAGCTCACCCGCACCCCGCGGAACCACTTGGCGATGGCGGTGTTGATGGCCACGCTCAGGCTGCCTGAGCCGAGCCCATAGAGCAGCCGGCCGGCGACCATGATCCCCAGGCGCGGGCTGAGGGCGGTGAGGCCGGCGCCGGCAAGGCACAGCGAAGCGAAGATGATGGCCGACCGGCGTTCGCCGATGCGGTCGATGATGATCCCACCGAGCAGCACCATCCCCAGGTTGGGCAGGCTGCAGACCGCCTGCAGCAGGCCGATGTCGGCGTTGGAGAAGCCCAGCTGGACCGACAGCAGCCGCGCCAGGGGGCCGACGCAGTCGAACAGGTAGCTGCTGGAGAAGGCCGCGAGGCTGAACACCGCCACGACGATCCAGCGCAGGGCGGCAGGGGGGGGCGGCAGTGCCCGGGGTTGCGCTGCCGTTGCCGGTTCCGCCATCAAGGCTCCTGGGATTCGATTCCTGGAAATGATATTTAATCATCATACCCGCTCGGCGGGCGGGTCCGGGAGAATCCAGGCTGCATACGTCAGATGAATGGTCGGGGCGGAAGGAATCGAACCTACGGCCTCCTGCTCCCTTAGCAGTTGCGCTTCCAGTGCGCTACGCCCCGATAGGTCCTACATGACAGAAATGTAATTCCAGCGAGGCCCTAATCAAGGGGGATTTGAACTTTTTTTACCTCCCGCTGAACGGCCTGCATGGCCGGCCAGCGTCCGCGGCGAAAAGGGGCGAGCTTCTGCTTCGCACTGCCTGGATCACCGGCGGTAATAGTGCTGGTGCCCGCCATAGCCCCGCCAGTAGCCGGGGTAGAGGCAGGAAACGGACAGCGAAAGAAGCACCAGACCGAGCAACGCGGCGACGGGTTTGCAAAGCAGACGCAGATTCACAAAGACCTCCTGGACGGGGGAAGCGCTCTCTTCATTCCCGTGCCCATTCGAGCGGTTGAAGGCCGAAAAGGTTTACCTCGGGATTCGGGTGTATCCTGTGCCGTGTCCAAAATACTGGTGATAGACGACAGCAAGCCTGTGAGCCTCTTCCTTCGCCACTGTCTTGAAAAAGCGGGCTACGAAGTGGAGGAATGGCTGCCTCGTTCGGACTTGGAACTCCCTCACCACCTCAGAATCTCGGCGCCAGACCTGATCCTCACCGACTACTTCATGCCCGGGCTCAGCGGCGCCGCGGTCGCCCGGCTCGCCTTCGCGGCGCCCCGGCCGATTCCGGTGATCGTGCTGACCGCCCTGCGCGAGGAGGAGAGCATTGCCAAACTGCTCCGGGCCGGCGCCAGACAGGTCCTCAGCAAGCCCATCGAGCCCGCTGCCCTGCTTCAGGCGGTGCGGGACGCCTTGGCGGGTTCCGCAAAGCGTGAACCGCTCCCCTGAGCCCGATCAGGTTTGGGAACAAGATCATTTAACTTAAAAAAATTATATTTATTTATTTATTTATTTAAATGAAACCAACAGCCAGCCGCTGACACGTTTCCGGTGGCAGTTGTTGCTGTGGCCCATTGGCCCTTCAAGCAAGGCCCTTTGACCCGGGAGACGTTATGAAACAGTCGTGGAAACATGCCATGGCCAGGATGCCGATGGCGCTGCTGCTATTCGGCGTATGCGCGATGGCCGACAGCAAGTTCCATATCGGCATCGTTACCGGCACCGTGTCGCAGAATGAGGATGACCTCCGGGGCGCCGAAGCCCTCATCAAGGAATACGGCTCCACCCAAACCGGCGGCATGATCCTGCATCAGACCTATCCTGACGATTTCATGTCCCAGCAGGAGGCCTTCATTTCGAATGTGGTCTCCCTGGTCGACGATCCCCGAATGAAGGCGATCATCGTCAACCAGGCCATACCCGGTACCGCCGAGGCCTTCAAGCGGGTCCGGACCAAGCGCCCGGACATCCTCCTGCTGGCCGGGGAATCCCATGAGGATCCTCTGGTGATCGCCGCCACCGCCGATTTCACCGCCAACAACGACTTCCTCGCCCGCGGCTACACCGTCATCTGGGCCGCCAGGCAGATGGGGGCCAAAACCTTCGTCCACATCTCCTTCCCGCGGCACATGTCGTACGAAACCATGGACCGCAGGCGGGCGATCATGGAAGCCGCCTGCAAGGAGCTGGGGCTCAGGTTCGCCTTCGAATCGGCGCCGGACCCCACTTCGGATGTGGGAGTCGCCGGGGCGCAGCAGTTCCTGGTGGAAAAAGTCCCCATGTGGCTCGGGAAATACGGTCCCAAGGGCGAGAAGGTCGCCTTCTTCACCACCAACGACGCCCACGCCGAACCCCTGCTCAAGCAGCTGCTGGCCTCCCGGAACGGCGTGTTCGTGGAAGCCGATCTGCCTTCGCCGCTCATGGGCTACCCGGGCGCGCTGGGCCTGGACCTCTCGAAGCAGGCCGGCCATTTCCCCGCCATCCTGCGCAAGGTCGAACAGAGTGTCGTCGCCAAGGGGGGCGCCGGCCGCTTCGGCACCTGGGCCTTCAGCTACGGCTTCACGACCACCGCCGGTCTGGGGGAATATGCCATCCGGGTCATCCAGGGCACGGCCCAACGGAACAACCTCCAGGACCTGTTCAGCGCCTATGGGAAGTTCACCCCCGGCGCCAGGTGGAACGGCACCCTGCACGCCGATGCCAGCACCGGCATCCCCACCCGCATGGCCCTGGTCTACATGGACTGCTACGTGTTCGGCGGGGTCGGTGGCGTCAAGGACAAGCACTTCCTCGGCACCACCACGGTGCCCGTGCCCAGGCATATCCTTTCCATCAAGAATGGGAACTGACCTCCTGACGTTGTGCGGTACGGCCATTTCCGCGCTGGAAACCGCCACCATTCTGTGACAGCGTAGCCGGGGGGGCGAGCGAATGGACAGCAGGGACCCAGCAGCACCCGGTGCCACCGGGCACCCGTTCATCCGGTTTCTGGCGGTATTCTTGCTGCTGGCGCTGCTCTTCGCCATTTTCCAGCTATCCGGCCTGCGGGAGCACTTCAGTCTCGCGTTCCTGCAACAGAAAATTTCCGCAAACAGGATCAGCGGCCTGATCCTGTTTGTGCTGATTTTTTCTCTGGGCAACCTGATTCAAATCCCCGGCTGGATATTCCTCGCCGCAGCCGTCCTGACCTTGGGCAAGACCTGGGGCGCTGCGGCCACTTATGTTGCGGCAATCATTTCTTGTTCTATAACCTTTTTCACCATTCGCTTGCTCGGCGGCGATATATTGCGGAAAATAAAAAATAAAATTGCCATTAAATTACTGGAAAAATTGGATGCACATCCCGTCGGCAGCATTTTCCTATTAAGATTACTGTTCCAGACAGTCCCCGCACTGAATTACGCCCTTGCCATGTCGGGGGTGAAGTTCCGGGAGTATCTTATAGGGACCATGCTTGGACTTCCTCTGCCCATCGCGTTGTACTGCATATTCTTTGACTACTTGGCGAAAATCTTCAAGCTCACCTGAGTTGGGGCAAGCACCGTCGCATCGATCGAGCGACAGGACCCCAAGTGCAGCCTGGTGCGTCAAGAGCGGTGTGGGACTCACTGTTTGACGGTATAGTTGTATGCCTGAACTGGAGATTGAATGAGCGGGACCCCCCTGAGCGACCCGATGATCGAGGAAATGAGCCAGCTCTTCCTGGCCCTGGGGGATGTTTCCCGGCTGAAGATCATCCGGACCCTGCAGGAGGCGAAGTCCGCCATGAGCCAGGGGGCCTTGGCGCAGGCCTCCGGGCTCTCCCAGGCCAACGCCAGCAAACATCTCTCCCAGCTGGTCAGGGTCGGGCTGGTGACCCGGGAAGCGGAAGGGAACACCGTCTTCTACCTGGCCGTGGTGCCCCTCGTGGAGCGGCTTTTTGAGATCGTCTGCGGGCACGTGACCGGCCGGATCAAGAGCGCCTACAAGGCCATCAAATAGTCCCCCTGGCAAGGACATCGCTCCACGGTGCGGGTCGCCATCACCCGGGGAGCGGTGCGGTAGGTTTGGCTGGATAATTTTATAGATGCTTCAAGAAAGTCTTGACGGATACCGTTAACAATATAACTTAGTAGTTAAAAGGTGATATCAGGATGTCGACTCGCATCAGCGACCAGATCATCGAGGAAGTCAGCCGGATTTTCGGGGCATTGGGGGACGTCTCCCGCCTGAAGATCCTCCGGACCCTGCTCGAGGCCGATGAGCCCCTCTCCCAGGGAGCCGTGGCGGAACGCACCGGACTTTCCCAGGCCAATGCCAGCAAGCACCTTGGCCACATGGTCCGGGTGGGGCTCGTCATCCGGGAGCCGCGCGGGAATCTGGTGTATTTCCTTCCGGTCACCCCCTTGGCCGAAAACGTCTGCGGGATCGTCTGCGAGCACGTGACGGCCCGCATCCAGGATGCCTATCGAGCCCTTGGTTGATTCTTTTATCGAATGCTGTGGTCCGGCTCACGACCAGAACGCGTCCAGCGCGTGGAGGTCATAGACGTATTCCTTGCCGGAAACGACCCGGCCGTTCTTGAATTCGAAGACGATGCACATGTCCACCGCCAGGCGCTTGTTGCCCCGCTGGGCGGTGGCATGCTCCAGGCTGACCACCCTGCCCTCCTCGTCGGTCAACAGGTGGCGCAGCTCAGCCTTCATGGTGCCGCCGCTCTCCTGCCCCATCCGGCCGAAATGGGCCATGATCGCGTCGCGGCCTTTGTAGTCGCCGGCCAGGGGATTCTTCCCCGGGGAATGCCAGGTGGCCTTTTCGTCGAAAAGTTCGGTCAGCGTATGCATGTCGGCCGCGTTGAAAGCCTGGTAGCCGCGGCGCACGGTCTCAGCGTTCTTGTTCTGGGTCAGGACGGTGGGCATGGTTGCTCCTTCACCTGTCAAATGATTGCTCCCGCCCCAAGCGCGTGGGCCGCGCGTTCGGCTGCTGTCCTTGGGCAAGGCGAAACCTAAAATAGCGTCTTTTGAGATTGAGTCAATATCGCAGAAAACCGAGTCCCGGAAGGGAAGCCTATTTCCGCTGGAGCCGAATCCAATCGTTTTCTTGCGACCTTGATCCCCGTCAAGGTTTGCAGGTTCAGAACGGTCCATCGTGAGACTGTTCCGGACCGACCGGGCCAACCGAGGTTTTCCCCATGAAAATCATCGACCACCTAGAACTGGAACCGCGGCCCCTGCTGCGGGCGGCCCTGGCCACCGTAGCCCTGGGCGGCCTCATCGCCCTCGGCAGCGGCGCCGGCCGCTGGCTGGACCCGGCCCTCATGGGCTATCTGGTCGCCTCGGTGTTCGCCTGCTTCGGGGTGGCCTACCGCTACTTCACCTGGCTGGAGCGCCCGGCCACCGCCATGTACTGGCGCTGGACCGTGGCCACCTTCCTGAGTCGCAAGGGCCTGGTCGAGCTGCCCCGGCTCGCCCTGACCCTGCTGGACCAGCTTTTCCTGCAGCGTTTCATCAAACGCCGCTCGATCCGGCGCTGGGGCGCCCATGCCTGCCTCGCCTGGGGCTGCCTGCTGGCCTTCGCGGTGACCTTCCCGCTGGTGTTCGGCTGGGCCCGGTTCACCAGCGACGGCCGGAACCCGGACCGCTACCAGGCCTGGATCTTCGGGTTCCCGGCCGGCAGCTTCCCGCTCCACTCGCCCCAGGCCTGGATCACCTTCCACATCCTGGACCTGGCCGCCGTCATGGTGCTGGCCGGATGCGCCCTGGCCTTCCTGCGCCGCTCCAAGGACGATGGGGAAGCCGCCACCCAGCGCTTCGACCTGGACATCCTGCCGCTGCTGATGCTCATCGCCATCTCGGTCACCGGCCTGCTGCTCACGGCTTCGGAGACCTGGCTGCAGGGGCGCAACTTCAGCACCCTGGCCTACATCCACGAGCTGACCGTCATCGTCATGCTGCTTTCGCTGCCCTTCGGCAAGCTGTTCCACATCGTCCAGCGACCGGCCCAGGCCGGGGTGGCCCGCTACAAGGCCGAAGGCGAAGCCCGCGCGCTGCTGCCCTGCAAGGCCTGCCGAACGCCGTTCATCCGGTTCAACCAGCGGGCCGACCTGGAGACGCTCTGGGTCCGGCTGGGCCTGGACGGCGCCCGGCACGGCGACGGCGTCCATCACCTGGACCTCTGCCCCCGCTGCAAGCGCCGGTTGCTGATGAAGGCCCAGAGCGTCCGGCTCGGCGGCGCCTTCGACCCGTTCGCCGATATCCCGCTTGCCGTCGAAGCCCTTGCCGACCCCATCAGTTTCGGGAGCTGAACCCATGGCCCACCTGCCCCAGACCCCCGATCACCTGCGCGCGCAGTTCGGCCCCCACCTGAACCTCGCCCCGCCCGGAGGCTGGGATGCCCAGTCCCAGCCGGACAAGGTGGTGGCGACCCACTGCTGCTTCTGCGGCCAGCAGTGCGGCATCAAGCTCAAGGTCAAGGACAACGCGGTGATCGGCTTCGAGCCCTGGGAGGAATTCCCGTTCAACCAGGGCAAGCTCTGCCCCAAAGGCGTGAAGCGCTATCTCCAGGGCAGCCACCCGGACCGCCTGCTGCACGCCATGAAACGCACGGACGCCGGCTTCGTGCCCATGGACTGGAACGAGGCCATGGAGCGCACCGTCGCCGAGATCCAGCGCATCCAGGAGCGCTTCGGCAAGGACGCCTTCGCCCTGCTCTCCGGGGTCAGCCTCAGCAACGAAAAGAGCTACCTGTCCGGCAAGTTCGCCCGCCTGGGGCTCGGCACGAAGAACCTCGACTACAACGGCCGGCTCTGCATGGTCAGCGCGGGCGCAGGCAACAAGAAGGCCTTCGGCGTGGACCGCGCCGCCAACGCCTGGGCCGACATCCTCGGCGCCGACGTGATCTGGGTGAGCGGCGCCAACGTGGCGGAATGCGCGCCCATCACCACCGACTACATCTGGAAGGCCCGGGACCGTGGCGCCAAGCTGATCGTCGTGGACCCGCGCATCACCCCCCTGGGCCGCACCGCCGATCTGGCCCTGCCGCTCAAGCCGGGCACCGACTGCGCCCTCACCAACGGCATCCTGCACCTGCTGGACAAATGGGAGCTCATCGACCGCGACTTCGTGCGGGAGCACACCAGCGGCTTCGATGAGACCCTGGAAGCCGCACGAAGCTGCACCCCGGAATGGACCAGCCGAATCACCGGCCTGCCCGTGGCCGCCATCGAACAGGCCGCGCGCCTGTGGGGCGAAGCCAAGACCAGCTTCCTCATGCACGCCCGGGGCATCGAGCACCAGTCCAAGGGCGTGGAGAACGTGAATTCCTGCATCAACCTGGTGCTGGCCACCGGCCGCATCGGCCGGCCCAACTGCGGCTACGCCACCATCACGGGACAAGGCAACGGCCAGGGCGGACGCGAGCACGGCCACAAGTGCGACCAGCTCCCGGGCAACCGCGACATCGAGAACCCCGAGCATCGCCAGTACATCTGCTCGGTCTGGGGCTGCACGGACGAGGAGCTGCCGCGCAAGGGCCTCAGCGCCCAGGAGATCATGAACGCCATCCACGCCGGGGAGATCAAGGGGCTGCTCTGCCTCTGCTTCAACCCGCTGGTGAGCCTGCCGGACACCAGCTTCACCCGGCAGGCCCTGGAGAAGCTGGAGTTCTTCGTGTCGTTCGATTTCTTCCTGTCGGAAACGGCCCAGCACGCCGACATCGTGTTCCCGGCCGCCCTGCACGAGGAGGATGAAGGCACCGCCACCAGCGCCGAAGGCCGGGTCATCCGCATCCGCAAGGCGGTGGAGCCGCCGGGGGAGGCCCGTCCGGACTGGGCGATCATGGTGGAGCTGGCGCGGCGCCTGGGGCGCGGCCGTTTCTTCGACCATTTCACCTCGGCCCGGGCCATCTTCGAGGAGCTGCGGATCGCCTCCAAGGGCGGCACCGCCGACTACGCCGGCATCACCTACGAGAAGATCGAAGCCAACATGGGGATCTTCTGGCCCTGCCCCACCGAGGACCACCCCGGCACCCCCAGGCTGTTCGAAGGCGGCCGGTTCTTCCATCCCGACGGGCGGGCCCGCTTCATCCCCACCCCCTGGCGCCCGCCCATGGAGACCGTGGATGCCGAGTATCCGGTCTGGCTCACCACCGGCCGGGTGGTGTTCCACTACCTGTCGGGCACCCAGACCCGCCGCATCGGCTTCCTGGTGGAGCAGTGCCCGCACCCCTACGTGGAGATCCATCCGCGCATGGCCGAGCGCTGCGGCATCATGGACGGCGATGCCGTGGAAGTGGCCACCCGGCGCGGCGCGGTGGTGCTGCCGGCCAAGGTGGTCAGCACCATCCGGCCCGACACCGTGTTCATCCCCTACCACTGGCCGGGCCCGCTCTCCGCCAACGTGCTCACCGCCAGGCACCTGGACCCGGTGAGCAAGATCCCCGAGTTCAAGGTGAGCGCCTGCCGGCTGACCCGCACCACGCCCGACCGGTTCCCAGCGGAACTTCTGGAATTGCAGCGCATGGCCCGGGAAGCCTCCAGCCTGCAGGGCAACATGCCCGACGTGGTGCGCTGATGGTGAGCGAAGAATACGGCTTCTTCATCGATCCCCAGCGCTGCATCGGCTGCCGCAGCTGCGTGGCCTCCTGCGCCGAGTGCGGCACCCACCGCGGCCATTCCATGATCCACCTGGACGAATTGGACCACCTGGCCTCGACCCAGACCGGCCCCACCGTGTGCATGCACTGCGAGGATCCCATCTGCGCCATGTCCTGCCCGGCGGACGCCATCAAGCGCAGCGAGGACGGCGTGGTGCATGCCAGCCAGAAGCCCCGGTGCATCGCCTGCCAGAACTGCGAACTGTCCTGCCCGTTCGGGGTGCCCATCGTGTTCTCCGGCCTGGAGCAGATGCTCAAGTGCGACCTCTGCTACGACCGCACCTCGCTGGGCCAGCGCCCCATGTGCGCCACCGTCTGCCCCAGCCAGGCGCTGCTGTTCGCGCCCCGGCACGAGGTGAGCGCCATGCGCGCCAGCCAGCCGCTGCGGACCTTCCGCATCGGCACCCTGGAGATCAAGACCCGCAACGCCATCATGGTGCCCGACCCGGAAACGCCCCTGCACCTGGACGCGGACCTGCTTTGTGACGGAGGCTTCTGATGCCCGGCTGGAAATCCCTCTTCCCGGTCGACCTGGCCGAGGAAAGCCGGCTCTCCCGCCGGGAGTTCGCCCGGTTCATGGCCCTGGTGTCCGCCGGATTCACCGGCGGCATCGGCTACCTGTACTTGCGCAAGACACCCCTGGACGGAGCGCCATCCACCCAGCCCCAGAGCCCGCTTGCGGAAGTGAAAGTCTGCCGGGCGGAGGAGCTCACCCCCGGCAACAGCTTCCTGTTCACCTACCGGGACGCCCAGGACCGCTGCGTCCTCATCCATACCCCGAAGGGCGAGTGGCGGGCCTACCGCCAGACCTGCACCCACCTGGGCTGCGCGGTGCGCTGGGATGGCCGGCGTCTGGAGTGCCCCTGCCACAACGGCGCCTTCGAGGTGGACCTGGGCTTTCCGGTCCAGGGCCCGCCCACCCGGCCCCTCTCGCGCCTGAACGTCGAGCTGCGGCCTGACGGCTGGGTCTGGGTCCATGGGGACCTGCCGAAACCCACCCTGCCGGGACAAGGGAGCGACGTATGATGCCCCCCGCCAAGAGCCATCTCACCGGCGCGGCCATGGCCGTGGTCCTGCTGGTGGTGCTGATCCAGGCCTACCTCTTCGAGACGGTGCTGGAGGCGGTGCTGGACGGCCAGCGCGGGGCGCTGACCGGCGCCCTGGCGGTCTCCGCCGTGCTCAGCGCCGTGGCCCTGTTCCTGGCCTTCAAAGCGCCGACCCTGGACCAGCACAAGTAACCGGAATCTTCCTTCCCCATCATTCTGCCGACCGCGGCACAGGAGCTGGCATGGCCAAAATCACCCAATGGAACCCCGAGGACCCCGCAGCCTGGGAGGGCGGCGCGGCCCGGGTCGCCTGGCGCAACCTCGCGTTCTCCGTGCCGGCCCTGCTCATGGCGTTCGCGGTCTGGATGTTCTGGAGCATCCTGGCGGTGCGGATGAAGGAAGCCGGCTTTCCCTTCACCCCGGCCCAGCTGTTCACCCTCATCAGCATCGCCGGCCTTTCCGGCGCGACCCTGCGCATCCCCAGCTCCTTCCTGGTGTCCCTGGCCGGGGGCCGCAACACCGTGGCGGTGACCACCGCCCTGCTGATCGTGCCGGCCCTGGGCGCGGGCATCGCCCTGCAGAACCTGCACACCAGCTTCACCAGCTTCGTGGTCCTGGCCACCCTGTCCGGGATCGGCGGCGGCAACTTCGCCTCGAGCATGGCCAACATACCCGGGTTCTTCCCCAAGCGGCTGGCGGGCACGGCCCTGGGCCTCAACGGCGGCCTGGGCAACCTGGGGGTGAGCGTCATGCAGCTGGTGATCCCGGCCGTGTTCGGCCTTTCCCTGTTCGGGACCCTGGCCGGCGCACCCCACATCACCGCCGCCGGCAAGGCCCTCTACCTCCAGAATGGCGCCCTGGTCTGGGTGCCGGTGCTGGCGCTGCTGGCGATCCTGGCGTGGCTGTTCATGGACAACCTGCCGGGCCAGGACAGCGAACCGTTCGGCCTGGCCCTGCTCAAGATCCTGGGGCTGCACCTGCTGGGGCTGGCCGTCGCCACCCTGGGCGTGCTGCTGCTCCTGGGCTTCAAACTGGGTCTGCTGGCCCAGCTGGGCGTGCTGGTGCTGACCATCGTCGTCTCCCTGGGCCTGCTGCGCCTGCTCCCGGGCAGGATCCGCGCCCGGCTCACCCAGGATTTCCGCATGTTCGGCAACCGGAACACCTGGACCCTGACCTTCCTGTACCTCGGCACCTTCGGCAGCTTCATCGGGTTCAGCGGCGCCCTGCCGCTGCTGATCAACGTGGTGTTCGGCAAGCTTCCCGGCGGTCTGGTGAACCTGCACGCGCCCCGGGCCATGGCCTATGCCTGGCTGGGTCCCCTGGTCGGCAGCCTGTTCCGTCCCGTGGGCGGCTGGATGGCTGACCGCTGGGGCGGCGGACGCATCACTCAGCTCTCCTTCGTCATCATGGCCATTGGCGCGCTGGGGGTGGCCCACTTCGTCCGCCTGGCCCAGGGCGCCCCGGCTCCGGAAGGGTTCTTCCCGGCCTTCCTGGGCCTGTTCCTGCTGCTGTTCGTGGCCACCGGCCTGGGCAACGGCGCGGTGTTCCAGCTGGTCCCCCACGTTACGGCTCCCGGCATGGCCCCGCCCACCGTGGGCTGGATCTCGGCCGTGGCCGCCTACGGCAGCTTCATCATCCCCGCCATCTTCCGGATCCAGGTGGACGCCGGCGCGCCCCAGCGGGCGTTGTACCAGTTCACCGGGTTCTATGCCCTCTGCCTGGTGCTCAACGGCTGGCAATTCGCCCGGCGCAAATAGCTGGCCCCGCATCAACCGGGGTGTAATGCCTGCCATGGGCGCAGGCCAGGCAGAGTTCGGCCCCGTCCCGGAGGACCGTGCGTTCGTTCATGACCTCCTCGCCGCAGGAAGCGCAGCAGACTCTGACGCCTGGACGGGAGCGGATGACGTCGATGGAGGTATGGAGGCGGACCGGCGCGAACGTGAACATCTCCTCCACAGGCATGACCCGGTAGGCATCCAACTGTGCGAGATAGCGCCGGTGCTCGGCCGGCGCACGGAGGCCGGCCCGGGCCCGGATGTCGAGCTGGGGCGCGACCCGGATGGCCATGCCCGTGGCGGTGTCCACGAACACCGCCGCGGTTTTGCCCTGGTCTTCGATGCGCAAGGTGCGATGGCCGGGCGTGCAACCGGTGGCGGCGCTGAGCCCATCCAGGAAACAGCCATCGGTTTCGATGATGACGAGCAGCCGCTTCCCGGAAGGCGGCTGCTTGAACCCCAGCACGCCCAACCCCGCCTGCCCCATCCGGGCGCCAAGGATCTGGCGCGGGCAAAGGTGCGGGTGATCCCTGGCAGACATTTCGAGGATTTCAGAGAGGCTTTTGGGGGACATGGAACCACCTTACGCCCGGCGACTGCCTCAAAACCATCGCCCGACCCTCTGCTGGTATTCAGCGTAATCGGGGCCAAACCTGGATTGCAACGCCCGCTCTTCGGGGATGATCTGGAACCGTGTAATGAAGGCGATGAATACGATGGGCCCGAGAAAAGCCCACGGCGCCGCCAGGAAGGAAGCCCAACCCAGGAGCAGAGCCGCAACGCCCGAATACATGGGGTTGCGGGTGAATCGGTACACACCGCCGGTGACCAGGGAGGAGGCCGCCTGGGGCCGCAACGGGTTGGAAGTCGTTTTGGCCTTGTGGAATGCCAACTCTCCCAACCCGGCGATGACGATGCCAAAGGCAAACAGGATCCCGGCAACCGGGTAACGCAAGCTGGGGTTCACCGGCAGGGCCGCCGTTCCCCGCGCCACTGCCCACATGGCCGCCCCAAGGAGCAAGGCGACGATCGGGGGCGGGACCCTGTGCTCCAGTGCGCGCATCATCGGCAGGCCGGCTTCCTTGGCGTCGCTCATGGTCCCCTTCCCTGGGTTCGGTCAATCCTTCAAATATCCGCCTATTTCGGTCGCCGGGCCTTGATGCAAATCAAGGCCGTGCCGTGCCGCCTGCGCGCCTAGCCCAGCAGGATCGGCAGGATGATGCCCAGCCCCAGGGCGAACAGCCATAGGGCCGGTGCCGGGGTCCCCACCGGCCTGAGCCGGCGCAGCTCCCCCGCGGCCGATTTGGGATCCGCCAGCAGCCAGCGGGTATAGCGCCGCTCGAGCAGGAAGAACACCCATGCCGTGATGCCGCCGTAGACCAGGTGGCCGATGAGCGACGGCAGCAGCTGCGAGGCGGCGGCGCTGGTCCAGTCGCATTGCCCGGTGAGAATCAGGGGCAACAGGGTCAGCGGCCCGAGATACCACCAGATCAGGCCGAAGGTGTTGCCCCAGAGCACCCCCCACTCCACGGTGGGGGCCTCGTGCCGGAACAGCAGCCCGTAACCCGTGCCCAGCACCGCGCCGATCAGGAGATGGAGCAGCAAGCCCAGGACCGTCGAAAAGCTGCTGCCCAGTCCGGCGGTATGGGGCAGGATGCCGGTGGCGAACATGACCGGGCTCGAGACCAGCCCGCCCGCCAGTCCCGCCAGGGCGCCCCATTGGACCGAACGCAGGAACCGGAATCCCGGCCCTTCGCGCACGCGCTGCAAGGGGTCCGACTGGATCATGAGCCGCACCCAGATCCGGTCCAGACTGGCGTAGACCACGCCCAGGATCAAACCGTAGAGGATGTGCCCGACCAGGGAGCCGAACAGCTGGCTGCCGTTTTCGGCCGTCCAGTCCAGGCGCTGTCCGCTCAGCAGGGGCAGCAGGGTCAACTGGCCGAAGAACCACCAGAGGATGCCGTAGCCCAGCCCCCAGCCCATGGCCGAACCGTAGCTCCGCACGTCCCGCTGGAACAGCAGCGCGAAGGTGGTGCCGATGGCCAGGGCCATGAGGAAATGCAGGGCGATGGCGTGGGGCACCTTGTCGAGACTGGCAATGAGCGGAAAGTAATCCCCTGCGATCATCCACTGGCTGAAAATCAAGCTGCTCAGGAGACCGGCGAGCCCGCCGGCCACCAGGGATCGCCCCCAATGGTACCGGCCCGCGGCGGGCTGGAGGCTGCCCAGGATGCCCAGGGCCAGCCCCACCGGCAGACCCAGGCAGATGAGCAGAGCGACCAGTTCGGGGAAGCGTTCCCGGGCGTCCCGCATCATGCCGCCGGCATGGGCCGAGCCGGCCGCGGCGGTGAGCAGCACCCAGACCAGCAGCGCGAAGCTCAGGCCCCAGATCAGGCCGGCCCCGGGGCTGTGGGCGCGCACCCCGATGCATAGCCCGAACCCGAGGCCGAGGACCGCGCCCAGGCCGCAGCACTGGACCACCGGGGCGCCCAGCGCCGCGGCCCCGGCCAGCCCGCCCAGTAAACCCACCGCGGCGCCGATCCAGGCCCGTCGGGCAGTGCTGTTGGCCGGCATCGATGGGTCCATGGGTTCGCCCTATTTGAGATCGATGGTCTGCACGATGTCGCGGGGGAAAAACAGTTCGATCGCCCAATCGATCAGCACACGGGCCTTGCGCTCGACCCCGGGCAGCTTGGCGAGATAGATGCCGCGCCACATCAGCCAGGCCAGCAGGCCGGAGAAGCGGATGGACCGGGTCCGGGCGAACGGCAGGGTCAGTTCGGCGCAGGCGGTCTGGAACCCCACCACGCACAGGGCGCCCAGGGAATCGAAGTGGAAGGGCCGGCCCGGCCGGCCCGACCAGGCGGCGTGGAGGTTGGCGGCCAGGACCTGCGCTTCCCGCAGGGCATACTGGGCCGTGGGCGGACAGGGCGTGCCGCGCCTGGCGTCGGCGAGCGCCGCGCAGTCCCCCAGGGCCCAGACCCCGGGATGGCCGGGCACTGCCATGGTGCTGTCCACCATGACGGCGCCGCGCTTGTCCTTTTCCACCGGCAGCGATTTCAGCAGCGGATTGGGCGCCGTGCCGGCGGTCCACACCAGGGTCTCGGCGGCGATGGCGGCATCGCCCAGCAGGACCTTCCCGGGAGCGGCCCCGGTCAGCCGGGTGTTCAGCCGGAACTGGACGCCCCGTTCCTCCATCTTCCGCAGCGCGTAGCGCGCCAGCGATTCGCTCAGCTCGGGCAGGATGCGGTCCCGGGAATGCACCAGGACGGTGCGCAGCTCCGGTTCCCGCAGGTTGGGATAGTCGGCCAGGATGCCGTGGGCGAAATCGTTGATGGCGCCGGCCAGTTCCACGCCGGCGAAGCCGCCGCCCGCGACCACGAAGGTGAGCATCGGCGCCCGGACGGCGGGATCCTCGCGATCGGCGCGCTCGAACATCTCGATGATGTGGTTGCGGATGCGGATGGCGTCCAGCAGGGTCTTGAAGTTGAAGGCGAGTTGCTCCACGTCGGCCATGCCCAGGTAGTTGGACACGGCCCCCAGGGCCAGGACCAGGTGGTCGTAGGCCAGCGGCCGGGGCGTTTCGCCCCCGGCTTCGGGGTCCACCAGCCGCACCTCCCGGCGTTCCAGGTCGATGGCCTGGACCCGGCCGCGGATGAAGGCCGTGCGGCGCAGGCTGCTCCTGAGCGGGGTGCTGATATGGCTCGGTTCCAGGCTGCCGCCGGCCACCTCGGCCAGCATCGGCGTGAACAGCAGGGCGTTGGTTTCGCTCACCAGGGTGATGGCGACCGACCGGTTGCCCTGGAACTCGTGCTCCAGGCACGCCGCCGTGCGCATGCCGGCGAATCCGCCGCCCAGGATGAGGATGTTCAGCACCGGCGGTTGCGCCGGCGGGGCGGGCTGGGCCTCCGGGCCGCAGGCGGCGGTGGCGAGCCGATCGAGCAGCTTCACCAGCAGGGCCAGCGCGGCGCCGTAGAGCATCCAGCCCACCAGCGCGGGGAAATGACCGCGCATCTGCGCCGCGCCCCACTGGGGCAGCTCCCCGGAGAGCACCGGCAGGGCGATCACGCTGCACAGGCCCCAGAGGGGAATCCCCAGCGCGCCTCCGGCCATGAGCCGGTCCAGGTAGCCCTCGCGGGTGGGCAGAGTCGCAATCGCATAGACCGCCCCGATCGTCAGGCCAAGCAGGAAGCGCCAGAGGGGATGGGACAGGGCGAGCGCGAGGGCCAATCCGCCCAGCGCCCCGGCGGCGGCGCCAACGAGCCCGCGTCTGGCCAGGCGGTTGACCATTCGACCCTGGGGCACTTCAACGCGCTTTGGCAACGGATGGCTTCCTTTCTTCCTCCGCCTCGTGGGCGGTTGACCGGGGCTGGATGAGCTTGGCGACCAGTCCGGTCCAGCCGGTCTGGTGGGAAGCTCCGACACCGCGGCCATCGTCGCCATGGAAATGTTCGTAGAACAGGATGAGATCGCGGAAATGGGGGTCGTCCTGCTTGCGGTCATCGCCCGCCACCGGCCTGCGGCCGTCCGGGCCCCGCAGGAAGATCCGCTGCAGGCGCGCCGACAGCTCATCGGCCACCCCGGCGATGGTCAGGAAACGGCCGGAGCCGGTGGGGCACTCGATGCGGAAATCGTCCCCGTAGTAGTGGTGGAACTTCTGCAGGGATTCGATGATCAGGTAGTTGACCGGGAACCAGATCGGCCCGCGCCAGTTGGAATTGCCGCCGAACACCCCGCATTCGGATTCGCCGGGGTTGTAGTCGACCCGCATCGCCTGGCCATTCCAGTGGAAGACGTAGGGATGATCCCTGTGGTAGCGCGACAGGGCGCGCACTCCATGGTCCGAAAGGAATTCGCTTTCGTCCAGCATGCGCCGGAGCAGTTTCTTCATGCGGCTGCCGCGCAGCAGGGAAAGCAGCCGGCGTTCGCCCAGTCCCGGCTCGTGCCAGCGCGAGACCAGGGCCGCCAGGTCGGGGCGGTACTGGAGGAACCATTCCAGGCGCATCTTGAAACCGGGCACCTGGTCGAGCAGCGAAGGCTCCAGGGTCTCCACGGCGAACAGGGGGATCAGCCCGACCATGGAGCGGACCCGCATGGGGATCAGCTGCTGGCCGGGCAGGTCCAGCACGTCATAGAAGAAGCCGTCCTGGTCGTCCCACAGGCCGTGGTCCTGCCCCCCGGCGCGGGTCATGGCCCCGGCGATCTGCAGGAAGTGCTCGAAGAACTTGGTGGCGATGTCCTCGTAGACGTGGTTGTGCCGGGCCAGCTCCAGGGCCATGCGCATGAGGTTCAAGCAGTACATGGCCATCCAGCCGGTGCAGTCGGACTGGTTGATCCGCCCCATGGTGGGCAGCGGCGAGCTGCGGTCGAACACGCCGATGTTGTCCAGGCCGAGGAAGCCGCCCTGGAAGATGTTGCGCCCATCGGAATCCTTGCGGTTCACCCACCAGGTGAAGTTGAGCAGGAGCTTGTGGAAGACCCGCTCCAGGAACGGCAGGTCGCCGGGGTCGTCCGGGCGTGAGCGCCGGCGCTGTTTGCGGTCGATCTGGAACACGCGCCAGGTGGCCCATCCGTGCACGGGCGGGTTGACGTCGCCGAAAGCCCACTCGTAGGCCGGCAGCTGGCCGTTGGGATGCATGTACCATTCGCGGGTGATGAGCACCAGCTGGTCCTTGGCGAACTCGGGGTCGACCGCGGCCACGGCGACCGCGTGAAACGCCAGGTCCCAGGCGGCGTACCAGGGATATTCCCACTTGTCGGGCATGGAGATGATGTCGGCATTGTTGAGATGGGCCCATTCGGCGTTGCGGCCGTTCCTGCGCGGCTCCGGCGGCGGCGGTCCGGCCGGGTCGCCGCCCAGCCACTGGGGCACGTCCAGGTAGTAGAACTGCTGGCTCCAGATCATGCCGGCGAAGGCCTGCCGCTGCACCAGCCGCGCATCCGGGTCGGCGACCTCGTGCTGGTGGTGCCGGTAGAACTCATCCGCTTCCTGGCGCCGCAGGCCCAGGATCTCGTCGAAAGGGTTTTCCGGCAGGCCGCTGGCGCAGAGCCGAAGGCGCACCACGGCTTGCGCTCCGGGTTCGACCCGGACCCGCCGATGGGCGGCCGCCTTGGTGCCCGCGCGGCGTGGATCGACCGCCCCGGCCTGGCCATTGACTATAAATTCATGGAAGGCGTCCTTGAAGGGACCGGGCGCGGCGTCCCCCCAGAGCCGGGGCCCGTTGCTCTCATTGCGGGTGAACAGGAGTTCGCCGTCGCCATCGGCGCGGAAGCGGTATTCGCCCAGGTCGGGATGGCGGGCGAGCAGACTGTTGCCATCGATGGCCTCGAGTTCCGGAACGGGCGACGGGTAGCCCCAGGACCAGGTGTTGCGGAACCAGAGCTGCGGCAGGAGGTGCAATTCGGCCGGGTCAGGCCCCCGGTTGACCGCGGTGACGCACATCAGCAGGTCGCGCGGACCGCCCTTGGCGTACTCCACGAACACATCCCAGTAGCGGTCGTCGTCGAACACGCCGGTGTCGAGCAGTTCGAACTCGGGATCGGCACCGCCGAGGCGGCCGTTCTCCTCCTCCAGCTGGGCATACGGGAAGGCCCGCTGCGGATACTTGTAGAGCATCTTCATGTAGGAGTGGGTGGGGGTGCCGTCGAGGTAGTAGTAGAGTTCCTTCACGTCCTCGCCGTGGTTGCCCTGTCCGTTGGTGAGCCCGAACAGGCGCTCCTTCAGGATCCGGTCGCGGCCGTTCCACAGGGCGAGCGCGAGGCACAGCCGCTGCCCGCTGTCGCTGAAGCCGGCGATGCCGTCCTCCCCCCAGCGGTAGCACCGGCTGCGGGCCTGCTCATGGGGGAAGGAATCCCAGGCGGTGCCGTCGGCGCTGTAATCCTCCCGCACGGTCCCCCACTGCCGTTCGCTGAGGTAGGCCCCCCAGAGCCGCCAGGGGTTCTCGCCGCTGCGCGCCTCTTCGAGGCGACGGTGTTCCTGGGTGGGGAAGTCATTGGCCGTGGTCATGGGGGCATCTTGCCATCCAAGGATTCCTGGGGTTCAGGTCACTGGGCGACGAGCCCCGCCGCCGACGCCGGAATGCTGCCTTCATGACCGATCTCTGTCAAGCCGCCGTCCTTGGTCACCCGGTATTCAAGGATCTGGTTCGTGCCTTCGGCGAGAGCGTACAGGTAGTCCCTGGTCGCGGCCAGGTCCAGGAGGGGGATGCTGGCCGTCGTGGTCAGGCCCAGGAAGGTGAGCGCCCCTTCCCGGCCCACGCTGAATCCGGCGATGGTGCCGATGTGCGCGTTGGCGGCGTAGGCGAACCGCCCGTCCGGGGTGGCCGCGATCCAGCAGGGAGCCGCGCCGTCGCTGGGCACGCTGGGGCTGACGAGCGCCAGGTCGCCGTGGTCCAGGTCGTAGGAGGAGACGGCGCTGGCGGCTGCCTCCGTCACCAGCAGCTCGTCCCGGCCGGTGAAGGTGAACCCGTAGGGACCGGCGCCGCTGGAAGGATGGGCGGTGGGCCCGGTGACCAGGCCGTGGGCTTTCACTTTGTAGATGTCCAGGGTCTGGGTCGCCTTCTCGGAGACCACGAGCGAGCTCTGGTCCGGGCTGAAGCCGATCTCTTCCGCGCTCGCGCTGGTGGAGTTGAGGGCTCGGGTGGATCCCGGGATCATCTGCAGTTCACCGCGGTCGCCGACCCAGAAGCCGGCGATGTTGCCGGTGCCGCCCTGGTTCAGAACATAGAGCAGGTGGCCGCTGACCGCGATGCTCACCGGTGTGGTGCCGCCCGAACCGGCCGTGTCCGCAAGTACCAGACCGCCATCATGCACCCTGAAGGAGGAGATGGAATCGCTCCCGGCGTTCACCGCGAACAACCAGTCGCCGTCGCCGCCCATGGCCACGGCGCCCTGGGAGGCCAGGGGCGCCCCGGTGCCCATGCCGCCCGAGGCCACGGCACCGGCGGGGGTGAGACTGCCGTCCCCGGCGCGGTGGAACACCAGCACCTGATTGCCGGTGCTCGCATTGGACTCCGTGTACACGGTGCCAGCCCCCCTGGCGGAAAGGGCCGGACCCGCCCCGGCGAGAAGCGACCCACTGATCAGGAATGTCGTCAAATGCGTCCAACGGATCTTCATGTCGTTCTCCCGGGCCGAAGGCCATGGCAGGGTCGGCAGGACCCTGAGGGTTGGTTGCGCCCCACGGGGGCGATTGCGTTTGCTACGCTCCGGGCAGGATGCCGGCTAGCCCTTGCCCTGCGTTCTTGCTCGAATGGAGCATGGCTCCAACGGCTTTGGGGTGCAGGTTCCCTCGGCGGTGTGACAGGACCGCCTGCCGCAGATATCCAAGTTCATTTCCTGGCTGGGCTACCGATCAGCCTTCAGGGCTTCTGAAAGGAAACCTCGACGCGCTCATGCTTCAGTCGGCCTCCCCGGGTCGCATTGCTAGCGACGGCATTTTCCGCCCCACGCGCCTGCATGGGGATTTTTCCGGGCGCGACCCCCGCACTGGTCAAGGCGTGAGCTACGAAATCGGCGCGATGACGGCAGACGGCGAGGTTCTGGGCTGGAGTGCCGGTGGAAGAGGAGTAAATGCAGCCCGATCCCGTTATCCCCTTCTCCAAGCTCAACCCCATTGGTAAAATAAAGCAGCAGACATGATCTAATAATCGGGATGGTTACAAAGGTTCATGCAACCATGGTGGCACCATTGAAACCCTGACATGCGTTCATCCATCCCCTTCATCCTGCTATCCCTGATCGCCGCTGGCGCATTGGGGGTTCTGGCCTTTGCCCCGGCAAACTCAGCCAGCCCGGCCCAAATGCCGCACAACCCGAGGACCGGCCGGGAACAGCCCGTCCTGGTGGAACTATTCACATCCGAAGGTTGTTCGAGCTGTCCTCCTGCCGACCAGTTGCTCACGGAGCTCGGCCAGAAGCGCTGGCTGGCCAATGCCGAAGTGATCGTGCTCGGCGAACACGTCGATTACTGGAACCGGCTGGGCTGGTCCGATCCCTTCTCTTCCGCCCAGTTCAGCGCCCGCCAGGAAGGCTACGCCGCCCACTTTGCCCAGGCCGGAATCTATACGCCGCAAATGGTTGTCGACGGCCACGAGGAACTGGTAGGCAGCGACCGGCCCCACGCTTTGCTGGCCATCGCCGATGCGGCGCGCCAGCCCAAGGCCTCGGTGGTCCTTGCCATCGCCCCCCGGGCGCAGGCCGCGACCGGCGACCGGATCACGCTGTCCGTCCGGGTCGAAGGTTTGCCTGGGCTGCCGCCCCATGACGCGCCGGAGGTCTACCTGGCGATCACGGAAAGCCGGCTGCATTCCCAGGTCCTGCACGGAGAAAATTCGGGCCGCAGGCTCGACCACACGGCGGTTGTGCGAAGCTTGACGCCCCTGGGCGCGGCGGCAGTGGGAAAAACCTTTTCCGCCGCGCCCCTGGTTTCCATCGAACCCGGCTGGAAACGGGAGAACCTGCAAGCGGTTGTCTTCGTTCAGGAACCCTTCAGCGGCCGGGTCCTGGGGGTGGCCTCCCTTGCGCTGGCACCCAGCCAGTAGCCGACGTCGCCTTCCACCGGAGCGTGTGATGCTCATCAAACCGCCTGAGGATATCAAGAGCAGCGAAATCACCGACAAGGAGATCTATTTCTCCCGCCGGCGGCTCCTGCGCGGAGCCGTGCTGGTGGCGACCTCGATGGGAACCGCTTGGCTCTATCGCCAATTCGCTTCGCCCGGCGCGGCGGCCAAGTCCGGGGAGAGGATAGCGGGCGTCGTCCCCAGCGCCAAGTCCCCGGTCCCGGCGCTCCAGGACGCGCGCACATCCTTGCAGGACATCACCCACTACAACAATTTCTACGAGTTCTCCACGGACAAGCGCGCCGTGGCCCCCCAGGCCAGGAATTTCATCACCCGCCCCTGGACGGTCGAGGTTGGCGGCCTGGCGCACAAGCCACGCACCTTCGATATCGATGACCTGCGCCGGCTCAACCCGCCGGAAGAACGGGTCTACCGCCACCGTTGCGTGGAGGGATGGTCGATGGTCATCCCATGGATCGGCTTCCCGCTCTCGCGGATCCTCGACCTGGTGCAGCCCATGGGCAGCGCCAGGTACGTCGCGTTCGAAACCCTGGCCGATCCCCGGCAGATGCCCAATATCCGCTCGACCATCCTGGACTGGCCCTATGTGGAAGGCCTGCGGCTGGATGAAGCGATGCATCCCCTGACCATCCTGGCGATCGGGCTCTACGGCGAATCCCTTCCGCCCCAGAATGGCGCGCCGCTGCGCCTGGTGGTGCCTTGGAAATACGGATTCAAGGGCATCAAGTCGATCATCCGGATCCGCCTCGTGGAGGAACTGCCGCGCACCACCTGGAACCGGGTCACGCCGAGCGAGTACGGATTCTATTCGAACGTGAACCCCAGCGTGGATCACCCGCGCTGGAGCCAGCAGACCGAGCAGCGCATCGGCGAGTCCGGCCGGCGCCAGACCCTCATGTTCAACGGCTACGCGGAACAGGTGGCGAGCCTCTACGCGGGCATGGACCTGAAAGTCAATTTCTGAACGGACCGCGCTCATGCAAGATACCCGATTCCTCAAGCAGCTGATCCTGGTGAACGGGCTGGTGCCGCTCGCACTGCTCGCCGCGGACGGCTACCGACACCAGTTGGGGGCCAACCCCCACGAATTCGCGACCCGCGCCACCGGCATCCTCACCCTCCTGTTCCTGGTCCTTTCTCTGGCGGTCACCCCGGCAAGGAAGGCGCTGGGTCTGCCTTGGCTGGCGCAGCTGCGCCGCACGCTGGGCCTGTTCGGCTTCTTCTACGGCGTGCTGCACCTGTTGACCTACGTATGGTTCGACAAGGTCTTCCAGATGCGTGCCATCGTCGCCGATGTGGCGAAACGGCCCTTCATCCTGGTGGGAATGACCAGTTTTCTGTTGCTGGTGCCGCTGGCGATCACCTCCACGGCAAAGCTGGTCCGCGTTCTGGGGGGCAAACGCTGGACCAGGCTGCACCGCTTGGCCTATGTGGCGACCGCTGGCGGCGCGCTCCACTTCTACATGCTGGTCAAGGCGGACACCCGGCTGCCGTTGACCTTTGCCGCGGTCCTGGCGCTGTTCCTGGGCTACCGTGTCCTGAACAGGTTCTTTCCGCGCCACACCGAGCGCCCCCGTGCCAGGCCAGCGGCCAAACCAGGGGCCGTAAGCAACCCCTAAACAATCCCTAATCTTTCCTGCCCACCCTGAATCCCACGCAAGTTCGCTCCACGGTGTGACGGGATGAAAGGGTGAGCCTTCTGCATATTTGTTTGGGTTGCAAATCAAATGTTATTAGTCATACTTTTCTACTCGGGGCAGCTTTCTGATCTGCCCTATGGAGAAGTATCTGGCCTTGTCACGGGCCTCTTTGGCTCATAGCCTTGGGGGGCATGCTTGGTGACCAAATTGCTTTAAAAATCAAATAAGAAGTGACGATGCAAAAACGGCTGACGGAAGAAACCATATTGTTCATCAGCATCAGCAAGTGGGTGGTGCTTGCGAGTGCCGTGGGGGCCTTGATCGGAGCGGTGACCACCATCTTCCTCAAACTATTGTCGTGGGGAACCGCTGCCGGGCAAAAACATTACTATATTTTCCTACTGCTTCCGGCAGCCTTGTTCATGAGCGCACTACTGATCAAGTTGGCTCCGGACGCGAAGGGCCATGGCACAGAAAAGGTCATTGAGGCCGTCCACAGACATGCTGGCAAGATCAAGGCCATGGTGGTTCCCGTCAAGTTGGCGGCGACGCTCATCACCCTTTGTATCGGGGGTTCCGCCGGCAAAGAAGGCCCTTGCGCCCAGATTGGTGCCGGAGTCTCGTCCATGGTGGCTGATTTGCTCCGGTTTGACGATCACGACCGCAAGAAACTGGTCATCTGCGGCATCAGTGCGGGATTCGCTGCGGTGTTCGGCACTCCTATCGCGGGGTCTATTTTCGGAGTCGAAGTTCTCTTTGTCGGAACCATCCTTTACGACGTCCTCCTGCCTTCCTTCATAGCCGGCATAACTGCCTATCAGGTCTCCTCCGCCATGGGAATCCATTATTTCTACCACCCGGTCAGCCTGATTCCCCAGTTCAGTGAACTCTTCTTCCTCAAAGTCATTCTGGCGGGGGTGTTCTTCGGCTTGTGCGCGATGCTGCTCATTGAAACGCTGAACTTGGGTGAAAGGCTATCGGCACGGCTTCGAATATGGGCCCCCCTGAAGGGCCTGATCGGCGGCGCCATACTGGTGATCCTTGCGCTGGTGTTCTCTACCCATTACCTGGGTTTGGGGTTGGATACGATCGAATCCTGCTTGCGCGGTGAGAAGGTCGCCTGGTACGCCTTCATCCTCAAGGGAGCTTTCACCTCGATCACGCTGAATTTCGGGGGCAGTGGCGGCATCGTGACCCCGATTTTCTTCGTGGGGGCGACTTCCGGAGTGCTCTATGCAACCTTGATGGGTTTGAACACAGCGACTTTCTCCGCCATCGGTTTCGTCAGCGTTCTGGCTGGTTCGGCGAATACTCCCATCGCTGCAAGCATTCTGGCCGTCGAAATGTTCGGCCCGGCCCTCGCGCCGTATGCCACGGTAGCCTGCGTCATCAGTTTCCTGATGACAGGACACCGCAGCGTTTACCCATCCCAGGTGCTCTCCATGCAAAAATCCGGATCGATCCATGTGCAACTAGGGAACGAGATGGACAAAATTGAAGCGAGTTTCACTCCTCGAAGGAAGGGTGTCGCGACTCAACTACTCTTGAAGTTCAGGGCTTTGCGAAGATGGCGCAGGCGGTCACCGTCAGATGACCCGAAATAAATCAAGTTTCAATCCTCTATCATTCCTTGGCGAAAAAAAACGGGACATCCAGGTGTTCAACCTCAAGGACGCCCGCCAGCGTTTTCAAGGCTTCGTGCAGATTTTCCACTTTCCCCCGCTCCATGTTCTCCAGGCCCGCCAGAAGATGGCCTTGGGCCGGATGAGGCGCCGCAGTAAGGATCTCCTCCCCTTTTGGCGTCGGGATAAGGGAAATCCGCCGGCGGTCCTCGGCATCGGGATTGCGCAACACCAGCCCCTTTAATACCAAGCGATCAACGACACCGACCACGGTGCTGGAATCCAACTTCATTCGTTCCGCCAGGTCCTTGAGGGCACAAGGGGCGCACCGCCCCAGCTCCCATAGGGCCCAAAGCTGGGGACCGGTGAGGCCGAACCGCTTTTCCACACTCTGCGAGTAATCCTCCAGGGCCTTCACGATCCGGCGAAGATTCTGCATGCACTCTTGAATGAGTTCCTGTTGGGTGGCCGTTGCCATTTCATCTTCCTTGAAACATACAGAGCGCTGCCATCCAGGATCAGTTGGCGAATTCCATCAGACCACCTGGATGCTTAGCGCCACGGCCGCCTTCAGCGTGTTGGCCACGATGCAGCCGCGCTCTGCGATGGTGACGAGCTTGACCAGTTCCTCTTGCGGATCGCATTGGGCCGATATCGCCATGCGGATCGCGGAAAAACGGGAAGGTGCATCGGCGAGGTCGCCTTCGATGGTCAAAACAGCCTTCGTCAATTCGACCTTCCGGACCTTGGAGGCGGCGAGCAGGTTGCTCATCAAGCAGCCGCCCAGCCCATTCAGCAGCGCCTCTCCGCCCATCATGCCTGCGTTCGTCCCGCCCTTCGCTTCGGGACGGTCCATCACCACCTCGAAGCCTCGGGCATTCCCCCTGGAAGCAGTGCCGCTGATCTGCTCCACCAACACGGTCACGGATGCCATGGCAACGCTCCTTGAAAATGGGTCGGGTTCATTGGGCGGCGAGCCTGGTCGCCAACACGGCCAGGGTTTCGACCGTCAGGGTCGGTTCGATGCCCCAGGGGTCGAACAGGGCGTCAGGGTCGCGTCTGACCCAGGCGGATCGCATGCCGGCTGAGAGGGCGCCGATGACATCGAACGGGTTGCTGGATATCAGCCAGGCGTCGGCACCCGTGGTGGCGGCCCGGCGGAGGAAGTGGGCGTATACCCCAGGGTTGGGCTTGAACGACTTCACCTCGTCGACACTCACCACATCAAGGAAGAAACCCCGCAGGCCCGCCTGCGCCAACAGGGACTCGACCGCACCGGCGCTGCCATTGGAGAAGGCGAACATCCTGAAGCCCGCCTTCCTGAGCAGGGCCAGGCCATCGGCGACATCCACGAATGCGGGCAAGGTGCCGTAGGCATCCAGCAGTTCCCTTCTGGCTTCAGGGTCCAATTGCAGGCCAAACCTGGCACAGGTGAAATCCAGAGCCTGACTCGTGCAGACCGAGAAGGGCTGGTAATTCTGCATCAATCCCCGGCGGAAGGAATATTCCAGTTGCTTGTCCCGCCAGGCCCGCGAGAATTCGCCCGCCCGGTTGGCCAGACTGGGTTTGAGCGCATCCATCACGCCATGGGTGTCGATCATGGTCCCGTAAACATCAAAGGCGAGGGTGGTCGTCATCGGGCTGCTTTCCTCCAGGGCCATCAGAAGCTTACCGCTACACTGTCCTCCATGCTCAAACGCTTGCTGTACGCCTTTCTCCCTTCCGCCCCTCCCGCGGCGAGGGGCGGGGATCGTTCCAGGGAGCGCGCGGAGCTGAACACCCCCCGCAGGACCACCCGCGCCAAAACCCTGGCCGACCTGGAAGCGGAGATCGAGGCCGAGCTGGACGCCGAGGCGGCCGCAGTCACCCCCGAAACCGAGCGTCGGACCCAGATCCTGCAGCGGGTGCAGGAAGCCACGGACGGCGATGCCGAGGCCATGGCGGCGTTGGTACGTTCATGGATGCTCGAGGACCGGAAAACCTTGCCGTAGACCCTCGACGATCCCTGCCCAGGCGTCGCGCTGGATTCGAATAAATAATAAGTGCATAAGGCACTGAGGGTATGGCCCACGGCCAATCGATGCGATCCTTGCTGATTCTTTCCCAGGCCACGAGGGGTAGGCATGAAGCTGAAGGGCGCGGACATCGTCATCGAATCGCTGAAGTTCCATGGCGTGGACCTGGTTTTCGGCTACCCCGGCGGCACCATCATGCCGGTCTACGACGCCCTCTACCGGGCCGGCTTCAAGCACATCCTGGCCCGGCACGAGCAGGGCGCGGCCCATGCCGCCGACGGCTACGCCCGCGCCACCGGCAAGACCGGGGTGGTGATCGCCACCTCCGGGCCCGGCGCCACCAACCTGGTCACCGGCCTGATGACCGCCTACATGGATTCAGTGCCGCTGATCGCCATCACCGGCCAGGTGGCCACCTCCTCCATCGGCACGGACGCCTTCCAGGAGGCGGACATCTACGGCATCACCATCCCCATCACCAAGTACAACTACCTGGTCAAGGACGTCGACCGGCTGGCCGAGACCTTCGCCGAGGCCTTCTACATCGCCCGCAGCGGCCGTCCCGGCCCGGTGCTGATCGACATTCCCAAGGACGTCCAGCTCGCCATGGCCGACTATGCGCCGGTGGCCGAGGCGGACATCCCGCTGCTGCGCTACACCCCGAAGCCGGTCTACGATTTCGAGGCCCAGCTGGACCAGCTGGTGGAGCTGATCCGCCAAGCCGAACGGCCGCTGCTCTACGTGGGCGGCGGGGCGACCACCTCCGGCGCCAGCGAGGCGGTCCAGCGCCTGGCCCGCATGGCCGACATCCCGGTGGGCCACACCCTGGCCGGACTCGGGGTGTTTCCGGGCGACGACCCGCTCTCCGTGGGCATGGTCGGCATGCACGGCGGGCGCTACGCCAACGAGGCGATCAGCGGCGCGGACCTGCTGATCGCCGCCGGGGCGCGCTTCGACGACCGGGTCACCGGCAAGATCTCCGAGTTCGCCAAGCGCGCCAAGATCGTCCACATCGAGATCGACCCGGCCGAGGTGGGCAAGATCGTGCCCACCGACCTGGCCATCATCGGCGACCTGAAGCAGGTGCTGGAACGCCTCCTGGTGAAGCTGGAGCCGGTGTCCCTGGACCGCCACGAGCGGTGGCGCGGCCAGATCGCCGACTGGCAGGCCCAGTACCCCCTGGTGCGGGCCGAATCCGCGACCACCATCAAGCCCCAGGCGGTGATCCAGACCATCGCCGAGCTCACCCGCGGCGAGGCCATCATCACCACCGGCGTGGGCCAGCACCAGATGTGGGCGGCCATGTTCTCCGACCACCGCCATCCGCGCCATTTCATCTCCTCGGGCGGGCTGGGCACCATGGGCTTCTGCATCCCGTCCGGGATCGGCGCCCAGCTGGGCCGCCCGGACAAGCTGGTGGTGACCATCACCGGCGACGGCAGCTTCCAGATGAACATCCAGGAGCTGGCCACCGCCGCCTACTACAACATTCCGGTGAAGATCATCATCCTCAACAACGGCTACCTGGGCATGGTGCGCCAGTGGCAGGAGCTGTTCTTCGAGCACCGCTACTCCGCCACGGACCTGGAGGACGGCAACCCGGACTTCGTCATGGTGTCCAAGGGGTTCGGAGTCGAGGCGTTCCGGGTGACCCGGCCTTCGGAACTGCGCGCCACGCTGGAGAAGGCCTTCGCCTACCCGGGGCCGGTGGTGGTGGACTGCCGGGTGGAGAAGGAAGAGAACGTGTTCCCCATGATCCCCAGCGGAGGTACGGTGAATGACACGATCGGATCCTAGGGGGACTCGGCATGACCATCGAAGAGCCTGAAATCAAGCAGTACACCCTGTCCATCCTGGTGCGCAACCACGCCGGAGTGCTGTCCCACGTGGCCGGCCTGTTCACCCGGCGCGGCTACAACATCGAGAGCATCACCGCCGGCATCACCGAGCGCTCCGACATCACCCGCATCACCATCGTGGTCACCGGCGACAACAAGATCGTGGAGCAGGTGCTCAAGCAGTGCCAGAAGCTGGTGGACGTCATCAAGGTCACCAGCCTGAAGTACAACGAATCAGTCACCCGGGAACTGGCGATCATCTCGGTCAAGGCCCAGCCCGAGAACCGCTCGCGCATCATCGAGATCGCCGGCGTGTTCAACGCCAACGTGGTGGACATGGCCGAGGACGCGCTCATCCTGGAGGCGGTGGGCAACGCCCGGCACATCAACTCCATCATCCAGCTGCTGTCGCCCTTCGGCATCGAGGACATCGCCCGCACCGGCGTGGCGGCCCTGGCCTACCGGAGCCGGATCGCGCCCATCAACTGACCAGGGGTCCGCCAAAGCGTGCAAGGTCCACGTCCAAGCTGCCCGACTAAAGCAGACCACTTAATGCATGGTGCATCCGGTGCTACCACCAATTTAGTTGAATGGTTGCTTTACGCGTATCCAGAGGGACGCGTATCCATTTTACTGTGGGCCTCCCGTTGGGACCTGGACGCCTTCAAAAAATGATTCGGCATCTTTATCAAGCGATGGGTTCAATGACCCGCCCCCCTGTGAATACGAAATCATGAAACCGAGATCTTGCCTGATCGGATGCTGACAGTACAACGCGCGGATATGCAAGAAATATGGAACATTGGCTGCTGAATTCTTAACGCCTTTATCCTCTGCAGAGCTTTCATAGCTAACGCATTTATATGGTCGCCCCGTTATCAGCTTAAGGGTTGCATTGATGTTTTTGAACCGCTTTGTGGAGGTATCCCGTTCAATCCCGGCCTTGACAATAGAGATAAACTCACCATCAGAAGGGTTGCCTTCGATGGGGAAGGAAGAAACTAAAGCAACATAGGTATCTCCATTCACTTCATCACGTCGTCCAAATTCGACATTGCGATTATTGGATTGAATGAACCTCCATCCTTCTGAATTCGGAGCATGGATATTAAGAAGATCACCCTTCAATAGGGCCCCAGGCGGTACTAGGGCTGAATCAGGGTTCCTGGCATCCAAACAGATCGGCAGCAAGAATAAAGCAGCAGTTAATTGGCTTATTATCCTTATGCTTTTAATACACATGGAATTGTCTCCACTGTAGACCTACCGATGGATGTGAATTTATAAAGAGTGAAGGGACTCCATATTACCACCGTCGTGCAAGGCCGGCGGTAAGGCTCCGCCCGCAGAACAGCCCACATTTCGAAGGAAACCCAGGCCTACCTCAAGACGCGGCCCAACCGGTTCCAATTCGTGTTCGCGCCCAAGCAGGGTTCCTAGCTAAACCTACGGAACGTCCAAAACATTGGGGAACATGGGGCCCCAATGGGTGTTTTCGAAAGTCACCTTGAGGTTACGTTAAATTAACATCCACACATAAATTACCTGCAATTATCAACCATCCCGACTACATCCCCTGGAACCTCATGCGGTTTGACCGTTGGTCAGGGCCAGTGGAGATATGCCAGTCCTCAAGCCACCTTTCGGAGTGATTCATGAAATTTCTTCTCCTCGGTTCCGCTACCGCAGCCCTCGCCCTGAGTCTCATAGGCTGTTCATCGTCCAGCGGAACGCCTGCGGTTACCAGCCCGGCGGCCAGCAGCAGCGCCCCCATCACCAACGCCTATGTAACAACCGCGACGCCCTACCAACCCCAGCAGAGCCTGGCGACATACTCAGCCGTGCCCTCCGGACTGGTCCCGGTGTTCACCGAGGCAGTGGTGCGCCACGGCTCACGGGGCATGTCCAGTTTCGACCCCACTGTGTACAACATGTGGCTGCAAGCAGCCGCTGACGGTGCCCTGACTCCGCTGGGCGCCCAGCTCGGTGCCGACGTCTGGCGCATGATGAAGGCCAACGCGCTCCTGGATTCAGGGGTCTCCGGCATTCTCGCCCCAGGTTATGGCAACCTGACCCAGACCGGCATCAACGAGCAGCAGCAGTTGGCCGCCAGGCTGGTGCAGCGGCTTCCTTCCTACTTCAACCAACTGGCAGCCAGCGCCTCCACAAGCTCGCCGCGGCAAATCATCTATGTGAACTCCGGGGTGGCCCGGGCCGTGGACAGTGAAGGATTCTTCACCCAGTCCCTGGCGACCAGCCTCCCGGGGCTGGCCCCGCTGCTCACCCCCGCCGCGGCCCTGACCGCCTATCCCGTCAGCAAGCCGGCCGCCCAGGCCGCAGCCGTGAACCGGTTCCTCCTGTATTTCCACAAGCTCGCGGCCAAGACCGACCTTGTGACGGCCACCACCGATCCCAATTTCCAGACCTACACGAACAGCCTGGCCTACCAGTCCTACTTGTCGACCAATGCCAACATGTTGGGCAAGGTCAACGCGCTGCTCACCAGCCCGGCCGTCCAGGCCAACGCCCAGACCGTGCTGCTGCGCCTGTTCACCCAGGACTTCGTCACCAAGATCGCCAACGGCACATACACCTTCGCCAGTACCGGCACTTTCACGTTCACCAGTGATGACGGCAAATACACCGCCACCTCGACCGCATCTGGCGGCATCAGCGTGGCGAGCCTGACCGACGCGGCCTCGGCGATCTATGCCTACTATCAGGTCGCCCCTTCGATGACCAACGAGATCCCTGGCCTGAACTTCAATCAATACATTCCTGATGCCCAGGCCAGCATGTTGGCCTACCTGGACGACGTGGTGAGCTATTACCAGAAGGGCCCCGGGATCCAGGAGGACAATCCGGTCACCTACAACATGGCTCAGATCCTGGAGAACGACCTTTTCAGCGAGATCGATGCCATCGCTGACGGCAATCTGGCCCATGGCGCCAAGCTCCGGTTCACCCACGCCGAAGAGATCATCCCCATCGCCGCCCTGCTCGGCCTGCCCAATGCCGCGATCCCGACCCCGAACGCCACCAACTACACCTACACCAACAACCCCTGGCGCGGGAACCAGGTTGCCCCCCTGTGCGCCAACCTCCAGTGGGACGTCTACAAGGATGCCCAGGGTGCTCTGTGGGTCCGGATGTTGTTCAACGAAGCGGAAACTGACTTCCCCTCCGGGTGCGACTCGGCCCGTTTCGCCCCCGGCAGCCACTTTTACAACTACGCCGGGCTGAAAACCTACTACAAACACGTCGGCAACTGATTCTTTTTCCAGCACCGGACAGCCGATCAAGTCATTCGATTAGATTCATGTAAAACAAACCTGCGCGTTTTGGGATTATTCAAACGCCATCAGGTTGTGCCCAACGGCAGGCTATTACTGTAGTTGCAAAAATTGTATTTCCTTTTCAAACATGATTTATGTGTTTGCGATTTTTAGCCACCATCTCCCACCCACCCCCATCAGGAGGTCCAAGACATGTCTGCAGATAAAAAAGATAATATATCTACTAGCAGTTTTGAGCGGCGCGAATTCATCAAGCGTGCAGCCGTAGGCGCCGGCGCGGTGGCGATGGGGATGGTGGCGATGGGCTGCAGTTCCAGCTCCGGCAGCCCCAGCAACCCGCTCCCGGGCACCTCGGTGGGGGCCGCCGCCGCCCTGCCGTCCGCGTCCGCCTGGCAGTTTGCAGTCATGTCGGATACCCAGTGGCTGACCGCCGACACCGACCACCTGAATCCGAACACATCGGCCATCGGCATCATCACCCAGCTCAACAAGCAGTTCATCGCCCAGAACGTCAAGTTCGTGGTGCAGGTGGGCGACCTGGCGGATCAGGCTTCGGGCAATTCCTCCGAAGCAGGGTACGCCACCACCGGCTCGTTGTGCGAAGACACCCGGGCGCTGTTCGTCCAGACCCTCTACAACAACGGCATCGGCTTCTTCGCCTGCCGCGGCAACCACGACGACGGCTCGGCCGCCGAATTCGTCAAGCTCTTCCCCCAGACCCAGACCGGGCAGATGAACGCCACCCCAGCCTTGGCCTTCGCCAATGTTTCCGCGATCTACCCCGCAGCCGACGCTTCCGCCCAGCCCATTCCCACCGTATCCGGCTCCGCCTTCACCCAGGGCACCAATTTCTCCGCCATCGGCAGCCCCAGCGCCAACCTGCTCGGGCTTTCCTACGGCTTCGACTTCAACAACGCCCGACTGGTGTTCATCGACCAGTTCACCCCCGTGGACAAATTGAACCCTGATGAAGTCAGTGCGTACAGTCTGGGGACCACCGCTTCCCAGCAGCAGACGTGGATCAACAAAGCCCTGGCCGGCAAGCCTTCGGGCGGCCATGCCTTCGTGTTCACCCACAAGGGTCTCATCACCCAGCAGCACATCGACACCCTGTTCGGCGACTGCCCGGCGGACGCCAATTTCGCCGCCGCGGCCAATGCCGGCACCGGCGCCGCCGCCAAGACCTACAATGTCGCCGCCGGCGCCACCAACGCGTTCATCAGGAGCATGGCCAGCAACGGCGCCCGCCTCTACTTCTGCGGGCACGACCACAACCATACCCGCAGCCTGGTGAAGACCACCGACAGCGGTGCCCCCGCCCAGATCACCCACGTGCTCTGCCAGTCGGTCAGTTCCAAATTCTATACTCCCAACGAATACAACGCCTACGGCAACTCCAATGTCCCCGCCTGCACCTCCAACGACGCCTATTTCTGCGCCGGCAAGCGGCAGACC
>Ga0316232_1001111_pt1 | contig 34807 bp, 23 predicted proteins | sample TBHtaG_FD_206006 | JGI IMG/M metagenome (GOLD analysis project Ga0316232, IMG submission 206006) | Freshwater microbial communities from Trout Bog Lake, Wisconsin, USA - TBH18025_13 | ecosystem: Environmental > Aquatic > Freshwater > Lake > Hypolimnion/Profundal zone | place: USA: Wisconsin... | reverse complement strand
AAGGCCGCGTCGATACGCTGGAGGTCAGTGCTATTGCCGCCGGCAATGTCCGTTTTGGCGGACTGACGGCGCGCCACGTCGTCGTCAACGTCGCGGGTTCCGGCAACGTCACCGTCGCACCCACGATAGATGTGAAGATCAACATCGTGGGATCGGGCAAGGTCCGCCTGACCACGCGGCCAGCGCAGATCGAACGCAATGTCGTCGGCAGCGGCCGCATCATCGATGCACAATGAGCGAATGCGTGATTCGACTTCGCGCCGGGTTTCGCGCCATTGACGTAGCGGAAGGCTGTTTGTTTTTCGCACCGCCCTTCCGACATTTTCTGGTTCTTGTCGGGCAATGCCCTACACGCTGGTTGCGTCGGGATCGTTTGCAATCTTAACGATCTCATTCTGTGAGAGATCGTTGCGGCATGCGCACTGACCTCCTGCGCGCGCTCACGTTCAAGGGAAAAAGGAAAAGTTTGTGTCAGTCCGATGTAAGGCCGCTCTGTTTCCCGCGATGAAAGACGGGACGGGAACGGAATTATCATCCGGCTGGCAATAATAAGTTCCTAGGGGGAAATACATGAGAACGCGTCATGAGCTTGTTGTTGCGCTGCTGACCGGCGTCAGCGCTGTTGCTGTTGCCAGCATGGCCGCCCAGGCCCAGCAGTCAGCCGCCGCCGAGCCCGAGCAGATTGTGGTCACCGGCTCGCGCATCATCAGCAACGGCAACGACATGCCGACACCGGTGACGATCGTCTCCACCGATGAATTGCTGTCGAGCGTGCCCAAGAGCGTTATGGACGGCCTTGCCGACCTGCCGATTTTCGATGGTGGCCGCAGCCCCCAGACCAATGTCGGCAACTCGTCGCAGAACAACGCCTCGCACCAGTTCAACATTCGCAATGTCGGCATCACCCGTACCCTGATCCTGTATGACGGCCGCCGCATCGCCCCGACTTCGCCCACCGGCGAAGTCGATGCCGACATCATCCCGCAGATGCTGCTGCAGCGCGTCGATGTTGTGACGGGTGGCGTTTCGGCCGTGTACGGCTCCGACGCCGTCGCTGGCGTGGTCAACTTCATCACCGACAAGAACTTCAACGGCGTCAAGTTCGACGGCCATGTCGGCATTTCCGAATATGGCGATGATTTCGAGCAGCGCGTCGGCGTCGCCGCCGGCACGAATGTGCTGGGCGGCCACGGCCATATCGAAGGCAGTCTCGAATTTTACAACAATCCAGGCATCGCCGGCGCCGACAAGCTGCAGCGCAACTGGAACTTTCTCACGCGTTCCGCGCAGGGCGCCGGCACCGCGCTCAAGCCCTATTCGCTCTGCTATTACACCCGCCTGGAATCCTCCAGCTATGGCGGCTACATCTCCAGCGGTTCCATCAACAAGCTCAACACCGGCAATCCGTTTGCCGACATGACCTTCAATCCCGACGGCAGCCTGCGCGCCTATGTGCATGGCAGCCCCTCGGGCACCAGTAACGTCACCTGCGGTGCCAATGGGTCGACGGTCAATCCCAGCGACGGCATCTACTATCAGGAAGCCTCGCTGGTCGCGTCGTCCCAGCAGACCCAGGCATTCGCCCGGTTCGACTATGACTTCACGGACAACCTCTCCGCCTATGCCGAGGTGACCAACACCAAGATCCAGAACGCTAACATCCACTAGACCAACGAAATCCGCAACGTCACGATCAGCTCCACCAACGCCTTCCTGACGCCGGCGGAGCAGGCCGCGATGACGGCTGCCGGCAAGTCGAGCTTCAACTTCAGCCGTGCTTTCTTGAACGACGCGCCGCTGAACTCCAACAGCTGGACCAGTGCGTTGCTGGTCAATGCCGGTCTCAAGGGCACTCTCCTCGGCAGCTACAACTGGGACCTCTCCTTCGTTCACAACGAGAACCGGCAGAAGACCAAGCAGCAAGCGAACATGAACCTGCCGCGTCTCTATGCGGCACTGGACGCGGTGACGGGTCCCGACGGCGCCCCCGTCTGCTACGCCACCACGGCGGCAGCCGGTGCCGCGGCCAACGCAACCTATGCCGGGTGCGTGCCGCTGAATGCGTTCGGCGTCGAACCCACCCAGGCCATGTACAATTATTTCCAGGAAGTGACGCAGTTCAACGCCATCACCAAGCTGGATGACGTCGGCGGCAGCATCACCGGACCGGTCGTCGACCTCTGGGCCGGCCCGCTGCAGATGGCGCTGAGCGGCGAATACCGCAAGACCCGCCTCGATGTGCAGTCCAACCGCCATCCGTCCGATCCGGTCAATTGCACCGGCCTGCGTTTCAACTGCACCTCCAGCACGCTGATCGACATCTCCAACATCCTGGAGAACGCCAACAACCTGCACCAGAGCGTCTGGGAGCTGGCGGCGGAAGCCGAAGTGCCACTGATCAAGGATGCCCCTCTGGCCGAGGCGGTCAGCATCAATGCCGCGGCGCGCTACACCGACTATGACACCAGTGGCAGCGTCTGGACCTGGAAGGTCGGTGGTCAGTGGACCTTCGACGAGGAACTGACGGCCCGCGCCGTTTTATCCCTCGATATTCGCGCGCCCAACCTGAACGAGCTGTTCGCGCCGCAGTTGGTCAATCCGGCCGGCACCACGGACTATCACGTCCTGACCAACGGCTCCCCCACCCAGTTGCAGGCGCCGTTCATCACCATCTCGAACCCGAACCTGAAGCCGGAAAAGTCGAACACCACCATCCTGGGCATGGTCTATCGCCCGCGCTGGTTCGAGAATTTCAGCCTGGCGGTGGACTATTATCACCTGAATATCGGCAACGCGATCACCACCATCCAAGGCCAGAACCAGACCATCCAAAATATCTGCGAAGCCAGCAACGGCACCTCGGATTACTGCTCGCTGATCCAGCGGCCGCTGCCGTTCAGCGATCACACCACCGACAATCTGGTGACGGCGTTCTACTCGCAGCCGCGCAACGCCCAGTCGGTGAAGACCGATGGTTTCAGCATCGAGACCAACTGGTCCACCCAGATCTGGGGCAACGATTTCTCGATCCGCGATCTGACCGAGTATCAGCCGATGCTGAAGACGATCTCGTTCCCGGGTGCGCCCGTGCTGAACGCGGCCAATACCGGCGCCTTGCCGTCCTTCCGCACAACCTTCTACATCCGCTACGCCTGGGATGACTGGTCGGCGCAGGTGACGCAGAAGTTCCGCACCGGCGGCAAGCTCAATGCCGATCGCACCATCGTCTATTCCCCGAGCTATTTCCCCGAGCCGGGTCTGGCGATGTACACCAACCTGACGGTCAACTGGACCTGGAAGGCCGCACCCGTCACGCCCGTCCAGTTCTATGTCAGCGTCCAGAATCTCTTCAACCGGTCCCCGTCCACCATCGGCGGCGGCGGCACCGTTCCGGGCCTCTTCCCCGGAACCTTCGCCGGCGACGACCTGATCGGCCGTTACTACACCACCGGCATGCGCCTGCGGTTCTAAGGGCACAGCGCAGGTCACTTTCTGGCCCGGGTCTCGGCGACGAGGCCCGGGCCACTTTATTGTATGGGGGCAAACGGCCGCACCAGCCCTTCGGGCATGGCGGCAACCCCTTACCCGTGGTTAGCTTGCATGGAAACGTTTGCGCAGCCCGAAATCACCTATGGCAAAATCGCGTCTCGATACCCCCCGCCCCGAAAGCGAAGACCGCCAGACCATCCGCCTGCTGGGACGGCTGCTGGGCGATGTCATCCGCGAGCAGCACGGCCAGGCCGCCTATCAGCTGATCGAGGATATCCGCCAGCAGGTGGTGGGCGAACATCGCGCTGGCGGCGCCGACGCGCCAATGGACCATCTCAATGGCCTGGGCCAGCAGGACATCCTGCGGCTGATCCGGGGCTTCTCTATCTTCTCCCAGCTCGCCAACATCGCCGACGACCATGTGCTGCGGCGCCAGACGCGGGCGCTGGGGTCGGCGGCGGGGCAGCGGATGGAGCTGCATACCGGCCTGACCCCAGCGCGAGTAGGGGCCTATCTCGCCAATGCCGTCTTCGTCCCGGTGATCACCGCCCATCCCACCGAAGTGCGGCGCAAGTCGATCCTGGACCGCGAAATCGAACTCAGCGCCCTGCTGGAACAGCGCGAGGCTGCCAGCCTGGAAACCGCCGAGCGGGAAGAGATCGACGCCCAGCTCAAGCGCGCCATCCGCATCCTGTGGCAGACGCGCATGCTGCGGGCCACACGCATCACCGTGGCGGACGAGATCGAGAACAACCTCGCCATCTTCGCCCGCACCTTCCTGCCTGGGCTGCCCCGGGTGAAACGGCGGCTGGCGCGTCAGTTCAGGCTGGAAGGCGACCCCGTCGCCTATCTCAGGCTGGGCTCCTGGGTGGGCGGCGACCGTGACGGCAATCCCAATGTTTCGCCAGAGACGCTGGACTATGCCGTGCGCCGCCAGGCCGAGATGGTGCTGGACCATTACCTGGAAGAGATTCACGCCCTGGGCGCCGAACTTTCCGTCTCCGATACACTGACCAAGGCCAGTCCGGCGCTGCACGCCCTGGCCGCCAGCATGGAACATGCCTCCATCCACCAGGAAGACGAGCCCTATCGCCGAGCTCTGGTCACGGCTTACGCCCGCATGGCGGCAACGCGGCTGGCGCGGCTGGGCAAGGGGCCGAACCGGGCGCCGCGTTTTGAAGCACAGGCCTATGCCGCGCCTGAGGAGTTCGCCGCCGATCTCGCCGTCATCGCCGCCTCGCTGGCCGGCAATGGCGACGCCGACCTGGCCGATGGGCGCTTGCGCGACCTGCGCGAAGCGGTGGCCGCGTTCGGCTTCCATCTCGCCACCATGGATGTGCGCCAGAACAGCGATGTGCATGAACGCGCCGTCGCCGAACTGCTGAAGGTCGCCGATGGCGGCGACTATCTGGCGCTGGAGGAAAAAGCGCGTACGGCACTGCTGTTGCGGGAACTGGCGCATGCCCGGCCATTGCGCTCGCCCTATGCCACCTATTCCGCCGAGACGGCGCGCGAACTGGCGATCGCCGACAAGGCGGCGGCCTTGAAGACCGGTTTCGGCGAAGGCGCCGTGGCGCAATATGTCATCTCCAAGGCGGCCACCCCCTCCGATCTGCTGGAAACGGCGTTGCTGATGAAGGAAACGGGCCTCTTCCAGCCCGGCACGTCACCTTCGGCCCGGCTGCGGGTGGTGCCGCTGTTCGAGACCATCGACGATCTGCGCCGCGCCCCCGAGGTGATGGCGGACTATTTCGATGCGCCGTTGGTGAAGGACCTGGTTACCGGGCAGGGCAACCTGCAGGAAGTGATGATCGGCTATTCCGACAGCAACAAGGATGGCGGCTACGTCACGTCCAACTGGGAAATCTATTCCGCCATCGCCCGGCTGACGAAGCTGGGCCAGGGCCGCGGCATCCGCATGCGCTTCTTCCATGGCCGTGGCGGCGCGGTGGGGCGCGGCGGCGGCTCCAGCTTCGACGCCATTCGCGCGCTGCCGGCCGAAGCATCCGCCCACGGCATCCGCGTCACCGAGCAGGGGGAGGTCGTCGCTTCCAAGTATGGCGATCTGGTCCTGGGGCAGGCCAGCCTGGAAACGCTGGTTGCCGCCGCGCTGCTGGCCGAACTGTCGCCGCAGGACGATGCGGTGGATGGCGAAGCGGGCAGCCTGATGGCGGCGCTGAGCGAGAGCGCCTTTTGCGCCTATCGCGGCCTGGTCTATGAGACGGCGGGGTTCGAAACCTATTTCCGCCAGGCGACGCCGTTGCTGGAAATCGCCGACCTCAAGATTGGCAGCCGTCCCGCCTCGCGTACGCAGAGCCCGCGTATCGAGGACCTGCGCGCCATCCCCTGGGTCTTCTCCTGGTCGCAGGCCCGGGTGATGCTGCCGGGCTGGTTCGGCTTCGGCACGGCGGTGAAGGCACTGGGCGCCGCCGATCTGGCGCCGCTCTACCGCCGCTCGGCCTTCCTGCGCACCATGCTGGCCAATCTGGAGATGGTGCTGGCCAAATCCAACCTCGCCATCGCCCGCCGCTACAGCGAACTGGCCGAGGATCGCGCCCTGGCGCAAAGCGTGATGGAACGGATCGAGACGGAATGGAATCTGGCGCGCGACGCCGTGCTCGCGATCAGCGGCCAGTCACATCTGCTGGCCGACAATCCCCGCCTGGCGGAATCGATCAGCCGCCGCCTGCCGTATGTCGATGCGCTCAACCACCTGCAGGTCGACCTGCTGCGCCGCCGCCGCGCCGGCGACACCGGCGAAGAGGTTCATCAGGGCATCCACATGTCGATCAACGGCGTGGCGGCGGGGCTCAGGAACAGTGGGTGAGGAACGGTTCGCCGCAGGCGAGCGGTCCGTAGCGACAGCGCATCATGCTCAGCCTCTCTTGCCGAGGGACGAAGCACGAGCGCGCAGTCGCTTCTTCTTCACGCGCTCCGCGCCAGCGACGCCTGCCGTGCCTGGGCGCGGCGGGCATCGAGGGTGGAGCTTTCCGGGTACATCTTGCGCTGCAGGGCGGCGGCGGCCTCGAACAGTGCCATGCGCAATTCGTTCTGCCGCGCCGGGGTCATGTCCTCATAGCGCTCCGACGCCGACATGGCGGCGATGATGCGTCCTTCATTGTCGCGGATCGGCACGGCAACGCAGCTCAGGTCCAGCCGCGACTCGCGGTCGTCGATGGCGAAGCCCTTGCGGCGCACCGTCTCCAGCTCCGCCAGCAGGGCGGCGCGGTCGGTGATGGTGTGCGGCGTCAACGCCACCAGGTCGCCTTCCATGATGAAATTGTCCAGCTCGCCCTGCGGCAGCGCCGACAGCAGCACCTTGCCCAGGCCGGAACTATAGGGCTCCAGCTGCGCCCCGGGCCGCGTGTGCGCGACCATGGAGGTGGGGGTGTCGAACTTGGCGACATAGGTGACCATGCCGCCTTCTAGGATGCCCAGATGGGCGGTGACGTTCAGCTTCTGGGTCAGCGCCGCCATGATCTCACGGGCCGCCTCACGCAGGCATTCGTCGATGGCGACGTTCTGCGACAGCGATACCAGAAGCAGGCCGGGCCGGTAGCGGCCGCGTTCGCCGCGCACAACGGCGCCGATCTCTTCCAGCGTCTGGATCAGGCGATAGCCCGAGGCCTCCGGCAGCCCGGCACGGCGGCTAAGCTCGCTGCTCGTCACCCATTCGTCTGGATGGCGAAACGATTTCAGCATCGTGAAGGCTTTGAGGACGGACTGATTCTTCGGTGTCGCCAATTCTTTCTCTCCCAGGACTTTTTATTTTCTTATGCTTGTTTCAACATATCCAATGCTACGTCGGTGATCATGTCTTCCTGCCCGCCGACCATGCGGCGGCGGCCCAGCTCGACCAGGATGGCGCGGGTATCGACGCCGTAATCGTGACTCGCCTTCTCGGCATGGCGCAGAAACGAGGAATAGACTCCGGCATAACCGAGGCTGAGGGTCTCGCGGTCCACCCGCACCGGGCGGTCCTGCAGCGGCCGCACCAAATCTTCGGCGGCATCCATCAGCTTGAAGAGGTCGCAACCATGATGCCAGCCCTTGCGGTTGGCGGCGGCGATGAAGACTTCCAGCGGCGCGTTGCCGGCGCCCGCGCCCATGCCGGCCAGGCTGGCATCGATGCGCACGGCGCCGCCCTGGGCGCCGACGATGGAGTTGGCGACGCCCAGCGAAAGATTGTGATGGGCGTGGATGCCGCGCTGGGTCTGCGGGCGCAGCGCGCGGTCATAGGCTTCCAGACGGGCCTTGTAGCCATCCATGTCCAGCGCGCCGCCGCTGTCGGTGACATAGACGCAGTCAGCGCCGTAATCCTCCATCAGCTTGGCCTGCTGCGCCAAGGGCTCGGGCTCGATCATGTGGCTCATCATCAGAAAGCCGGAAACGTCCATCCCGATCTTCTTGGCGAAGCCGATATGCTGCTTGGCGATGTCGGCTTCGGTGCAATGGGTGGCGATGCGCACCGAGGTGACGCCCAGGTCGTGGGCGTGGTGGAGGTCTTCCACGGTGCCGATGCCCGGCAGCAGCAGCGTGGTCAGCTTCGCCTTCTTCACGGTCTTGCCGACCGCTTCGATCCATTCCCAGTCGGTATGGGCGCCGAAGCCGTAATTGAAGGATGAGCCGTTGAGCCCGTCGCCATGGGCGATCTCGATGGCGTCGACGCCGGCATCGTCCAACGCCCGGGCGATGTCGATCACATGCTGCACGGAATATTTGTGACGGATGGCATGCATGCCATCGCGCAGGGTCACGTCCTGGATGTAGAGCTTGTCGGTTTCGACGTTGAATTTCGGCATGTTCAGGCGGCCTGCTTCAGGAGCTTGCGCTGGGCGATCTTCTCGGCGGTCTTCAATCCCGCCGAGGTCATGATGTCGAGGTTGCCGGCATAGGCGGGCAGATAGTGCGCTGCGCCCTCCACTTCCAGGAAAACGCTGGTTTTCAAGCCTTCAAAGCTGCCCAGGCCCGGAATGACGACGGGATTGTTGGCGCCGAAGCGCTCGAACTGCACCTTCTGCTTCAGGCGGTAGCCCGGCACATAGGACTGCACCTTCTTCACCATCGCCTCGATGGACGCCTCGATCGCAGCTTCGTTGCTGCCGGAGGAAAGCGTGAAGACCGTGTCGCGCATGATCATGGGCGGCTCGGCGGGGTTGAGGACGATGATGGCCTTGCCTTTCTCGGCGCCGCCCACCAGTTCGATGCCGCGCGAGGTGGTCTCGGTGAATTCGTCTATATTGGCGCGGGTGCCAGGACCGGCAGACTTGGACGAAATCGAGGCGACGATCTCGCCATAATGGACACGCGCCACCTGGGACACAGCCGCCACGATCGGAATGGTCGCCTGGCCGCCGCAGGTCACCATGTTGACGTTCATCTGGTCGAGATGGTCGTCGCCGTTCACCGGCGGAATGACATAGGGGCCGATGGCGGCTGGGGTGAGGTCGATCATCACCTTGCCGGCGGCGTTGCAGATTTCGCTGTTCTTCTTGTGGGCGCCGGCGCTGGTGGCGTCAAAGACGATGCCGATTTCCGGCCACACCGCCATTTTCGTCAGCCCGTCGATACCGTCATGGGTGGTGGCCACGCCCAGCCGCGCGGCGCGCTTCAGGCCGTCGCTTTCCGGGTCGATGCCCACAAAAGCGCCCATTTCCAGCACATCGGAGGTACGCATGACCTTGATCATCAGGTCGGTGCCGATATTGCCCGATCCGATGATGGCGACCTTGATCTTGTTCGGCTGACTCATGAAACAACTCTCCGCGTGCGGGCCGGACCCTGAAGAGAGGCCGACACAAACTCAAAGCCGGCTCGCCAAACTCTCTCACTGGTTGAGAGAGTTTGAGCCAGAGGGAGGGGCACGTCAATTTACAGGGGAGGAGGTGGTTCCTAAGGATTCCTCAAGCCCTGGAAATGGCAGTCGCCATGCCCCCGGGTCGGATCAGGCAGGTTTGCAGCGTTCCATGCCTTGCGCGGAACGGACATAGCGGGCCGCCTCTGGGAGGAATTCATGGTTGCACTGCGTCATACCCGTATCCTGCTGGCTGCCACGGCGCTGGCCATGGCTGTGCCAATGGCCGTCAGCCTGGCCCAGCCGGCGCCGGCGGGTGCCCCTGTGGCGGGCGCTGCCGCTCCGGCAGGCGGTGGACGCGCAGGCCGCGGCGGCCCGGCGGCTGAAAGCAAGCGCACTGACGGCGACCGCGCCTTGGTCAATCCCTATGCCGTCAACACCGCCTGGTACACCATGCCCGCGGGCCGCTTCCTGGGCGGCGCCAGCGCCATTGACATCGACAAGGACGGCACTTCGGTCTGGATCGCCGAGCGTTGCGGTGGCTGGGATCTGTGCGCCGACAGCCATGTCAATCCGGTGATCCGCTTCAACGCCGCCGGCAAGATCACCGCCCAGCTCGGCGCCGACATGATCAGCTATCCGCACGGCCTGCACATCGACAAGGACGGCAATGTCTGGGTCACCGATCTGCAGTCCAATATCGACAACGCCGCCCGCGCCGGTCGCGGCAACTTCCCCAATCCTGCCCCGGGCTCGGTCAAGAACCCGGCAGGCGCGCAGGTGTTGAAGTTCTCGCCGCAGGGCAAGCTGCTGCTGCGCATCGGCACCCCGGGCGTCTATGGCAAGGACCAGACCCATCTCAGCCAGCCGTCCGATGTGGTGACTTCGCCTGTCACCGGCGAGGTCTTCGTCTCCGATGTGCATGACACACAGCCGGCCAACAACCGCATCGTCGTGTTCGACAAGAACGGCAAGTATCTGCGTGAATGGGCCTGCGAGGCCGGTACGCGCGGCCTGGACTGCAGCCATGGCATCGCCATGGACAGCCATGGCAACATCTTTTCGGCCAACCGCTCCATGGGCCGCGTCGATGTCTTCGATCCGAGCGGCAAGCTGCTGCACAAGTGGCCGCAGTTCGGCCGTGCCACCGGCGTTTATGTCGACAAGAACGACATCCTCTATGTTTCGGATTCCGGCTCGGGCCCCGGCTCGGGGTTCCTGCGCGGCATCCATATCGGCAGTGCCGAGACCGGCATCGTCACCGCCTTCATTCCCGATCCCTGGGGACAGCCTTCGGCCGACAACGCCATGCGCGGCACCTCCAGCCCAGAAGGCGTGACGGCAGACAAGAATGGCGTCGTCTATGCTTCGGGCGTCACGCCGGCCGGCATCACCAAATACACGATCCAGCACAATGTCCCGTGGAGCAATTCGCAGGGCCGCGGTCCCGGTTCGCCGGGCGGCCCGCCGCTGGGTTCGCCGGTGCCGACCGTCCCGCCGCCGAGCGAGCAGTGAGCCGCGCCTTCAAACCGCTTCCAAGGGCGAAATTCCGCAAGGAATTTCGCTGACTGGGGGCCGCGATCCCCCTGGATTGCGGTCCCTTTTTTCCTTTTGATAAATACCGGAGGAATTCATGCCGTCCCTGAAAAACCTGATGATTCTAGGTGCCGCCGCCAGCATGGCCGCCATCGTTCCTGCCTATGAGAGCTTCGCTCAACCTGCCGCCCCGGCGGCACAGGCCCCGGCGGCGGGCGCGCCCGCCGCCGGCCGTGCGGGCCGCGGCGGCGGCCGTGGTCCGGCGGAAATGTGGACGGTGCCGAAGACCAAGGGCGGCGTCTACAATCCTCCGATGCGCCCGATCTGGAAAAAGGCCGATCTGCTGGCGATGCATCGTGGCCAGAACAACTGGCAGGAACAGATCATCAAGGACCCGGAGCAGGACGTCACCTACAATTCCGGCGCGCCCGGCGCGACCTATGTGGCGCGCATCCATCCCGACACGCCCACGGTGTTCGTCGTCATCCAGGGCGAGGTGACATTCAACGTTGAGGGCCAGCAGCCGGCGGTCGCCAAGCGCGGCGCCATCATCAACATCATGAAGACGACGATTTTTTCCTATAGTGTCACCGGCACCGAGAATGCGCTGTGGGTGGAGGTCAATCCCACCAACTACAAGACCGCCTATCCGACCAGCGTAACCGCCCCGCCCGCGCCTGCCGGAGCGCAGAATGTGGTGGTTTCCTTCGCCCACCGCCCCGCGCCCTATGACCGTGGCAACCGGCTGATGTTCAACACCTTCGATGACGCCATCAATGGCTGCAAGGGCGGCGCGGTGGTCGATGACGATCATATCTGGGCCAGCCCGCTGTTGGGGTATGTCAACGCCGCCGACAACAAGTGCAATCCCGGCCAGACCGGCAATATCGGCAGCGGTCCGCTGGCGCCGGACGCGCCGAAGTTCAATCCCAACTCCACCTTCGGTCACATGCATCCGGGCCCGGCGGAATGGTGGATCGTGCAGGTCGGGCAGATCCGCGGCCAGTTCGAGGGCATGGGCGAGTATCACGCCACCGAAGGCGATGTGCTGTATGCCGCGCCGATGGGATGGCACCAGATGGCGGCGGAAGCCCCCAACGGTCCCAATGTGCGGCTCGCCTTCGGCGGCTATCAGCTGATCAACATGAACAACACGACCGCCACTGCCGGCCGCGGCGGCCGCGGCGAATAACCCGAAAGACTTTCCCATGAGCGCTTCCAACCCCGTCATCCGGTCCCTTGCCGAAAGACTCGACTCCGCGATGCGGGACGGGGCGCCCATCCCGCACTTCAGCGTCAGTGATAGCGTGAACACGCTCGCTGACGCCTATGCCGTGCAGATGGAATGGACGGCGATGCGCACCGCGCGTGGTGAAAAGATCATGGGCCGCAAGATCGGCCTCACCGCCAAAGCCGTGCAGGAGCAGCTCGGCGTCGATCAGCCCGATTACGGCACGCTGTGGCAATCCAGTTTCTTCGAGGCGCATGACGGCAAGGTGACGGTGCCGGCGGCTGATTTCATTTCGCCGCGCATCGAAGGCGAAGTCGCCTTTCTGATCGGCAAGTCGCTGAACCGGCCGAACATCACGCCCGCCGATATCATTGACGCAACGGAAGCCTGCGCGCTGGGCGTGGAGATCGTCGACAGCCGCATCGCCGACTGGAAGATCAAGTTCTTCGACACCATCGCCGACAACGCCTCCTATGGCGGCTTCACGCTGGGGCCGTGGGACAGGAAGCTGCGCGACGCCGACCTGGCCGCCATCGGCATGACGATTTCCCAGAACGGAACACAGGTCGCCGAAGGTACCGGCGCGGCTGTTCTGGGCAGTCCGGCGATTTCCTGCGCCTGGCTGGCCAACAAGCTGCAGGCGTTTGGCGTCAGCCTGGAACCGGGTGACGTGGTGATCTCCGGCGCGCTGATGAAGATGATTCCCTTCACGGCAGGGGACCTCTTTGTTTTCGATCTGGCGGGTCAACCGGCGCTCGCCGTCACCATCGCGTGAGGCGTTAACCCGTACGCTGCAGGGCGGCCAACGCGTCCAAATTCCGGGATGCGCGCGCGCTTGTTATCCAGCGTTTCCGGGCATAAATCCTTAATATTTTGCACCGCACACGGATAATGCTGCAATGCAGCATGGCGTGACATTATTACAGCATTGACGAGGCTGCTAAAGATTGACTTATTGCACATCGAATGCCCGCGCACAGTGCAGATGACGGGCGATGATTTTTATTTTTTAGGGGGAAGCATGAACAGTCTTCTGAAGAACCTGTTGCTCGGCGGTTCGGCCACGGCGCTCGCGGTTGGCGCAGCTTATGCGCAGGGCGCGACGGCGCCGGCGCCCACCGATGATATCGAAACAGTAAATTCATCCGCGGGCCGCGTTAACTTGGAAGGCTTCTCCCAGCCGACCCCTGTGACAGTTATCGGGATCGACGTACTTAATCGCGATGCCAAGACCAATATCGGCGACGAAATCCGCGAACTCCCGCAGATTCGAGGCGGCACTTCGATCACGACCGGTTCGAATACCGGTTGCGTCGTGCAGGTTGACGCTGGCCTCGACAGTGTCGCCCTGCGCAACCTCGGCGCCCAGCGCAACCTGGTCCTCTTCGACCATCAGCGCGTTTCGGCCTCCGCTATTCAGGAGGGTATTGTTGACCTTTCGCTGATCCCTACCGGCTTGGTCCAGCGCATCGACGTCGTGACCGGCGGCGCCTCCGCCGCTTGGGGTTCCGATGCGGTGACGGGCGTCATTAACATTGTCATCAACAAGACCTACGAAGGCTTCAAGGGTTCGGCCACATACTCGCAGAGCACCGAAGTCAATCTCCCGATCTACAAGGCCTCGTTGACCTGGGGTACCAGCTTCCTGGGCGGTAAGGGGCACATTGTGGCCTCGGCCGACATCACCCATGACGATCAAGACTATTTTCAAGGTAACGTTTGGGCGTCCCATGCCCCGAACGGCAAGGGATTCGTCTACAATTCTGCCTATTGCTCCTCAATCGTCTATGCGGGTACTGCCACCACCGGAGGCACCTGCGCCTCGGTTAACGCCGGCCAGCCGGTCCAGGTTTATGCCTTTGGTACGGGCGGCAGCGTTCAGTCCACTGTTGGCGGCTTGGTTCAGTCCAACACCTCTGGCACGGCTGGATCGGCCATTGGCACCAACACAAGCTATCTGAAGGGTACGATGTTCGTCGGCTCCGGTAGCACGCCGAGCCAGTTCAATTACGGCACCATGAATGGATCCACTGGCTGCTATAATGGATGCACGAATAACCAGTATGGCACTGGCGGCTATGGCAACATGGATAACCCATACCATTCCGGTAATTACTTCATGTACACCAGCTATCAGATCTTACCGGATGTGAAGGCTTCGGTGCAGTTGAATTATTCGCGCCTGACCGCCAGAATTGCGGGTAATCAGACCTCGGGTACGGGCCGCACCGTTTACGCCGACAACCCCTATCTGCCGGATTCGGTCGCGCAGGCATTCGTCTGTAACCCGAGCGCTCCTGTCGGTGTTGCTAGCTGCGCTGCCGGCACATCTGACCTCTCGAACGGCTACAATCCTTTCACCCACCAGAACGACACTGTTGTGAATGGTACGACGCTGACCCTGTCACAGCTGCAGGCGCGTCCGACCCAGTCGTTCAGCGCCGGCTTTGAATATTCGGGCAACCGTCCCAATCCGAGCCCGACTAGCGACAATGGGCCCTACCAGAACGCCAACCAGAATTTCACTTGGAGTGAAAAGTGTTCGGCAATTTATCAGAACTGCGGCTGGTCTAACAAAGCTATTATGCGTGGCGTCTTCACCTTGGAAGGCAGCCTCGGCGACGACTGGTCCTGGAACACCTACATCCAGAACAGCGATGTGCGCATCAAGCAGAATGTGCAGCAGGTCATACAGGGGCGCGTGAACAACGCCTTGGACGCTGTCCGCGTCACCTCTGGCAACGTCGGTACCTCTGGCCTTCCGATTGGCTCGATCCAGTGCCGCGGTTTGCTCAACGGTGCCATAGCCTTCGTGCCTGCCGCCAACTCGTTCGGCATCACTTCCTCTGGCGAAATCAAGGGTTGCGTTCCGTATGATCCCTTCGGTGACGGCGCGGCCTCCGCGGGGACTATGTCCTACACCTCCCCCGCCAAGTATGGTGCGACAGACGGTTTGGGAACGGCCCTTATCCGGATGCAGCAGGCATCGGGTGCAGCATCAATCAATGGTGTTCTGCCCTGGAAGCTCCCGGCTGGTGATATCGGCGTTGCCTTTGGTGCCGAGTGGCGTCTGGAGCGTCAGGGCGAGTACAATATCGACGGGCGTTCGCAGTCTCCGGGTGGTGTCTCGGTTTACCCCTCGGGCAATTACAGTTCGAACTTCGAAGGTCATCTGCATGCTGAGGAAGGCTTCCTCGAAGTTGATGCTCCGATCCTGAAGAACGATATTGTTCAGAGTTTGGACGTCACTGCGGCCGGCCGTATGACTAATTATTCGTTTAGCGGTCTGGTTGAAACCTGGAAGCTGGGTGCTACCAGCCAGGTCAATGACGATATCAAGGTCCGTACGAGTTGGTCGTATGACATCCGCCAGCCTGACATCTGGGATCTGTATGCGCCGGGGGCCAACTCGGGCAATACCTGCCCGAGCTTTGTGCCCGGTGGGTCGACCAATTCATGCTTCAACGTGAATGGTGGTAACCCAAGCCTGACCCCGGAAAAATCCATCACCTTTGCCGCTGGTGTCGTTCTGACCCCAAGCTTCCTGGATGGTGTCACGGCGTCGGTGGACTGGTACCAGATCCATATTCACGGTGCGTTGTTCACGCCGGGTCAAACCGAGCCGATCACGCGTTGCCAGCAGGGTGATTTGAACTATTGCACGCTGCTCGTCTTCGCGAACCAGGGAAGCTTCGCGTCTGCTCGTGGTTGCGGCACGGTGACCCGTGACGGTTGCCCCGGCGCCGACACGACCAGCCAAATATTGTATGTCAAGACAGCTCCGGTTAATGCCGCCCTACTTACTACGGCTGGCCTTGACTTCGCTGCCGCATATGGCTTCGACCTGTTCACCGGTACGGCCGATGTCAGCTTTAACGGCAACTATATGTATGACTACAGCCGTACGCTATCGACGCTGATCAACGGCGTTGCTACCCCGATTACTTTCCAGGGCGCTGGCACGACGGGTGGCTATTACTCGGGTGGCCAGAAGTTTCGCGGTAACATCAACGCAAACTATAGGGAGGGTGCCTGGTCGTTTGGTACACAGCTTCGTATCATCGGTGACTCGGTGCAGAACTTCGGAAATGAAGGCAATCCTAACATTCCGCTGCAGACAATCACTTATAGCAAGATCAACGGCCAGAATGTTGCCATTCTTGGTAGTGGTCAGGCTTATCAAGGCTTCAATTCTACCAACTACAATGCTTACCAAGTCGCTGTAGACCTGCGCGCCACTTACAAGTGGGACAACAACATTTCACTCTTCACTGCGGTTGATAACATTCAGGATCTTCCCGTTCCCGCTTTCAACAACAGTGGGGAGCGCCGTTCCTATCGCATGGGTGTTCGCTTTAACTACTAAGCGCGAACTGCTGTTACAAACTGGCGAACCCCGGGGTCACTCCCGGGGTTCGTTGTTTTCGGGGTCTAATGCCACCGGTTTGAGACGGTCCTCCATCCGGATGGTCAGGCAGGGGCCGGTACGCGGCGCGTTTGCCCTGATCGGCGTCAGTGTTCGGGGTGGGGCCAGCCCGCGATAGCGGGGCCGACTATTCGGCCCCGTATCAAACGGCGGTGATATCAGGCCTGGTTTTGCAGCTGATGCGCATGGATCGCGTCATAGGTCTGCTCGATGTCGCGGGCGAACGCTTCGCTGTCGAAGAGCGGCATCGTCAGCCGGTTCTCCGCCAGCTTGGCTTTTGCCGCAGCCAGGCGCGCCGGATCGGCCGCGAAAGCGAGCGCCAGCTTCTCATAGGCTTCGATTGATTCCGTCACCAGTTCGGGCATGCCGATGGCATGCAGAAGACTGCAGGCGACCCTTGCCGGGAAGCTTCGGCCCGGCCTGGTGATCAGAGGGAGGCCGGCCCAAAGCGCGTCACTGGCGGTGGTATGCGCGTTGTAGTTGAACGTGTCCAGAAAGAGATCCGCGCAGCGATAGCGGGCCATGTATTCCGCATGGCTTGGCATCCGCCCGGCGAAAACGAGGCGGCTGCGGTCTATTCCCCGCGTCTGCGCCTCCCTGGCCAGATTGGCCTGGGCCGCCTCATTGTCCTTCGACAGCCACAATACGCTGTCCGGCACCTTGGCCAGCAACCGCATCCAGACGTCGAATTCGGCGGGCGATATCTTGTAGTTGTTGTTGAAGCAGCAAAAGACAAACCCGGCTTCCGGCAATCCAAAATCGGCGCGGCGGAACCTGTCTTCGACCATGGCGTGTGAATTGTCGCTAGCCATGAAGCTGTGGGGAAGATGCAGAAGCTTTTCCGCATAGAAACGCTGGTCCCCTTCCGGCACCACCCACTTGTCGACGATGATGTAGTCGATGAATTCCGCGCCCAGCGTTCCGGGATAGCCGAGATAGCTCACCTGAAGCGGGGCGGCGCGCTGGGAGAAGATTTCCGTGCGGGAGCCCCTTGTATAGCCCATCAGATCGACCGCTATGTCGATTTCCAGCTTGCGGGCCAGTTCCACGACCGCCCGGTCGCTCAAATTTCCGACGTCATGGAACTGGTCGGCGGCGTTCCTGGCGCGCTGACGCATCGCATCCTGAATTTCGTCGCTGAACGAAAACAGGTGCACCTCGAACCGGTTTCTGTCGTGCAGCTCAAACAGCCGCGCAATGAGCTGCATGACGGGGTGCTCCCGAAAATCGGCGGAAAAGTATCCAATCCGCACTTGCCTGGGCCGGGCGCCGGTCCTGGGGCGCAATTTCGGGGCAGCGGTGTAATTCTCACGCGCCCACATCGTCGCCCGCGCAAGCTGGTTCGCCGGATCGTCATCCATGCCCAGCGTCAGAAACGGCTCAATGCCACCGGACACAATGCCGGGCGTCAGAAGGTCGGCGTTCCGGTCCCGCGAACTCCAGTCGCAGATCCTTGCCTGATAATAAGCTTTCAGGACCCGCGCCGGGCCATTGTCCGGCTTGAGCCGCGCTGCCATGTCCAGGCTCGCAATCGCCTCGGCCACCTGCTTGAGTTCGGCCAGCACCGCGCCGCGGTTGAAATAGGCTTCGGCATAATCGGGCTTCAGCTGCACCGCTTTATCATAGCTTACCAGGGCCTCGGTGAACCGCTTGAGCCGCAACTGGGCATTGCCGCGGTCGTTATAGGCGGCGGCGTGATCCGGCTTGAGCTGCAGCGCCACATTATAGCTGACGAGCGCATCGTCCAGCCGGCCCAGCTCCGCCAGGGTTCTGCCGCGATTGTGATGCGCGTCGCAATAGCCCGGCTTTATTTTCGTGACCTTCTCGAAGCTGACGAGCGCCTGCTCCGGCTGCTTGACCTGCATCAGGGCATAGCCGCGGTTCATCAGGGTTTCGACATGGCTCGGCGCGAATTTCAGCGCTTTGTCGTAGCTGGCGATCGCGTCGTCCATCCGCGCCAGCTGGACCAGGGCATTGCCGCGATTGTACCAGGCGCCGGGATTGTCGGGCCGCAAGCGCAAGGCCCTGTCGTAGCTGGCGACGGCGTCCTGCATCCTGCCCATCTGCTGCAGGATGACGCCGCGATCGTTGTGCGCTTCGCCGTAGCCGGGGTTCAGCTGCAGGGCCTTGTCGAGAAGCGCCAGGGCTTCGGTCAACCGGTTCTGTTGCGCCAGGGCGATGCCTTGGTTGTGGAAGATCTCGGGTGTCATGTCGGCCTGATGGACGCGTCTCGACGCTGGGATGGACGCTTCATTGCGCCGGCGCCAGCCTGAACCAGCCCGCGCGAACTATAACGGCTTCAAGCCGCCCGGCGAAAAGGTTTTTCAGCCCGGGCCTGCCATCCCGCCGAATGCGGCTCAGAGCGGAATTGCGACCTTCAGCGAATACAGGTCCTGCCGGGTGGTCTGGCCGAAGCTGCCGGTATAGAGGAAGCGCAAATTCCAGCTGTCGTTGTTCAGCAGGTCCAGTCCCGCCGTCACCTGGTGCAGATACATGTCTGGCGAATTGGTGATGGCGAAGGGCGCGACGTTGGCGGGCGCACCCTCGAAGCCGGCCAGGATGGTCTGGGTGCGGCCGATCATGGCGTCCTTGAATTCATAGCCCAGGAATGGCCGCGCCAGGACCAGCCCGGCCAGGTCGATCTCGCCGCCCAATTCGAAGCCGAAGCCCGCCGTGCCGGAGAACTGCTTGGTGCCCGGCACCACCAGGTTCAGCGGCCCGGCGCCGCTTTCCTGGAAGGCACCAGTATAGAGCTGGTTGAAGTTCACTTCGATGAAGGGGCGCAGATAATAATCGTCCGCCCCGAAGAACTGCTGAGACACCCGCACCCGCCCGTTGATGTAGCTGTCGACCTGGCGGCTGGCGGCTGTGGTCGTCGCGGTCAGGAAGCGGTCGGTATGGTTCACCGCCTGGCCGCCGGTGACGGCAACCGCCACTTCCAGCGGGTCCTTCACCACCTTCAGCACCATGCCGCCGCCATAGGTATCGCCATGGCTGGCGGCGATGCTGCCCACCTGGGTGGTGCCGGTGGAATAGGCGCCGGCAAAGCCGATGCGGACATTCTCGTCGATGCGGAACTGGTGTCCCAGGGCGAAATCGACGGCGCGGGATTTCGAGCCCATCTGCGCGGCGGTGGCGCTGATCGTGGTCATGCGTGGCGTCGCCCGCAGCCAGCTGCATTCGCCTTCGTCGGTGAAGCGGAAATTCCCGCCTGCCGCCGGATGGCAGCTCAGCATCGCATCCGTCAGCACCGAGCCTTCGATCTGGACCTGCTGCGCCCCGCTGAGGAAAGGCTCCGGACTCAGGCTCTGGTAGAAATCATGCAGGCTTTTGGTGTCCGGCAGGCCGAGCAGCGTCTGGATGGTAGGCGCCAGGGCGGTGCTGCTGCCCGCCGTCTGGATGGCGTTGAAATAGCCCCCGACGGCGGCGTCATTGGCGTTCATCGCCGCGCCGATGGGGGCATAATTCACATCCAGCGTCACCACCATGTCGGTGGCGTTGGGGAAGCTGAGGCTGTAATGCGCCACCGCCGTCGAAGTGTTGGTCAGGCGCACGCCGGCATTGGTGGTGCCGCCGTTGGCCGACAGGATGGTCAGGGCCGTGCTGCCGGGGCGCAGCTTGGGGATGTTGTCCAGGTTCAGGGTCACCGCGCCGTTCAGACTGGCGCTGCCGCTGACGTTCAGCCGGTCGGCCGTCAGGGTATTGAGGTCGAGATCGACCAGGAAGGTGCCGCTGCCGGACTGGGCATAGCTGCCGTTCAGCGCCGTGGTCAGCACCACGCCGGTATTGCCGGGCGATATTGTCGCGTCATTGTTCAGCACGGCTGTGGGGCTGCCCATGTCGATCACCAAGCCGGGCACGATGGTGGCGCCGGCATGGTTGCGGAAGATGTTGGTGCCGCCGCCCAGCTGAACCTGGCCGATCAAGTTGCCGTAATTGTCGAAGGTTTCGTTACCGCTGCCGCCGATGACGGTGACGCCTTGCAGGCCCTTGGCAGTGGTCAGGGTGCCGTAATTGACCAGTGTGTTGTTGCGGCCATCGATGAAGCGGACGGCCGCGCCGCTGCCGGTGCCGCCCGAGACGGTGCCCTGGCCATTGATGGTGATGGCAATGTCGCCATTATTGGGCACGGCGGTGGGGCTGAGATTGGGGAAGGGCGATGTTGTGTCGGTGGGCGAAGCGGCGACGCCGGTGCTCTGCGCCACGATGCCGTCGGCATTCATGCCGGTCGCATTGATGCTGCCATTGAAGGTGATGGTGACGGCGCCGCCCGCCCTAGTTACTAAGGTGCAGCCGTGCCTCTCCCGTCAGCGCCCGACGGATTGGTAGGTCACAATGGGTCTTTAAATCGTTCAAGTTGTTGTTTTTAAATGGAATAATTTCACTTTCGCCACGCCGTGGCGCGGGCGTTCCACCCGTGATTCCGTGCTGAGTGCGGAACAAAGCGGCACTCGGCCAGATGACGTGCTTACGATGGTATCGTTTCTGTGTTGTTCTTCCGTCAACGTAAACTATATGACCGGCAACCGGGCGAGCTTCCCACGCCGCCATCGCTTCTGTATTCAGGACGAATGGGCGCGAAGGTGCAGCGAATTCCCGGAAAGATCGCGCAGGAGATCGGCGCCGACATCGTTTCCGGCCGTCTGAAGCAGAACGCGCTGCTGGCCGACGAGATCAGCGCCAGCGACAAGCGCCGCGTCTCCCGTTCCGCCTATCGCGAGGCCATCCGCATCCTGGTGGCGAAAGGGCTGGTGGCGTCCCGTCCCAAGCTGGGCACGCGGGTCAGTCCGATCGCGGCCTGGCATCTGCTCGATCCCGATGTGCTGTCCTGGATGTTCACGGTGGAGCCACAGCAGGCGCTGCTGGCCCAGCTTTTCGAACTGCGCAAGATGATCGAGCCGGAAGCCGCCGCCCTGGCCGCCGAGCGTCGCACCCTCAAGCAGCTCAACGAGATGGGCCAGTTGCTGGAAGCCATGGCGCGCGAGACGCTGCACAGCCAGGAAGGCCGTGACGCCGACCAGGCCTTCCATGCCAAGCTGATCGAAGCCTGCGGCAATCCTTTTCTCACAAGCCTCAGCACCAGCGTCACCCAGACGGTGATCTGGAGCACGGTCTTCAAGCATCGCGTCGAGGGCTTGAAGCGCGATTCCATGCCGGAGCATCTGCGGGTCTATGAAGCGGTGGCGGCGCGTGATGCCGCCGGCGCCCGCGTTGCGATGACCGAGCTGATCGACCTGGCGCTGGCCGACACCACCACGGCGATGGCGCCGGGCCGGAAAAGGCCGCGTCGCAAATAAGTCCGCAAACGGCTGCGCCGCAAATAACTTTTATGCTGTATCGTTTGCAGCGGCGGCGGCGGGTTGATCCGCTCGCCGCGGCCTTACTATATTTTGTCTGAGTTATAAGAACAACGCCGCGACTGCGGTGCCTGGGAGACGATGATGCGCACCACGATCCGCCTGGCGATGCTCGCCGCCCTGGCCACGCTGCCCGCTCTGGCGCAGCCTGCCGCGCCCGCACCCACCGTCGATGTCGCCATCGATACAAACGCGCCGGGCGCGGTGATCGACCGCCACATCTATGGTCAGTTCGCCGAGCATCTGGGGCGCGGCATCTATGAAGGCATCTGGGTCGGGCCGAACAGCAAGATTCCCAACATCAAGGGCTATCGCAAGGATGTGGTGGCGGCGCTGAAGGCGATCCATGTCCCGGTGGTGCGCTGGCCGGGCGGCTGCTTCGCCGACAATTACGACTGGCGCGACGGCATCGGCCCGCGCGCCAAGCGCCCCGCCCGCATCAACGTCAACTGGGGCGACGTCACCGAGGACAACAGCTTCGGCACCCACGAATATATGGACCTGATGGAATTGCTGGGCGCCGACGCCTATGTCTCCGTCAATGTCGGCTCGATGACGCCGCTGGATGCGCAGCGCTGGATCGAATACATCACCTCCGACCAGAAGGCGACGCTGGCGAATGAGCGCCGCAGGAACGGCCGCGACAAGCCGTGGAACCTGAAATATATCGGCATCGGCAACGAGACCTGGGGCTGTGGCGGCAACATGTCGCCGGAGGTCGCGGCGTCCAACAATGCCAAGTTCACCGGCTATATCCGCACCCCTGCCGACATGGGCACGATCAAGGTGGCCAGCGGTGCCAGCGGCAATGTCGGCGATCCCAATCCTTTTACCGAAGCGCTGATGAAGGATGGCGGCCGGCTGCAGGCCCTCAGTTTCCATTATTACGCCATGCCCAGCGCGCGCGGCCCCAAGGGACCGGCCACCGGCTTCGGCGAAAATCTGTGGGCGCAGGAACTGTCGCTGACGCTGAAGCTGGAAGACTACGTCTCCAGCACCATCGCAGTGATGGACAAATATGATCCGCAGAAGCGGGTGCCGCTCTATGTCGATGAATATGGCTCCTGGTACGATCAGGAACCGGGCAGCCATCCTGGTTTCCTCTACCAGCAGAACACCATTCGCGATGCCGAAGTGGCGGCGCTGAGCCTGAACATCTTCCACCGCCACACCGACCGGGTGAAGCTGGCCGCCATCGCCCAGATGGTGAATGTGCTGCAGGCGATGATCCTCACCGACAAGGAGAAGATGATCCTGACGCCGACCTATCATGTCTTCGACCTGTACCAGCCTTTCATGGACGCAACGCCCTACAAGGCGACGGTGTCGAACGCCACCTATGCCTATGGCGACACCAAGCTGCCGCTGATCGATGTTTCGGCGGCCCGGGCCAAGGACGGCAAGCTCTACCTTGCCATCGTCAATACCGACCCGCACCGGGCGGTGACGGTGCGCACCGCCCTGACGGGCAGCGCCACGGGACGCATCCTGGCGGGCGCGGCGATGGATGCGCACAACAGCTTCACCGCGCCCAATGCCGTGCATCCCGTCGCCTTCAGCGGCGTCAGCGAGGGCGGCAAGCTGGTCTTCCACATGCCGCCGATGGCGGTGGCGGTGGTGGCGGTCAACTGACGCGGGCGTTATAAGACCACATGACCCCATCGCAGAAGATCGACAAGAAGATCGCCAATCTCGCCGATTGGCGCGGCAAGACGCTGGCTGGTGTCCGCAAGGCCATCCTCGCCGCCGATCCCGGGATCGTCGAGGAATGGAAATGGATGGGAAGTCCGGTCTGGTCAAAAGATGGGATCATCGCGGTCGGCAATGCCCACAAGGAAAAGGTGAAGCTGACCTTCGCCCATGGTGCGAAGCTCGCCGACCCGGACAGGCTTTTCAACGCCGGCCTTGAGGGCGGCACCTGGCGGGCGATCGATCTCTATGAAGGCGACAAGATCGACGCGCCCGCTTTGAAAAAGCTGATCCGCGCCGCGATTGCCTTCAACGCGGCCAAAAAGAAGATGAAAGCGCCTGCGGCCAGGAAGGCCGTCGTGCGCACGGCGGCGATCAAAACCAAAAAGACCCCCAAGACGGCTTAAGTCAGGTCCACCGCCACCACTTCATGCAGGCGGATACGCGGCACCTCCACCACCAGCCGCGCCGCGTCGCGATGCGTCTTCGGCACGGTCCCGGATTCCAGCAGCTTCACCGCGCGGACTTTCGCCCCCGCCGGAATCGCCAGCGAGACCGTGTAGGGTCCGGTGGCCAGCATTTCGCGGTAGGGCCCCTTCATCATCATCGGGTTGTTCATGTTGACCAGATGCGCCGCCAGCGAATTCTTCTGCCGCCAATAGGACATGTCGATCAATCCCGGTCCCGTTACGGTCATGGGCTGGGTTTCGTCCATCGCCCACAGCACCGCGTTCTTCAGCATCACCAGATGATCTTCGTGCAGCACTTCCCAGAAGGTACGGTCGATATCCATGGGGAAATAGACCACCCGGCCCTTGCCCACCTCGCGGCAGAAGACGGCGGGAATGTCGGTCTCTTCCTGCGCCGGAAAAACCCGTTCCATCGGCAGATCGGGATAGCTCGGCACCAGCGTCAGCGGCTGGAGCATGGCGTCGCGCGGCGTGACCGTGATCTGCTGGGTGGCGCCGATGATGCGCGGCGCATTCTCCAGCCCGTGCGTCAGAGGATGGGGATGGCGTGGCGTCAGGTAGGAATTCTTGATCCCGGCCTCGGTCTTCACATGGTCGCAGCCAAACAGGTCGGCGAGGCCGAAATTGGCCCGCTTCTGCCCCAGTTCGTCATAGAGCGAGGTTTCGCCGGTGGCGACGATGCGCCCGCCCGCCACCACGAAGTCGCGGATCTGCCGGCATTGCTTGTCGGACAGCGCCGCGATGTCCGGCAGCACCAGCACGCGATAGCGGCCGATATGCTGGGGCTCCATCTGGCGGTCGTCCGCCATTTCGAAAGGGATGCGGGCCTCGACCAGCGCCTGATAATAGCCATTCTGCGAATCGCCCACGCGCTGCGCCGCGCGGATGCCGTCGCCCGCCGCCATGGCGACGCCGCCGCTGGTGAAGGTGCCCGACTGGGTGGAGTTGACCATCGCCACCCGCGCCAGGTTGGCGGTGTTGCGCATGTATTTGTCGTTGGCAAAGTGCCACTGGAAGATCTTCTCCACCGGCGCCACCCAGCGCGGATCGAAGATGCGGGCATTGAACTTGCAGTACCAGGGGCGGAAGCCCTGGGCGATGCCGCTATGGGCCCAGGCTTCCAGCTCCGGCCCGCGCTGCACGCTGTCCTTCCAGCGATTCTCGTCCTCGACGCCGACATTGAACAGGCCGCAGACCGGCAGGTTCTGCATATAGGCGCGAATCTGCTTGGCATATTTGCCCATCATCCAGACCGGTGTGGTGCCGCTGCGGCCCTGGCGGTCCACCGCCACGATGGGAATGACGACATTGTTGGGATCGTTGAGGCCGCCATTGGGGCTGAAGAAACAATCCTTGTTCACTGCCTTGGCCGCGTCGTTCCACAGGGCGAATTGTGCGCTGCGCATCTGGGTATTCCAAAGGATATAGGCCTTGCGCCGCGGCTCCTGCGGGTCGTTGCTGGTGGGCAGTTCCAGGCCGGTGGCAGCGCGGAACTTGGTGCGGCAGGTCTGGCACCAGCACATGCCGCTGCCGGCCCAGCGATTGCCGAAGAAACCTTCCGGCTGATACTGCGTGGCGATCTCCTTCAACACCGCCGGCATGAAATCGAAATAGAAGCCGCCATTCTGGCAGGTCACCCACATGTCGGCGGCGGCCCAGTGGCGGCGGGGCTTGCCGTCTTCGGTGCAGGCGGCCCATTCGGGATGGGCGGCATAGGCTTCCTCGCTCATGGCATGGGGATCGACGCGGCAGACCACGCTCATCTTCAGGGCGCGGCAGCCCTTGATCATCTCGCCCAGCATGTCGCGGTCGCCCAGATCGCGGGCGCGCTTGTGCAGCGGGATTTTCGTGGGATAGAAGGCAATGTCGCCGCCGGCCGACAGCGTCACCGCCTCGACATGGGTCTTTTTGAAAAGATCGAACCAGAAATTCGGGTCATAGCGAGGCGGGTCTTCCTCGGTGAAGGCCACCTGGGCCCACCGCATGGCGTTGTTGGCCCATGGCAGCCCGGCCATGTCGCCGGTCAAAGCGAAAGCCTGGCCCATGCCCAGTTCGGCTGCCGCCGCGCCCAGCGCCAGCGCCGCCGCACCGGCCTGCAGCATCTCCCGCCGCGTCGCGCCATCCTGGTCCATGATTTTCCCCCGTTTTCCGGATGATCACCGCGCGTCGCGATCCCGTCAATCGCGGCTTGCCAAGGCGGCAGCTGGGCTTCATCCTTGCCGCAACAATCATAATAAGGGAGGCGGTGATGATGCGGCGCTGCGTACAAGCATTGCAGATCGCGTTGCTGGGCTTCGTACTCTTTCCCGCTCCGCTGGCGGTGGCGCAAGTCGCGCGGCCCACCATTCCCGGCATGGTGCAAGGCCCGCGCGGCCCTGCCCCCGCGCCGGTGCTGGTCGAGGGCCAGACCATCGAGGCGATGTCGCCGGAACTGCCGACCGATGCGCCACTGTTCGCGCAGCAGACCCGCGCGCCCTATCATGCCGGCCCGGCCTTCACCATCACCACCATCACCGACCAGTTGCATGTGCCCTGGGGCATGGCCTTCCTGCCCGACGGCAAATTCCTTGTCACCGAACGGTTGCCCGGCGCGCTGCGCATCATCGCCTCAAAAGGCGCGATGGCGCCGCCGGTCGAAGGCGTTGCCGCTGCCTCCGCCACGCCCGCCTTCGGCCTGCTGGATGTGGTTCTGGACCTGAATTTCCGCCGCAACCACCGCATCTTCTTCACCTTCTTCGAAGTGATGAATCTGACGCCCGGCCCCGGCACCACCAACAGCAACACCTATATCGCCCGCGCCACGCTGGACGAGGCCGCCAACACGGTGCGCGACGTGACGGTGATCCATCGCACCATCCCGGCCTGGCCGTCGCGCCGCCTGGGCGCCAAGACCGGCGGACGCATCGGCTTCGATCCTCGTGGCAACCTCTTCATCGTCATCGGCGACCGCGACGACAATCCCCAGCAGACGACGCCCGACTGGATGAGCGCGCAGAAGCTGGACAACGACCTGGGCAAGATTCTGCACATCACCCCGGATGGAAAGCCGGCGCCCGACAACCCGTTCCTGAAGACGCCGGGCGCGCGCCCGGAAATCTGGAGCTTCGGCCATCGCAGCCCGCAGGGCCTGGCCTTCGAGCCGGGCACGGGAAAAATGTGGGAAGCCGAACTGGGGCCGCGCGGCGGCGACGAAATCAACATCATCGGCAAGGGCAAGAATTACGGCTGGCCGGTGATCACCCATGGCATCGACTATCCCGGCACCATGATCAACAATGGCCTCACCCATCAGGATGGCATGGAGCAGCCGGTCTATTACTGGGACCCGTCGCGCAATCCGTCCGGCATCGCCTTCTACAATGGCCGCCTGTTTCCGCAATGGCGCGGCAATCTCTTCGTCGCCATGCTGAACGGCAAGTTCCTCGACCGGCTGACGCTGAAGAACGGCAAGGTGGTGGCGGAAGAACCGCTGCTGCTGGACCAGAAGACCCGCATCCGGCATGTCGCGCAGGGGCCGGATGGTGCGCTCTATGTGCTGACCGACAGCGGCACCGAAAGCATGAGCGCCGAAACGCCTATCGGCAGCAAGCTGCTCAAGCTGACCCCGAAGTAGAAAGCGCCGCCTTCAGCGGCCCCAGAAATGCCTCATAGGCGCGCGCGCGGCCCACCGCCGTGCCATAAATTGGCTGGCGCACCTGTGCCAGGCTGGCAGTGCGCACCGGCCGCGCATGACGGTGAAAGGCGAGGCAGCGTTCGTCCCAGTCCAGGCCGCAATGGGTGACGACGCGGCGGGCCTGGTTCTCCAAATCCGCCACCACATCCTCGTAACGCACATCCAGAATCCGCCCCGGCGGCAGCACCGCATGCCAATGCGCCATGAGGTTTTCATAACGTTTGTAGAAACGGCCCAGTTCGCCCAGATCATAGGCGTAAGGATGATCCTCGATGAACAGCTTGGAGAAGCAGGACAGGCAGGTGTCCAGCGGATCGCGCACCGTGTGGATGATTGCTGCGTGGGGGAAGGCGAGGTGGATCAGCCCGGCCCAGAAGAAATTGCTGGGCATCTTGTCGGTAACACGGGCCGCCTGCGGCGCCAGCCGCATCAGTTCATCATCGTAGCGTGCTGCGAGTTCGCGCAGGCTCATGCCGTCCAGCGCCGCCACGCCTTCGGGATAGGCGACGGCCCCGGAGGCGATGCGGATGAACGCCGGCAATTCCCCGGCACCATGCACGGCGGGGTGACTGGCCAATATCTGCTCCACCAATGTGGAGCCGGACCGCATCATGCCGAGAATGAAGATCGGCCGCCGCGACGGCGCGCCCCCGTCTTCCTTGCCCCGTAGCAGTTCCGGCGTGAACACCGCCCGGATCCGCGCGAAGAGGCGCGCGTTTTGCGCTTCGTCATAAGCCAGTTGCGTCCGCTTCAGGGCGTTGCCGCGAAGCAGATGCGCGAAGCACCGCCGTTCATCCTTGCGGTCGGCATGGGCTTTGCCCAGCGCGAATTCGATCTGGATGCGCTCCGTCACCGGCAGATCGCCGCGCGCCGCCAGCGCTTCCAGCCGCGCCAGCACCGGATCGCCCGGCATCATGGTGGTGGTCTCGGCATAGTCGAGACAGACGCCGGCATTCTCCGGCGCCAGCGCCAGCGCCCGCATCAGGTCGGCGCGGGCTTCGTCGAAGCGTCCCAGGAATTGCAGCGCCCGTCCGCGATTGGCCAGGGCGATGGCGAAATCCGGCTGCGCCGCCAGCGCGGCGTCGTAATCCGCCAGCGCTTCATCGTAGCGGTTGGCATCCAGCAGGATGGCGCCGCGTCCATTCAGGGCACCGGCATGATCGGGCTGGAGCCGCAGCGCCTGCTCATAGACTGTCAATGCTTCTTGCGTCCGCCCCGTGCTTTTCAGCACGGCGGCGTAATTCGAGAGCGCTTCGACAGCCTGCGGATACTCGGCCACCAGTGCCGCCAGCAGCGCCAGCGCCTCGTCATTGCGGCCCTGCTGGTGACGCAGCACGCCCAGCATGTGATGGGCACCGAAATGCCCCGGCTCCGCCTGCAGCACCTGGCCATAAAGTCGCTCGGCTGCCTCCAGTTGGCCCGCCTGGTGCTGGCGCAACGCTTGCGCGCACAGGGTTTCAGCCTCCGACATCGTTGCCCGTGTGCGTGATGACCGCCGGCTCGAACTCCCAGGCCCGCAGCTGTTTCAGCACCGCTTCCAGCCCGTCCTTGATCGCACCGTGGCGGATGGCGTCCACCATTTCCTGGGTGTTGAGCGATCCCGTCGCGGCCTGGAACCCCGGCGGACCCGGCAGCGACAGGAACAACGGCACGGAATTCATCAGGCCCCAGCTGACGAAATCCTGGAACCAGCGCTGGCGCACGATCTTCAGCGGATGGCCCACCAGCATCAGGCCGATGCCGATGGAATAGTCGAAGCCTTCGCCGATGCCCTCGGTCTCGACATAGGGCATCACGCCGGAGCGGTCGGGCCGCCAATCCTCGCCGAAAATGTCCATCGCCCGCCAGGCGCAGAAATAATCGCGGCAGATGGGATAACGGGTTTCATAGATGCCGCAGCCCGTGGCGGTGCAATGCTTGCAGGTGGTGGCGGACTTTTTCTGGATCTGCGGTTTGTCGATGGTGGGCCAGGTGCAGCAGACCGTACAGTCGCCGCAGGTCCGCCCCGGCACCAATGTCATGCCTTCCCACATGGCGGCAAACTATCACGGGCCCTCCCGCCCCACCATGTGGGCGACGGTAGCGGACCGGTTCCCCATGCGTAGAATGTAATTGCGAATCACTTCGGCAGGTATGATGGCCGGTTCACCCGTCATGCGTTCCCATGATTGCCGCCTGCAGGTGGCCGCCCTGTGCTGGCGCTATGTTCCGGTGCCCGAAGTGCTGCTGGTGACGTCCTTGCGCACTCGCCGCTGGATCCTGCCCAAGGGCTGGCCGCAGGATGGTCTGAGCCTGTCCCAGTCCGCCGCCGCCGAGGCGTATGAGGAAGCGGGCGTGCGGGGCGAAATCTGGCCGACGCCGCTGGGCGAATATCACTATCTCAAGGAGAAGGGGGGAGTCGGACATCCTTGCCGTGTCGAGGTCTATCCCCTGCTGGTGACCGGGGGGGACCTGACCTGGCCCGAGAAGGGCGAGCGCAAGCGGCACTGGCTGCCCTTCGAGCAGGCAGTCCGGCGCATCGCCGAACCGGAGTTGCGCAAATTGCTGCTGTCGTTCCGCAAGCTGCAGCTGGCGGCCTGAGCGTCTTCGATTATTGCGGCGGCGGCGCCGCGCCCGGCATGGCAATCTGGCCCTGCCGGGGGGCAGGTGGCGTCATCAGCCGTTGCAGGCTGGTCATCAGCACCGCGCCTTTTTCCGGCGGCAGCCGGAAGGCCCAGCCATGGGCGCGGGCGTTCACCGCCGCCGCTTCCTGGGCGATGGCGTCCGGTGCGCCGGGCGCGGCGGCGGCGCTGACCTGGGCCCAGGTCTCTGCGCCCCGCTGCGTCACCGTCAGGTTGATCGCCAGGCCGTCGAAACCGTGCGCGGACACCTGGGCGGCGCCCTTGAAGTCGATCGCAGCGGCAGGCTGCACATCGGTGATGGTGAAGGCGGCGACGGCGAAGCCCAATTCGTTGATGATCTGGAAATCCGGCGTGCCGCCTTGCGGTTTCAGCACCGAGACATTGTCGGTGGGGCGGGCACGGCCCACCGTGAAGCCGGGCCCACTGGCGGGCGTCACCACCACTTCCTGCAGCCGGCCGGGGGGCATGTCGAAAACGCTGCGGCTGATCCAGTTCGCCACCGCGCCCTGCAGGGGGAACACAGCCTTGGCGAGATAGCTTTGGGTTTCGCCCGGACGGCGCACAAAGATGGCGGTGCCCGCAGTGCCGCCCAGTTCCTCGACATTGCCGAACACCAGATGCGCCAACACCGTGCCGCTGGCGTCCTTGACCACAAGGTCGGTGCCCAGTCCCTTGGGCGGATTGTCCAGTGACAGATAATGCAGCCAGTCGGGGCGATTGGTCTTGGGCGCGATGGTGGTGAGCTGGGCCAGGGTGATCAGGGTCTGGCGCACTTGGTTGAAGTCGGCGGGATAGTTGCCGCGCTCCGGCAGCACCCAGCCTTGCGGCGACAGCGTTACCACGAAGCGCCCACTATCACCATCGACTGCATGGCCGGTGACCTCGATCCGCGCCGCGTCCTTGGCCTTGTCGACAAAGCCGGGCAGGAAGGTGACGGGCGTGTAGCGGGGCAGGCCCTGGGCGGCGCGCTGCCACAGCACTACGCCCGCGGCCAGGGCGAAGAACAGCGCGGCGCTGCCCAGAATGACCAGTGTGCGGCGGCGCGCTTCCATCAGGCGGCTCTTCCCTTCGCCTTGCGACGCCGGATCAGGCCGAAGACGATGCCGAACCCGGCCACCAGCACCGGCATCGCCAGGATGTTGAGGAAGGCCAGCAGGCTGCCGAGCCGGTCGATCTCGGCATTGAGATTGTGCTGCACCTCGCGCAACTGGCTGCGGGTGGCGGCGATCTCGCGCCGCACCCGGTCCATGGCGGCGCTCTGCTGCGGCGTCAGCGCCGTCTGCTGGCCGCCCTGCTGCAGCTGCGCCAGTTCGTTCTGCGAGCTGGCCAGCTTGCTGCGCAGCGCATCCAGCGTCTCGCGGAACTGGGCCTCGGCGCTCTCCTGCATCTGCCGCACCAGGGTAAAGGGATGATCGACATTGCCGCGCGCGCGCAGGGAAATCAGGTCGTCGGAGCCGGTCAGGCTTTCCACCGCGTTCAGCACAAAGCCGCCATTGTCGGCGAAAGGCACGGCGCCGCCCTGCTCACTGGTGTCCAGCCAGAAGCGGTCGTCCCAGATGTCGGTATCGGCGACGACGATGATGTTGATGTTGCCCTCGGTGACGCCGGGGAAGACGGCACGCCCGGTGATGCGGGCCGCCAAAGTGAGCGGCTTGCCGCCTGGGCGAACCGCCGCGGTCAGCGCCCCGGGATCCTTCAGCGTCAGGGTGTCGTTGCGGTCGAAGAGCGAGGCATCGCTGCTGGAGACGAGCAGCGGCTCGAACTTCGTCGTGGCGTCCTTGGTCCGCGACAGGGCCCCGGCGCTGGCCAGATTGACGCCGGTGAGGCTGGCGGTGACGGGATCGCTCTTGGAGAAATTCGGCGCGGTCAGGTGCAGCCAGAGCGGATAGGGCGTGGCGGCGCGCTGCGGATCGGCGGGATTGCGGATGCGCTGCGCGCTGCCGCGATCCAGCACCACCTTCAGCGGGGTATAGTCGACGCCCCAGCCCTTGAGCAACGCCACCAGGTCGGACGAGGGCGGCGCGCTGGGCCGCGGTTCGCGCTGCACCAGTTCCGACAACGGATCGACGAAGATCAGCGCCCGGCCGCCTTTCAGCACGTACATCTCGATGGCGCGCAGCTGCGCCGGCTGAATCGCCTGCGGATGGGCGATCAGCAGCAGGTTGGTGCCCGCGGGGATGGCGGGGAAATCGTCCTTCAGCGTCACCAGATCGTAGGAGCGTTGCAATTCGGCATAGAGGCCCAGCGGCTGGCCCTGGCTACCGGGCGCATTGGTCAGCGGCAATTGCGACAACACCGCAATCTTCGGCTTGCCCGGATGGGAGAGCTGGTAGATGAGAGCGGTGAGGTCATATTCCAGATAGGCTTCGCGGTCCGGCGCGAAGAAGGCGATGGTGGTGCGGTCATCCAGGCTGTTGGTGCCTTCCAGCCCGAGATAGACAGCGCCGCCGCTTTGCACCGGCGCAGGCTTCATTCCGGCCTGAACGGCGCGGTCTTCCTCCGGCGTGAAGGGCTCGGGATCGACATCCTCGAGCACGATCCGGCCCTTGGACATGGCGGCGTATTGGCCCAGCAGGTCGCGCACCCGCTTGGCATAGGCGGTGGTGGCGGGATAGTCGGTGGCGTTCTTGCGCGAGAAATAGAAACGCAGCGTTACTGGCTCCGGCAACTGGGCAATGATGGCCCGGGTGCCTTCCGACAGCGTGTATTGCCGGCTTTTGGTGAGGTCGAGGCGGGTGTCGAGGAAGAAATTGTTCGCGAACAGGTTGAGGAACAGGAACAGCAGCGCCGAGAGCGCCAGGGCGGACCAGAGATAGGGACGGCTTTTCATCTCAGCCGCCCTTGCCGGTTTCGATGGTCAGGATGTTGGCGAACAGGAACAGCCCGATCAGCGAGAAGAAGAAGACGATGTCGCGCAAGTCGATCACCCCGTCGGTGATGGCGCGGAAATGGGCGATGAAGCTGAAGGAGGCGACCGCCTCCACCAGCGGCAGCGGCGCCCAGCCGGACAGGGTTTCCATCACCAGCGGCGCCCCGGCGGCGGTGAAGAGGAAGCAGACCACCACCGCCACCACAAAGGCGATCACCTGGTTGCTGGTCGCCGCCGACACCGCCGAGCCGATGGCGAGATAGGCGCCCGCCATAAGGAAGCTGCCGACATAGGACGCCAGGATGACGCCATTGTCGGGCGTGCCCAGGTAATTGACGGTCAGCCAGACCGGGAAGGTGAGCACCAGCGCCAGACCGGCAAAGGCCCAGGCGGCGAGATATTTGCCCAGCACCGTGGCCCAGACCGGCAGCGGCAGGGTGAGCAGCAATTCGATGGAGCCGCTGCGCTTTTCCTCGGCCCATAGCCGCATCGCCAGCGCCGGGATCAGGAAGAGATAGAGCCAGGGATGATAGCTGAAGAAGATGGTGAGATCGGCGACGCCGGTGTCGAAGAAGCGGCCGACCGTGAAGGTGAACACCCCCATCGCCAGCAGATAGACGGCGAGGAAGACGAAGGCGATGGGCGTGGCGAAATAGGCCGCGAACTCGCGCTTGAAGACGGCGCAGACTGCACTCATGCCGCCGCGTCCTCGGTGCCGGCCAGATCGCTTCTGGTCAGCGTGCGGAACAGATCGTCCAGCTTGCCGCTGGGGCTGGCGGCCATCAGCGCCTTCGGGGTGCCGTCGGCGACGATGCGGCCGCGATCAATGATGACGGCGCGGGTGCAGACCGCCTCCACTTCTTCCAGCAGGTGGGTGGAGATCACAATGGTCTTGGTCGGGGCGATGGCACGGATCAGTTCGCGCACCACATGCTTCTGGTTGGGGTCCAGGCCGTCGGTGGGCTCGTCCAGGATCAGCACGTCGGGATCGTGCAGGATGGCCTGGGCCAGGCCGACGCGGCGGCGAAAGCCCTTGGAAAGTGTCTCGATCGGGCGGTCCAGAACGGGTCCAAGGCCGGTATGGCCGACCGCCACATCGCGCGCCGCCCGGCCTTCGCCGCCGGACAGGCCCCGCACCTGGGCGATGAAGGCGAGGAATTCGCGCGGCGTCATCTCACCATATGAGGGCGCGCCTTCCGGCAGATAGCCCAGGCGCTTCTGCGCCGCGATGGTGTCGGTGACAATATCGTGGCCGCAGACGCGGGCGGCGCCGCCATCGGGGGCAAGATAGCCGGTCACCATCTTCATGGTGGTGGTCTTGCCCGCGCCATTAGGGCCCAGGAAGCCCAGAACCTCGCCCGGCCGCACGGTCAGCGAGAGTTCGTTCACCGCCGTGACGGTGTCGAAGCGCTTGGTGAGGCTTTCGATTTCCAGCATTCTTTTCGCGCGGGTTAAGGGCTGTCCCGTTTAATGAAAGTGATCGGCGCTCGCAAGTAAGCTGGTTATTGCGATGCAGCATTCGATGATTGTCGCAAGATGTCGTTTGATTGCGCAGACGTAATCTATTCGCCCGGATTCCCTGCAATGCTTTACTTGCGTTGCTCCGGTGAGCCTGACAAAATTCTCGTGCAGGGAAAGCTGCGCACAAAAAA
>Ga0316232_1001108_pt1 | contig 34941 bp, 48 predicted proteins | sample TBHtaG_FD_206006 | JGI IMG/M metagenome (GOLD analysis project Ga0316232, IMG submission 206006) | Freshwater microbial communities from Trout Bog Lake, Wisconsin, USA - TBH18025_13 | ecosystem: Environmental > Aquatic > Freshwater > Lake > Hypolimnion/Profundal zone | place: USA: Wisconsin... | reverse complement strand
CCCGGCCGTGCAGACCCTATGATCGTCGGGTCCGACGAGGACCTCTCGACCGGCTAACCCCAAGAAACTTCGGCCGATATTCGTGCTTCCGGACGGAGCTTGCGGTACGCCAGCGCCATGATCTCGGGCTGACCGATAGGTGGCATGGCGCCAGCTTCTGATATTCGAGGACCATATACCTCCGCTCAGGAGTTGTAACCCAATACAACCTGTGTTAAGATTAGTCATCGTCAGCACGGACTTACCGGGCGCTGGCGGCTGGAAGGGGAACGCTTCCGCCTACACGCGACAGAAAGCGCGATGATCGCAGCCTCGAACGATCCCCTCGCCATACTAATTCGGAAACTGAGTGGCGCTGACGGCCTTTCGGATGCCGAGCAGGAAGCCATCCGCAGCTTGCCGGTTACGATCCGGACGGTGGCCGCGCGTCAGGACATCGTGCAGGAGGGCGGACCATCCTCGTCCTGCTGCATCATCCTCGATGGCTGGACCTGCTGCTACCAGATGCTCGAAGGGGGCAGGCGTCCGATCCTGGCGATCCATGTCCCCGGTGATCTGCCGGACCTCCAAAGCCTGCACCTGCCTGTCCCGGATTTCGGAATGACCGCGCTGACGCAGGCGACACTCGCCTTCGTGCCGCTCGCAGAGCTTCGAAAGCTGATGGCGGCCCTGCCCAACCTGTCAGCCGCGCTCTGGCGGGAGGCGCTGATCAACGCCGCAATTCATCGGGCCTGGATGGCTGGACTCAGCCATCGCGACGCGCGGGGACGCCTCGCACATCTCCTGTGCGAACTGTACCTGCGGCTCTCTGCGGCTGGCCATGCGAACGGATACGCGATCCCGATGCCGCTCAGGCAGACCGATCTCGCGGACGCGCTCGGGTTGACATCCGTTCACGTGAACCGGGTCCTGAAGGACCTGCGGGGTAACGGTCTGATCAGCCTACATGGCCGCAGGCTGGAGATCCGGGACTGGTCGGGGCTGCGTGCGGCAGCCGAGTTCAATCCCCAGTACCTCCATCTGGAAGTTGGAGAGCCTGCGTGAGCAGGAGGCCCAGCAGGATACGTTGCCGATCTTCCGCAAGCGGGTGAAAGACTGTCGATCGTCCTCCGTTCGCTACCCTTAGTGGTTCTCGTTTCCCTGGCGCGGCCGGGGTTGGCGAGCCGATGAATGACATCGCGCAGCCGCCCATGGCGCCTCGCAGGAGTTTATCGGGTCGCCGCTTCGATCGCGCTCGCCAGGATCCTGCTCGAACGGTGGCGTTCATCGCCGAAGCGGCCTACGACCTGGGTCCGCACCAGGATGGCGCCGTAGTCTCGGCCCTGTCGTGCGAAACCGCCCTCTCCCCGACCATCCTTGCGATGCGCCGATCGAGTTCGCCAAGAAGGTGATCGCAGGCGGCGAGCGGCGCACGCTGGTGACCGAGGTCTACACGGCCGTCGAGACCACGATCGTGAGCAGCGGCCAGAGGAGGCAGGAGTTCGAGGCTGAATGAGATCGCCCCGTCATCCTCAGTTCTGACGGAGGGGAACACGGTTCACACCGTCAGGCAGGCTGTCACGCATCGTCCTCGGGTGCGAACACCTCGCCCTCCATGACATCGAGACTATTGGGGCCGCCGGTATGTCCCGCGGGAAGACACGCCCGCGATGCAAGCCCTGGCGGGTTGAAGCACACCTGGATAAGAGAAGCGGGCACCGTCCGAAGAAGCTGCCGGAGGGCGGCGGGCGACCTTGACCGATCAGACCATGCGAGAAACCGCGCGATCGGTCGCACAGGGTAAGCTATGCCGTGAGGGTATGTGAACGGACGAGGTTCGTGTGATGCCAAAAGCTTCGCAAGGGCGCCGGGCGTGAGTGCCGGGGCCAATAACTCGCAGTCCCACGTCGAGGGCATGGATGAAGGGAGCCCCACTCTCCCTGAAGAGGCTCGTCAGCACCTCGGGCGCCTGCTGGCTTCCGCTTACGAGGCCACGCACACCGAGCCGAGCACGATCGAGCGCTTCGCCGATCTCCTGGCGAGGCTTGAGGCTACCCTAGACGAGGCGAGCCGCCACGACACAGCAGAGTTTCAAGCTCAGCTTCTCGCCATGGCCCCGGCTCTGCGCCGGTTCGCCCTCTCGCTAAGCCATGATCCTACCGCCGCTGATGATCTCGTGCAGGAGACGCTGTTGCGGGCATGGCGAGGTCGGCGCAGCTTTCAGACCGGCACCAACTTCGAAGCGTGGACTTTCACGATCCTGCGCAATCAATTCTACACCGATCGGCGCAAACACCGCGAGGTGCAGGACGAAGACGACGCCTACACGTCCAAGCTGGTCGCGCTGCCCGAACAGGGCGGCCATCTCGACCTCGCCGACGTACAGGCTGCGCTGGCGCAACTTCCACCTCCGATGCGCGAGGCCCTGGTGCTTGTGGGCCTGGAAAACACCTCCTACGAGCACGCCGCCGCGATCATGGGTTGCGCGATCGGCACCGTGAAGAGCCGGGTCTCGCGCGCCCGCGATCACCTTGCACGGGTGCTTGGCTACACAGGGAGCGAGATCGGCAACGATGCCGTGCTGCTCTCGGCACTCGATGGACCACGCGGGGTTGGTAATTGAGCACCGATCGATCTGGCTGCCGTGCGGCAGAACCTGCGGTCCCCGAAGATAAGATCCGTGAGCGCGCCCACGACATCTGGGAGCGGCATCATCGCCCGGAAGGCTTCGAGGTGCAGTTCTGGTTCAGGGCCGAACGCGAGTTGAGGGCGGAGCGCAGGACGAGGCTAGAACAGGAAGTTGGGGACGAGACGGATGCGCTCGCCGCAGGTGCAGGCGGAGCGCCGGATCATGAACTGGCACCCATCGCAGCCAAGGAGGTCACTGATCCGAACCCGACCCGGATTGGCGAGCGCTGAGACGCGTCTGGCGGTGGGGGATCATCACGTGCATTGGTGGCGCGGGCGTCCGCGGGAGCGGAGGGTTCCGGCCTCCCGTCGCTCCTCCGCCATCCCGTTCAACCCAGTAAGCTATCGGCGAAATCGTCTGGGACTTCACCCGACTTGATCGAGGATTGTCACGCCCTCCAGTTCGCCGGTTCCTGCCGAGCGGGCGGGAGGCGCTTCCGATGGACCTCGAACGGTTGCACGATGTAGCTCGGCTTCATCGCCATGATCGCCTCCGGCTATACGTTTGACCTTTCAGCCCGGCCACTCTGGGCACCACAAGGGGATCGGCGTGGAAGATCGCGAGCAGATGATAAAGCGGCAGCAGGTGCTGGCTGATTTTGGCGAGTTCGCGCTGCGAAGCGAGAACCTTGATGAAGTGTTGACCGAAGCCTGCCGCCTTATTCACGAGGCGCTCGGAACCAATCTCTCCAAGGTCTTGGAGATTGATGAGGAAAAGCGGGACGCGCTCGTGCGCGCAGGCATCGGCTGGAAACCCGGCATCGTGGGACACAAGCGCATCCCTCTGAGTGATCGCTCGTCCGAAGCGTACTCCCTCAAAGAGGGCAAGCCTGTCTTCACGCGCGACATCGACAAGGAGGAACGTTTCGAGTTCGCCGATTTCCTGAAGGAGCACGGGGCCAAGGCGATCATGAACGTGCCGATCTTCTTGCCCGGCGGGAAAGCCTACGGCCTACTTCAGGTGGACGCCCGCGAGCGGCGTGACTTTGGCGAAGAGGACATCCAATTCCTGCGGACCTACACCACCATCCTGGGTCCGGTGATCGACCGTCTGCACAAGGTCCACGAGCTACAGGTGGCGCTCGATGCCAACAAGCACCTGATGCAGGAGCTACAGCACCGCATCAAGAACCACATCGGCATCATCACCTCTCTCGTGCGGATGCGGGTCAGATCGGTGAACTCGGACGAGGCGCGCCAGGAGTTGGAAGCAGTCGGTGAGCGGATCGAGACGCTCCGGTTGGTCCACGAGCAACTCTATGCCGCCAACACGGCCGAGCGGCTGCGCTTGCGGCCTTTCGTGATGCAACTCACCGAGAACCTGTGCCACTTGCACGAGGGGCACTCCGGCAAGGTCCGGCTGGAATTCGAGATCGCGGAGATGGACCTTGGTCCCGACACGGGGGTGCCGCTCGGCCTGATCGTGAACGAGTTCGTCGTCAACAGCCTGAAGTACGCCTTTGACGGCCAAGGCGGTGTGATCACCATCAGCGTCGAGGCGCTGGAGGAAGACTCGCTTCGTGTCCGCATCAGCGACAACGGCAAGGGCCTGCCGTGCGAGCCTCAACCGACGAAGCCGGGCTCCGGCACGGGCATGCGCCTAATCGAGAGGCTTGGTCAGCAGATCGGAGCACATCCAGAGTGGTCGGCGGCCGGAGAGAAAGGAACTTCGCTCTGTCTGGAGTTCAAGCTACGCTGACACCCCGTGGATGAACGCCATAAGCACGCCCACAAAACCCAACGTCAGTCGTTCGGCTGACAACGGCGGCAAGGACGTGTTCGTCCACATCTCGGCAGTCGAGCGCTCTGGGATGCGCAACCTGATCGAGGGGCAGAAGATCTCCTACGACGTCGAGAACGACCGCCGTTCCGGCAAGGAGAGCGCGGGCAATCTGAAGAGGGCCTGAGCGTTCCCGCTCCGGGATCATCGTATCGCGCGAGCCGGGTTGCATACTTGGCTCCCGCCCTATGGATGCGGCACGCTCCGCCACCCACGATCGGGTGGTGGGGCTGAGCCAGTGGAGGGGTAGGCGCCTCAGTTCTTGAAGATCTGCACCTCGCCGTCAGAGAGCGCCTCGCGCTGGTCCGCACACCATTGCGCCTCGCCTGTCGCCTTCACCTCGGCATAGCGCCGCGCCAACTCGTCCCTGAAGGCGGCGGTCACCCGCTCTTGGCCGAGCACCTTGGTGGCCACGTCGCGGGCTGTCTGGGAGATCCGCAGAGCGGTCGTGCCGTCAATCGCGTAGTGCTTGGCGCAGAACGTGATGATGGCCGACTGCGTGCTGGAGGCGCGAAGCAGCGCCAACGCCTGCTCCTCCTGGGATTGCGCGTGAGCGGCCGCGGCATGCGTGCTAACGGCAAGCGCCAAGACAAAAGGGGCCCGGCGGCGCATGGCCAGTTCTCCAGCGAATGCCAGCCCTCGTGATGTTCACTGGTGGCAGGAACCGGATGTGCGCGACTGCTCCAAGTTGCGCAAGAGCGGCGACGGTAGTCAGGAAACCGATTGCCGTGGTCGAAGCCGCGCTCACGTAGTCGATGATGCTGAGGCCCTTAATCGGCACCGGCACGATGGCGATTAGGGTTGGGTGCAGGGCCTACAGCGACTACACCCACTCGATGTCCGACAAGCTCAACGCCCTTCTCGACCGCCTCAAGGCCCGCCAGCGCGATCTCATCTTGGCGATGGCCGAGCACGACGGGATGCCTGCTGGGAGCGCCCTCCGGCAGGTCGCCGAGTTGGAGAACGTCATCGCGGCCGTCGAGGCGGTGGCGTATGAGGAGGCGCGCCAGTAGCTCTCAAGCCTGACGTGGTACTTACCGCGAGTTCGTGACCGATCAGCCGCTCATGCGTTCCTCAATCGGGATCGATCGCGGAGGGAACGTTCATGAAGCTGCGCTCTTGCGGGATGTCCGCCGCCGTCGCGATGCTGTTCGCTGCCACCGCCGTTCACGCAGAACAGCCGAAAGCCGCCGTTTTCGATTTCCAACTCGCCAACCTGGGCGCTCAAGGACCAACCGAAGCTGACGTAGCTCGCCTTCACCCCTTGAGCGACCTCCTGCGCGAGCAGCTAAAGGAAACAGGCCGCTACCAGATCGTCTCGACGGACCCGGTCAAAGCTGACGTTGCGAAGGCCGCCGAGTTGCGCAAATGCGGCGGCTGCGCCGACGACTTCGCCCGCAAGCTCGGCGCGGACGTGGCGATCACGGGTGAGATCCAGAAGGTCTCGAACCTGATCCTCAACATCAACGTCTACGTGAAGGATCTGAAGGCTGGGACGCCCGAGCGAGCCTACAGCGTTGATATTCGCGGCGACAATGACCTCTCGTTCGAGCACGGGGTGAAGTACCTCGTGAAGAACAACCTGCCGCCGCCCTGATCGGACCGCGACGCTGCGCAGGTAGGAGCCCTACGCGCCAGCCCGTGAATAGACCTGACGGTTGAGGTGAGCGCAGGCGCTCAGTTCATGCGTTTGCGCCGGTCCTGAACTTCCTGCTGAGCGAGCCTGCGCCCCAACTCCATCAGCAGCGCGTCGGCGTGAGCCTTCAGCTTCGGGTCCTGCAACTCCACAATCGCCTCTTGAGCGGCGATGGCATGATCGGCCGCCCGGTCCAGCGTCGCTTGGCCGGAACAGACTTCAACCTCGTTGAACGTGCCCTCGCTCATCCGCATCTGGGTGATGTCCACGAGGATCCCGCTTCCACTCAGGGGCCTGCCAGCATGGTCGCCGATGAAGCGCCCCCGTGCCAGAACCCAGCGTGTCCGGCCATCGACCGAGATTACCCGGTACTCGGTGAGGTAGGTGCTGCCCTCCCGACCGCTGCGGCGGATCAAGGCGAGGACGCGCTCCCGGTCATCAGCGTGTATGCCGTCGATGTACGCGGCGAGCGGTGCGCCTTCTTCGGCCTGCTCCGGATCGAGACCGAACAGCAGCGCCACGAAGGCGTCCGAGCGTATGCCGTCCGTGGCCGCGTCCCACTCCCACCGGCCGATGACATCGAGCGCGTCGAGGGCGACCTGGAACGCTTCAGGGCAGGTCTGGCCGCTATGGGGCTTGAGCTTCGGCACCGCGACACACCTATCCAAACCGGAGACTAATCTGAGATAAGGAATTTCGCGTCACAACCTCAAGGGAAAAATTCAGAAACAATACAACTGTTGCGTGTCAGACACTGCGTATACGGATGGACAGTATTATGGATGCAGGAAAGAAGCCGCTCGCGCGCCAAAGGAAAGCACCCGATGGGATCGAAGCCGCTCTCGCAGCAGCCCTCTCCAGATGGATCACTCGACGTGGACACCCGCGGTCAGTCCGCCCCGTCTGACCGCCCAGCGGCGAGCCCCATCCTGCGGCGTATCGCCAAAGCCCTTCGAGTACCACCGTCCGCGCTGTACGGACCGTCCAACGCTGTTGCGCCTGCGCAGGGCGTTGACGGCGAAGATGCAGCCGACAGCGATCTCGATCAGCAATGCGAGGCGCTGCTGCACGCCTACAGGCGCATCCGTGATCGGGAAATGCGGTCTCGCCTTCTAACTTTCGCGCAGCACGCGGCTGAAGCTTAAGCACCACCTACATCAGTCGGCATCCGCTCGAAGACAGCCGATCGACCGAGACTTCACCTATCTGAGACCCAGTCTAGGCATCAAGAATTTTAATCAGGGCTTTAGATCTAAGGAGGTACAAGCCAGAGGTTCTATTGAACTCCGGTCGATTGTTGTTATGATTTCATACAATTCGAGATCGGCGGCTCATGCATTGCTTGGCGTAGCGCTGCTGCTGATCGTTGCCGCTGGAGCCGTCGCTGCCCTGCCGAACGCTGAGCGCATCGTCTCGCAGAAAGGCAGGCATTTCCAACCAGGGGCGATCAGCCTGCATCCGGGCGAGCACATCACCGTGATCAACGACGACGGCGATCTCATCCATCACGCCTACATCGACGCGCCCGATCTCACCTACGACTCCGGCGATCAGGAGCCCGGCATGAAGGCCGTCATCACCTTCCCGAAGGACGGTGATTTCACGGTCCTCTGCGGCATCCACCCGAAGATGAAGCTATCCGTCCACGTGCAGTAGTCGATCGAGGCCGGTGCTCCGGAGACGGCCGAGCCTGCCTCAGATCACCGGCCAGTTGCCGAGCACGACCGCCGTCCCGAACAGGGCCTCGTGCCCGACGTAGTACAAGAACAGGAAGGTCGCGAGCGCGGCGCCATACCCGGCGGGCGCCAGAGCCACATCGCGCATCCGAACAGCGCGTCCGGCATCGTCAGCCGCGATGCCGAGCAGCACGACGATGATGCCGGAGTGGCCGATCGCATCGACCTTGCCGAACTCGAACACCGCCGACACGAAGATCCCCGTCAGGATCAGCGCCGCCACCCGGCGCACCAGCGGCGTCCAGATCAGCGAGAACGCCAGGGTGAACTCGATCACGCCTGCCGACTGCATGAACAACTCGGGCGAGGCGCCCATGGTCATCTGCGGCTTGGTGGCGATGAGCGGCGCGGTCCACTGCGGGTAGGCCCACTTCTCCACGGAGGCCCACATCAGGGTGACGGCGGCCGTGTAACGCACGAGGTCGATCGGACGGACGCCGAAGGGCGTGATGTCGAGACCGTGGAGGATGAGGTAGGCCGCTACCCCCAAGAAGATCGGGTAGTCGGCGAGGTGGAACACGCCGTACTGCGCGGTAGCGAAGCTAAAGAGGAAGACGATGCCCAGGCCGGTGAGCGGCATCGTGCGACGCCAGATCAGGCAGACGGCCATGGCGAGTTGCAGCCACGAGATCCAGGCGAAATCTGTCTTGAGTTCGGGCGTGAGGATGATGCCGCCGAGACCCCAGAGCGACACCAGGAAGAAGCCGAGCGTGCAGCGGACCAGGAGTTCGGTGTCGGTCCGGATGCGAGTGGTCACCCGGTTTAGCGCGTTGAGCAGCGCGGTTCCGAGCGGAGTCCCCTCGGCGAGGCAGCCGAACATCAGGCAGGCGAGGGCGAGGCCGGTGAGCCACTCGAAGTTCGGGCAGAGCACCTGTTCGAGGCCGCGGGGCTGACCGGCGACATCGTAGGCGCAGAACCACTTCACGTGGGCGCTGGCGGAGCCAGTCCCAGCGAGCAGGACCAGGGGCGCGAGGAGGGCTCCAGCGAACCCTCCCTGGCGTGAAGAGAACCAGGACGCCGCGACCCGAACCATGGTGACCTCACTACGCAGCGGGCGCCCAGCCGCCTGCGTATATCCTCACAAGGCACCGCTTCCCGTCAACGAAGAATTAACTAATATTTCGCATTGGTTAACAGACATCATTATGAAAGCGTTAAAGTTCGAGCAGGAGGGATGGGAGGATTGGAGCTATAGTTCGGAAATATACGCGCATGTGGAGGGGTAAATTCAACAGCGATGGTTTCCGTTGCGCGAGAGACGACATTTCAGTGGATCTGCACGATAAAGGTAGGCGCCTTACGGCTATGTCTTTCTGTCCCTGACCCTACCCGATGCCACCATGCCGATCCGGCCTGAGCACCGCTTCTTCTACCCGATCGACTGGCGCGAGTTGTCGATCGTCATCCGTTTCGACCGCGAGAAGGGGCGCTGCGAAGGCTGCGGGCGACCCCACAGGCGGACGATCTTCCACCTTGGTGACGGCCGATGGTGGGACCCTGAGGCTGGGCGATGGCGGGACGGACACGGGCGGTTGATCCGCTTGAAGGTTGGGGCCGACGACGTGCTCGGCCGCGTGAGGCGGACGCGTGTGGTGCTGGCCGCCGCGCACCGAAACCACGACACGGCCAACAACGCCAACGCTAACCTCGCTGCCTTCTGCCAGCGATGCCACCTGATCCACGACCGGCCGGAGCACCGCAGGCGGCGATGGCGCACGCTGTTCCGGCGGAAAGCGTCGGGCGACCTGTTCCACGGCCCCTACGCGTACACGGCGGGGCCGCCGTGTCGTTGACCACTCAGTGCATCGTGATCTGGTGCAGCGAGGCAGCCGCTTGAGGAGGCAAGTCGAAGATCCCGTCCTCTTCGAGGACGGCCTCCGCATCGAAGATGTGGGCCAACTCGTCGCGGTGCTCCTCGTGCTCGAAGCCGATCGTGATCTCGTCGTTGTGGAACCACACCTCGTAGGCCGCTCGATCGTCCCCGGTCACGATGTCGGCCAACTCCGAAACTTGGCCGCCCAGTCGCCCGACCTGCTCGGGGTCAAGGGAGTCGAGGGTGAGCACGTAGGAGGACATGAAGTTTCTCCGGTGCCACTTCCCAGTCCGCGCGGGGCGCTTCCCGCCGCGGTCGCGCGCACCGGCAGGCGCCGACCCGGTCGTGGCGTGCCCCTGGAAGACCTGGGCGAACTGGTCCAGGTCGCGCTTGCGCTTGAACGCGATCGTCAGCGTGTTCCCGGTCAAGTGCAGGCACCAGAGGGACCGATCGCCCGCCGTGGCCTGATCGGCCCGGACCGCGTAGCCCGCGAAGATCTTGTGGATCTGCTCGTAGTTGAGGTGGACCGGGTAAGGCAACATCGTGGCGTACTTGAAAGTGATCATCTGAAATCCTGCTCAAGGCCCCGCGCAATGATGCGAGGCAACGAGATGATCTGTAGGGTCACCTGCATCTCGAAGTCGAAATTAAAAATGGTGCGCCGGAGGTTAAACGCTCGGTCGGGTACACGACACGGATCAACGATCTGCCGGTGGCGCACGCCTGATCTGACAGGGTGCGCCACCCGAACTTCAGCGGCGATCGATGCTGATGTCGTACTCCTCGGCGCGGCGTTCAACGCGACGGCGGAGAGCCCTCAAACGACAGCGATCAGCGGGAGATCGTGCTCGCCGAAGGTCATCTTCCACCTCTCGATGCATCCAACGGAGGTATCGATCCGCATCGAAGAAATTGGCTTCCTCGATCATCGCGTGCGTCGGAAGGCGGTAAGGATACAAACGGGCGCGCAACAGCGGTTCCTGGGTAAGGAGTGAACCGCAGTTGAGGCGGGCGTTCTGGTCCGCGGCGGTGGTGCGGGGAACGCCACAGGGCTTGGCCTGCGCGATGGATGTGGCATGGCCCGCACCGTCGCGCAACGGTCGTTGGACTGGCGCGACGGGCTCCCACGGGGTGCGTCGGTCGGGTGGCGCGGCACTTAATGCACCGTACCCGCCTGGAACTGCGGTTCAGGCGGCTTCGGCCAGGGGAGCGGACGACGGCGTGTCCATGGCCCGCAGGTACACGTCGAGCAGCGTCTCCTGCTCGTCCTTGTCCTGCTTCCGGATCTTCATCCGATGCTGCGGACGGACACTCTCGCCCGAGGCGGCTCAGGGCTGTCCCAAGGGACCTCAGCTTAACCGGGACCAAACTGGACGGACGTATACGAGTTTGCCTTCTTAGCTCGTGATTTCCGTAAAGGTTCGCCCGATGGATGTGGTGACGTTGGGTGGCGAACTCCGGCGGGTGCGACGAGCATTGAAGCTCTCGCAACCCGCGCTGGCTGCGCGGTGCGGGCTGCATGTCGAGACGATAGCGAGCCTGGAGCGCGACAGGGGGACAGTCGCGTCGCTGAATGTGGTCCTCACTGCGCTGGGGCACTGGTTCGAGGTCCAGTACGATCCGTTCCGGTCCTTGGGCGATCACCTGGAGGAGCGTCGCCTTAAGATGCGCGAGCATGTGGAGGGGCGACGCAAGAGGAAGATCACGAAGACGCGCCTCGCGGAGATGAGTGGCGTCGCGCGACCGAGCGTCGAGCAGGTCTTGGCGGACCGAGGTCAAGTCAACACGCTTGTCTCCGTGATGCGCGCTCTCGGGCTTTCGCCTCGGCTCGTGCCCATCACGGCTGAGGTCGAAGTTCCACCGCTGCGGCTTCGATCGCATGTCCGCGAGATCCATCACGGCGACTGTCGTGAGATCATGGCTGACCTAGAGACGGGCTCGGTCGATCTCGTTTTCACCAGCCCACCCTACAACGCGGGCAAGTCTTACGAAGAGCCACTCGATCCTTCCGCGTACCTGGAGTTCACAAGACACTGGACCGGCGAACTTCGGCGTCTCCTCAGCCCGCGAACAAGTGTCTGGTTGAACCTCGGCTATACTCCGGATGATGGTCAGGCCATCCCTCTCACCTACTGGTTCTACCCGATCATGCGGGCGCACGGGTTTCGACTCGTCCAAGAGATCGTCTGGCACTACGAGGGCGGCATGGCCTACAAGCGCCGTTTCGCCCACCGGACCGAGCGGCTCCAGTGGTGGAGCTTGGATCAGAATTTCAGGTTCTACCTCGACGCCGTTCGCGAGCCGGGACAGAACCGGACTGATGACCCGCGCAACAACCCGCGCGGGAAGAACCCCACCGACTACTGGTATTTCGAACGCGTCGGAGGGGGTCAGGGCGCCTCGACCGAGAAGACCCGACATCCCTGCCAGACCCCGGAGGCGCTGATCGAGCGCGTGATCAGGGCGTGCACGCGCCCCGGTCAGGTCGTGCTGGATCCGTTCGGTGGGTCAGGCACTACGGGAGTAGTGGCCTCACGCCTTGGGCGGGGCTACGTGCTGATCGAGAAGGACGGAGACTACGTCCAGGAGATGCCGAAGCGCCTCGCTGCCTAAGGACCCGCCATGCCGCCGCTGGGCTGCATCTAGTGATCCTGGACCTATTCCGAGCGCAGGTCGGCCGATCTCGTTCGCGGCGCGCCCCTTTTACGGTTTCCCGAGCATGACGAGACCATCGCGCCTCCAGATCGTCTGGGTGCGGTTTCGCGTGTTGTCTCTACATGAGCGCCGAGGTCGAAGGCCGAGGTCGCGTTGTATTCGCGCGGCGAGTTCACGAGCCGGTTGTCTTCTACATGAGGTCGAAGACCGGCCTTGTCTCCTTGGTCATGAAGCCGAGGTGACGAGTCCTTCCGCGCCGACCAACGGGAGCGCGCCCTTGTATCCACGCGATGAGCGAAGCGAACACAAGGTCGAAGACCGGGCTTGTATCAGCACCCCTTGTCTCATGACGAGGCGCCATGGGCGCTTGAGATCGCGAAGCAAATCGGGGTCGAAGACCGGGTTTGTCTCGGCGAGAACCACTTCATTCTCTTTGTATATACAAGTTGTCTATTACTTGTTTCTTTCTCCAGATATACAAAGAGAATGAAATGGCCGACCGAGTCCTCGTGCTGGTATAACTCGTGGATCATCAACACCGAGGAAGCACGTGACGACCCCATTCCGCAAGAAGAACCGCCTGGACCCGACCGAACTCAAGCCCCTACCTCGGCTCGACGTGATCAACGCGATCCAGTTTCAACTTTTCGATAACGGCGAGAAGCCCGGCCGCGGGCGCTCCCAGCACCAGATCAAGATGGAGGTCTACTGCGACGGCCGCCTGGATCTCATGGAGCCCTACTGGGTGCGCGTCGTCCCGCTCCTGGACGAGAAGGTCTTCATGCGCTGGGTGAACGAGGCTCTGGCCACCGGCACGATTACCCCGGCCCAGTACGAGATGTACGAGGCCATCCACGGCGTGATCGTCGCCAGGGCTGCTGATCCCGATGTGGAGTTCGCGAAGCTCGGGCATATCGGCAACAAGGGCCTGAACACGTACTACCCCGGCCAGTTCATCGCGGCGGTCAAGGAGAAGGACGGCGGTCTCCAGGTGTTCGTCGTGCGCGATCATGAGCACATCCAAGCCGACTCGTTCCTCTTCGATCAGCACTGGGTGAAGGGTGGCGCGCGGCGGAAGTTCTTCGGGTTCTACGACCCGGCCGGGCTCTACCTCGCTGCTAAGGCCGAGAAAGAGCGAGCCGCGAAGGTCGAGGCCCAGGCCGAAGCTCGCCGTGTGGGGAGCTAAGTCATCACCATGAAGATCACCGAGAACACCACCGCCCAGGAAGTCTGGGAGTTTCACTTGTCCGAGAAGCGCCGGTTCTTGGATCCCATCGCCACGAGCTTCCGCATTCACGTCCAGGAAGCCAAGGATGCGCGGGCTCAAGCGGATCGCCTGGGCTACGCCCTGAAGGCGGCCGAGGCTCGGATCCGCGAATTGGAGACCGAGGTCGAGAAGATCGCGCACTACCGGGAGATCGTTGAGCAGGCCCTGGCCGACGCCGCCGAGTGAAATTCGTCAACGAAACTGGACGCTCCAGAAATCCTCGAGCGTCTCGCGTGCGAAATTCGTTCACGAAAATGGACGGCGGTGTCATCGATCCCTCAGGATCCCGGCCATGATCAAGAACCCCTCGCCCAAGCCCACGAAGCCGACCTCGAACCCTTCGACGCGCTGGCCCATGCGGAAGACGATGAGCAGCAAGCTCGCGTCCCTGGCCGCGCGGGCGTCGTGATGATCACCACGAAGTCCAACTCGGCGACCGTGGTCCAGTACGGGGCCGGGGTCGAGAAGCTGAAGGAAGGTGAACTACGAGCTTGACGGTTCATTTAAGGTTGTACGGTCAAGGTCCATAACAACCCTACAAGGCTGCGGCCAAAATCCCTGGAGCGAACGTTCGATGAAGCGCCTGCTCGTGTCCTCAGGTGTCGCGCTTCTGCCCATGGTTCTTGGTGTGGCGGCCCATGCCGAGACCTCGAAGAGCCCGGTTTTCTTGGAGGGCGTGTGCGACGAGCAGAGCCACATCGCCGAGGGCTGGCAGACGGAGGACCTCACCAAGCGCCAGTCGCGGTTCTTCTGCGACTCGGCCATCATGATCAACCCCAACAACGATCCGTCGCGCCTCCTGGTGACCTTCACTGAGAAGCAGTCCGAGACGAGCCAGTCGATCGGCTTCGCCGGGCACTTCGGCGACAAGGACATGATCCAGGTCGAGAGGATCTACCTGGGAGGAGGCGATCCGATCCCGGCGGACGACGGCGCCTGCAAGATCTTCCGCACCAACGGCCGCATCACCGGCCTGTTCTGCGGGGCCAAGATCGACAAGGGAAAGCGGCGAACGGTGCCGCTCGTCTCGTTCAAGGTGAACGCCACGCAGTCCGAGCCGACCGCGAAGGTTGCCAAGTCCAACGAACCAGACTGGCCTCTGTATCGCGCCGCGGGGGTCGCGACCTGTACGTGTCCAGGCACAAGCGTCGAGTTCCTCCTGAGTGGGGACGGCAGCGCCCGCGTCGTGCGCACGAACTCGAACTACTCGGGGTTCACGAATGCCACGCGCGTAAAGGACTGGACGGCGTACCGCGCCGACAAGAACGGCACCACGCTCATCGTGCTCGACAACGGCAGGAAGTCACGCATCATGGCGGACCCCTCGACCCAGAAGTCCATGGGGTTTCTGGCCGATGGCGGGGTGTCCGACATGCTGTGCCAGATCCTCGTGAAGCCGAGGTAGGGGTGGCCGAGGCGCGCATCCGGGAGTTGGAGCGCGAGGTCGAGAAGCTCAAGCACTACGACACGATCGTGGAGCAGGCCCTGGCCGACGCCTCGTAGGTCCTCCATGGTCGCGCTCGTGATCAAGAACCCGAACCCCAAGCTGCCCTCGACCCCTCGACCCGCTTCCCGGCCAGGAAGACGATGTCGGGCAGCAAGCTCGCGTCCCTGGCCGTGCGGGGCTCGTGATGAGTGCGATTGATTCGATCTAGGCCGCCGAGGAACACCTCACTTTCCCGAAGGACATCCGGCTGAAGCGCAAGGCGTTCGCGGCCCAGTGCCCCACGTCTTCGACCTGGAGCGTCCTGGCGCGGTCCTCCACGAGGCGGAGTTCGATATCTACTGGGACTTCCAGGTGCGCGGCGTCACGGCGATCGACGGCCAGAGTGAATGGCTCCAGGAGCACTGCGGCGAGCGTGGTGTGGGTTGGGATCTCCACGTCGCGCTGATCGGCATCAAGGACTGGACGCGGCCTTCTGGTTCCGCGTCACCTGGGTGCAATCGAAGTTCCTTGGTTGCGTCTGCGCAACCTGAAGTGCATTCTTTATTCGGCCTACGAGACGTTGATCAGCCGAGTGCTCGATGAGGAACCCGCACCAGATCTTGACGCGCATCGCTGAGGCCCTCGGCGTGCCGGTGGAAACCTTCTCGTCGGGCTCGTTCGTCGCGCACGATTGCGAGATGCTCAGCGAGTTAATCGCGCTATGGCTCTCGCTCGAACGGGGGAGCGACCGCAACAAGGTGCTGGCCTACGTGCGGGCGATCATCGCGGCTCAACAGCAGGGCTCCGAGCGCTCGTAGCCGGTGTAGCGAATGCGGTCGGCCCACTCGGCGTCGTCCGGGCCGATAAAGGTCAGGGCATCGGCCACGAGGCCGAGCATGTAGTAGCGGCCGACCATGCAGTCGGCGTCGTGCGGCACGTTGATGTACGCGCCCGGCGACGCGTAGGGCGCGAAGTAGGTGAAGCCCCCGTCCGGCACGGCGTGGTTGGCGACGTGGCCCACGTGGGTGTCGCCGATGAGCAGGCCGAACACGTCGTTCGCGTGGGTGTAGCAGCGGCCAGCATCCAGTCGGCATCCATCAGCACCATGATGTCGGCGGCCTCGACCATGAGGAGCAACTCATCGATGGCCGGGCCCCTTCGGCGTGATCTCCGGGAGCCGCTTCGGCCGCATCAACTCGCCGAGTTCCGCCAGTTCCACCATGCCGAGGGCCTGGGAGAGCGCCTTGCGGGCCTCCTCCAGGCGCTCGAACCGATCGACGTGGTCGAGGCGCTCAATGGTTTCGATCGCCGTCTCGACGCTGCGCACGGCCTCCTGGGCCTCGTCCATGGTCGGTGCCCGGTGCCCCTCTATCGTGAGCTTGGACGAGAGCCGATCGACGGCCGCTATCGACCACTCGATCTCGTTAGGCTTGATCGATACCGGACATGACGGCGCACTATCCTGAAATCGTTGAGATACCTGAGATTCCTGAAAAGCCGCTTCAGTGCCAAACCCAGAAGTCTTCGAGGAAACCCTTGTCCGGTATTGGCTACCAGGGGGCGTGTTCGCAAGGTTCGTACCATTCTGGTTAGAGGTCGCGAAGAATTTCACGTAGCGCTCACCTATGCGCCAGACGGTTGGCATCCACCAATACGGGTTGGAGTCCTGCGTTGGGCTCTTCTTGTTGGTCTGCCAACGGCGGAGGATGGCCTTGTGGGAGAACGCCTCCAGCTTCTTGAAGCGCTGCATGATCTCCCAGGCGGCCGACTTCGAGCACCCGAGGACCTGGGCGAGCCCTCGACAGGTCGAAAACTGCTCCAGGATCTCACCCGGCAGGGTGAGAGCATCCCGGATGCGGTCGAACATGTAGCCCGCGGCGGTCTCGATCCGCTCGCGATACCAGAGGGCCCTCGCCTTCCCGTTCGCGAACCATCCGGCGTCCTCGTAGTCCTTCATCACGGCAAGCAGGGCTTGCGCGCGGCATACGCTCTCAATCACGGGCCCGCTCCTAAGCGCGCCGCGCGGCCATGCGATCTCGTTCGGAGACCCGGCTGGTCCCCGTTGCAAGTCGCGCTGAGGTGTGCTTGAAGAGGGCTGCAAACGCTCTTTCAAGACACCTCGATTTCGAGGCGATCAGGCCGGACCCCGCCACAGGGTCCGGCCTTTTTCGTTCCTCGGAGGTCTGATCGGCCGCTACGGCATCATCAAAATCCGACTCATCTCTCCGGCCCGCGTCACCTTAACGAGGCCGTAACGATCTGGCTTAGCGTCTGCGGCGGAGAACGCAACTCAAGCTCCCGTCCCCGTGGCCATGCCGTTTACCCCTTGGTAACCACCACTCCCTGACCCTCCAGCGGGTAACGGAGTAGACCTGTCACCCTGAAACACCGCAACACGGTTAGCTCGCAACCCGGTGACGTGGCAAGGGAGTAATACAGCAATGAAGAAAGTCGGGGTCGTCATGGCCAAGGGAGGCGCCGGGAAGAGCACCCTCGCCCGCCATCTCGCCGTCGCCGCGCACCAGGAGGAGTTCGCGACCGTCGTCCTCGACACGGACCCCCAGGGCACGCTCCAGGACTGGGCCGAGCGCCGCAACGGGCGTGAGCCCCACGTGGTCACCGAGTACAGCACGAACCCGGACCGGATCGCCAAGGCGATCGATCGGATCGAGGCGGCGGGCGCGGACGTTCTGATCGTGGACACCCAGGGCCAGCACTCGCCGATCGCGACGAACGTCGCCATGCGGTGTGACCTCGTGCTGATCCCGATGAAGCCGACCCCGGAGGACCTCAAAGCCATCCCGGCGACGATCGACATGCTCCGGATGCACAAGGTCCCACACCACGTGGTGCTCTCCCAGTGCCCCTGGAACACCCCTCGCCCGAAGGCCGAGGCGTACAGCTTGCTCAACAAGCTGAAGGTCCCGGTCTGGATGGGTGCGATCCACCTCAAGGACGCCATCCCGTCCTCCTGGATCGCTGGGGAGACCGTGCTGGAGCTTGAGGGCTTGAGCCGCGCCGAGGAGAAATCCGTCGAGGAGTTCCGGTCGCTCTGGACATGGGTCCGGCGGGAACTCAACTTAAAAGCTGGTCAGCCGGTAGCAGCGTAATCGCGTGACGTGGTAGGAAAGTAACATGGCAAGGAAGACACTCTCCCTCGACTCCCTGGTTGGGTCCAAGCCCGCGCCGGAGGCCGTGCAGGGCCACCCGGCGGAAGACCAGGGCGAGCACCTCGTGGCGAAGACCACCAAGGGTTCGAAGGGCTCGAAGCCGTCGTACCGCGAGAACAAGCGGGCCTTCACCGCGTGGGCGCACACCTCCTGCTACAAGGAGTTGAAGCTCCTGGCCGTGAACCGCGAGACGACCGTTCAGGCGCTCCTGGAGGAGGGTATGGACATGGTCTTCCGGAAGTACGGCTACGACGGCTACGACAAGATAGCAAAGCAGTGAGAAGGTAGCACCGCAAGGTGCTAATCCGGTTAGCAAGTAATACAGCAAGCCAGTTTTCCGGTAATCCGGTAGCGTTGTAATAGGGCAAGCCCGCAGGTTGGCCACCCCATCATACAGCTTGACCGTGACCGAGGACGTGGCACCACGACGGTACAGAAGCGGGTCCTCGCGCGGGGGATCACGGCTCCGACCCTCCCGCGCTGTGAGTTGACCGCCTGAGATGAAGAACCTTCGTGATATCACCCTGGGCGAGCTTCTCGCTCTCGTAGACCGCCCTGCGGTGGGAGAGACCGTGGACATCTTCGACGGGGACGCCGAGCCCAAGTTCGCCCGACTACGGGGCGTCATCAAGAAGTTCCCACGGGAGGCCAGGATCGTCTGGCTCGGCCAGGACCTGGACATCGCCCTTTCCGACATCGAGGAGCGGGAAGGCGATCCCAAGAACTACGAGATGCGGATCGAGGCGCGCGCGGACGCCGGGCTCTCCAACATGCCGACGTTTACCCTCGATGATATCTCCAAGATCGCCGAAACCATCACCCGCGCCAACATGGAGATCGATCGCCGGGCCATAGAGGCGGTCTACGAGCGCACCAAAGCGCGGGCTCTCCAATGGGAGACGCCCGTGGTCATCGGCTCGACCGCGATCGACTGCCTGAACGGCTCGTGGCTCCGGAACCCGGACGACTTGGAGATCTCCTGGGTGGAGGGTTTCCGGAAGGCCATCGCCCGGTTCGGCGAGAACATCACCCTGGGCGAACTTGCCGCGAAGGCCGCGTGATGAAGCTCGCCGATCCCACCGCCGCGCAGGTCCTGGCCGCCCTGGGCCTCACGATCGACGCTACCGACCAGGAGATTGAAGCCGCGGCCCGTCACCTGGATCCAGAAGCGCCCCAGGACGCTGTAGAGGCGATCCACGTGGTCATCGAGGCCGTTCGTGCGGCCGGACATCCAGGACCGACATCATGACCCTCGCCGACCTCGATCTCCCCGCCATGGTGCGGGCCGACGCCGAACGGTTCGGCGAGGAACTCGGGATGAGAGAGGACGTGCTGATCGACCACGTCCTGGAGACGTACTCACCAGTCGATGGCGACGACCACGAGCGCGCCCGTGAGTGGATCCTGGCGATGATCAAGGCGCACGCCGACCACGAGGACGGGATCGAGCCGGTCTGAGCGAGCCGAAACTAGCCTCGAAATTAAACAGTTGCATTATTACAACATATGTGCTATAATGCACAAGAAAGATGCTTCAGTTTGAATTCGAGGTCTTGACTATGGTGCTGTATGATCTTGTTCCATCGCGAGATGTATTGCAAGATACTGATCAGTTGACGGACGCCATGGGCCTGACGGTCGGGGAGATCCTCGCCGAGGCCCTGGAGATGGGCTGGAACCGCGAGATCTCCTCCGAGGACGACCTCTGGCCGCTACGAGTGAAGTTCGAGGACGACCGGGCGCGCATGCGCTACGGCGTCGAACTCCTGGTGGAGCAGCTACGGAACGTCGAGGCGGAGGCCGATCCGTCATGATGTACTCCGAGTGGCAGTACCTGACCGTCCGGGGCCTCGGCCGCCGGAAGACCGTCCTCCTGCTCCGACACATGGCCCGCGGCGTCGTGGAGGGGGGAGGGTGGGTCCAAGACGGTCGTGAACATCTACCTCGACAACAAATGGCGCTGGCTCGCGACGATCCTGGAGCGGGCGCCGAACACCAAGGACAAGGTGCGCGCCTGCCGCGAGCACGACTTCGAGGTGATCAAGGAGTTCCTGGCCGTGGACGGGATCCTCCGACTTGCTGCTGTTATGGCAATTCGTGATCTCGGTTTCCCGGTCAGAACTTCGAGCCTCGCGCAACCGACACTTGAGCCCTAACCCTCAAGCCTGACGGGGCTGGGCGGCGTTGATCAAGTTTTTACAGCGTCACACGAAAGCTGAAGAGGAGCCCACCCATCATTTTGTCCAGGGCTGAACCGCCGAAGGATGCTCACTCCGGAAACTGGCCTTCAACGCCTGCTGCACCATGATCGAGAACCCCATCCGGCCACCCCAACTCGACGGCCACTGGGCGTCATGTTTGGCGCGCTGCCGGGCCAGGATCTCTTCTCGAACTTCATCGAGATGCTTCTCGACATGAAGACGCCAGAGAGCCTGCGCGACGGCTCGGCGGTACTCGGCGCGAACGTCCAGCAACGGCAGGCGCGCCTCGCGACGTAGAGCCTGCCGGGCGAGGATGTTCGTGAAGATGGCGCTACGGTCAATGCTCGGTGGCGCAGCCAGTGTGTCGCCGACCGTTGTCACCTCGAACTTCGACAAGCTCGGCTACCTGAACTCGATCCCATGCCCTTCATATGTGTCCGGCAGTACATGACTCAATGCGTCTAAGCACTCGCCCGCCGCGGCGATGTTGACAGGCGATCTAGGCGCAATCTCAGGCATCATGTATTGTGAACCGATGCCGCTATCTCATGACGTTGATCAGCAACCTCGGGATAAGCGGCCGGATCTCAAGCCGTTTTCAGGCTGGGCTCTCCAGCGTTTGGCGGAAATCGATCGCGATTGTCCTGGGCTGCTTGCGGCGAGCATGCGCTTCGGGGCGCAGCGGCGGCAAGCAGTTTTCCTGGTACTCGCGCTCGCCGAACTCCTCGGCCTCGATGAGGTGGTCCACCATCTCCGGTCTGCGGAAGGCATGCAGGATTTCACGAGCGCGAACTCCTCCGCCATCCTCGGTGAAGCCATTCTTCGCCTACGTCGCCCCCGTGATCTGGTCCGAACAGTTCTTGCAGGCCCAGTCGGCCTGCTCGGAGCCCTGGCGCGCCTTGGTGATGACCCGATCGGAGAGCCTCGGGCCTACTACGAACTCGCTCGCCTGCACCTGTCGGGAGATCCCGCTGACCGGCGCCGCGTAAAGGTGCTCGGTCAGATTAGCGGAAATCTGGTCGGCGCCCAGATCGAGATCGTGAGTGCCCTGGATCCGGTGCTTCTTCACCCTGCGCTCGTGGGATGCCTTACCGAACTACGTCAGGTTCAAGAACTTAACTCTGCGATGACGTACATCCGGGAGAGGTGCTCCGGCGCGACCAACGATGCGATCAGCGCCAGCCTCAAACGGATGAAGCCGGGCGGCCATCGGGCTGATCTGGTGAAGTTCTGGGCCGCGCGCTTCGATCGCCCCCCGGTCGAACTCGATCTGCGCGGTGACCCGGCGCTCATCGTTTTGGATTGCCCTGCGAAGCTCGCTGATGCGGGACGACGCTACAAGAATTGCTTGGCCGCGCGGATCAACGAGGTGTTCCTCGGTGCGTTTGTTTATGTGGAGATCAGGTTCGGCTGCGGCGGCGAGCCGGGCGCAATCGCCGAACTCCGGCACACCGACCGAGGCTTCGTTCTGGAGGGCCTCTACGCTGCTGACAACCGGCGCGTCCCCACCGATCGGGCGCAGATCGCGCGTGAGAAGCTCGCGGCTTATGGAGTGGCGCTGTTGGCCCACGCTCCGGGAGAACGCGAGCCAGTCATCGCCGCGGCGCGGCTGCTCAACGAGCACGCACTCGCGGAGCCGGATAACTACGTGGGCTGGGGCAACGAGATAATGGAGGTCGCCGAGGGGCTGCGGCAAACGCTGGACGAGGCGGCCTGACGTGAGCGCCTTCGACTACCGCCGAACAGACCCGACCGTCGATGCGCCGTCTGCTGGCGTTGATGGCCGGGAACGGCTCGCGTTCCTCGTCCTCGCCGCTGTCCAGATCGCGGCGGGCGCGACGACGGCGATCGTGTCGGTACACCTCCTCACCCTGTTGCAGGATCGCGGGATTACCCTCGCGAACGCCGTGGCGTTCGGGGCGCTGATCGGCCCGTCCCAGGTGGCCGCGCGCGTGATCGAGATGGCCGGGGGTAGCCGGTATCACCCACTCTGGACCCTGACGGCGGCGATGATCCTGGTCGTGACCGGGATCACGATGCTCTGGTCCGGGATCTCGGGTATGGCGTTCGCCTTGGTGCTCTACGGCGCCGGGAACGGCATCTACTCGATCGCCCGCGGGGCGGTGCCGCTCGTCCTGTTCGGTCCCGAGCGGTACGCCCGGCTCGTCGGCAAGCTCGCGGCACCGGGCCTACTTGCTCAGGCGATCTCGCCGCCCGCGGCGGCCTTCGTGTTGGCGGAGGCTGGCGCCTCGATGACGTTCGCGCTCCTACTGGTGTTGGCGCTCCTGTCGCTTCTACTCGTCGCCGTACTGTGGTCCGTCGCTCCGAGTGGAGTGCAACGGTCCAATTAGAGCGTGCGGGGTGGTATCAGCCTTCTCGACTGCCAAGAGTACGGACGCGCGAACCCGGTTACGCCGCGGCATCACGCGCTCTTGGTCGCGTCGCCGCGTTCCGAGCCGGTTTGAGTTAAGTTCGGATCCTTCTGGATAGCCCTTCAAATGGCCTCAGAAGGCCCGTGAGGGGCCTCGGGGTTACCGCGTGAGGCGTACAGGATTGGCTTCCCAAAACCCGCCAGCGGCCGTCTAAACGCAAAAAAACGCGCCCTCGACTTGACAGCGAGGCGCGTCTGTGAAACTGTACATCAGGGTCGGAAGACCCACGATGCGAAAAGAGGTCAGGGTTGCAGCCCTGACCTCCGTATCGACACCGCAAGGGCCCTGGAAGGGCTTGCGACGGTCGAGACTTCACGTGCACGGTAGCGGCACGCTTGACACGTTGTCAAGAAATTTCTCGGGCCTCCACTCTGAGTTGGAGACCTCGAAAACATGTCCATTCTCTCTCGCGCGACCCTTCGCGCCCCCTGCCACCGCCTCACTTTCGAGGAGGCCGTGCAGGTCCACCTCCGGCTGTCCGCCGGAGAGATCTACAGCCGGATCGCGGCCTCTTACGACGTGAACCAGGGCCGCATCGCCGACGTGAAGTTCGGTCGCCTGCACCCTGGTAGCTTTGACGAAGCCCAGCGCCGCGCCGGGCTCTGAAGTCACTTCGAAGAAGTCGTAGGGCGCATCCGCACGGATGCGCCCGTCCTTGCCTGCTTGGCGCCTGACCAGCGAGTGGCCGAAGCAGGGCATGAGCACGGCGGCCATTAAGACACTACGCCGCGTCCGAACTGAACCCATGAGATCAATGTGCGCTACGCCGATCGGCAAGCGCTCATCGCGGGTGGTGGAGCGTCGATGGATTGGCCTTGGGTTTTGGACAAGACGCCCGTGGTGATTGGCACCCTGCGAGATCTCGTTGTGGCCGGAGCCGCTGTCAGCACCGCCACGGTTGGCTGGAAGGCTCTTACCAAGTGGCGTGATGAGACGGTCGGGAAGCGAAGGTTGGAGGTGGCCGAGGAGACGCTCTCCGCCTTCTACCAAGTCCAGGAGGTCATCTACGACGCTCGGGCGCCGTTCATCGCAGCGAACGAGATGGTGAAGGAGGAAGGCGTTACGGACGAGGTGGCGGGGAACTCCGCCTACGGCCCAATCCGACGCCTGCGGCAGTCCTTCGACCACATCCGTGATCTCCGGACAAAACGGCATCGCTTCGCGGCTCTATTCGGTCGCGAGGGCACGAAACCGTGGGACGAGATCGAGGCCGTGTTGAACGAGATCAACGCCGCGAGCGAGGCCATCCTGATGCTGCGCGGCGAGCATATCCCAGCGAAGGACCCGCATGCGAAGTTCTACCAGGAACAGCGCCAGATCCTCGCTCGGCGGATGGATGAGGACCCGATCACGCCGCGTGTGGACGCTGCGGTGAAGGAGATCGAGGATATCTGTCGGCCAGTCATCCGGGCGGCACTACGGACCTGACGAGATTGCTGCGACCTCGAACATCTGACTGGGAAGGTTACTCCAAGCTGATTGGCGCAGGATCTCGGCTCCAGTGCTCCCGGCAGCGGCGTACCCGAGAACAGCCGATCGCCGAAACCTCTATCATGTTGCCGGATAGGTTGGGCGCGGGGAAACATCCTGCGTTCAGAACGAGTACCGACGCATGCCGCCATCGACCGTCAGCACGATGCCGGTGATGTAGCGGGCACGTGGGGACACCAGGAAGGCGACGGCGTTGCCTATGTCCTCGGGCTCGCCGAAGTCGCGCAGCGCGATCTCACGCTCGGCGAACTTGCGGCGCTCGTCGCCGGGGTAGAGGCGTCGGATCTGCGCGGTATCGATCAGACCCGGCTGGATGCAGTTCACGGTGATCCCATGTTGTCCGAGTTGCTCCGACAGGCCCTTGGACCACACGACCAGCCCGGCTTTGGCGACCATCGCGGCGTTGACGACCTCTGGCTCCAGGTTGCCAGAGATGCTGACGATGGACCCGGACTTTCGGTCTAGGAAGTTCGGCAGCAGCGCCTGCGTAAGCTGCCGGTGCCGGTCGAAGTTGAGGGTCATGCCCTCGACCCACTGCTCCTCCGGCGCGTCGATGCCCATCGGACGGCTGCCCCCGGCGTTGTTCACGAGGATGTCGAGGTGGCCCAGGGCGGACAGGGCGGCCTCCGCGATCCGCTTCGGGCCGTCCTCGGCGACGAAGTCCTGCTCGAACAGGATCGGTGCTGTCCCGCCTGCCTGCTTGATCTCGGCCTTGAGGCTCCCGAGAAGTTCCGGGTTCCGGGCGGTAGCGAACACCGCCACACCTTCGGCGGCGAGTGTCTTTACGATCGCTCGGCCGAGGCCCTGGCTGGCGCCGGTCACCAGCGCGGTCTTGCTGCTGAGGTGCAGATCCATCGTCTCATGCCTCATCATGGCCACCTAAGGCGGCCCACGAGGCGGAACTTGGCTCTTGCCTCAGTTACGCAGAAGCTTCGATTTTGGAACTTCATCGTTATCCAGCCGAGTAACAGTCTCCTGTATCTGGTGGTGGCATGCGCGAGGTGGTGGGCCTCTACCTCCGTGAGGGGCGGACGGCATGGATCTCCTGCAACAGCTTCAGGTCTTCGTGGCCATCGCAGATAACGGGAGCTTCGCACGAGCGGCCGACGCGCTGGGGATGGGCCGCCCGACCATTACCAACACCATCGCTGCCCTCGAAGCGTCCATCGGGGCACGGCTACTGCACCGGACAACGCGGCGGACCACCCTGACCAGCGAGGGCGAACTTTTCTACGAACGGGCCGCCCGACTTCTCGCCGACGCCCAAGAGACCCGTAATCTGTTTGGAGGCCCCGGCCAGATGCCGCGAGGTCGCCTGCGCATCGACGTTCCGGTCGCCTTGGCGAAGCCGTTCATCATCCCACACTTGCCGGACTTCATGCGGCGCTATCCCGAGATCGACCTCATCCTCGGCGTCAGCGATCAGCCCGCCGATCTGCTCGCAGACGGGATCGATTGCGTGCTTCGGCTCGGCGACCTCGCGGTCAGTAGCATGGTGGGCCGCGTGGTGGGACACGTCCGCATGGTGACCTGCGGCGCGCCGACGTATCTCGCGGAGTACGGAACGCCCCGCACGCTCGATGATCTGGCGAGCCACCGCGCGGTTACGTATTTCGCGGGCCGCAGCCGTCGAACCATCGACTGGCACTTCACCGTGGATGGAGAGGTCAGGACTGTCAGGATGCGTCCGGGCATCCTCGTCAACGAAACCGAGGCGTTCATCGCCTGCGCTCTGGCTGGGATGGGCTTGATCCAGGCCATCGGTGCTGGAGTCGAAGAGCATCTGAAGGCCGGTCGGCTGGTCGAGGTGTTGCCGGAGATGAAAACGGTCGAGCGTCCGGTGTCGATCATGTACCCGAACCGGCTGCACCTCGCACCGCAGGTGCGGGTGTTCATCGATTGGATCGCCGTCCACTTCTCCTCTCTGGAAGGACAGTGGATCAAGAAAGTCTGATCCTACAGGGCTGGAAGCTGGGCTCTGGTTCTTCGCTTTGACTATTCTTCGGTTGGTTGGCTCGAAGGCGCCGCACCTCTGCTACCCACTCGTACTGCCCCGCCCTGTGACGAGGCTGTGATTATTCGCCTTCTGCGCCGAGTGCAGGTCTTTTTTCGTATGCCGCCAGTGAACCAGCCTGGGGATGGCTGGAAACTATCAACTTGACCATTCATAACGAACCGCGCATCATCAGACCATCCTAAACGAACCATTGAGGGAGTTGATGCACGTCCGGGCCTACATGCGTGCGTCCGTCTCGACCTCGGACGCCGAGCGCGCCCGCGGCGCCCTTGAACAGTTCGTTCGCGAGCGCGGGATGCGGGTTGCCTCGTGGTACGTCGAGACGGAGAGCGGCACGAAACTCGCCCGTCCGGAACTCTTCCGCCTTCTGCGGGATGCGTACCCCGGTGACGTGCTGCTGATCGAGCAGGTGGACCGGCTCTCGCGCCTTACCGCCGCCGACTGGGAGAGACTGAAGGTCGAGCTTGCGAACCGACATGTGCGCGTCGTGGCGCTCGACCTGCCGACCTCCTGGAGCATGGTCTCCGAGATCAAGGACGAGTTCACGGATCGCATGTTCACGGCGATCAACGCGATGATGCTGGACATGCTCGCTGCGGTCGCGCGTAAGGACTACACGGACCGACGCCGCCGCCAAGCCGAAGGACAGGCGAAGGCGAAAGCCGCGGGCAGGTACAAGGGGCGGGTTGAGGACGTGACGCGCAACGCGGGTATCGCGAAGATGCTGGCGGCCGGGATCTCTTGGACCTCGATTACCGCGACGACGGGCGCAAGCCGGGCGACAATTGCCAAGATCGCGAAGCGGCTACGGGAACATGATGATCAGGCACTGACAGCCGCCGCGTAGGGCTGCGCTCGCGATGGCGCCCCGAAGAGCCGTTGAGCAGCGCTACTGGACCTTGGTCGCGAACCCGACCAAGTACCGTATCACCGATGCTATCATGCGCCTGGACCGCGATTGGTGGACGAGGGACCGGAGCGATATCAGGATCGGCGACGGCATTGCGATCTGGAAGACTCGCGGCGCAAAAGGGGCAGGGCGAGGCGTGATCGCGCTTGGCCGCGTTGTCGATGGGCCGGTCGATCGCGCGGATAAGGACAACCCCTTCCACCTCGATGTACAACGCGCCCGCGAGGTGTTGAGCCGCGTGGCCGTAAGCTATGTGCCGATCCGGCGCCCCCTCTGGGATGATGGCGAGCACAGGCAGTTGATCTCATCGCTGCGCGCTTGGCGCGCGCGAGGCAGTACCGTCCTTACGCTGGCGCCAGACGAGTGGCACGCGTTGAAAGTCGCTGCACTAGAAGGGGAGGATATCGAGCACGAAGAAAAGCCTTTCGCTGTCATCGAGCGGAAGCGCTACCGGCAGCACCGCCGGATCGAGCGCAATTCCACTGCGGCGGTTGCGGTAAAGCGGTCACGTGGGTTCCGGTGCGAGGCGTGCGGCTTTGCCTTCGAGGACATGTACGGCGATCTCGGCTCGCAGTTCATCGAGGTCCATCACCTGCGTCCGTTGGCCAGCTTGGACGAGGATGCTGAAGTTGAATACCGGCTCGATGACTTCGCCGCGCTTTGTTCGAACTGCCACCGCATGATCCACCGCAGGTCCGACCCCGCGGATCTCGATGGCCTTGTGCGAGATCTTCGACGCCGGTGGGATTGATGAAGCTCCATACGGTGCGCCGGTCCGCCCTCGCGTCGATCCCGGCGGAGACCTGGGCGCAGGGTGCCAGCACACTCCGGGCGGTCGCGCACGAACTCGATGCCCGAGGTGAACCCACCGTTCGCGGAGGCCGCTGGAGTTCCGCAGGTGCTGTGTGTGTGGAGCGAAGCGCCGGGAGCGGTAATCAAGGCGGATGGACTTAAAACGCAAAAAATGGCGTCAGACCGCTCAAATCGCTTGTTAAGGCGGTTAGATCGTGACATAACCAACTCACAGGCGGATTTAACCCGCCTGAGTCGGGCGGCTGGCGACCAACCAGATCGCCGCCCGACAGGCCCGAGGACCATAGAGGTGATTATGACACGATTTCAGTTGCGGGTCGATGACCAAGTTGTCATCGACGCCGACGTAAACCTTGCCGCGCTGGTTGATGTGTTCTCGACCATCGCGCCGCTGGAAGGCTCTCCGGCGGCAAAGAGCGCACCGATCACGGTCGAGCAGGCCGAGTTACTGCTCCAGCGGATCGACAGGAAGAGCGCCGAGTTCCTGAAGCGTATCGCCGAGAACAAGGGCTCCATCAAGTGGTCGGAGATGCAGACGATCTTCGGTATCGAGGATAACACCTGGACAAAGTATTCTGCTCACTACGGCAAGGGCATTACCCGAGCCCTGCGTCACATTACAGGAGGGGCGATCGACGTTCTGGTTCATTGGGATGACGATGACCCGAACTGGCAAATCAACGACTCGAAAGAGGGCAAAGTCTACGTGGACGGAAAGGCGCTCGACTCGCTCCGGGCGGTGTTCAAGTTGACCTGACGACGATGGCGGCCGGGTGTAGGCCCGGCCGCCTTTCATCCTGAAGATCCGCTCGGACTTATAGGACTGGGCCGTGGCGCGCGTTTGCTGTCCGGCCTGCTACTCCTCGATTGATCCGAGATCCTCGCTGATAAGTAGAGAGGGATATTTATCCGAGCCCTTATCCGAGGAGATTTCCGTGTTTGGTTTTCAGTTGTTGCGACTGTGCGAAGAGATGATGTCGCTAGGTCTGGTTTCCTCACGCGAGCAATTCGCGCGCTCGTGGTGTGGTCGCGGCCATTCTTACCTTCATGATTACACGAGGCGCGATGGGGCGACATCACGGGTGTCGCCGAAGACCGTCCATCGGATCCGTATGAGGCTGGCTGAGGCGAGTGCGCTGCTGACTGGCGATCTTCGCGACCGTGTGCGGGCCTACGACGACGCGATCCAACGCGACTTGTACGTCGCGGACCTGCTGTCGCGGCGCTCCATCGACGTGAGGTGCTCGTGATGGCCGTGAAGAACATCCAGAGCATCCGCCGAATGGTCGCGCGGATGCGGGCCAACCCCGAAATACAGGAGATCCTTGCGCGTAACGCGTTCGCTGTCGCGGGCACCGCCACGATGATCCTCAACATGAACCGCCGGTCTGAAGACTATCGGCACCGGGTCGCGTTTCAGTGGTGCGAGGCGCATGCGGCTGGCCGGTGGCGCCGCCGTATCAGCGAGCGCAGGGGCAACGCCGTCCTGGACAAGGTCGTCTTCGAGTTCGAGAGCACGGCCGACGCGACAGCGCTTCAGAACTGGCTCAGGGCGCGAGGGTGGTGACGAGAGTGTGGCATCCGAAGCCGAGCTTCCCAATCCAACTCAAGGCTTGAAGATGTTCGCCGAGCGGTCCTCAACACCCTTCACCTCGCAGGGCCCGACCACCCGCTCGTTGGACAACCAGGGTGCTTCTGCGATCATCTTCCCGCGCTCCGCCATCTGGGCGGCGCTCGGCATGTAGATTGAGAACTCGTTCCGCCACGCCCCGACGCCCTGGACCTCGAACTCGACGCGCACCGGCAGCTTGTTGGCCAGCGGCTCGGTCGCGAGCAGTTCGAAGCCGCGCACGCGCTTCACGCACCGCAGCGGCGTATGGCGCGTGCCCGCCAAGGTATCTCGGTGGGGGATGGAAGCCTGCCGCACGACATCCAGCTTGAGGAGCAAGTCGAGCCACGGCGAACCGCGGAACGCCTCGAAATACTCGAAGAACCGCATGCCGAAGGTCGGAGAGAACACGCTCTCGTTCTGCTGCATCGACAGGATCGAGCGGATCATCTGCGGCAGGAAGTCGAGGCCGCACACGCGCGCGATACTTCCCTTCTCGTCCAGGTAAAGATCGTCGGTGTCGGGGTGTGAAGCGAGAGCGCTACCGAGGTTCTGCGCGTCGATGCGCTCGGCGCTCAGGGCCACCTCGCACCGCAGGATCGCCCCCTCGGGACCGTTCGCGAGGCTGGGCGGCGCGACAAGCACCCGGCCGTCGCCGAGTTCTTCGCTCAGGACGTACCGGGCCTCGGGAGGCTGACGCACGAAACCGTCGATAAAATCGATGACCGCGCGCATGTCGCCGATCAGGAAACGCTCCAAGCGCAGCGTCCACGTTCCTGCCGCGACACCGATCAGGTCGCCCGTGCAGACGATGTCGGGGCCGATCGCCAGTAGGCCGGTATTCAGGCTGCGGCTCGACCCGAGGCGCACGGCCCGCGCGCACCTCTCCTCGTGGGCTCGCTTCATCGCCCGCAGCCGGTCGGCCGGGTAGGTTACTGCGTCCCGGTCGATCAGCTTGGCGTGGTCGGAGCAGACCCACATGGCATTATCGATGCCTGCTCGCTCCTCCGTGGTCATGGCTCCATCGTAGCGCCGCCCGCCCTCAGAGGCCGCGCAGATGTGGGCTGCTTCGCCAATATTGGTGATTGTGCTGGGCGCCTCCTCGCTCGGTCCAACCGTGAGCTTCGAGCACTCCTCGAAGGAGCACTGCCAGCCCGCACGTGCGGCGACCGCGCGCTTGGTCTTCTCCGAGAAATCATCGCGGTGGTTCATGTTGTAGACGAGGACCCCGAGTTTGATGCGTCCTTAACCAACACACGGTAGGCGTCCAGGCCGCGCCCGTTCTCGAACCGGCATGCTGGGGATATCGCCATGCGCGTGCTGTTGATCGAGGACGAGGCTACCGTCGCGCAGAGCATCGAGTTGATGCTCAAGTCGGAGAACTTCAACACCTACACCACGGACCTCGGCGAGGAGGGTATCGATCTCGCTAAGGTCTACGACTACGACATCTTGCTCCTGGACCTGAACCTCCCCGACATGTCGGGCTACGAGGTTCTGCGCTCGCTGCGCGTCGCCAAGGTGAAGACGCCGATCCTCGTCCTCTCCGGCATGAGCAGCATCGAGGACAAGGTGAAGGGCCTCGGCTTCGGAGCGGACGACTACCTCACGAAGCCATTTCACAAGGCCGAGTTGATCGCGCGCATCCACGCCGTCGTGCGCCGGTCGCAAGGCCACGCTCAGTCGATCATCACCATAGGTGACCTTGTACTCGATCTCGATGAGAAGATGGCCGCGGTTGGCGGCAAGCGCGTCCCGTTAACGACGAAGGAGTACCGGATGCTGGAACTCTTGGCGCTGCGGAAGGGCACGACGCTCACCAAGGAAATGTTTTTGAACCACTTGTACTCGGGCATGGACGAGCCGGACGCGAAGATCATCGACGTATTCATGTGCAAGCTGCGCAAGAAGCTCGCCACCGCCAGTCAGGGCAAGAACTACATCGAGACCGTCTGGGGCCGCGGCTACGTCTTGCGTGAGGACGCGCCCGCGATGCGGGAGATGGTGGCCTGATGATCGCCCGTGCACCGCAAGCGGCGGCGGTGTAGGAGAACGCTGCCATGATGGGTCCAGACCTTGAGCAGGCTGCACAGATCATCGCCGAGAACGTCGCCTCGGCGTTTGAGCGGGCGTGCGACGGAGGGTTTGAAGAAAACGAGCGCGAGATGTTCGTGCAGGGCTTGATGCGCGAGTTGCTGGCCGTCCTCCCGACTTCATCTAGCCATGTCCTCGCCGTGGCTTGCAACCGCCACCTCTCCGTCCTGGCGGAGTGCGGCATGCATGAGCCGTGGGTCGAGGCTGTCGATCCCGACGACGGGGTCGTGACGATGCGGCAGGCGTAGGTCGCTGTCGGTTCGAACGAACGGGGCGGCCTCTACCCCTGCAAGCTCTCGGCGAAGTCGTCCGGAACTTCACCCCACTGCCCGAGGATCGTCACGCCCTCCCGTTTTCCGATCTCATCGGCGGCCACGACTCTCTGCGCGGCCCACTGTCGTGCTCGGCGCGGAACCCCACCTGGGCGACACTGTTTCTCTGACCAAGCGCGCGGCATCTCAAAGTCCGGGTGACATGGTCATCCGCCGCAGACCGACCTCGGCAAGTGTCGCGCCTCACCCGCTGCCCTCTAAAGTTCGAGACGCTCGATGAAGTTCTACTGGGGACCGCACACCTGCGCGATCGGCATCCACATCCTGCTGGAGGAGATCGGCAAACCCTACGAGAGCGTGAAGATGGACGTAGCCGGGGGCGCTGCCCAGCAGGAGCCGTTCAAGTCGATCAATCCGAAAGGCAAGGTGCCGACCATCGTGAACGACGATGGAACGGTCATGACCGAGTACGGCGCCATCGCCACGTGGCTCGCCCGCACGAACCCTGACAAGAGCCTGATACCAGCGGACCCTGATGCCGAGCGACGGGGCATCGAGATCATGGAGTACGCCATCGGAACGCTGCACCTGCAAGGGTTCGGGCGGATCTTCAAGACAGCGAACTACGAGCCGCAGGACGCGCTGCACCAGACGCTCAAGCTCGGCCAAGGCTCGGTGAAGGAGCAAGGCCGTGAGATCATCGATCAAGCGTTGGCCATTCTCGATCGCCAGATGACGGGTCGAGCCTACGTGGCGGGCAATGCGTTTACGATCGGCGACAGTGCACTGTTCTACGCCGAGCGTTGGGCACCGCAGCAAGGCATCCCGCTCCCTCCGAACCTCGCGGCGCATTTCGAGCGGATGGCTGCCCGGCCCGCCGTGGCACGGGTGCGCGAGATCTGGGGCGAGGTATGAGATCGCTACCTATACCTAGCTGCTCGCCATGCTGGATGTTAACCAGCCGCTAACCATACCGCAGCAGCTTGACGGTCGGATGGGGTGCGACACCCATTCGCTCTTGGGAGGCTCTGCCGCAGACCAGACTGCGGTGGGGCTTTTCCCGATCGGTAGGGCACGCCCTTGATCGCCGCCGTTATCCTCATGGCCTGCGCCGCTGTCCGGGCGCAGACCGCCTACTTGCGCCGCCTAGATAGGCCGCTCGTCGCCGGGCCCTACGCCAGCAGTGCTATCCGCCTTGGACTCATCGGGGCCCTCTGCTTCGTCACCTCGAAAATGCTGCCATGACGCTCCGCGAGCACGTAGGGCATCCTTCCGGTGCTCGACGCACCAGTCCATGAGCTACTTCTCGTCCGCCCGCTCGGTCTCTTGCGGGCCGCGCTTGAGGCTGTGCTTCACGGTCATCTCCGTGCGGTTGGCCGCGTCCTGTTCCTTGGCGGTAGGCTGCGTCTGAGGGAGACCGCTCTCGCTGAGCTTTTTCCGGCCAGCGCGCTCACCGGCTTCACGTTGTTTCTGGGACGGGTCTGCGCCGCCGCTTCGGTCGTAGGCCATGGGCCCTCCTGACCCTGAACCAACTCCTCGGAAGGTCGGGGGTTCGGGCGATCAGAGAACCAGCCGTGGCCAGTGGTTAGGAGCACTATGAAGCCACCGCTGACCAGGAGCTTCCCCGCATCGGCACCGAGCCAACCGCCCCAGGTCGCGCTTGAGTAACCGACAGCGCCACCCTGACGCGAGGTCGCCCCTGTCGTTGGCTGCCCTGGTCACGACCTTGGAGGTGATCGAGACCGAGCAGAAGGCCGGACCGGCCACTCGAAGTAGATGACGTTCTCGTAGCATTAGCCGTCAGGATCGATACGGTTGCAAAGGTTTGTTTAAGGATCGAGTGTTCGTCCTGCTAGACATCGAACCGGCTTGCCCCCAGATCAGCCGCGCTGGCTCAGCCGATGCGGCTGCGAGAACCTCCTTCAGAAAGATCCTTCGATGAAGCGCCGCAGTGCGCGACCGTTCACGGTCGAGGTCAAGAGCACCCGTACATCCAGAGCTTCACTGACCACCGCTACGGCGAACTTGCTCTCGGGCAAGGCGCTTCAGAACGATTGGGCGCCCCTCTTTGCGGCGAGCGAACCGCTCCCTCAGCCTATCCCAGAGCCGTCATCGCCTCGGCCGCAGCCTGAAGCCCCCGCGCGTCGCGTTCTACCGAGCCTCGTGCCCATGTGCGCGCTGCCGGGTGAGTCGGATCCGCCGGTCGAGGCTGCCGAACCGACACTGCCGCGCGTCAGGCATCCACGGGCCAAAGCTGAACGCGCGCTCACGGCGGAAGAACCGTCTCTCATGCAGCGTCCGATCGAGCCGCTTGCCATCATGCCTCCTGTCGCAGGCGAGACGGCGTCCGTAGTGGCTGATCCGCCCGCATCTCGCACCGAAGCGTTGCCGTCGCAGCCCGCACGAGCATCCCGGCGTGAGACCAAGCTACGCTCCGGTGAGCGCTGGAAGCGTCGGTTGCCATGCATCCTGCGGTAACATCGTCCCGTCGCCTGCAAACGAGGGCGAGGCCAATCTGATGGGCCTTGTCGAGGTCGAACGACTGCGTTCGGCGCAGATCGCGTGAGGAATGACATCACGCCTTTCGGATCCCGGCGCCCGGCCGTGCAGACCCTATGATCGTCGGGTCCGACGAGGACCTCTCGACCGGCTAACCCCAAGAAACTTCGGCCGATATTCCTGCTTCCGGACGGGGCTCGCGCTACGCCAGCGCCATGATCTCGGGCTGACCGATAGGTGGCATGGCGCCAGCTTCTGATATTCGAGGACCATATACCTCTGCTAAGGAGTTGTGACCCAATACAATCTGCGTTAATATTATTTACCGTCAGCACGGACTTACCGGGCGCTGGCGGCTGGAAGGGGAACGCTTCCGCCTACACGCGACAGAAAGCGCGATGATCGCAGCCTCGAACGATCCCCTCGCCATACTAATTCGGAAACTGAGTGGCG
>Ga0316232_1001107_pt1 | contig 34968 bp, 31 predicted proteins | sample TBHtaG_FD_206006 | JGI IMG/M metagenome (GOLD analysis project Ga0316232, IMG submission 206006) | Freshwater microbial communities from Trout Bog Lake, Wisconsin, USA - TBH18025_13 | ecosystem: Environmental > Aquatic > Freshwater > Lake > Hypolimnion/Profundal zone | place: USA: Wisconsin... | reverse complement strand
TGGCCAGACAGTCTCGACGGCTAGCGGCAAGATCACCTGCTCGAGCTGCTCGGTCAACGGCATGGAGTTCGTCCAGCCCGGCATACCCGGACCCATCTTTTACGGCACGATTCCCAACACGCCTGGCTCTACGGTGCTCAACACCGCGATCGCCGAAGGCTGCGTTGATTGCGCCCATGTGAACAATACGTCGATCTTTGGCGCTACCCGCAATGCCACGGCGTTCGGCCGCTTCAGCTATACCATCGACAGCGACACTCAGTTCTTTACCCAGCTCTCGCTGGCGCAGGCCAATGTCTTCAACTACTTCTTCCCGGAGCAGCAGGAGCCCAGCCGTCAGACCCAATATTATTACAAGAACAATGCCTTCCTCCCGGCCGCCACCCGGGCGTTGCTGGGCGATGACAGCGCCACCGACCCCAACTGGGCGACCGATGGCAGCAATGTCTTCCAGGTGTCGGAATGGTATAATGCCCCGGGCCGCGTCCGCGCGACCAACAACGTCACGCGCAACATCGTCTCGTCCTCCGGTTTGAATGGCGTGGTGTTCAAGGATTTTGCCTGGGAAGTGCATTACACCCATGGCGAAACCCGTTTGTCGACCTCTGGCCTCCACAACGGCAACAACCAGTATCATGATGCGGCCTCGGATGCGGTGATCGATCCCGTCACCGGCAGCATCGTCTGCTACGCCACCACGGCGGCAGCCGGCGCTGCGGCCAACGCCGCTTATGCCGGTTGCGTGCCGATCAACACCTTCGGCAACAACGTCACGACCAACGCCCAGAATGATTACTGGGGCAGAACCACCCACTTCTCCGAAACCAACATGATGGACGATGTCGCTGGTGACATCTCGGGCAATCTCTTCGACTTGCCGGCCGGACCGGTCAAGGCGGCCCTGTCGGGCGAAATGCGCTGGCTCGACTATTCGATCAACTCCAACGCCTCGCCCACCGCGGTGGTCAATTGCGCTGGGCTGCGTCTGTGCGGCAACACCGGCAAGGGCACCGGCCCCGTCAATCAGGCCAACGTTACCCAGACCCTGTGGGACAACAACACCGTGCCGTCTGTCCACGCTTCGGAAAATGTGTGGGAATTCTCGGGTGAAATTGGTATCCCGATCCTCAAGGATCTGCCGTTCGTCCAGTCCCTGGATGCCGACCTCGCGGGCCGCTACACCGATTACAGCATCTCCGGCGCGGCCGAGACCTGGAAGATCGGTCTGGACTATCATGTGAACGACACGGTCCGCTTCCGCGGCACGACCTCCGTCGACATCCGTGCCCCCACACTGAACGATCTGTATTCCCCCGCCGTTTCCAACAGCGGCCCCTTCCTGGATCCCCTGACCAATTATAATCCGGGCGGCATCCAGACCGTGTCCAGTGGCAATCCCAATCTGGTGCCGGAAGTGGCGCGCACCTATACGGGCGGCGTGGTGCTGACGCCGAGCTTCATTCCCGGCCTGACCATGTCGGCGGACTATTACAGCATCAACTTGCACAACGCGATCACCAGCATCAGCGGCAGCACTTTGGCGGTTGCAAATCTTTGCATCGCTTCCGGTGGTTCGTCGCCGTTCTGCTCGCTGTATGTCCGGCCGTTCCCCTACACCAACACCACGCCGGCCAACTATCCCTCGGTCATCTACAGCCAGAGCCTCAACGCGGCGTTTAACTCGACCGAAGGCGAGGATTACGAGGTCGACTATGGGTTCAATGCGGGGGACCTTCTCTCCGACCTGGAGGGTGCGGTCAGTCTGCGCGCCTTGCTGAATGTGGCCCCGGTGAACACCGTCAGCAGCTTCCCCGGCGCCCCCGTCAGCCACACCACCCAGCCCAAGGGCCATGCCACTTTGTTCGCCGGTTACACGCTCGGCAACTGGAGTGTGAATGCCCAGTGGCATTGGTTCAGTGATCTGAACAAGAACGGCGTTTTCGGGACGGGGCAGACTTTCTATGCCGTGAACCGTGTTCCCAGCTTCAGCACCACGGACTTTACCCTCACCAGGAAGATCACGTTCGAAAACGGCTCGGTCATGTCCGCCTATTTCAACGTGCAGAATGCCTTCAATTCCATCCCGCCGGATGTCGCCGGATCGAACAGCAACCCGGGTGGCATCAATACCCCGGCCGGCGAAGACCTGATGGGCCGCTACTTCACCATCGGTGTGCGCGGCAATCTTTAATGGGAGTGCCGCGGCCCTTCCCCGGTCGCGGCATTTCTTCTTCCCCAAGGCCGCAGCGATCCGCTGCGGCCTTTTTTTTAAGCCGTGCGCGGTCAGAAGGGATTCCTGACTACAGGAGGGTCATGCTCGCTATGGCCTGGTCGCGAGGATCGTGATCTGCGCCAGCGCGTCACGCTGGGCCGGCAATTCCTGCTTGCCGGAGGGCATATCGTTGACCTTGAATATGTAGGCAATCACCGTGGCCACATCTTCCTGCTTCAGCGTGCCGGGGGCATTGTCGGGCATCTTCTCGAGAATATAGCCGAAGAGATCGCCGACAGGCCTGGTGTTCCACGCGGACAGAAAATCGTCACCGACGAGCTTCGGTCCGGAATCGCCGCCGGTGAGCCCGGCGCCATGGCAGCCAAGGCAGTTCGTGTCGGCGACTTTCTCACCGCTGAATGCCTGGGCTTCGCTGTACACGCCGCTCCATACAGTCTGGGGCTGCGGTGAAGCGGCCACCGGCTGGTCCGCGGGCTGTGCCATGAGCTGAGTCACGCCGCCGGCACAGACGGCCGCGCTGACGAAAAGCAAGCGCCACATATTCAGTTGCTGCACGATGCCCCGGCCGTCTGGAGCGCCTGGACATTGACGCGAATGTCAGCGCCGAGCCGGACCAGGTAGCCGGAGACGCGCGTCCTCTGCCCATTGTGCGGTTCAGGAGCGAAATTGTAGGCGTTGAGCAGGCGAAAGGTATATTCGCCGGATGCGTCTGTCGTTGCCGCGGGCGCGGCGGCGGTGGCCGTGACATCGGCCTTTTTCAGTTCCTGCGCCTTGACGAGCAGCCACGAACCCGAAGGGTCCCGCTGCAGGCACCCCACCCCGGAGACGTAGGTGTAATCCACCAGTCCTTCGGCCCCGCCGGCGCCGGGCACCCAGACATCGGTGGCGGAATCGACCGTCAGTTCGGCCTGGCCTGTGGGAAACTTGTTCTGCTGCAGTACATAGGCGGCAATGTCGAGGTACTGCTGGTCGGTCAGCGAGCCTGGTTTGCTGGCCGGCATGTCGCGCTTCATCTTGTTGAAGAGGTCGCTGACCTTGGCTTCGCCGAAATCCTGTACGAAGCGCGGCCCGACGAGCGGGGCACCCCTGGCGTTCGCCGTGGGATTGCCCGAGCCGTCGAGCCCCGGCAGGTGGCAACCGGAGCAGCTGGCGTCATAGGTTTGGTGGCCACGCTCGGCCTGCATCGCGGTGAACGCCGGATCACGCACCACGGTTTTGCGCACAGGGGTTGCCTGCTGCGCCGATACGGCCGCCACGGTCAGGCAGAGCAGCGCCGTGGACCCGAAAAGGATCTTACGCAAGGATGTCCCTCACGATCTCGCCCTGCACGTCGGTCAGGCGGAAATCCCGCCCCGCATACTTGTAGGTCAGCTTGGTGTGATCCATGCCGAGCTGGTTGAGAAGCGTGGCGTGCAGATCGTGCATCGAAACGCGGTTCTGCTCCGCCTTGAAGCCGAACTCGTCGGTGGCGCCATAGGCGATGCCGCCCTTGAAGCCGCCGCCCGCCACGAACATCGTGAAGCCGTAGGGATTGTGATCCCGCCCGGTGCCGCTTTCCGACACCGGCGTGCGGCCGAACTCACCGCCCCACACCACCAGCGTCTCGTCCAGCTTGCCCCGGCGCTTGAGGTCGCGGATCAGCGCCGCCGCCGCCTGGTCCATGTCGACGCAACGCTTGCGCAGATTGTTGTTGATGTTCGAATGGTCGTCCCAGCTCTGGCCCCCGGGATATTCGACATTGACATAGCGCACGCCGGCCTCGACCAGCCGCCGCGCCAGCAGGCAGCCGGTGCCGAAGGCCGTCGGGCCGTATTCGTCGCGGATATTCTGGGGCTCCTTGCGGATGTCGAACAGGTCCATCGCCTCGAACTGCATGCGATAGGCAGTTTCCATCGACTTGATGCGGCCTTCGAGGAATTGATCCTCGCCGAAGGTCCTTTCCTGGTTCTGGTTCATCGCCAGCAGGACATCCAGGTCAGTGCGCTGGGAAGCCGGATCAAGCGTTTTGTTGCGCAGGTTCGGAATGATCTTTTCCGGGTCCGGATCGGAGACACCGAAGCCGATGCCCTGGAATTCCGACGGCAGGAACCCCGAGCGGGTCTGCGGTCCGCTGGGCGGCGCACTGCCCAGCGCGACGAAGGATGGCAGGTTCTGGTTTTCCGTGCCCAGGCCATAGGTGACCCAAGAGCCCATGGACGGGCGCGTGGCCAGAATGCTGCCGGTGTGAAACATGGCGCGTCCCGGCGTATGCGTCGGGTTGAAGGTGTACATCGACCGGATCACGGTCACGTCGTCGATGACAGATCCCAATTGGGGCAGCAATTCGCTGACCTCGACGCCGCCCCGGCCATAGCGCTTATACTCGAAGGGCGAAGGAAACAGGCCGCCCGTCGTGCGCTCGGTCCGCAGGTCGACGGCATTCGGCCGTTGCCCGGCATATTTGAACAGGGCCGGCTTCGGATCGAACATGTCGATCTGCGAAGGCCCGCCATTCAGATACAGCATGATGACATGCTTGGCCTTGGCCGGCAGTTTCGGGCCTTTATAGTGCCCCGGGCTTGCCGCGCCCAGATCGGCGCCAAGCAAATCCGACCACATGCCAGCCATGCCGACCACGCCGATGCCACCACCGATGGCCTCGATCATTTGCCGGCGCGATAATCTGAAAGTCATGGGAGAAATATCTCCTCGTTGGTCGACAGCAGTATCTGGGCGTAGCGGGGCAGCGAGCCCTTTTGCAGATAGGCGAGCGCGGCAGTGGTTTCGGCCGGTGTGGGATTGCGCGACAGGACCTGGCGATAGAGCGCGGCCACCTGCTGCGGCTGCCCGGCGCCCCTGGCGGCGGCCTTCTTCGCCGCGGCCTCCGACAGATTCTGCATGAAGGCGCTGTTCATGAGGAAAATCTGCTGCAGCGTCGAAGTGGTGACATCACGCTCCGGCGCCGTCTGCACAGGCGACGGGAAATCGAACAACGCCTGCATCTGCGAGGAACGGGCGCGGCTGACGCTGCCATAGATCGCGCGCCGGAAATAGGAGGCGCCATCCATATCGCCCGGCGGGCCGCCGATTTTCGTGTCCAGCACGCCGGCGGCGCGGACCAGCGTGTCGCGATACGCCTCGCTGTCCAGACGCTGCGGGTTCTGGCGCCACAGCAGCGCGTTCGCCTCATCCGCCGCCATGCCGTCGGCGCGGGGATGGCTCGACTGCTGATAGGTGGCCGACATCATGATTTCCTTGTTCAGCCACTTCAGCGACCAGCCGTGCGCGATGAAGCGCGCCGCCAGGTCGTCGAGCAGTTCCGGATGCGAAGGCTTTTCGCCCTGGGTGCCGAAGTCGCTGGGCGTGTTCACCAGCCCGCGGCCAAAGTGCCAGCCCCAGACGCGGTTGACGATCACCCGCGCGGTCAACCCCTCTGAGTCCGTGAAGATACGGTTCGCCAGTTCCAGCCGGCCCGAGCCTTGCTTGAACGTGGCATCGCCCTTGGCGAACACCGCCGGGAAGCCGCGCGGCACGATGGCGCCGGGCGAGGCATAGTTGCCGGCCTTCAGTACCGGCATGTCGCGCGCTTCGCCGGGCTTGTAGGTGATGAAGGTATAGGTCGGGTCCGATGCATTCACATACTGCGCCGCCTCGAACACAGCGTTCATGTAAGGATCGGTGGAACCGGCGTTGCGGGCACCCCGCGCCGCTGGCGCGGCGGCAGCAGGCCGTGGCGCCCAGTATTTTTCCAGACTGGCGATGAGCTGCGGATAGGCGGCCAATTCCGTGGTCGCCTGCGTCTTCAGTTCCGCGACATCGGCCTTCCACTTGGCGGCTTTTTCGGCGCCATTGGTGAAGGTCGACCCTTCATTCTTCAGCAGGTTGACGGAATAGGCCATGTCGAACAGCTGGCGCTGCAGCCACATATAGCGCTGCTCGACCTTGGGATCGATCCGGAACATCGGACGCTCGACGCGCACGGTGGAGGCGAAGACGCCCATCAGCGCGTAATAGTCCTTCTGCGTGAAGGGGTCGAACTTGTGATCGTGGCAACGGGCGCAACCGATGGAGACACCCATCAGGCCACGCGACACCGCGTCGATGCGCTCGTCCCAGTCGTCTGTCAGAAAGCCGCCAATGACATCACCCGACAGCCGCAGATCATGGTGATAGATCGGCGCGGCGCCGACATAGCCCAGCGCACGCATGTCGTCGCGCTTGGCGTCCGGCATCAGGTCGGCGGCCAGCTGCAGCTTGACGAAGCGGTCATACGGCACATCCGCGTTTATCGCTTCCACGATCCAGTCGCGATAGCGCCAGGCATAGGGATAGCCGGGGTTGGTCGCTTCCGAGGTCGGGTTGTCTTCGGCGTAGCGCGCCACATCCATCCAGTGGCGGCCCCAGCGTTCGCCATATTGCGGCGACGCCATCAGGCGATCGACCAGCTTGCCATAGGCATTGGGCGCCTTGTCATTGACGAAGGCCTGCACTTCTTCAAACGTCGGCTTGTAGCCCACCAGGTCGACATAGGCGCGCGTGACCAGGGTGCGTTTGTCGGCCTTCGGTGAAGGCTTCAGCTTGTTTTCCGCCAGCTTGGCGAACACAAAATTGTCGATCTTGTTGACGGCAACGCCCTGGGCTGGCGTCAGCTTCGGCGCGGCCATGACGGCAACCGGCTGGAACGCCCACCACTTGCGGCCGTCCGCCAGCGACATGCCTTTATACTGTACCGATGCCGCAGCGGTGGCGGCGGGTGCAGTCACCCGGGAATCCACCGCGCCGGCGGCGATCCATTGGGTGAAGTCGGCGAGAACGGCATCGGTCAGCTTGCCCGGTGGCGGCATCTGGACGACCGGGTCTTCATAACTAAGGACCTCCATCAGGCGGCTTTCGGCGGGCTTGCCCGGCACCACGACGCTGTGCAGGCCCTCCTTGGTGTCGAGGATGATGCCGCCCTTGGGCGCCACCATCGTCGCGCTGTGGCAGCGATAGCAGTTCTCCGCCAGCACCGGCCGGATCTTGGCTTCGAAGAACGCGGCGTCTTGCGTCTGCGCCAGCACGGGCAACGCGGTGGTAACCGCAAGAACTGCGGCGGCTTCCGCGAGAAGCAGGCCGACCAGGCTATGACGCACGGGCACGCTCCCATTGGGCCCGGCCGAAAGCCCGCGGCCTCTTATTATGAGTTATGGCGGGAAGAATGCCTCGAAACCGGCCGGCTCGCAACTCAGGGTGCCCTGACGGGGAACCCGGTGGACTGGCTCGGAAAATCCCCGCCAATCAACCCTTTATGGGAAGCAATGGGGTTGTCTTTGGCTAATGCACCGCGCGGTCAAGACGGCGCGTCTTGATCTGCTTCAGGGCGCCTGCGATGCGCTGCCAGACATCCGTGCCGCGCGGGCTGCCTTGCACCAGGCGGGCATGATTGACGGCGGCGCGGTGGGCCTCGGCGGCATCCCCGAAAAATTGCGTCATCAGCCACGCCGTGTGCCAGATCTCGGTTTCGGTCATTGGCAAGTCAGGGCGGGGCGAAAGGCTTTTCATCTCAGCACGCCACCTGTTCCTGGTGTCGCATGGGCTCGAAACTGCGGCGATGCCGCTCGCTGACCAGCAAGGCTTTGACGGTGGTGCGTCGCAGGCCGTATTTGCGCGCAAGTTCTTCCAAGCTGCTGCCGCGCTCGCGCTCGGCCAGCATTGCGCGATTGCGGTCGGAATATTGACGAAAGCTCATGCAACGTTTCTCAGTTGACGGACCAGAAGGCTTCGTGGGGGAAGGCGGGAAACAGCGCCGCCGGATTGAAACGGGCGGCCCTTGGGAAACCGCGGAAGAGGCTGGGATAGAGCTGCAGCAATTCGCGCTTGGTCCACCAGCGGGCCGGAAAGACATAGCGCGTGGACAGCGGCACCTGGCGGCGCAGGCGCCGCAGCGCCCCCTCGTGCGCCAGGGGACGGCTGGCATGCGGCAGCTCTTCGTAGAAATGGACATCGTAACGGCGCTGCAGCCGGGGCAGTGCTTCGGCCACGAGCGCGGGAAGGGCGCGACGGTTCACATCCGGGCCTATCCCCAGTGGGCAGAGCAGAATGCCGCGCTGGCCGGGCGGCATGTTGACGGCAATCTTGTCGAGGCAGGCCAGCACGGGGGTGCGGATCTGTTCCAGGTCGTCGGCCAGGCCGGACAAATCGTGCGGATCGCGGCCACGCCGGGTGGGCGCCTCGCAGCCGAGGTCGTGACGGGTCAGGCGGCAGCGGGCTGCGAAAGCCGCATCCTCGCGGTTTCTGATGTCAAAGCTGGAAACGCCCGGCGCGTTCACCGCGCCATCCTGGGTGAAGACATTGATCAGATGGCCCGACGCCCGATGCGCCAGGAAGGCGCCCAGCGAGGAACAGGCATCGTGGAAATGCGGCGACAGCACCGCCAGCGGGCGGTCGCGAAACGCCCTGAGGTCATCGCCTTGCAGGATGCGGGTGGAAGAGCGGAAAAGCGATGACCAGACGCTGGGTTCGTCCAGCAACGGCATCGCCGGTGTATAGATGGTCATTCGCGCTCCGCGGGGCGAACGGCGGGCCGGCATGTTTACACGCGTTACGCCGCTTCATCGGGAACAGGAAGGATCGCCCCGATCCTCCATGCTCCGATACAGTCGGAGAATGGCGTGCGCCGGACAATTGGAGGGCGGTCTATTTCTGCTGTAGGGTGACGCCCTACACGCGCGAAATAATCAATGTTTACGGGGGTTATCCAGCGCTCTGCTGGTCATGCCAGCGCACGGCTTCGCGCAGAAGTTCAGTGGCGCTGCCGATGTGGAGCTTCTGCTTGATACGCGCGCAATAGGCCTGCACCGTCTTGACGCTGACATTGAGCGAGCCGGCGATGTCGCGCGTCGGCAGCCCCTGGCCGATCAGCGCGAAGACCTGCAATTCGCGGTCGCTGAGACTTTCCACGGGTGCTTCCACCACGCCTTGCTTGGCGCCGACAAAGCGCTCGGCGAACAGGCTGGCAGCCTGCCAGCTGAGGAAAAGCCTGCCGGCGCGCACTTCGCGAATGGCGGCGATGATGCGCTTGCTGGATTCCCGCTTCATGACATAGCCGCGGGCGCCGGCGCGGATGCAGCGTTCAGCATAGAGCTTTTCATCGTGCATCGACAGCACCACCACCTGCATTTCTGGCGCCTTGGCCTTGAGGTGCTTGATGAGGTCGAGCCCCGAACCTTCCTTGAGCGAAAGATCGACGATGGCGATGTCGGGCACGGTCTGGGCCAGGCCCCGGATCGCCGAGGCCATGTCCTCTGCTTCGCCGCAGACATGCATGTCCTCCTGCTGATTGATCAGCATGGTCAGGGAATCGCGCACCAGCGGATGGTCGTCGATCAGGAAGACGCTGGTTTTGGTATCGTCAGCCATTCACAACCACCTGTGGCACCAGACAGACCAGTTCGATCCCCCGCGACGGCGCCTGTCCCACCTGGAAGGTGCCGCCCACCATCTTGGCGCGGTCGGCCATGATGCGAAGCCCCAGCCCCCGGTCCTTCGAGGCGGGGGCCATGCCGTGACCATTGTCCGAGATCACCAGGCGCAACTCGTTTTCCGCCTCTTCCAACAGGATCGTCACCTCCGTCGCCTTTCCATGCTTGATGGCATTGCTGACCCCCTCCTGGGCGATGCGGTAGAGATGGGTGGCAGTGGGCGAGTCCTGTATCAGCACCGGGGAATGGCAGACGAAGCGGCAATCGATGCAGAAGAGCTCCGAGGTGGTGCTGGCGAATTCCTCCAGCGCCTGCATCAGGCCTTCGGCCCGCATCTCGACCGGGTAGAGGCCCTTGGCCATGCCGCGCGCCAGCACGATAGCTTCCTCCACCAGATCCACCATCCGCTGGGCCTGGGCGGCCTCGCCATTGCCTTGCAGGCTCAGGCGCTCGGTCAGCACTTGGCTGGCCAGCGCGGTACCGGTCAGATGCTGGCAGAGGCCGTCATGCAGGTCCTGGCCGATGCGGCGTTGTTCGCGCTCCGAGATTTCCAGCATTTCGCGCTCCAGCCGCTGGCGCTTGGCGGTTTCCTGTGACAGCAGCAGCGCCCGTTTCTCCGCCAGTGCCTCCAGTGAAACCTGCAGCCGCGACAGGCGGGCCAGCGCCAGGACATAGAAGGCGTAGAAAATGGCGCGCATCGTGCAGCTGATCAGCGGCGCCAGCCACCCATAATAGACAGCGCCGGCCGCGGCCTCGCCCATAATCCAGTAAATGATGCTGAAAAGGGCCAGGGCGAAGGCGCTTGCCGGGCCCACGAACCAAGCCGCCAGGGCAATGGGGGCTGCGTAGAGCGGCGACAGAGAGATATCCAGCCCCGCCTCATAGTCCAGCGCCCCGATTAGCAGGATCAGGGCAAGACAGAACAGCTCGATCTGATAGCGCGGCCGGCTGCGGAACAGGTGCCCTAGCGGGACCATCCAGCGGTTCCAGAAAGGCGACAGCAAGTTTGGCAGCATGATGCAGGATCGCGCGGTGGCGACCACAAGGCAAGCCGGGGGCGCCTCGCTTGTCCTGGGCGCGTCCGGCTCTCAAATCGATCCGTGGGACCGATTTGACCGGCGCTGCGGCTGGTGCGGCCTCACTCCGCGGGCTGGACCACGGTCCCCGGGGCGCCGTGGCCGCCATAGAAGCGATGCCACAGGGCGGAACACCAGGCGCCAAAGCGGTCCAGGTAAAGGTAGATGACCGGGGTGGTGTAGAGGGTCAGGACCTGGCTGATCAGCAGGCCGCCCAGGATGGAAATCCCCAGCGGCTGGCGCAGCTCATAGCCTTCGCCGATGCCGATGGCCAGGGGCAGTGCCCCCAGGATGGCGCTCATGGTGGTCATCATGATCGGTCGGAAGCGCATCATGGCCGCGCGGTGGATCGCCGCTTTGGGCGTCAGATGGTCTTCGCGCTCCGCCGCGATGGCGAAGTCGATCATCATGATGGCGTTTTTCTTCACCACGCCGATCAACAGCATGACGCCGATAAAGGCGATCAGGCTGAATTCGATATGGAAGATCAACAGCGCCAGCAGGGCGCCAACACCGGCCGAGGGCAGGGTGGAGAGAATTGTCAGTGGATGGATATAGCTTTCATAGAGCATGCCCAGCACGAGGTAGATCACCACCACCGCTTCCAGCAGCAACACCGGCAGGCTGCCCGCCGTGCTGTTGGCCAGCTGCGCCGTGCCGGCGAAATCGCCATGCACCGAGATCGGGACATGGATCGCCGCCATGGTGCGGTTGATGGCGTCGGTGGCCTGGCTCAGCGTCACGCCATCAGGCACGTTGTAGGAGAAGGTGGTGGAGACGAAGACGCCCTGATGGTTGACCGAGAGTGGCGCCGTGCCCGGTTCCATATGCACGAAGGAGTCGAGCGGCACCATGGTTTCCGTCTGCGTCGAAACGGCGGCGCTGGTCGAGCCGGTGCCGCGACCGGTGGCGGTGAGGGCATTGATCTGCTGGTTTTGCACCGCCGCCGCTGCCGCCTGGGCAGCGCTTGTAGCGCTGCTCGCGCTATCGCTCGTGCTGCCGCCAGCGCTGGCGGCGGCGGGCGGCGGCGTGATGACGACACTGCCCGCCGTGGCCTGAGAGCCGGAAATGTTGCCGGAGGTCGAGACATAGACCTGGCTGAGTGATTGCGGGCTTTTCCAGAAGCTGGGCGCCACTTCCATGATGACGCGGTACTGGTTCTTGTCCTTGTAGATGGTCGAGACTGCGCCTTGGCTGAACAGGTTCTGCAGTGTGCCGGAAATGAGATTGGTGGCCAGTCCCATCCGCGCGGCGGTGGCCCGGTCGATCTTCAGATCCATCTCCAGGCCGCCGGGCTGCACATCGGGATCGACTTCGGAGATTTCCGGCACGTTCTGCAGCGCGTCCTCGATCTTTGGAACCCACTCATTGAGATCGTCGATGGTGTCGCCCTGAAGCGTGTACTGGTAATTTCCAGTGCCCTGGCGGCCGCCGGCGCGCACCTGGGTCGAACTGGCAGTGTTGATGAACGCACGGGCCCCTGCAATGGAATCGAACTTCGGCAGCAGGCGGGTGCGGACATCGTCGCTGGTGACATGGCCGCGCTCGGCCGGCGGCTTGAGCGTGATGAAAAGATTGCCGCCATTATTCTGCAGCGATCCGGCCACCGTCTGCACCGCCGGGTCGGAGCGGATGATGTTCATGAACTTGATGAATTTTGGCTGCATGGACCCAAAGGAGGCGGTCTGGTCGCCACGGATGCTGCCGTTGAGGCGGCCTTCGTCGGTCTGGGGGAAAAAGCCCGTGGGCACGATGGTGTAGAGATAGATGTTGAGCAGGATGGTGATCAGCAGGCTGACCATCACGGTGCGGGGATTTTCCAGCGACCATGCCAGGGTGCGGCCATAGAAGGCGGTGCAGGCATCCAGGATCCGCCGGGCGGCGCGGGTGATCATGGTCTCATCCTCGCTCGCACCGAACGGCAGATGGGCGCACATCATAGGCGTGATGGTGAGCGAGACCACCAGCGACATGAAGATCGCCAGGGTCAGGGTCAGGGCGAATTCATGGAAAATCTTGCCGACAATGCCGGGCATCAACAGGATCGGCAGAAATACCGCCACCAGCGAGATGCTCATCGACAGCACGGTAAAGGCCACCTCGCTGGTGCCGATCAGGGCGGCTTCCAGTTTCGGCCGCCCTTCTTCCAGGTGGCGGGTGATATTCTCCAGCACCACGATGGTGTCGTCGACCACGAAGCCGGTGGAGATGGTCAGCGCCATCAGCGAGAAATTGTTCAGGCTGTAGCCCATGGCATACATGCCGCAGAAGGTGCCCAGCAGTGCCAGCGGCACCGAGACGGCGGGCACCAGCGTGGCGCGCAGGTTGCGCAGGAAGAAGAAGACGACCAGCACCACCAGCAAGGTGGAAAGGATCAGCGTCATCTCCACGTCATGCACCGAATTGCGGATGGAGACGGTGGGGTCCTGCACCACCAGGATGGGATCGACGGCTGCGGGCAGGGTTTTCTGCAGTTCCGGCAGGATCGCCTTGATGCGGTTCACCACCTCGATGACGTTGCTGCCGGGCTGTTGGGTGATGGGGATCAGCACCGCCGGCTTGCCGTTGGCGACGCCCATGTTGCGGACATTTTCCTGCCCGTCATAGACGTCGGCGACGTCGGACAAGCGTACAGGCGAATTGTTGCGGTACGCGACGATGATGCTGCGGAAGTCCGCTGCCATGCTGGCGCCGTTCGCGCCGGCGGTGTCATTGGAATAGATCTGGATGCGCTGGCCGCCTTCCTCGATGGCCCCCTTGGGGCTGTTGGCCCCGGCATTGGCGGAGGATATCGCACCCTTGATCGTGTTGAGATTGATGCCGTACTTGAACACCGCCAGCGGGTTGAGCTCGACGCGGACGGCGGGAGCGGTGGCGCCTTGGGGCGTGGCGTCGCCGACGCCCTGAATCTGGGACAGGCGCTGCTGCAGGATGTTGGCGGAATAATCGTAGATTTGTGCCGGGGTCAGGGTCGAAGAGGTGAGCGCCAGGATCAGGATGGGGGCGGCTGCCGGGTTGAACTTGCGCGCCTGGGGCGGGTTACGCAGCGCGGTGGGCAGGTCCGTCATCGAGGCCTGGATCGCCGCCTGCACATCGCGCAGGGCGCCGTCGATGTTGCGGCTGATGTCGAATTGCAGGGTGATCTGGGTCTGCCCCACACTGGAGCGCGACGTCATTTCGGTGACCGATGCGATGGCGCCCAGATGGCGCTCCAGTGGAGTCGCCACCGAAGACGACATGGTGACTGGGCTGGCGCCGGGCAGGTTGGCCGAGATGCTGATGGTGGGCAGATCGGTGTTCGGCATTGGCGCCACCGGCAACAGCGTCAGGGCGCCAATGCCGGCCAAAGCCAGCCCCACACCCAGCAAGGTGGTGGAGATGGGACGGCGGATGAAGACCGAGATCATGACATTTTCCAGCGTAAAGATTGCGGCGCCGCAAGACAGCAGGCCATGTCGCACTCAACCGCGCATGGCATTCGCCCATTGGCCATTAGATGCATGCTAGGGGTCATCCGTCGAGATCATTTGGTGCGAATGTCTCATGCGCCAGCGAGACTGTCGCAAACTGCATGCCGCCTGCGCGGCTCAGACAGTTTTCCAACACCATGTCCGATCGTTCAGCAACGGAGTGTAACATGAACGCCAGTGTAATGATGCAATGCATCAAGGCCGCGCGGGCGCCGTCACGATGGTGGCATTGCCGGCGCCGTCCAGAACCAGGCTTTCGCCGGGTTTCAGGAGGCGCGGCGGATAGGGCGCGACAATGTCGAGGGGCGCTTCGCCCGCGCGCGGCAGGGCGAACGCCACCAGCGTCTGATGATAGACCAGGCTCTCGCGCTCTGACGGCCGCCGTGCGTTGCCGGGTCCACCCGCCGCGATCACCACATACTGCCGCCCATCCTTGCCAATATAGGTCATCGGCCCGGCATTGGCGGAGGCCGCCATCCTGGTCTGCCAGAGCAACCTGCCGCTATGCGAGTCATAGGCATGAAAGCGGCCATCGGTGGCGGCACCGATAAAGACCAGTCCCCCATGCGTCACCAGCGACGGGCCGATATTGGTGGCGCCCATATCGCGGACCTGCGGGCCATATTCGTCCTCCAATGTTCCCAGCGGCACCCGCCAGGCAATCCTGCCGCTCGCCAGATCGACCGAGACAAGTTCGCCTTGGCGTCCGCCGTTGCAACTGCGTCCGTCCTTGTCCATGAAGCGGACATTGCCGGACGAGGACCGCAAGCCGCCATTGCCCGCCACGCCATTGCCCTGTGTGACCGTGATCATGGTTGGCAGGTTGGTGACGTTGGTGATGGCGGTGCCATGATCGAAATCGATCGAGGCGCCGCCCCAGTCGATGCCGCCGGTGGCGCCCACGCTCATCAAGGCCCAGGCGCCGCCGGGACGCGGCGGATTGAAGGGGCCGGAATCTTCCAGATGGTTGGCATCGAACAGCGCCTTGCATTCGGTGTTGGCGCGATCCGACAGCGTGCTGAGATTGTCCCGCCGCACCACCGCTTCCGACAAAGGGGGCGGCGAGACCGTGAAGGGCTGGGTCGGCGCGGTCTTTTCGCCAGGGATGACACTTTGTGCCACCGGGCGTTCTTCATAGGGCAGGATGGGCTTGCCGGTGTCTGCATCCAGGATCCAGATCATGCCCTGCTTGGTGGTCTGGACGATGATCTTGGTCTTGCGGCCATTGCGCGTGATCTCGACAGGCGAAGGCGCTGACATCGTGTCCAGGTCGAAAACGTCATGATGATTATTCTGGAAGCTCCACTTTACCTTGCCGGTCTCGGCGTCCAGTGCGACGGTGGCGTCGGCGCCCGCATTGCCGCCGGGACGCCAGATGCCCACATAATCGGGGCTGCCGGAATCGGTCGGCACATAGACGGTGCCGGTTTTCTCATCCAGCGCCAGAATGCCCCAGCTGCCGCTGCCCACCACGTCCTGGGTCTGCTGCCCCCAGGAGGTGTCGCCCGGCGGGATCAGCCGCGCCGTCCACACCAGCTTGCCGGTGCGCAAGTCATTGGCATGGGGATCGGCGGGCTGGGCGGGCGGTGGCAGGAAGCCGGAAGCGCCGGCGGTGATGATGAGATTCTTGTAGATGATGGGCGGCGAACCGGCGAAGACGCCGCCCCCGATGGCACCTCCCTGGGCGGGATTGGGCAGCCCGATATCCAGACCGGCGGCTGGCCAGTCGGACGAAAGTGTGCCGGTGGCGGGATCGATGCCGAACATCACATGGCCCCAGATCGCCACGATGCGTGGACGCATCGTACCGTCGCCGCCCCAATAGGCTAGGCCGCGGCGCTCCAGGCCGCGGCCCGAACGCACCGGCGGCTTCAGCCGCCATATTTCCTTGCCGGTTTCCGGCGCCAGCGCGATGACATCGCCGCTGCCGGACTCAGAGAGGATCAGGCGGCCATCGATCAGCAGCGGCGTGATTTCCCAGGAGCGGCCGAAGGTGCCGCCGTCCCATATCCAGACCGGCTTGAGACTTGCGACGTTTGAAGCGTTGATCTGGTTCAGGGCGGAATAATGCGTGCGGGGGGCATCGCCGCCCCAATCCGCCCATTGCGTCGGCGCCGTGACCGGCTGGGCCGCCAGGCCGCCAAAGACCACACCCGCCGTTGCCAGCGCCAGGCCCACCATCGCTGCCGTGTGGTTCGCCATCATTGCCCCGAATTTCCTGCCTTGCAGACAGCTTACGCCGGGGGCCGGAACTTTGCCATTTGCCCGGCCGGGCCGCTCTTCCATATCGCGTTGGGAGGGGCGGGTGTAGCATCCCGGCTTCTGCAAGGAGAATTGCCCATGCGAAAGCTTCTTCTTCTCGCTGTCGCGCTGGCGGCGACCACCACTCCAGCCTTGGCTGTGGGTCATATTCCCATCGTGGCGCCCTATCGCGCCGGTCAGGCCCAGGGCAGCGTGGTCGCCGTGCGCGGCCGTGCCGAGATTCATCCCGACATCACCTATCAGGGAACGGACATCGACCTTGTCGATGACAATGGCCGTGTCACTTTCATCGGTTTCGTTCCCAAGCTGAATGCCTATGCCTTTCCCCAGATGGAAGGACTGAACGGCAAGACAGTGGTGATGTATGGCGTCATCGAACTCTATCTCGGCTTGCCGGCGACACAGCTGATCTATGGCGACCAGTTGCGCGGCTCCTGATCCCAAAGTTCCGGCCCCACATACCGCGGAACCCTGCAACAAAAACCGGCATCCTGTCGTTGTCTGGACGCAGCCCAGGAGATTTCAGCCATGATTGTGAGAGCACTTGGTCTTGCCGCTGCGGTGGCATTGGTTCCCGTCGTGGTGTTCGCGCAGGGAAGCCACACCGTTTCGCGCAATGAGAGCAGGGCTGCGGTCGGCGTGCCTTTCAACACGCAGGCGCCGCAATACAACAATAGCCATACTGCTTCAGGAGTCGCCGCCCGCGATGGCTGCATCAACGTTCCCGGCGAGGCGCACAATTCGGCCGATTGCAGCAGGATCGATGCCAGCGATGGCAACACGGCGATGAACAGCCCGTCCCGGGATCTTGCCGGCCGCCCCACCGGCTCAACGCAGAATGCGGAGCGCAATGCCCGCATCCTGAGTGGTCAGTCCTCCGACTGAGCTCGGGGCTGTGCGGATGGGGCGGCGCTTTGGACCGCCCTACTGTACGCCCGGCATCTTGCGTTTGCCCCACGCCCCCCGATAATCCCCCGGGCCTCGGGAACTTTTTCTCCGGCCACTCGTTTCTGCCGCAGGGGTTCCGTGTCCGGAGGGGTTTTGCCTACCAATCGTCTGGTGCTGCTGGCCGCGGTGCCCTTGTTCCTTGTACTGGCGGTTGTCGCCTTCATCACTGTGCGTTTTGCCGCCAGCGAGCGTGATGCGCAGGCGTGGGTGCGTCACAGCTACCAGGCAATCGAAGCGCAGCGCCACATCCAGGATGATGTCCAGACGGCGGAAACCGGCATGCGCGGCTTCCTGCTAAGCCGCGACCCGGTGTTTGAAACCGGCTTTCGTGGCTATCTGGCCCGCATTCCCGGCGACCTGAAGACGTTTCGCGATCTCACCGTCGACAATCCCGTCCAGAGGGCCCGGGCTGACCGACTGGAGAAGTTGATCCAATCCCGCATCGCGGGCCTCAATGCCGGGGTTGCCGCCAATCCAGAGCCTACGATCCGCGCGCCCCAGGCCCTCCAGGGATTGGCGCGGGGCCGCGACCAGATGTCCGCGATCCGGGCCGAAATCGCCGGCGGCCTGGCGGAAGAACAGCGGCTGCTGGGTCTGCGCGACCGCGAACGCCGCCAGTCCGAGAATCTGGTGATCGTCTTCGCCGTGGGAGCGGGGCTGATCACCCTGGGCATCCTGCTGCTGGCCGCGGTGATGCTGGTCCGCAACAATGTCAGCCTGGCCGCGGCCGAGAAGTCCCGGGCCAATGAGGCCGCCATTCTGCGCGCGACCCTGGAAACAGCGCGCGACGGCCTTGCCTACTTTACCGCCGACGGCCAGCTTTGCGCCTTCAACGCCCAGTTCTTCACTTTGCTGGGACTGCCATCGCACCTGGCCGGCGATCACAGCACCATTAGCGACCTTGCCGCCGCCGAATCGGACTGGCCCTTCCCGGTGCTGATGGCGCCAACGGCGGACGAGCCGGCCCAGGGCTCACGCCATCTCGCCTGGAAGAATCGCGAGCTCGATATTTACAAGGCTGTGGTTGCCACCGGCGGCTTCCTGATCGGGGTCGTCGATGTCACCGCCCGGATGCGGGCCGAGGCCATCGTCCGCCAGGCGCAGAAGATGGAAGCCATCGGCCATCTCACCGGCGGCGTGGCGCACGACTTCAACAATCTGCTGCAGATCATTAGCGCCAATCTCGACCTTGCCTCGGCGGGCCCCGAAGTCGCCGCCAATCCGCCGCTGCGCCAGCGGCTGCAGTACGCCATCGGCGCAGTGACGCGCGGCTCGCGCCTGACCGGCCAGCTACTGGCTTTCGCCCGCCGCCAGGCGCTGGATCCCCGCTCCATCGATCTGGGCCGCATTATTCGCGACATGACCGACCTGCTGCGCCGGACCCTGGGCGAACGCATCGAGGTCGAGACCGTGATCGCCGGCGGCCTGTGGAACACGCTGGCCGATCCCACCCAGGTGGAAAACACCATCCTCAATCTCGCCATCAATGCCCGCGATGCCATGCCGGACGGCGGCAAGCTTACGCTGGAAGTCGCCAACGCCTTTCTCGACGACGCCTATGCCGCCGCCCATGCCGAAGTCTCGCCCGGCCAGTATGTCCTGCTGGCGGTGTCGGACACGGGCACCGGCATGCCGCCGGACGTGCTGACGCGTGTCTTCGAGCCCTTTTTCACCACCAAGCCGGAAGGCAAGGGCACCGGGCTCGGCCTCGCCCAGGCCTATGGCTTCGTCAAGCAGACCGGCGGCCACATCAAGATATATTCAGAGCCCGGTCACGGCACCACCATTAAGCTCTACCTGCCGCGTACCCGGCGCGAGAAGGATGTGCTGGACCATGCCGGCGACCAGCCGGCACAAGGCGGCACCGAGCACATCCTGGTGGTGGAGGACGATGAGGGCGTGCGCGTCGCCGTGGTCGACATGCTTGCCGAGCTGGGTTACCGCGTCTCCAAGGCCGGCGACGCCGAAAGGGCTCTGGCGCTGTTGGAAACCATCAAGCCGGACCTGATCTTCACCGATGTGGTGATGCCCGGAACGCTGCATACGCGCGAATTCACCCGCCGGGCGCAGGAGAAATATCCCGCCGTCCGGGTGCTCTATACTTCCGGCTATACCCAGAACGCTATCGTCCATAACGGCAAGCTGGACGACGATGCCCTGCTGCTGTCCAAGCCCTACCGCAAGGACGAACTGGCGCGGAAGCTGCGCAGCGTCTTTGCCGGCACGGCGCGTGGCGCTATCGCCGCGCCGTCCGCCGCCGCCCCGGAACAGGCGCGCGGCGGCAAGGTGCTGGTGGTCGAGGATGTCGTGCTGATCCGCATGACGACGGTGGACATGCTGGAACAGCTCGGTTTCACCGCTATCGAAGCGGGAGACGGGGCCGAGGCGCTTGCGGCGCTGGCGGGTGATCCTTCCGTCAGCATCCTGCTCACCGATCTCGGCCTGCCGGGCATGAATGGCCGTCAACTGGTGGAAGAGGCGCTGCGCCAGCGCCCCGACCTCAAGGTGATTATTGCCTCGGGCTATTCCACCGAGCGGGAGGAGAGCGACGTCCTGAAAGGCAGGGTGGCGCATCTCACCAAGCCTTTTGATATGTCACAGCTGAAACAGGCTTTGTTGAGCTGATCCGTCGGCCGGCGGAATGCCGGGCCGGAGCCTGACCCAAACAAAAAGCCCGCGGATTTCTCCGCGGGCTTTTCAGCTTTTAAGCGAGACCGGCTTACTTGAGCAGGTCGGCGATGTTGTAGTTCAGCGTCGCCACGAAGCCGCCGGAACAGGCGTTCGGGGTGGCCATCCAGAATCCGGCGCAGGCCACCTTGCCAATGTCGCTGGCGACATAGCGGGCATCGAGGCTCCAGGAGTGCCAGGTCGCGGTGCCACCGAGGTCGTAGTGCGTATAGTCGGACGGGGCCTTGTCGACCCACTGGTGGCCGACCGTGCCGCTGAGGCTCAGCCAGTCGGTGAGGGCGTAGGTGGCCGTGCCCGAGGTGTACCAGCCATTGCCGCCGCCCAGGCTCCAGGAAGGCGACATGGCGCCCTGGACCATGACGGTCAGGGGGCCGAAGGCATGGGTCAGCTGGACCTGAGTTTCATAATAGCTGGCCTGAGGGCCCGTGCCGGCTTTGAAGTCCGGATAGGAATAGTAGTAAGCGACGAGGTTGAGGTCGGTGCCGCCCAGATCGAAATGCTTGCCGCCATACAGGTCGAGTTCGAAGGAGGGGTTGTTGCCACCCCAGTTGGTCTTGGCCGACCAGGCACTGACGTAGAAGCCGTCAGGGCCGGTCAGGGTCAGCGTCGCTTCCGGGGAAGCTTCCTTGCTGTTCTGGCTGATGCCGCGGAAGCGGTAGTCGCTCTGCACGCTGGCGACGCCCGACAGGACGAAATCCGGAGCGGGCGCAGCTGCATCCTGCGCGACGGCATTCCCGGCGAAGCCGCCAGCGATGGCCAGCGCGCCCAGCAGCGTCTTGGTCAGGTTCTTCATTTCAAATCCTCTCTATGGACGCGCCTTTTCGGCGCGGGGGCCGGCGGGAGCCGATACGAAGGGAAACTCCGGCCTGACGGCTTTGCATTCAATATGACAATCTCGCTTTCGGGGCGGTTTTGGCGGCCAAAAGGCGGGATTTGGCAACGAGTTGTTGCGATGCAACACAGGTTTGCCTAATTGATAGGCGGGGTGCCGAACGGCTGTGCAGTTGGTCTTGAAAAGTAAATGCCGGGTTAACGCGTCGGCTGGCGCAAAAATGCGCTGTTCCCATGCGATGGTCTGCGCAGAGCGGTGGAGCGGTTCTGATTCTGCATGATGAAAAACACTCCTGTCATCGCGAAGTCCCTGAAAATCGTGCTGGTCCGCCATGGCCGGCCGCATATCGCCCTGTCGCCGCGCACGACCCATCGCGGCTTTGGCGATTACATTGCGGCTTATGAGTCGGCGGGCCTCGACCCTCAGAGCCTGCCGCCGCAGGAACTGGCCGAGCTGGGGCGCGAACTGACGACGATCTTCGCCAGCGACCGGCCCCGCAGCCATCAGAGCGCCGCGGTGCTGGCGCCGCACGTCATGGCGATCCGCGACCCGCTTTTCGCCGAAGCGCCGCTGGCCAGCCCTCCGATCCCCTTTCTCACCATGAACGTACCCAGCTGGGCGGTGATTTCGCGCGTGCTGTGGCATATGGGCTTTGCGCCGCGGATCGAAGGCTGGTTCGCCGCCCGGCGCCGGGCCGCGCGGGCGGCCGATATCCTGATGGCCCGCGCGCGGGACGCCGGGCCGGTGGCGCTGGTCGCGCATGGCTATTTCAACTGGATGGTCGGCCGGGTGCTGAAGGAGCGCGGTTTTGTGAGGCGGGGCAGCCATCGTGCGCGTTACTGGAACACCGTGATCTACGAAGCCGCTGCCAAGGACTGATCATGCCCGAAACAAAACTGGATGTTGCCGGTGCCGATGGTGCCGCCGAAGGCTTTCTCTATACGTCGGAAGGCGAAGGTATTTCTTCCGATAAAACATGGCCTGGCGTACTTTATCTCACCGATATCTGGGGCATCCGCCCCGCCAACAAGGCGATGGCGCAGCGCGTGGCCGATGCCGGCTTTGCCGTGCTGATGCCCAACATCTTCTACCGCAGCGACGCGCTGCCGATCATGCCACCGGGCGAGCCCGATACCGGCGATCCGGCGGTGCTGCGCCGGCTTTCCCACCTGATGGCCGCGCTCAATGCGGAACAAATGGCCCGCGACGGCGCCGCCTATGCCGAGTTTCTGCTGGCGCTGCCGCAGGTCGATGGCGGCAGGATCGCGGTGGTCGGCTACTGCTTTTCCGGCCAGTTCGCCCTGCGCACCGCCGCCGCCGCGCCGGACACGGTCGCCGCCGCCGCCTCCTTCCATGGTGGCCGTCTGGTGACCGACATGCCGGATAGTCCGCACACGCTGCTGCCGAAGGTGGCGGCCGAGCTTTATTTCGGCCATGCCGTCGAAGACCAGTCGATGCCACCCGCCGCCATCGAGAAGCTGGATGACGCCCTGAAGGGCTGGGGCGGCGTCTATCAGAGCGAACTCTATGAGGGCGCGAAGCATGGCTGGTGCGTGCCGGGGCGGCCCGTTTTCAATGCGGCACAGGCCGAACGGCATTACGCCAAGCTGTTCGATCTGTTGAAGCGCACGCTCGGTTGAAGCGGATTGGGGGCTGCGTTACCCCTGTCAAAAGGGATGATTCGATGAAACGCCTCTTGTCCGCCTGTCTTCTCGGCCTGCTGTGCGCCACCGCCTCCGCCGCGCCAATCCGTTATGTCAGCCAGCGCACGGACAAAGCCTATCTGCGCGAAGGCCCGTCTTTCCAGCATCGCATCCTCTGGGTCTACAAGCATAAGGGCTATCCTTTCCAGGTCATCGCCGCCTATGACGTCTGGCGGCGCGTGCGGGCGGTGGACGGCACCGTGGGCTGGATGAGCGCGTCGATGCTCACCGACCAGCGCACCGTGCTGGTGACGGGGCGCGAGCGCGCCGAGCTCTATTCCGATCCCGAGCCGCGGGCGAAGCTGGTGGCCTATGCCATGCCTGGCGCGACGGCGAAGCTGGAAGCGTGCGCCATCCGCTCCTGCCGCATCACCGCGCCCGGCCTGAAGGGCTGGATCGACAAGAGCCGCATCTGGGGCGTCGAGAGCAGTGAAGTCTTCAAATAGACCGTGGTCAGTGCCGGAAGTGGCGCATGCCGGTGAAAACCATCGCCAGTCCCGCCTCGTCGGCAGCGGCAATGACGTCCTGATCCTTCATCGAGCCGCCCGGCTGGATCACCGCCGTGGCGCCCGCTTCCGCCACCGTCAGCAGACCGTCCGGGAAGGGGAAGAAGGCTTCCGAGGCCGCTGCTGACCCGATGGTGCGCGGCTGCGCCCAGCCCGCAGCCTTGGCCGCGTCCTTCGCCTTGGCGGCGGCGATGCGGGCGGAATCCACCCGGCTCATCTGCCCCGCGCCGATACCGGCGGTGGAACCGTCCTTCACATAGACAATGGCGTTGGACTTCACATGCTTGCCGATGGTGAAGGCCAGCAGCATGTCCCGGATTTCCTGTTCCGTCGGCTGGCGCTTCGTCACAACCTTCAGCATCTGCCGGGTGACGCGGCCATTGTCGCGCGTCTGCACCAGGAAGCCGCCCGCCACCGTGCGGTAGGTGAGGCTGAGGGCCAGGGGATCGGGCAGGCCGCCCGCCGTCAGCAGGCGCAGGTTTTTCTTCGCCGCCAGGATGCGGCGCGCGTCGGCGTCGGCATCCGGCGCGATGATCACTTCGGTGAAGATCTTGCTGATCTCTTCCGCCGTCTCGCCGTCCAGCGTCGTGTTGAAGGCCAGCACGCCGCCAAAGGCCGAAACGCTGTCGCAGGCTAGCGCCGCCAGATAAGCGTCCTTCAATGTCTTGCCCAATGCCACGCCGCAGGGATTGGCATGCTTGATGATGGCGCAGGCAGGTCCATCCTTGGGATCGAATTCCGCCACCAGCTCATAGGCCGCGTCGGTGTCGTTGATGTTGTTGTAGCTGAGTTCCTTGCCCTGCAGTTGCTGCGCCGTGGCGACGCCGGGGCGGCCGGAGCCATCGACATAGAAGGCCGCCTTCTGGTGCGGATTCTCGCCATAGCGCAGCGATTGCCGGAGCGACCCACCCAGGGCGCGGCGGCGCGGCGGCTCTTGCAGGCCATCCTTTTCAAGTTCGCCCGCAAACCAGTTCGACACCGCCGCGTCATAGGCAGCGGTACGGGCGAAGGCGCGCTGCGCCAGGGTGCGGCGCAGGGCCGGCGTGGTGGCGCCGTTGTTGGCCGCCATCTCTTCCAGCACCGGCTTGTAGTCTTCGACATCGACCACCACCGTGGTCCAATCATGATTCTTGGCGGCGCTGCGGGTCATGGCCGGGCCGCCGATATCGATATTCTCGATCGTCGTCTCGAAATCGGCGCCCCGCGCCACTGTCGCCTCGAAGGGGTAGAGGTTGCAGACCAGCAGATCGATGCCTTCGATGCCATGTTCCTTCATCGATGCGGCATGATCGGCCTTGTCGCGCAGCGCCAGCAGGCCCCCATGGACGTTGGGGTGCAGAGTCTTCACCCGTCCGTCCATCATTTCGGGGAAACTCGTGATCTCGGAAACGTCCAGCACGGTAAGGCCGGCGTCGCGCAAGGCCTTGGCGGTACCGCCGGTCGAGACCAGGGTGACGCCATGCCGCGCCAAGCCGCGTGCGAAATCGATCAGCCCGGTCTTGTCGGACACCGAGAGCAGGGCGCGGGAAATCTTGCGGAGGGACATGCTTTGACTCCGAAGGAGGGGCGACTCGAAAAGCGCGATAACGCGCGCCTCTTAGCGCTTCGCGATGGAATAGAGAAGAGCCAGCCCGGCACTTGCACACAGCGAATAGGTCACGGGAATCAGGTAATGCCGTCCGTCCCAGATCAGGTCGTAATCGCCCGGCATCTTGTCCAGTTCCATCATCATGATGACCGGCGCCAGCAGGGTCGCGCCGCCCAGGACGATGACCAGCAGCAGGAACAGGCGCCGCATCAGGCGGTGCCCATCGGCGCCGGATTCATGGGTTTCAGCCCCAGCCGCGCGAACAGGGCCTGGTCCTCCGTTGCCACCGGGTTGGGCGTGGTCAGCAGCTTTTCGCCATAGAAGATGGAGTTGGCGCCGGCCAGGAAGCACAGCGCCTGGGTTTCCTCGCGCATCTGTTCACGCCCGGCCGACAGCCGCACCATGGCGCGCGGCATGGTGATGCGGGCCACCGCGATCATGCGCACGAAATCGATGCCGTCGAGCGGCTGCGCCAGGCCCTGTGGCGTGCCCTCGATCCGCACCAGGGCGTTGATCGGCACGCTTTCGGGATGGACGGGCAGGGTTGCCAGGGCGTGGATCAGGCCGACACGGTCCGCGGGGCTTTCGCCCATGCCAACAATGCCGCCGCAGCAGACATTGATGCCCGCCGCTCGTACCTCCTGCAGCGTGTCGAGGCGGTCCTGGTATGTCCGTGTACTGATGACGTGGCGGTAATAGTCCGGCGAGGTGTCCAGATTGTGGTTGTAATAGTCCAGGCCGGCGTCCTTCAGCCGCGTCGCCTGCGGCCCGGTCAGCATACCCAGCGTGACGCAGGTTTCCATTCCCAGCGCCTTGACGCCTTCCACCATCTCGCAGACCGCATCCAGGTCCTTGTCCTTGGGGTTGCGCCAGGCCGCGCCCATGCAGAAGCGGCTGGCGCCCGCCGCCTTGGCCTTGGCGGCGTCGGCCAGCACCTGGTCCAGCGCCATCAGCTTGGTGGCCTTCAGGCCGGTCTCGTGCTTCGACGACTGGGAGCAATAGCCGCAATCCTCCGGACAACCGCCGGTCTTGATCGACAGCAAGGTCGAAATCTGCACCTGGGTGGGATCGAAATGGGCTCGGTGCACTGTCGCGGCCCGGAACATCAGCTCGGGGAAGGGCAGGGCGAAGAGGGCGGCGATTTCCTCGCGGCTCCAATCATTGCGGGGAGAGGTGTGCAGGCCGGGCGCGGGAGCGTTCATGGCACCATCTTAAGGGGGTTCCCCTGCCGGTAAAAGAGTAGACGAAAGCGGCCCGAAACGCTAACAAAACGCCCCTGTGCCCCAGTGGTGGAATGGTAGACGCGGCAGACTCAAAATCTGTTGCCGCAAGGCGTGCTGGTTCAAGTCCGGCCTGGGGCACCATTTTTCCCGATCCTTCGTTTGCCTGCCTGCGGGTGATGGCCTAGCCTCGGGAAAAATTCCGGGGGAAACCATGCGTCTCGCCGCTTCCATCGCCACGCTTTCGCTCGCCGCGCTGCCCGTGTTGGCCCAGCCGCTGCCTGCCCCGGCATCTTATCCGCCTGTAACAGGCGCCAAAGGCGTGATCGCCACGCATGAGATGTCGCTGGACATGGCGGAGAAGATCGCCCGCGGCGGCATCGATGCCTGCCGCAAGATGGGCTTCCACACCACCATGGTGGTGGTGGATTCCAGCGGCACCATGAAAGCCTTCCTGCGCGACGACCAGACGGGTCCGCACACCATCAACCTGGCGCAGGACAAGGCCTATACCGCGCTCACCATGGCAAATCGCTTCGCCACGTCGCTGACCTTCGCCAATGCGCGCGGCGGCACGCTGGGCACGCCCATGCCCAACGTCCGCGGGGTCACGACCGTGGGCGGTGGCGTCCCCATCAAATATCGCGGCGAAGTGATCGGGGCGGTGGCGTCCTCGGGCGCGGTGGGCGCCGACAAGGACGAAGCCTGCTCCAATGCCGGTATCGCTGCCGTCGCTGACGAACTGAAATAGCGCCTCAGGCGGCCAACCGCCGCGCGCGCCAGCCAAAGAACTGCAGCCCGATGGTGATCGCCACGGTCGCAATGGTGGCGTAAAGGAACAGCCCGCGCCCGCCGCCGGCCTGGTAGCCGAAGGTGTGGGCCGCCGCCAGCACGAAGCAGCCATAGTTCCACCGCTGCATGCTTTTCCAGCCCGGGGTTCCCAGCCAGCGCAGGCTGGCGTCGTTGGACGTTGCCAGCAATGCCAGCAGGATCAGCGACGCGGCCAGGCCGGTATCGTTGGAAAAGCCGAACAGGTCGTGGCGGAAGGGCTGCACATGCTTTTCCTGCCAGTTGTCGTAGACGTAATAGAGCCAGAAGCGCCCGGCCATGTGCACGAACTGGCCGGTGGCGGTGTGGAACAGGCCGGTGATGCCTGCCCAGATGCCAATGTCGCGGCGCAGATCGAACGAGGCTGCCAGCCGCTCGCCCATGAAAAACTTCCACGGCCCCAGCAATAGCGTCAGGCACAGCAGGAACAGGGCCGGGTAGGCGGAGGCGAAGGATAGGCGCGGAATGATCTGCGCATAGGGGCGCGTGAAATAAAGCGCCGCGCCGCTGGCGAGGCACAGCAGCGCAATGGGCAAGTGATGCCGCACAAGTCGGCGGGACAGGCGTTGTGAAAGCACGGCGTTTTTCCTTGTCGGAGGACGCCTTATCATTTTGGCGCAAAGCCGGGCACATTAATTTTGCCCAATTCCTGCGGGCGGCATTTTCAGGCCGCTGTCCATCCACCATCAATCGAAATGATCGCGCCGGTGATCGACTTCGCCATGTCGCCGGTAAGATAAAGGGCAAGGGCAGCGATCTCTTCCACGGTGACGAATTCCTTGGTCGGCTGCGCCGCCAGCAGCACATCCTTGATCACCTGTTCGCGGGTCAGGCCGCGCGCCGCCATGGTGTCGGGAATCTGCTTCTCCACCAGTGGTGTCCAGACATAGCCGGGGCAGATGGCGTTGACAGTGATGCCGTCCGCCGCCGTTTCCAGCGCCACCGTCTTGGTCAGGCCGGCGATGCCGTGCTTGGCCGAGACATAGGCCGACTTGAAGGGTGAGGCGACCAAGGCGTGCGCCGAAGCGGTGTTGATGATGCGCCCCCATTTGCGCGTCTTCATCCCCGGCACGGCGGCACGGATGGCATGGAATGCCGCCGACAGGTTGATGGCGATGATCTGATTCCATTTGTCGACGGGAAATCCTTCCACCGGAGAGACGAACTGGATGCCGGCATTGTTCACCAGAATGTCCACCGCGCCGAAATTCGTCTCGGCCAGCGCGATCATGGCGACGATCTCTTCGCCCTTGCTCATGTCGGCGGGGGAATAAAGTGCCTTGACGCCGAAATCCTTCTCGATCCCGCTGCGCTCGCTCTCGATGGCGGCGGCGTCGCCAAAGCCGTTGATGACGACATTCGCGCCCTGCTGCGCACAGGTGCGGGCGATGGCCAGCCCGATGCCGCTGGTCGAACCGGTGACGACCGCGACCTTGCCCTTGAGCATGACAATTCTCCGTCAGAGTTGCGGGCGGACCAGCGAATGATCCGGTGGACCATTCGCCCGCGCGAACGCCGCCATGATGCCATGCCGCCGCCCGGCGCCAAGGGGAATGCTGCAGTGGCGAAACAGCGCGGGCACAAAAGCCGCGAATCCGGCTATGGTGCGGCGCATGGACACCAAGCCCATGCCGGAAATGGCGGCACCCTGGCGGCCCAAGGACTGCGAGCGCGTGGCGCTGGTCTTGCAGGGCGGCGGCGCTTTGGGCGCTTACCAGGGCGGTGTTTACGAAGCTCTCATGGAAGCGGGGATCGAACCTGACTGGGTCTCCGGCGTCTCCATCGGTGCCATCAACGCCGCCCTGATCGCCGGAAACAGCCCCGCCGATCGTCTGCCAGCGCTGCGCGAATTCTGGCGTCGCGTCACCGACCGCACCCTCTGGCTCGCCGCGCCCGATGGTGATGTCTTCCGCCAAGGCCGCAATGCCTATTCGTCCTTCACCACCGCCCTGTTCGGCCAGCCCGGCTTCTTCGAGCCGCACAAGATCAATCCCTGGCTGCTGCCGGCCGGAGCCCAGGACGCCACCAGCTATTACGACATCACGCCACTGCAGCGTACCCTGACCGAGCTGGTGGATTTCGATCTCATCAACACCAAACAGGTGCGCTTTTCCGTGGGCGCGGTGAATGTGCTGAGCGGCAATTTCGTCTTTTTCGACAATGTACGGGAAAAGATCACCCCGGCGCATGTCCTGGCTTCGGGCGCACTGCCGCCCGCCTTTCCCATGGTGCAGGTCGGCACCGATTATTTCTGGGATGGCGGCATCGTCTCCAACACGCCGCTGCAACATCTGCTGGCGCAGGACGACAATCTCAACTCGCTGGTCTTCCAGGTCGATCTCTTCAGCGCCAATGGCCCCTTGCCGCGCACCATCCAGGACGTGATAGCCCGCCACAAGGACATCATGTATTCCTCGCGCACCCGCCAGGTCACCGACATGTTTGCCCGCCTGCAGCGCTGGAAGTATCGCTGCTACGAAGCACTGGTCGCCATTCCGGAAGATGTGTTGACCGACGAGCAGCGCACAATGCGAGACACGCTTTCCGACCTGCCGCGCGCCACCATCCTGCAGCTGATCTACCAGAAACAGGCCTATGAAGGCGCGGCACGAGACTATGAATTCTCCGCCGACTCGATGCGCGAGCATTGGCAGAACGGCCATGAAGACACGCGCAAGACCCTGGCGTACAAGAACTGGCTGGAAATTCCCTCCAAGGCCGGCGGAATCGTGACGCATGACCTGCACAGAGATTACGGGCGCTAGAAAGTGACCGCCGCGATTTCGGCACGGCTGGAAGCGCTGCCGCATGCGCGCGGTTTCTGGTGGCGCGTGGCGCTGATCTCGCTCGGCGGCTTCTTCGAATTCTACGACCTGTTCCTCGCCGCCTATATTGTGCCCGGGCTCAATGCCGAACATATACTGGTGCCGGTGAGCGAGAGTTACCTCGGTAGCTCGGCCGGCTTTGTCGCGTCCTTCTTCGCAGGGCTATGGCTGGGCACGGCCCTGTTCGGCTTCGTCGCCGACCGGTTGGGGCGGCGCACCATCTTCACCTTCTCGCTCGTCTGGTATGCCGCCGCTGCCATTGGCATGGCGCTGCAGCATGATGCCATGGGGCTGGCGCTGTTCCGCTTCCTGGGCGGCATCGGCATTGGCGTCGAACTGGTCACCATCGACACCTATATCGCCGAGCTGGCGCCGCGCGATGTGCGGGGCCGCGCCTTTGCCTTCGCCAACGTCATCCAGTTCTGCGCCATTCCGCTGGTCGCGTTCCTAGCCTGGCTGCTGGTGCCGTTGGCGCCGCTGGGCGTTTCCGGCTGGCGCTGGGTGATCCTGATTGGGGCGGCGGGCGCCGGGGTCGTCTGGTTCGCGCGCCGCGGCGTACCGGAAAGCCCGCGTTGGCTCCTGACCCATGGCCGAAGCGCCGAGGCCGATGTCATCGTGACACGCTGGGAGGACGAGGCCCGCGCCGATGGCTGCCGCTTCCACCATGTCGCATCCCCGCCGCCGCAGGACCGTCGCGGTTCGCTGAAAGAACTGCTGCACCCGCCCTATCGCGGCCGGGCGATCATGCTGATCGTCTTCAATCTGTTCCAGGCCTGCGGTTATTACGGCTTTTCCAGCTGGGTACCGACATTGCTGATCGCCCAGGGCATCTCCGTCACCACCAGTCTGGGCTATACCGCCATCATCGCAATCGCTGCACCCTTCGGGCCATTGGCGGGCCTGTTCTTCACCGAGCGGGTGGAGCGCAAATGGCTTATCGTCGGCGCCAGCCTTGCCATAGCGGCTGCGGGCCTGGCCTTCGCCGGCCAGCGTGGCATGGCGGGCATCCTGGCCTGTGGCGTCGCGCTGACCCTGGCCAACAACACCCTGTCCTTCGCCTATCACGGCTACCAGCCGGAACTCTTCCCGACCCGCATCCGCGCCGCCGCCGTCGGCTTTGTCTATTCCTTCTCCCGCTTGGCCAATGTCGGCAGTTCCTTCATCATAGTCACGCTGCTGGCGCATTTCGGCGCTCCGGGCGTCTTCGTCTTCATCGCCGGCTGCATGGGGGTGGTTGCCCTGGTGATCGGGGCGTTCGGCCCGGCGACGCGGGGCCGCGCGCTGGAAGAAATTTCACGCTAGACTGAAGCGATGCGCCGTCTTGCCCTTGTCCTGCTGTTGTTCCTGCCCGGCCCCGCCTTCGCCGCCGACGCGCCGGTCGTACTGGTGACGGTGGACTGTCACGACTATTTCGTCGTCGATCTGGGTGGCAAGCGCTATGCCCTGGTGGAATGGTATGGCGGCTACCGGCCGGAAAAAGGCGATGTCGTTAGCGGCGATTTCAGCCATTTCGGCGCGCAGGATGTAGAGGTGAAGGGGCGCCGCCTGCGGGTCTATGTCGAGGACTATGACCTCAGCCAGGACGCCATCAACGACAAGCTGAACGATAAATGTAGATGAACTATCGCCACGGCTATCATGCCGGAAACTTCGCCGATGTCGTCAAGCACATCGCCCTGATCGCCATTCTCACCCATCTGAAGAAAAAGGACACGCCCTTCGCCGTGATCGACAGCCATGGCGGACGCGGGCTTTACGACCTTGCGGGCGAAGCGGCGCGCAAGACCGGCGAAGCGGCGAACGGCATCGACCGGCTGCGCAACCTTTCCACGCCTTTGCCACCGGCCCTGGCGGCGTATCTGGCGCTGGCGGGACAGGGCGTATCCTATCCCGGCTCCCCCCTGATCACGGCGCGGCTGCTGCGGCCCATCGACCGGCTGGTGGCCATCGAGAAACAGCCGGAGGAAGCGGCGGCATTGCACGCGGTGCTGGCGCCGTGGCGCAAAGCCACGGTCGAGGTAGCTGATGGGTACGCCCGCCTGCCCAGGTTGCTGCCGCCGCCGGAGCGGCGCGGCCTGATCCTGGTCGATCCGCCCTTTGAGGCGGCAGACGAGTTTGAGCAGCTCGCCGCCGCCCTGCGCGCCGCCTGGCGCCGCTTTCCCACCGGCATCTATCTCATCTGGTATCCCCTCAAGGCCCAGGGCGCGGCCGAGGCTTTTGTGGGCGAGATGCTGGCCACCGGGACGGCCGCGGCGCTGACCATCGAGATCGCCATCGAGGCCGCGGAGGGCAAGCTGTCCCGCGCCGGCCTGCTGGTGCTGAACCCGCCCTACGGCTTCGCGGAGGAAATGTCGGCCGTTCTGGCCCGGCTGGAACCGGCACTGGCCGCCCGGACACGGCTGGAAAAAAGGGCGGGGTGAAGCCCCGCTTGCCTTGGGCTCCGGCCTCAATTATCAACCCTCCCCACGGACAGGTGGCAGAGTGGTTGAATGTACCGCACTCGAAATGCGGCGTACCTGCAAGGGTACCGTGAGTTCGAATCTCACCCTGTCCGCCATCTTCCCTTCGCAAACTCCGAGCGCCGCCTCAACGGGGCCGGATTTATGCGTTGTTTCAAAGGGGTTTGGTAGCCCAATCCGAACCACAGAGACTGTAGGACCCGCGAAATCCGGTCTCTGAACGGCTTTCGTCTCTAACCGAGCGAACCTCGCCAATTTAGGTTCGGCCGACTAAATCGCATTTTTTTCAATCGTTTGATTGATGATGAAGCCCGACACGTTTGCGGTGGTTTCGCCGCCAGGCGGGCCAATAGAGACAGCCCGAGGTGGGCATGATGTCGCGCATCGCGGCGCTTGCCCGCGTAAGGCGCGCCGTCAATGCCGCGTTGGCCGCGATGAGCCCACGGAGCTCATGAGCTGGCGTCGAGCGCGGGTGCCGTCCAGGACGACCCGATTGATCTCGTTCTCCGCTATCCGGGTCAGCTCCTGCAGATGCTTTGTAGTTGTAGCGATGTCGGACGGCGTTGCGGGCTTGCTCTCATCGACACTCACCTGATGCACGCCCACCATCATGGCGCGCAATTGGCCGAGGGTATCTAGCGCCGCCGATGCTTTCTCCGGCAGGTCCACTTGCTCCTCACCAACAAAGAGGCCTTCGATGAAACCTTCAATCTCCTGCTGACGCATCAACGCCAGATCTGCGAGCCCTTCGCGCGTGCGCGTAACCTTTGGCCGCACAAGCCGAAAGGGGTCGCTGCGCTTCTGGTGGCGCGTGAGGGAGTTCCACAGGCCGTTGACGAGAACGCCGATCAACTCGTTGACAGCATCTAGGCTTTCAAATTCGGGAAGCTCCCCGCCCCAGAGGCCTTTCACGACAGCAATCGGTGAAGCCGACATTGCAGGTGTAGCGATGTTGCCCAGGAAACGTGTCCGGACTTCGTGAAACGGCACAGGGCAAGCATAGGTTTCGAGTAGAGCCCGAACCTTCTTCTCGTCGGCTATGCCGAGCGGTTTTCTCGCTTGTGGCACGCGGCAACCCTCACAAAATGTCAGCCTGATATATTCGCGATCCCAATTTTGACCATCTTATTTCACCTTGCCTTTCTCATTGACGACAAATAAGTCCCGAACTTCAAGAGTTCTGGCAAAATAATCATAGCGTCCGCTGATTAACGAAAATCTTGGATGCCTAACGATGATCTCCACTTCAGTTCCCACGCGGCTAGAGAGCGCATTGAAAACATCATCATGGCTTTTGACTGTTACCCCATTAATCGAAAGCACTTGATCGCCATCTCGAAACTGAGCTTGTTCGGCGACCGAAGCATCGTCTAAAAATTGAACCCACATTACATTGGGATCGTATCCAGTAATGGTAGATCGACCGATTACCATGCCTGAAACATGAACGCCTAGGCGATGCACATGATCGCGATCCTTAAGAACCGGAAGGTCCACGAATTCTGTTTTAGCGTTCCTTAAAATCCCAACTCGGATCGGCTCCCCCGCACGAAGGTAGCTAACAAATCGGCTGGAGAACCTGGCGGCTTCATCACCGTTGACCGACAAAATCCTATCGCCAGGTTTCAAGAGTTCCGCCCAATCTCCATTTGACTCCGCTACAACTAGCTCACGTTCTTTTGATGTCGTAGCAAAAGTGATTGGCAATATCGGAGGCGATGGATCTTTTCCGTTCCTTAATAGATCGAGGATTACGCAAGCGTGTTGCGCCGGAACGGCGAAATTTAGCCCTTCGGAAAGGTAATCCCCCCGGAATTTAGGGGGCTTCACGAGTAGAATTTTCTCGGCAAGATGCACGAGGAGATTTCGTATGAAGATGAGCCGATACAGCGACCCGCAGATCCTTTCGATCCTTCGTCAAGCCGAGGGCGGGATGCCCGTTCCGGAGCTTTGCCGTGAACACGGCATGAGCAGTGCGACGTTCTACAAGTGGCGGGCGAAGTTTGGTGGCATGGACGCGTCGATGATCAGCCAAATGAAGTCTATCGAGGATGAGAACCGCCGTCTCAAGAAGATGTTCGCCGAGTTGAGCATGCAAAATGAGCTGCTCAAGGAGGCGCTTGGAAAAAAATAGACCGGCCATCTCAGCGCCGCGAGATGGCCGGGACCGCTGTGGCGCGCCGCGGGGTCAGCATTGCACTGGCCTGCCGGACCTTTGGTGTGAGCGAGACATGCTATCGCTACAGCCCGAAGCTCAGCGATGAGAACGAGCAGATCGCCGATCTGCTGATTGGGCTGACCACTGCCAAGAAGACCTGGGGGTTTGGGCTATGTTTTCTGTATCTGCGCAACGTGCAGGGGCATGGTTGGAACCATAAGCGGGTCTATCGTATCTACCGGGAGCAAGAGTTGAACCTGCGCATCAAGCCGAGAAAGCGGCTGAAGCGGGACAAGCCCGACGCCTTGATGGTGCCGACTTGCCCAAACATGACCTGGTCGATGGACTTCATGGCCGACAGGCTGGGGGATGGCAGGGCTTTCAGGCTGCTTAACGTGCTGGATGATTTCAACCGCGAGGGCCTGGGCATCGAGGTCGATTTTTCGTTGCCCGCCGAGCGGGTGATCCGCAGCCTCAATCGGATCATCGAATGGCGTGGCAAGCCGGACGCCATCAGGGTCGATAACGGGCCAGAATACATCAGCACACAGCTGAAGGAATGGGCCGACAAAAGAAGCATTAGCTTACAGCACATCCAGCCAGGTCAGCCGCAACAGAATGCCTATATCGAGCGCTACAACCGCACGGTCCGGCATGAATGGCTCGATCAGCACATCATTGAAACCATCGAGGAGGCACAGGATTTCGCCACACAATGGCTCTGGACTTACAA
>Ga0316232_1001100_pt1 | contig 35210 bp, 31 predicted proteins | sample TBHtaG_FD_206006 | JGI IMG/M metagenome (GOLD analysis project Ga0316232, IMG submission 206006) | Freshwater microbial communities from Trout Bog Lake, Wisconsin, USA - TBH18025_13 | ecosystem: Environmental > Aquatic > Freshwater > Lake > Hypolimnion/Profundal zone | place: USA: Wisconsin... | reverse complement strand
GAATTACGTCAAAGAAGGAAAAAGCCAGTTGATCATCGCCATCGGCTGCACCGGCGGCATGCACCGTTCGGTTTTCGTGGCCGACAAGATCTTTGAAGGACTACAGCATAAAGGTTATAAAGTCAACGTAGAGCACCGGGATATCAAGCATAACCTCGTAGAGGTATGACTAAGGGGTGCATCGCATGCATTATCTGAAATGGCTATACCCCGGAATGAAACTAAAACGCTGGCTGCTGCTGTTCTCGCTCGGAGTCATCGCCGCCAGCCTTGGTTTGGCCATTGTGTTTAATTATAAATATGTCGGAGTGGTGGAGGAAAATATCTTCCGGGTGGTATACCGTGCCACAGGCAAATATTACTATGCCGTAACCACCATTGTCGGTATCGCCGTGTTCGGCACAGGCCTCGCGGTGATGACACTGGCGACCCGCAAAATCATCCGTTCGGTGGTCAGTGTGCTGGTGCCGGAAGGGCCGGATAAGCTTGTAGAGATTATTTTCCAGAAACGCAAACTGAACCGCGGCCCCGCGGTGGTTGTCATCGGCGGTGGCACCGGATTATCGGTACTGCTCAGGGGCATCAAGAATGTGACAAGCAATATCACGGCGATCGTTACAGTGGCTGATGACGGCGGGTCGTCCGGGCGCATCCGCCATGACCTGGGAATGATTCCACCTGGGGACCTGCGCAACTGCCTGGTGGCGCTGGCGGACACCGAACCGCTGATGGAAAAGCTGTTCCAGCACCGTTTCGGCGGGGCGGGGGACTTGGCAGGCCATAGTTTCGGCAATCTGTTCATTGCGGCGATGACCGAGGTTTTGGGGGACGTGGAGCTGGCGCTCAAAGAATCCAGCAAGGTACTGGCGGTGCGCGGGCAGGTGCTGCCTTCGTCAGCCCAGATTGTCCGGCTGGTGGCTGAGATGACCGACGGCAGTTTTGTGGAGGGCGAGTCCCAGATTCCCCTTGCAGGCAAAACCATCAAACGGGTCTTCATCCAACCGGAGGATTCACCGCCGGTGGCCAGTGCCCTGGAAGCCATCCGCGATGCCGACGCCTGCATACTTGGGCCAGGCAGCCTATACACCAGCGTGATACCCAATTTGCTTGTTCAAGGAATGACTGACGCGCTCCGGCAGACCCAGGCGGTGAAAATTTATATCTGCAATGTGATGACCCAACCGGGGGAAACCGACGAATATACGGCCTCCCAGCATGTCAAGGCGATCATTGATCATGTGGGGCCGGGCTTGATTGACTATGTGGTTGTAAACAGCCAGGAAGTGGCGCCTCAGCTCAGGGAAGTTTACGCCCGACAGGGAGCCTTTCCGGTTCTCGCTGACATCGACGCGGTGGAAGCGCTGGGGGTGAAGGTCATCAAGGCCAACCTGATCAGTGAAACCAACCTGGTCCGCCACGACTCCCTCAGATTGTCCCGCACCATCATGAGCATGGTTTATCAACTGAAGGCCAGCTCGGAACGGATGAAATTACTGGACTATTACCTTCTTGCCGAGCATATCAAGGAACCCAAAGAAGACTAGGATCTGCGGAGTGAAACGACATTGTCTTTTTCTGCTGACGTTAAAAATGAACTCGCCCGGGTTACGGGTGATCAAAGCTGCTGTCATATCGCCGAGCTTGCCGCACTGATGCGGATGGGCGGGACGATGCTGATCGGCGGCAACAACAACTTGGGAATTACCTTCACCACCGAAAATGCCGCGGTGGCGCGCAAGGTGCTTATGCTGATCAAGCGGTTCGATCTGAAAACCGAAGTGGTGGTCACCCGTGGCCGCCGCTTAAAAAAAGTCAACTCCTATATGATCCGGGTTGTGCCGTCGCGAGTGGTTACCGAAGTTCTGGCCGTTCTGGGTATCATGCGCGGCGAGACGCTCAATGTCGGACGGGACGCGGGTCTGCTTCGGCGTTCCTGCTGCCGCCGGGCTTATCTCAGGGGAGCTTTTCTCGGCGGGGGATCGGTCAGCAGGCCGGAGGGCGAGTATCACCTTGAACTTGTCACCGGCAACAAGGACTTTGCCAAAACACTGGTGAGACTGCTGAAATCCTTCGGACTGGCAGGCAAGGTCGCTGACCGCAAGCAGGATTATGTCGTCTATCTCAAAGACGGTGACGCTATCACCTCGTGTTTGCGGGTCATCGGCGCCCATAACGCGCTGTTTGCTTTTGAAAATGTCCGGGTGGTCAAGGATATGCGCAACCAGGTCAACCGGCTGGTCAACTGCGAGACCGCTAATTTGCAAAAAACCGTTAACGCTGCGGTGCGGCAGGTCGAAGGGATTCACCTGATTGACCGCAAGATCGGGCTGGGAAAGCTGCCGAAAAGTCTGCGGGAAGCCGCAGAACTACGATTGGCCAACCCCGAGGCCACGTTGCAGGAGCTTGTTGATCTGGCCGGAGGGCAGCCCGGCAAGTCCGGCATGAACCACCGCTTGCGGAAACTGGAGCAAATCGCGTCTGATTTAAAACATGAAGGATGAGCATGGGACGGCCGAGAGGGCCGTCGTTTTTGTCTGGCAAATAGCAACAGAGAGAGAAGCACTGTTTACATAACATTGGACTGCTGATATAATAAAACCTAAAAGCCACACAAGGGGGCACAGCAATGAAATGGATGAAACGTCTGACTTTGGCGGTTGTCCTGGCAGGTGTTCTGACTGGCCAGGCGCTGGCCGGTGCGGCTGATGCCGGACCTGAGACGCTGGATATTTTGAAACTGCCGGAATGGCCGGTGACTGCCAACTCCTACGGCGGCAAGCTGCTGCTGTCAGACAGTCCGGAAATGGTGACAGCTGACGGCATTATGTACCAGGACACGGTCGTGGGTATCGCGCGGCTGTTCTTTCATCATGTGAACGCCACCAACACCGCCAGGAAGATAGTCGTCCTATTGGAAAACAGCGGCCCTGAGGAGGCCCAGGTTATCGTCAGTCAATACGGGCTGAGCGGACCCGGCGCCGACTGGTTGTCGGTAGGCAAGGCGGCTCAGCGCGCTTATCTGGCCGGAGGGAAGCTTTACTCGGTTTCGGTGCCGGCCCGGGGAGCCGCGCCGTTGTCCGCCGTTTTGGCCGGGAGCGTTGTTCAGCCTAATATGCTGGTAAATGGTATCTTTGACTTTCGGTCCGATCGCCCGGTAACCGTTAAGGTCATGATGCTGCCGGTTGACGCCGACAGCCGCAGCTTCGCCCGAACAGCCAAGGTGCTGCCCACCGACGAGTATCGTCTGCGAGGGACTTTCGAGGGAAAAGACCGGATGCTGATTCCTTACAAGGTGTACGATCCGGCCCAGGACGGGGCGGTGGTGATTACTTTGGGGGACAATGTCACCGACCGGTTCCTGGAAGGCGTTGACGCTACCGATGGTTCCAAAGTGCTGAATTACGGCAATTGGGGCGTTGTCTATAAATTGTTCCTGCCGTCTGAGAGCAACGGCAAAATCGCCTGTTACCTTAATCCCAGGGGTGGCACGTACGCCGGGGCCCTGGGGGTCAAATACCGTCACATCGAGGAGGCGCCGGTGGCGACTCCGGCTGACCGCTTATTTTTTGGCGACAATAAATTCAGCGACTTTGCCGCTGTCGGCACATTCAGCAGCGACGAATCGCTGTGGCTGACCTTCAGCCCGCCGGGAGCTTCCAATTTGCCGGTAAAACTTGTTATTATGCCGCAGTAAACAAAAGTAAAGGCTCATCAGTTGTCCCCCCTGCCAAACTGTGGTATCATAAAAAAGCAAACAGTATCTTTAGGCAAGGAGGGAACCATGATGAAGCATATTACTACAATCAACAAAGCTTCACTGCAACAGACACTGAAAACCGGTGGGTGCGGGGAATGCCAGACTTCCTGCCAGTCGGCCTGCAAAACGTCTTGCACCGTAGGCAACCAGGTCTGCCAGAAGTAGACCAAACACCAAGTCCCTCGCCTCAAGCGAAGGGGCTTAATTTTTGACCTGATTTGGCTGTTGATAACTAGTTTTATTATTAGAAAAAGGTGAAACATGGGTATACACAGATTTACGCAGAACGGGCAGCACATTGTTCTTGATGTGAACAGCGGCGTGGTGCATGTTGTTGATAAACCAGCCTATGATGTGCTGGGAGTCTTTTCCGGCGGCAACGACGACGAAGTACTGGCTGCCTTTAGCGATAGTTATGACCCTGAAATGGTGGCCGAAGTCATGGATGAACTGCGTTCGCTGATCAAGCAGGACGTATTGTTCACCCCGGCAATTGACGCTGTTTCTACTTTTAACGAGCGGCCGCTGGTCAAGTCGCTCTGCCTCCATGTGGCTCACGACTGCAACCTGCGCTGCGGGTACTGTTTTGCCGGCACCGGCGACTTCGGTCACGGGCGGGGGCTGATGACGGCAGCGGTGGCCGAGCGCTCGGTGGATTTCATCATCGAAAATAGCGGGCAGCGGCGGAATTGTGAACTGGATTTTTTCGGCGGCGAACCGCTGCTCAACATGGATGTTGTCCGCCACACGGTGGATTACGTACGCCGGCGCGAGGCCCAGACCGGGAAAGTCTTCAAGCTGACGCTGACAACCAACGCCGTGCTGCTGGATGACGACATAATTGCCTACCTGAATGAGCAGAATATTAGCCTGGTGCTTAGTCTGGACGGGCGGCGCGAAGTGCATGACCGGATGCGGCCATGCGCCGACGGGTCAGGCAGCTTTGACGAGGTAATCGCCAGGATCCGTCAGGTGGTGGACTCCCGTAACGGGAAAAATTACTACCTGCGCGGTACCTTTACCGCTTATAACCTGGATTTCGCCGCCGATGTGGCGGCAATGGCCGACTTCGGTTTTGTCCAGCTTTCTGTGGAGCCGGTTGTCGCCAAAGACGGCGACTACGCCCTGAAGGAAGAGCACCTGCCGGTGCTGTTCCGGCAATATGACGAACTTGCCGCCCACTATCTACAGCAGCGCCGCGCGGGCAAGCCCTACGAGTTTTTCCATTTCAACCTGGACCTTGAAAACGGTCCGTGCGTTGCCAAACGCCTGAGTGGCTGCGGCGCAGGGCACGAGTATTTTGCTGTAACGCCGCAAGGGGATTTGTATCCTTGCCATCAGTTTGTCGGCAGGGATGAATATCTGCTGGGGACGGTGTTTGCTGGCGTGAAACGGCCGGAGTTGTCGCAGCGTTTCCGGAAAACTCATGTGCTGACCAAGGACGCCTGCCGCAACTGTTGGGCCCGGTTTTTCTGCAGCGGCGGCTGTCATGCCAACGCTGAACTGTTCAATGGTACGATTGATGAGCCGTACTCTTTAGGCTGTGAGCTGCAAAAAAAACGCCTGGAATGCGCGCTGATGATTCAGGCTCAGCTGTCGCTAGACGGGAAGAAATAGGGCGGCAGGATTTTTGCGGCTGCGCAATTAAATCATGTATATAGGATAATTTCCAGGTTCATGGCCAAGGTGGGAGCGACCGATGAAACGGATGCGGATTAGCATTGCCGGTATCGTGCAAGGGGTGGGGTTCCGCCCCTTTGTTTATAACCTGGCGCGGCGGTATCACCTGGCCGGCTGGGTGCTTAACGATGCCGGCGGCGTAGTGATCGAAGCCGAAGGGGATTCGGCCGGTCTGGCTGATTTTGTGGCCGGTCTGGAAAATGAGGCGCCGCCGCTGGCGGTGATTTCGGATGTAGTATTGAAGCCGCTGCCGCCAGGGGGAGACCGGGAGTTTATCATCAGGCCCAGTCGCGGCTCCACCGCACCGTTAGCCTTGACTTCACCGGATGTGGCCACCTGTCCTGACTGCCGGCGGGAGCTGGGCGATCCGCGGGACCGGCGCTTTGGCTATCCTTTCACCAACTGCACCAACTGCGGGCCGCGTTATACCATCATTACCGGCGTCCCCTACGACCGGCCGCGCACCACCATGAAGGATTTTACGATGTGTCCTGCCTGCCAGGCCGAATACGACGATCCGGCCAACCGTCGGTTCCACGCCCAGCCCAACGCCTGCCCGGTATGCGGGCCCGCTTACCGTTTACTGGACCGGCATAGCCGGCCCCTGCCGGGAGACCCGTTTTCCGAGGCTCGCCGGTTGGTAGGCGACGGGGCGGTTCTCGCCGTGAAAGGGATCGGCGGCTATCATCTGGCCTGCGATGCCGGGAACAACCAGGCGGTGGCGACACTCAGGGCCCGCAAGGTTCGCGAGGACAAGCCCTTTGCCGTGATGTGCGGCAGCCTGGATACCGCCAGGCGCCAGTGCCTGATATCAGCTGCAGAGGAAAACCTGCTCACCGGAACAGTCCGGCCGATTGTGCTGCTCGCCAAGGGGGCGGAATACTCGCTGGCGGCCGCAGTGGCGCCTGGCAACCCGTACCTCGGGGTGATGCTGCCCTATGCCCCTGTCCACTGGCTGCTGCTGGACCCTGGGGCCGTGTGGGTGATGACCAGCGGCAACACCAGCGACGAACCGATTGCCTATACCGATGATGACGCTCTGGACAGGCTGGCCGGCATCGCCGATTATTTTCTTGTGCATAACCGTGGTATTTACTGCCGGGCCGATGACTCGGTGGCCCGGATTTTTATGAACAAACCCTATATTTTACGTCGTGGCCGGGGTCTGGTGCCGGCACCTGTCCGTTTGGCGACAGGCGGGCCGGCGGTGCTGGCCTGCGGCGGCGAACTAAAAAACTCCTTCTGCCTCACCCGGGGTGACTTGGCGTTTGTGAGCGCCCATGTCGGTGACCTCGAAAATCTGGCCACTTTCGGGGCCTATACCACCGCCATCGAGCACTACCAGCGCCTCTTTGCCGTCAGGCCTCAGGTGGTGGCCTATGACCTTCACCCGGATTATCTGTCAACCCGATATGCCCAGTCTCTGGATATGCCCAAGGTGGCGGTCCAGCACCACCATGCCCATATTGCCGGCGTCCTGGCCGAGCATGGCCTGGATGAGCAGGTGATCGGCATCGCTTTTGACGGTACCGGCTACGGCAGCGACGGCCACCTGTGGGGCGGCGAATTTCTGCTGGCCGATTGCCGTGATTTTACCCGGCTGGCCCACTGCCGCTATATGCCTCTGCCGGGCGGCAGCAAGGCCATCAGAGAGCCATGGCGGCCGGCGGCCTGGGTACTCCAGGAGCTGTACGGACCCGAATTTGTCAATATGGATATCCCGCTGGCGCGCTTGCTGCCGGAGCATTGGGACTTGGCGATGCAGGCTGCGGCAAAGGGGATCAATACCCCGCTCGCATCCGGTGCGGGACGTCTGTTCGACATCGCGGCAGCCATCTTAGGTATCCGTACCCATATCCACTATGAGGGGCAGGCGGCGGTGGAACTGGAACTTGCCGCGGCCGGAGCCGCGGGAACTGTCCTGCCTTACACCATTACTCATTCAGATCCGGCTGAGCTGGACTTCCGGCCGACATTCGCCGCGCTGGCGGAAGCTGTGCGGCAGGGCCGGCCGAGGGCCGAGCTGGCGGCGTCGTTTCATGTTACAATGGCGGCGGCAATTGCCGCCATGACCCGCCGTCTGGCCCGCACAACAGGTATCAGCAAGGTCGCCTTGAGCGGCGGCGTCTTCCAGAATATCACCCTCCTGCGGCAGGTAATCGGCTTGTTGGAACAGGACTTTTCCATACTGCTGCACCGCCAGGTTCCGCCCAATGACGGCGGTCTGGCGCTGGGGCAGGCAGCGGTTGCAATCGAAAGGAGCAAAACAGGATGTGTTTAGCGGTACCGGCCAAGATTATCGACAGAGTTGACATGCTTGCGACGGTGGATATCAGCGGTGTAACCCGTAAGATTAGCCTAATGTTGCTGCCTGAAGCCCAGGTTGGCGATTTCGTGCTGGTGCACGCCGGGTTCGCCATTCAGACCATTGATGAAGAAGAGGCCGCCAAGACGCTGGAACTTTTGAAGGAGCTGGCTGGATATGGTGAGTAACCTGACCGACGATACGCGACGGGCGGCGGATTTTTTCGCCTCTGAAATCGATCGGCTCATTTCCAGGCCGGTGCGGCTGATGGAGGTATGCGGCACCCATACGGTGGCGATTTTCAAGGCCGGCATCCGGCAGCTTTTGCCGCTGCATGTCGATCTGGTCAGCGGGCCGGGCTGCCCGGTCTGCGTCACCGCCAACGATTATCTCGACACCGCTATTGCCTATTGCCGCCAAGATGATGTCATCATTGCCACCTTCGGCGATATGCTGCGGGTGCCAGGCTCGTCCTCCAGTCTCCAGGCCGAAAAAGCGACCGGAGCCGACATCAGAATTGTTTATTCGCCGCTGGATAGCCTTGATATCGCTGCCGCCAATCCCAACAAAAAGATAATATTTCTGGGGATCGGATTTGAAACAACGGCTCCTACCGCCGCCGCCGCGGTGCTGGCTGCCGAGCAGGCGGGGCTGGCCAATTTTTATATATTATCGGCCCACAAATTGGTGCCGCCGGCCCTGCGGGCGCTGCTGACCGCAGCCGAGGTGCAGGTGGATGGCCTGCTTCTGCCCGGACACGTCAGTGCCATCATCGGCGAGGCCCCTTACAGCTTTCTGGTTGACGAGTTCGGCGTTCCGGCGGTCATCGCCGGTTTTACTCCGCTGGATATCCTCCAGGCGGTTTATATGCTGGCCCAGCAGATTGGTGCAGGCGCTGCGTCGCTGCAGAATCAATACAGCCGTGTTGTCAGGCCCGCAGGCAATCCGGCGGCTCGGCAGGTGCTGGACCGGGTTTACGGGGGGGCCGACGCCGCTTGGCGGGGGATAGGAGTTATTCCCGGTTCGGGACTGGGGATGAGACCCGAATACCGTCGGTTTGACGCCTTGGCCGCTTTGCCTGTCAACGTGGAGGAGACCCGTGAAGCTGTGGGCTGCCGCTGCGGCGAAGTGCTGCGAGGCGTTGTGAGGCCCACCGACTGTGCGCTGTTTGGCGCGGCCTGCGTTCCCGAAGCGCCGGTAGGTTCGTGCATGGTGTCGGTGGAGGGTACCTGTGCGGCCTGGTACAAATATGGCGGCGGGAGGTGGCAGTATGAAGGGTGAGCGGGTTCAACTGGCCCATGGCAGCGGCGGCAAACTCAGTCATGACCTGGTATCCAAGGTGATGCTGCCGGCTTTTGCCAATGAGGCGCTGGCCGAGCTGCATGACGGGGCCAAGGTCAATATCCGGGGAACGCGGTTGGCTTTCACCACCGATTCCTATGTCGTCAAACCCCTGTTTTTCGCCGGCGGCGATATCGGCAAACTGGCGGTCTGCGGCACCGTAAACGACCTGGCGATGACCGGAGCCGTTCCACTGTATCTTTCTGCCGGTTTTATCCTGGAAGAAGGATTTCCCCTGGACGACCTTTCCCTGATTGTCGCGTCAATGAAGGCTGCGGCTGCTGAAGCCGGCGTTCTTGTCGTCACCGGCGACACCAAGGTGGTGGAAAAAGGAGCTGCTGACGGCATATTCATCAATACAGCCGGAATCGGCGCGGTTATCGAGGGAACCGATATTTCCCCCGCCAGGGTCCGGCCGGGGCAGGATATTATTCTCAGCGGCGCCATCGGCGACCACGCCGTGGCTGTGATGGCCGGCCGCTACGATCTGGTGCTGCCGCAAACGGTAGCCAGTGACTGTGCGCCGCTGGCCGGGATGGTGAGACAAATGCTGGCGGCAGTGCCCTCTGTCGCTATGCTCAGGGATCCCACCAGAGGCGGTTTGGCTACCACCCTCAATGAAATTGCCGTCCAGGCCGGAGTCGGTATCCGGGTGGAAGAGGCGGCTATACCGATTCACCCCGAGGTGGCGGCGGTATGTAATATCTTGGGATTTGATCCGCTTTACCTCGCCAATGAAGGGAAATGTCTGATTATTGTCGAAACTAAACATACTCAACAAGTGCTGACCTGTATCCAGTCTCACCCCTATGGCAAAGAAGCGCGGGTCATCGGAAAGACAACGGCGTCTCCCGCCGGTCAGGTGGGGCTTCACACCGCAGTCGGCGGCGTAAGGCTGCTGGACATGCTGGTGGGTGACCAACTGCCCCGGATTTGTTAACATATTTACATGCTGTTCAGCATAGGTTTTAACGAGAAAAGGAGGTGGGCGTATGCGCGTGGACTATGGTCTGAGGCTGGAATTGCAGCAAAAACTGGTAATGACCCCTCAACTGCGTCAAGCCATAGCCATATTGCAGCTCTCCTCGTTGGAATTGGCTGAAATGGTGGAACAGGAACTGCTGGAAAACCCGGTCCTGGAGCTGGAGGAAAAGGCTTCGGTCGAAGTCAATGAAGAAGAGTCCGTGGACGAGCAGCTAAAAACATATTTTGACTGGGCCGAGTATTTCAATGACGGGACCGACACCGGTTATTCAGCACCGGTTGCTGATGACAAGCCGCCGTTCTCGGCGTTTGTTTCAGCAGGTTCCACACTGCAGGACCACCTGGAATTTCAGCTTCATCTGGCGGTTTTGGACGACACTGCCCGCAATATAGGCCGGTATCTTATTGGTTGTATCGATGACAACGGCTATTTATGCGGCAGCGTGGACGAAGCCGCGGACAACCTGAAAGTCAGTCCGCAAACCATCGAGGAGGTTCTCAAACTTATCCAGACTTTTGATCCGGCCGGTGTCGGAGCCCGCGACCTGAGGGAATGCCTCGGCATTCAAGTTGAATATAAGGTAATTACCGATGGATTAGTGGCGGCGATTATCGATAAGTATCTCGACGAGGTGGCAGCCGGCCATTATAAACATATCGCCGATAAATTGGGCTGCACGCCCCATGATGTTCAGCAGGCGGTGGATTTGATCCGTACCCTCGATCCCAAGCCAGGCCGGGCTTTTGCCGGAGGAGACCAGCCCTGCTATATTATCCCGGATGTAACCATTGAAAAGGTTAGCGGCAATTATGTTATTATTATTAATGACAACAACGTCCCCCATCTAACGATTAATCCTTATTACCGCCGTATGGTGCGCGATGCGGACAGTGAAGCAAAAAAATTCGTGGAAGGGCGGATCAACGCGGCGGTCTGGCTGCTCAAAAGTATTGAACAGCGTCGCCGTACCTTGTACAATGTTGTTTCAACCATCCTCGATCTGCAGCGTGATTTTTTTGACTATGGTCCCAAAAACCTGCGGCCGTTGACGATGAAGAAGGTGGCGGACCAGGTGGGTATTCATGAATCGACGGTCAGCCGGGCCATTGCCAACAAATACGCCGATACTCCGCACGGCTTGTTCAGTCTGCGCGCCTTTTTTTCCGCCGGGCTGCAGAGCATGGACGGCGCCACCCTTTCCGCTGCAACCGTTAAGCGGCTGATCAAAGAGATGACCGCCAAGGAAGACCCTGCGCACCCGCTCAGTGATCAGATTATCGCTGAGGATCTGGTCGGCAGGGGAATAACGGTATCAAGGCGCACGGTGGCCAAATACCGTGAGGAATTGGGAATCCAGTCCTCCGCCAAGCGCAAACGCTATTAAGGGTAGCTTTAAGCGGATGTTGAAAATACCAAACGCCAAATCCGGTCAAATTTATTTGACCGGATTTTTTTTGCTGATTTTTCGGGTATATTGGACGGACGACAGGTGCGTGGCATAAGGGGTGGCGATTTTATGGGCGCGGCGGGGGATCAGATTCTTGGACAATTTATTGAAAAATGTGTTTTTTCCATGATTTGGCGGCAGGAATTACCGAAACATATCGCGAAAACCTTAGTACTAGCTCATCAATGATGAGTGGCAAACAGTGCCAAAAACGGTTTTATCTGGTTGGCGCTTGGGCTGGTGGGCCTAGTGGATGTTTGCAGTTTGAGGTGGTTTTATGGTCAAGCCGGTAGAAAAGATTATGGATGCTGTGGATGTGGAAACCTTTTTTGTCTGTGCCACCGAAGAGGAAGGCCGGAATCTGATGCTCGCCTTGCTTAAGTCTTGGGGCTTTACCGATGTTGACGTGGTATTTGCCCAGTACGAGGGGCCGGGGGTACGGGTGAGAGGCCGGGCCTATGTGTACCGGCCGGCTGACAAATACCGCTGGTTGATTGACGATAAGGCGGCACAGGGAGGCTGACATGAAGAACGTTTTATTAGCACCTTTGGATCCGGTACACGATATTGGCCTGAAAATGATCGCCAGAGGGCTGGAACAGGCAGGCTATTCCATCTGCCTGCTCCAGCCGGATCTTACGGCCGAGGAAATTATTGAGCAGTCGGTGCGTTTTGGCGCTTCCACTCTGCTGCTGAGCCGGACGTTAGGCTACGGTGTGGCCGAACTTCTGGCAAGATTCATTGATCTGGCCGACGCCGCCGGCCTGCGGGAGAGAGTGAAGATCGGCATCGGCGGGATGGCCATTCGTCAGGAATTGGCTGCGGAGCTCGGCTTTGACGCCGGTTTTGGTCCCGGGACGTCGGTTGAAGAGGTAGTATGTTTCGTTGAGGGGCAGGAATACCGGCCTGATCCGACCCGGTGCAGCAAGGTTAAGACCGACATGACCGCCGGTTATGACTACCGCTACCGCCATCCGGCCATCGCGGCCAAACTCGAGACTATTTCGGCGATGATTTGCGACTGGGTCAAGGATAAGACCTCCCCCGGTGTCAAGCGCGCCCAGCTGCGGGACGAACTGTGGGATGCGGACAAGTGGCGTGATCGCCAGGGAAACGGCGAATTATACGACCATTACGCTCCCCATTGCGGCGATGTGCCCCGGAAATTTTACGCCAGCGGCGAACTTCATCCTAAAACCAGACGGTACACCAAAGAGGAAGTCGAAGGTCTGGAACGATATCTTGATGATACAAAAAAGCGGATGTCGGTGCTGAAACTGCAGCACAGCCGCAAAAGGCCGCTGGTTTTCAACCAGTACGGCACAGGTTGCCCCTTCCTGGATATCGGCCATATTCTGGCCAGTGAAGCCTGGGGAGCAGACGGAGTAGTTCACTTCGATCCTTCCTGGGGAGCACGGACAGAGGGTTTTCTGGACGGATTTCTGACCCACCAGGAAGACGGCACAGTCATCACCCCCGCGAATCTGAACCGCATTCATCTGGCACTGGAAAAATCGACGTTATGGCAGGTGAGGGCCCACCGCGGCCTCAATTCCCCTGAAACGGTGGTGTTGGCCGGGAAACTCGGCGCCGACCTGACCAAGATCAATATGTGCTACGGATCGCTCGGAGCGGGAACCGATCCCGAAAGGATGACTGTCGACGGGTACCATGCCATTTTATTTGCCAAGAAATACAACTTGCCTTTTGATGTGGTGACCAACGAGGAGTTATGCGGTGTACCGGCCTATAAAGCCTTTGCCGGAATGCTGATCGTCAGCGACCTTGCAGTAAGGCTAGGGGCCAGGCCGATTTTGCAGCCACTCTTCGCCTACTCGCCGGAAGTCATGATCAACGGCTATATGCAGGATAATTACATTGATTTCAACGCCGCCAAAATTTACGCCCTTCGGGATATTCTGAACGCCCCCATCTGGCCCGGCGCGCCCATCGGTTTTCTGACCCATACCGAAGACCGGGTGCAGTCGGCGATGACGACCGCTCTCCACGCCAGTCTGGCCAGTACGCTGGGAGTGGACGCCATTTCCATCGCCTCCACCGATGAAGCCTATTCCGGAGGCCCCATTTCCGTTCCGGCCAAGATTGATACCTTGCGGGCGGTGCAAGAGAGCTTCCGTTTCTTTGGACACGCAGGTATCACGCCCACTGACCAGGCCAGGGTCTACGCCGATCAGATCGTCTGCGGCATTGAAAAAGTGCTGGATGAGGTCATCGCCTGCGGTGATTTCGTCAAAGCCCTTCATGACGGTGTGCTGGGCAGCCGTCAGGAGGGAGCTTACCCCGGCCGGGCGGGAAAAGACACGGTAACCACGATCAAATGACCAGGAGGGATTTCTTTGAAGCCGATTGATCCCTATACAGCCGGTAAGTTCACCTCCAACCCTTATGCCGCCAAGCGCGATGTGACCGGAGCGCTGGCGGTAGTGCTCGACGGCAGCATGCCGGACCGGGGACTGACGCTGATCAAACCCATCTCCCGCTGCATCAAACGCTATGATGTCCATGAATTGATATTGACCGATGAAGCCGGGGCAAAGCCCGGGGCTGCTGTAAATAATATTGCTTATCTCGGGTTTGTCGACATCGAACAAGGCGGGGTGATCGTCCAGGGTGACGCGGTTTTCCTTGACAGGGAAAAAGTGGGCGTCCTCGCCGGATTTGATGAGACACATATGCCCAACCATTTGAACATTGTGATCAAGACTGAAAAAATGCTTCCAGGAACCAAGCTGGGGGCGAAACTGGGAATGGTCGTCAGTTTCAAGATGTTGCAGGGAGGTGGTGAATAGCCTGAGTGAATCAGGATCGAAGCCGGAATTCACGTAAACCTATGATGATGCAGCTAACTAAAAAATAGTAGGAGGTCAATCAATGCATGCAGTAACTCTATCGCTGGCGGACTGGTTATTCATGGCTTTTGTTCTCATAACCTTAGGTTGCCTGGCTACCCGCCGCGATGCGCTGCTCCCTACGGCAATCGGTCTGGTCGTTGTCGGCGGTGTTCTGTCCCACAGCTTCATCGGCGGTCTTATGGTCGCGTTCAACGCGGTAATGGCTTCAACCACCGACTTATTGAATATCATCATCGTAATCGCCCTTATTGTCATGATGACCAAGACGATGGAGGACATGGGATCAGATCGGCTGATGGTCATTCCCATCCGCGGTATGCTGGGCAACGCCTACATTTCTTACTGGGTCATCGGTATTGCGATGCTGATTCTGTCCTGGTTTATCTGGCCAACACCGGCCGCGCCGCTCCTTGGTGCGCTGGTTGTGCCGCTGGCGATCGTCAGTGGTCTGCCGCCGATGATTGCTGCCATGGCGGTGTCGATCTTCGGCAAAGGGGTCGGCCTTTCCAGTGACTTTATCATCCAGGGTTCACCGGCGGTAACCGCCAAGCTGACCGGAATTCCTATCAACGAGATTATCTCCTCCAGTATTCCGGTGTGGTCAGCGATTTCCATCACCGCTGTCCTTGTTTCGTACTTCATTGCTTTCCGGACCATCAAGACCAGCAAAAAAGACGGCGGCCCTGTCAGCATGAAAGGTTCCAGCATTAGTCTGGAAGATATGCAGACCAAGGCGGCGGCAGCCACCGCCACCGTCAACGCCAGTCCTATCGGCCGGGTGATGGCTTGGGTTATTCCTCTTGCCTTGCTCGCCGACATCTATTACATGGGCGCCCTGGGGCTCCGGGGCGGCAAAGCCACAGCCCTTATCGGTGGCACTGTACTGTTTATCACTATGATCAGCTGTATTTTCCAGTATAAGGACCAGGCTTTTTCCAAAGCCATGGACCATGCCCGGGCCGGCTGGATGTTCGCGGTCAAGGTATTCGGACCTGTGGTTATTATCGCCGGCTTCTTCTGGCTCGGCGGTGACTCGATCAAGGTAATCCTTGGCGACAAAAGCGCAACCGGATTGATGTTTGACTGGGGTTACTTTATCGCCGCCCATGTTCCGATCAATAAATTCATGGTTTCGGTTGTTGTAACCGTTGCCAGTATGCTTGGCGCCTTTGACGGCTCAGGCTACGCGGCTATTCCGCTGGGAGCGAGCATCGCAATGGCTCTCGGCAAACCCATCGGTGCCAATATCTCGGTGTTGGCGGTACAGGCCCAGATGGCTGCTATCTGGACAGGAGCAACCCTCGTTCCCTGGGGCTTCCTGGCTGTAGCGGCGGCGATCTGCGGTGTCGACCCCAAAGACCTTGCTCGCCGGAACCTCTATCCGACTTTGATCGGACTGGGTGTCGGGGTGATTGTAACCGCTTTCTTGGCATAGTCTCAGCTTTCGGTATTGGCGGCCTGATGCCAGGCCGCCAATATTCTGGAACTATTACATGGATATTATTGGAAGGAGGTGAAGATAAGTGAACATTGAACAGAAACTGCAGGAAATGGGGCTGGAGCTGCCGGTTGTGGCCAAACCGCTGGCTTCGTACGTACCCGCGGTTGCCACAGAGGGCTACATATATACCTCAGGCCAGGTTCCGATGGTAAAAGGCGAACTGAAGTACAAAGGAAAAGTTGGCCAGGATCTTGATGAAACCCAAGGCTATGAAGCCGCGAAAATTTGCGCTCTGAATTGCCTGGCTGCGGTCAAATCAGTTGCCGGAAGTCTCGACAATATCGAGAGAATCGTAAAAGTAGTCGGATTTGTTAACAGTGCTCCCGGGTTTACTATGCAGCCCAAGGTTATCAACGGCGCCTCCGATCTGCTAGGCCAGTTGTTCGGCGAAAAAGGCGAACATGCCAGGTCAGCTGTCGGGGTCAGTGAATTGCCGCTCAATGCGGCGTGTGAAGTTGAGATTATTGTAAAAATTAAATAGGAGTTGAGAGTTTTATGGCGAAATTTAAATTTAAATACCAGATGTACAAAAGTCTGCAGGCTAATATTCCTGCTATTTACGCTGAAGCGAAAAAAGCGGCAGACGAAATCGGCATTCCCGCCGAACTGCGTGGCAAATTTGGCTTGACTGGTGCAATATCCGGCTGTCCGGCACCGCTGCGCGACGATATCATGGCCGCTGGGGAAGAGGCCGGCAGAACAGTTACACCTCTGGCAGTGATGGTGGACCAGATCCGCGAGCTTGTCAAGGATGTTTACGGCGACGAGTATGACGCCGCCCCGACCAGTACCTGCGAAGCCGGTCTGTGGGTAACCTTCGATGCCCTGTTTTCCCCCCCTAACCTGGGCCGGGGTGACAACTACCGCGCCCGCTACATAGCTCCCTACGAAAAACATTTTCACCATCAAGGCGGTTATGGCCGGCCCTTTCCTCCCCGTTACAAAGACATCATCGCTGACCGCGGATCAACCGCCGGTGAGCTGGGCTTTTACGGTAAGCGGCTCAACAACCTTGACACTGTCATCGTGCCGCTGGCTGGCGCCAAGTACGACGTACACGGCATCAAATATCACCCGGTTCCCCTTCTGACTGACGTTGATCCGGTGGAAAGCGCCGCAGCCGTGAAAAAGTTCGCCGCCATCCATGGCGACCAACTCACTGGCATTACCTCGCTGGCCTACGAGACTCCCGGCTACGGCTACGGGAAAAAAGACAAAGACGGCACCCCGATTTTGCAGAAGATGTACGCTGAGGTAGCCAAATACTATAATATTCCTTATGTCCAGGACAATGCCTGGGGGATTCCCTTCATCGGCAGCGACCCGCGCAAGACCGGGGCGGATGTCATTATTTACAGCATGGACAAGGCTACCGGCGCAGCCACCAGCGGACTGATCATCGGCAAAGAGGAGTTCATGGTTCCCATTCGCCGCGCTCTGGGTTATCATGGCGACAGGTGGGGTACCGGTGCTTCTTACGGCAAGGCCGCTTATGTTACCTTTGATCCAGGCAAGGAAGCCCTGGCCACTCAGATTCAGGCCCTGAAGATTCTTCGCGACAAGCCGGAGGTTCTTACCAAATCAGTGGATGATCTGGAAAAAATCGTCCGCGAAGAATTCGCGCATATTCATCCCAAAATCAAGGCCGGAATCGTGATCACCAAATCCTACAACTCCCGCGCTGTGGAAGTCAACTACGAAGGCACCTGGAAGAACGGCGAAATGGGCCTGCCGATCTTCTCCATCGAAGATATGTACTCAGGCACAAACATCTTCCAGTCCGGCATGGCCCAGATGGGGGTTATCCCGACAGTGGCCTATGACGGCAATATCTATATTTCACCGGACCTGGCGACAACCGACAGCAAGGGCAACTTGCTGCCAGACGTCACACGCTTTGCGGTAAAAGCCCTTGTGCGGTTGATCGAAATTGTAGGCAGGCACGCCGGGACTATCTAAACAGTCAATTTTGGAGGGGGAGAAACATGGCAAAAAAAGTGGTTATCGTTGGCGGCGGCTGGGCGGGTAGCGCCGCGGCGCTGGCAGCAGTCAAGGCAGGCTGCGAAGTCGAATTGTTTGAGCGGATGGACGCGCTGCTGGGTACCGGCCTGGTGGGGGGCATCATGCGCAACAACGGTCGGTTTACCGCGACTGAGGAAGCTATCGCCATGGGGGGCGGCGACCTTTTTGAGATTGCTGACGCTGTTTCACGCCATAAGGGTATCGACTTCCCTGGCCACAAACACGCCAACCTCTACGACGTTTGCCTCATTGAGCCCGCTGTCCGCAAAGCGCTTTTGAAGGCAGGCGTGAAAATTCACCTCAAAGCCCGGGTACGGGATATTGAAGTGAAAGACGGCACCATCACCAAGGTTATCGCCGACGTTTTTCATGGCGACACCATCGAGGTCAGCGGCGACGTCTTTGTCGACGTATCCGGCACTGCCGGTCCCCAGGGCAACTGCATGAAGTACGGCAACGGCTGCGCCATGTGCATCTATCGCTGCCCGACCTTCGGGCCGCGGTTCAGCATCGCCGCCAAGGCGGGGGTTAAGGAAATTATCGGCGAAAAAGCGGACGGCACCTTCGGGGCGATGAGCGGTTCCTGCAAACTGCACAAGGATTCGCTGTCGCCGGAAATTCAGGACGAACTGAATAAAACCGGGGTGTGTGTCGTCGCCGTACCGGCTTTCCTGCAAAAGAGCATGGAATCTTTGGGGCAAAAGGCTTGCCAGCAATACGCTCTGAAGGAATTCGCCGAGAATGTCGTGCTGCTGGATACCGGCCACGCCAAACTGATGACCGCCTATTATCCCCTGGAACTGCTGCAGCAAATCCCGGGCTTTGAAAATGCCCGCTTCGAAGATCCTTATGCCGGCGGCATCGGCAACTCGATGCGCTACTTCGGGATGCTGCCGCGGGACAATACCCTGAAAGTCGAGGGGCTGAAAAACGTCTTCTGCGGCGGAGAAAAGGCCGGACTTCTTGTTGGCCACACCGAAGCCATTATTACCGGTACCTTGGCTGGACACAACGCCGCCAGGGCCGCCTTTGGCCTGGCGCCCATCGAGCTCCCTGTCAGCCTTTCTCTTGGCGACGCTATCGCCCATGTCCGGGAGAAGATGCAAACCAAAGAAGGTTTGACCAAGAAGTATACTTTCTCCGGATCGGTATATTTCGACAGCATGAAGCAAAAGAACCTGTACACAACCGACATCGCTGCCATCAAAGACCGGGTGGAAAGCGCCGGTATGACCGGCGTCTTCGCCAAGAAACTGGGTTAGGGTATGGAGGGTGTGGCGGCTTATGTCACCACGCCCAGCCTGAGAGCCGCTGGACAAGGGGAAGCCTTTCCGGCGGAGAATTAATGCTGCGAGTCGATAACAGACCGGCGTGAGGTGGGGGATAGATGGCCGATGAGCGTGGAAGCCCGGAACAACAGATCCTGACAATCATTCGCGATAGTGTCCAGCCGATGGGCTGCGGCGCTATCAGCCGCCTGCTGCAAAAACAGGGCTTCAGCATCAGTGAGGCGACCGTGGGCAGGCTTCTGCGCGACATGGATAACCAAGGCCATACTGAAAAAGCGGGCTTTCAGGGACGACTGCTGTCGCCTAAGGGAATAGACCGGCTGGCCCTGCTGGAAAACAAGCAAAAGGGACGGCAGTGGGGCGAGGAATTTGCCAGCATCCTGAACGGTCATAGCAAAGAAGATCTGCTGGAAGTGCTGATAGCCCGGCGGGCCATTGAAAGTGAACTGGCTTATCTGGCGGCTGTCAACCGCACTGAAGCCGAGGCTAGAGCCTTGCACGAGGTTTTGGAGCGGCAGCGGCTGGCTCTGGCCGCCGGCAGCGGAGCGGCGCAGGAAGACGTCGACTTTCACGCCATTATTTGCCTCATGGCCCGGAACCGGGTGCTGGAGGCTGCGGTCAGCCTGATCCGCCAGGATACGCAGCTATCGCCGATACTGGAATTTATCCGCCGCCATGTCAAAAGCCTGGTCTATATCGACCACCAGAAGGTCGCCGAGGCTATTGCTGAAGGACAAGCGAATAGTGCCAGAGAAGGCATGATCGAGCATATCAACAACCTGATCAGGGATGTTGAAAAGTACTGGAAGCTTAGCGAAAACCACAAGGAAAGTGCGCTATAAAAGGTGCGGCCATTCGGCCGCACCTTTTGGTCTGTAAAGAATAAATTTCATTAAGAACTAAGGCATTTATTGCTGCTGGTGACTGGCGCTGATGGCTTTCATTTTTCCGACAATTGCCTTCATCACCACGGCTATGGCGATATAGATAGGGAAACTGCAGTAAGAACTCCAGTTTATAATCACATAGAAACCAAACTTTGACATCAGAGGTTCCAGGACGAAGCTAAACACGCCGGCCATCAGGACGGTGGCGATCAGAAAGCTTTTCCAGGAGCGGCAGTACTGGTAAACAAGGGCGTAGATGACCGGGAGCATGACATAATCAATTGTCGTTGAAGGCGGGAATACGGGTATCAAATCAACAGGGTAGTACCACAATCCAAGCTCATAGCCGACCTGGTCGAGCCAGATGCTCACCGTCATAACAACAAAGCCGTAAAAGGACAGTTCCAGCAGCCGGCTTTTATCCACCAGCCGCCACCAGACAACCAGGGAGATAATAAACAGCACGAATAAAAACCACCAGGCAGAGGTGTTAAAGTCCGTATCCAGCCAGTTGTCGATGCGGGCGTAGGACCAATGCTTCAAGATGTAGGCTAGCTGCTCATCCGTGGGAGATGTGGGGAAAGTACGGAGCTTCTCTAACATATGTTTCCACCTGCTCTTTACTTTGTGAGGGCAACCCCTATTAGCGTACGGTACTATATTGTACCCGCAAGAAGCGGGGCCAATACGGCGGACGCCAGGCGACGGCAAAGAAGGTTTTCGCCCCGTCGGCGTGGAATTTGTTCAAAAAGAGAAAGGCAGACCGTCATGGATTATTCATTGGCGATTTTGGCTGGAAGGACAGCGATGGCGCTGGTTGCGCTGTCTTGTGGCTATTATTTGCTTCATGTTTTGCTTGCCGAGCTGGAACGCAGGGATATGTGCGTCTGGCGACTGAGAGCTATCGTAGCCTACGCCCGGATTAGCCATCCTTACCTGGCCTCGCTGATATCGCTGAGCGTCATCTACCATGTCTATGTGATGTGGATGACTCACATTCTGGATGTGAAGGTTTTTTCCGGGATCGCGGTTTCCACCATGGTTGCTCTGATGGCCAATTCAGGGTGGGCGCTGCGGTTTCGGCCGCGCATCCGCTGGCTGCGGCAATTGCACCAACTGGGGATGTATCTTCTTTTCCTGGTGCTGGCAGGTCACCGGTTGCTATGATCCAGGCCGACCATTTAGAGGAGGGTTTAGTATGTTGAAACATTGCAGGATTCTTGGGCTGTTGTTTTTTTTGCTGGCGATTTGCACGGCGGTGCCGGTCCTGGCTGCTTCTGCCGATAAACCGGCGGCGACGATCAATGTGACCGGACACGCTGAAACCACGGTTGTTCCTGATGTCGCCGTTATTTCTACCGGTATCATTTCCAACGGATCGGATGTAGAATCAGCAAGAGGTGAAAACGACAGGGTAATGCGCCGGATTATTGAGGCCCTGGCGCAGCAAGGCATTGAACGGAGCAAGATTACCACTTCCCAGTTCAGCCTGCAGCCGATTTACCGATCTGACGCTAAGGACGGAGGGCTGGGAACTATCAGCGGCTACCGGCTGCAGAATACGGTCAGCGTGGTTGTCGATGATTTGACGAAAATCGGTACAGTGATTGATACGGCTTTCCAGGCCGGTGCCAACCAGTTTCAGGGTCTGCGGTTCGCTCTGAAGGACGATGGCGGTCTGCGGGATGAACTGCTAAAAAAGGCGGTGCAGGACGGAAGGCGCAAGGCGGTCATCATCGCCGACGCCCTCGGAGTTAGCCTGGGCCAGGCAGTGTCGGTGTCGGAGACCAGCCGAATGGCTCCGGTGGCGACTGATGTCCGGATGCTGAAAGCTAGTTCGGCGGGGACGCCGGTGGAAGCGGGGACGTTGACGCTTGGTGTTGATGTGAGCATGGTATTTGCTTTTTAATGTAGAATAAAAACCTCGTTTGATATGGGCTAATAAAACCTTTTTCAACGAGGTTTATTATTGGATCCAAAGATGCCCCCTATCGCTGCCGCAAAAGCGCCGGACTCTTTTGAGGCCCCCCAAGAGCAAGAGGAATAAGTTTCCCAAAGCAGCCGGTTTAAAGAACTGATTGTTAAGGGATAACGCAAATTCTTCATAAAACTTTCCAGAAAAAATTTGCTGATTGGCAGGAGTAAATTAAACCACGACGAAGTAAAATAACGTTAGGGATATATTTTTTCCCCCTGACGGGACAGAAACGAAGCTAGCGGGACATAATTTGACCCGGGAGAGGCCGGCAGTGGATAAAGCAGCAGAGTTGCAGCGCAAAATCGCCCCGGAATTGGTGGCGACTATCGAAGAAAGGTACGCCATCCTTCGCCATATAGGGTACGCCCAGCCAATCGGCCGGCGGGCGCTGGCCGCCATGTTGGCTGCCAGCGAACGGACGGTGCGGGCTCATATCGATTTTTTGAAGGCCGCCGGATTCATCGAATTTTCGCCGCTGGGGATGAGTATCACCAGTGTAGGCAATGAAATTCTCGGCGACTTGAGCGATTATGTCCGCGTACTGTCCGGACTGTCGGAGCTGGAACAGGAACTGGCCGAAGGTCTTGGTCTGAAGCAGGTGATCATCATTCGCGGCAACTGCGACGAAGACGTCACAGTGAAACGCGAGCTGGGCCGCGCGGCTGCCGGTGTATTAGGGCAGCATCTCGGAGATAATATGATTATTGCCGTGAGCGGCGGTTCGATGATGGCTCGGGTGGCTGAATCGATCAACTTTCATGTGCCGACAACTACGGTGGTGCCCTCCCGGGGAGGGCTTGGCGAACAAGTGGAATATCAGGCCAATACCATCGCCGCGGTGATAGCAACCCGCCTTGGCGGCAGGTATCGCCTGCTCCATATCCCCGACGGGGTCGGCGAAGAGGCGCTGGAGGTCATCTTGGCCCGGGACGGCAATATCCGGGCTGTGGCGCAGATGATCAAACAGGCCGATATTTTGCTGACTGGGATTGGTGAGGCCGCCGCGATGGCGTCAAGGCGCGGGTTCGACCGGCCGACCATCGAGCAGCTACAGCGGCTGGGGGGGATAGGCGAAGCCCTCGGCCATTACTGCACTCTTAGGGGCGAAGTTGTTTATACCACAAGCAGCGTTGGTTTACACCTGAATGACCTAGCAGGCATTGGAAAGGTTATCGCGGTTGCCGGCGGCCGGCAGAAGGCCGGTGCCATTGTGGCCGTGATCGCGGCCGGTGGCCAGGATATCCTGGTTACCGACGAGGCGGCTGCCAGGGCCATTCAGGATATAATAAATAATAATCATATACAGGAGGAATTATCATGGCAACAAAAGTAGGTATTAATGGTTTTGGTCGAATAGGCCGCAATGTTTTTCGGGCAGCTCTGGGCAACCCCGCAATCGATATCGTGGCAGTCAACGATTTGACTGACGCCGAAACACTGGCCCATCTTCTGAAGTACGACTCAATTCATGGTACGCTGGCCGCCGAGGTCAAAGCCCAGGACGGTAATATCATGGTCAACGGCAAGACCATCAAGGTATTGGCGGAGCGTGACCCTGCCAACCTGCCCTGGAAGGCGCTGGGTGTGGATATCGTGGTGGAATCCACCGGCCGGTTCACTGATGCCGACAAGGCGGCGGCGCATATTAAGGCAGGCGCCAAGAAAGTCATTATTTCGGCGCCGGCTAAAGGCGAAGACATCACCATCGTTATGGGGGTCAATGACAGCAAGTACGATCCCGCCAAACACAACATTGTTTCCAACGCGTCCTGCACCACCAACTGTCTGGCGCCCTTCGCCAAAGTGCTGCACGAGAAGTTCGGCATCAAACACGCTATGATGACTACCGTTCATTCCTATACCAATGATCAGTCAATCCTTGATCTGCCGCACAAAGATCTGCGGCGGGCCCGGGCAGCGGCCATGTCGATCATTCCGACGACCACCGGTGCCGCCAAGGCTGTGGCTCTGGTCATCCCTGAACTCAAAGGCAAGGTCAACGGCTTTGCGATGCGGGTGCCGACCCCCAATGTATCGATCACCGACTTGGTGGCCGAGCTGGAAAAATCGGTGACAGCCGAAGAAATCAATGCCGCGATGAAGGCGGCGGCCGAGGGTGAGCTGAAGGGGATTCTGGGCTATTCCACCGAACCGCTGGTATCCCGTGACTATAACGGCGACCCCCGCTCCTCGATCGTCGATGGTCTGTCCACCATGGTGGTAGACGGTACATTGGCCAAAGTGGTCTCCTGGTATGACAACGAGTGGGGCTACTCCAACCGGGTTGTTGATCTGGCAATCTTTATGGCCAAAAAAGGCCTGTAAAAGCACCAAGCAGCTGTCAACCAATACGCAACGCGAGGGCCACAGCCTGTGGCCCTTTTTAGGGGGGCGGATTATGGATAAGAAAACAATCAGGGATATTGAACTGTCCGGCAAAAAAGTGCTTGTGCGGGTTGATTACAACGTGCCGCTGGATAAAAGCGGCGCCATTTCCGACGACACCCGCATTGTCGCCACTTTGCCTACACTGAAATACCTCCTGGAACAAAAGGCGGCTGTCATTCTGGCCGCTCACCTCGGTCGGCCGAAGGGGGCGCCTGCGCCGGAGTTTTCTCTGGCCCCGGTTGCCAAGCGCCTGGCAAAGTTATTAGGCCAAGAGGTGCTGCTTGCCGAAGATTGTGTCGGGCCGGCGGTGGAGTCTATGGCCCGGGCATTGAAGCCCGGTCAGGTCCTGCTGCTGGAAAACCTGCGCTTCCACGCCGAAGAAGAGAAAAACGACCCGGCCTTCTCGCAGAAGCTGGCCGCACTGGCCCAGGTGTATGTCAACGATGCCTTCGGGGTATCGCATCGGGCCCACGCGTCGGTGGAGGGGATTACTAAGTTTCTCCCTGCGGTGGCCGGTTTTCTGATGGAAAAGGAAGTTGCTTTCCTCAGCCGGGCGGTAAGTGCGCCTGAGCATCCTTATGTGGCCATCATCGGCGGGGCCAAGGTGTCGGATAAAATCGACGTGATCGCCAATTTGCTGACCAAGGTCGACATACTCATTATCGGCGGCGGCATGGCCAATACCTTTATCGCCGCCCAGGGCTTCGCCACAGGCAAGTCGCTGGTGGAGGCCGACAAGCTTGAACTGGCCAGGGAGCTGCTGGAAGACGCGGAGAAGCGCAAAGTGAAGCTGCTACTGCCGACAGATGTGGTAGTGGCCGACCGTTTTGCCGCCGACGCCCAGGCCAAGGTGGTGGATGTCAAGTCTATTCCTGAAGGCTGGATGGCTCTGGATATCGGCCCGGTGAGCAGCAAAGTCTTCGCCGACGCCCTTAAAGGGGCGAAGCTGATTGTTTGGAATGGTCCGATGGGTGTGTTTGAAATGGACGCCTTTGCCAAAGGTACCGAGGCCGTGGCCCGGGCCGTGGCAGACTCTGGCGCAGTCACCATTGTCGGCGGCGGTGACTCCATCGCCGCGGTGGAGAAGGCGGGGGTACAGGCTAAAATCAGCCATATATCCACCGGCGGCGGCGCGTCGCTGGAATTTCTCGAAGGCAAGGTATTGCCGGGTATCGCGGCCATCAATAATAAATAGCTAAAGGAGTGAAGCGTATGCGCAAGCCGATCATTGCCGGCAACTGGAAGATGCATAAAACAGTGGCTGAAGCGGTGGCTTTAGTCCAGGATCTGAGCAAACTAACCGCCGGCGCGGAGGCGGAAGTGGTGGTCTGCCCGCCGTTTACGGCGCTATATTCTGTTCGTGGTTCTTTGACCGGGTCGGGTATCAAACTCGGCGCCCAGGATGTTTATTGGGAAGCTCAGGGGGCGTTTACCGGGGAAGTGTCGCCGCCGATGTTGAAGGACGCCGGCTGTGAATTCGTAATCATCGGCCACTCCGAGCGGCGTCAGTTCTTCGCTGAGACCGACGAAACAGTCAACAAAAAACTCAAGGCGGCTCTTGCCCAGGGCCTTACGCCGATTTTCTGTGTCGGCGAATCGTTGGAGCAGCGGGAAGCCGGCGATACCGAGCGGTGGGTAGGCAGCCAGGTAAAGAACGGCTTGGTGGGTCTGTCTGCTGGCGAGGTGGCGGCGATGGTAATCGCCTACGAACCTATCTGGGCTATCGGAACCGGCCGCACGGCTTCGTCCGATGACGCCAACGCGGTGTGCGCCTTGGTGCGCCGGACGGTGGCCGGTCTTTATGACAAGGCGACAGCCGATAAAGTGAGAATTCAGTACGGCGGCAGCGTCAAGCCGGACAATATCGCCGAGCTGATGGCCAAAAGCGACATTGACGGAGCCCTGGTGGGAGGCGCCAGTCTGGATGCGGCGACCTTCGCCAAGATCGTGAAATACTAGAAATCATTTAGGAGAGATGGCATGGGTAAACTACAGAACCCTATTGCTCTGGTAATTCTTGATGGATGGGGCGTCGGGCGGTCCGGTGACCCCAGCAACGCGATTGCCCTAGCCGGCGCACCGCATATTACCATGCTGTCCGAGGTTTATCCTGCGACTACTCTGGCCTGTTCCGGCGAGGCCGTGGGGCTGCCGGAAGGACAAATGGGGAATTCCGAAGTCGGGCATCTTAATATCGGCTCCGGCCGGGTGGTATATCAGGAACTGACCCGGATAACCAAAGCCATCAAGGATGGGGATTTTTTTACCAACCCGGTGCTACTTGATGTTATCCGGTCGGTAAAAAAGAACAACAGCGCCCTGCATCTTTTGGGACTTGTCTCGGATGGCGGCGTACATAGTTCGCTGGAGCATGTGTTTGGACTGCTGGAGATGGCCAAGCGAAACGGCGTGTCCACGGTGTACATTCATGCTTTCCTGGATGGCCGGGACGTGCCGCCTTCCAGCGCGCTGGAATATATCGAGGCCTTGGAAAAGAAGGCAACCGAGATCGGCGTCGGCCGTATCGCCAGCATCGCCGGCCGCTATTACGCGATGGACCGCGATAAACGCTGGGAGCGGACCGCCAAGGCTTATGTCGCACTGGTCCTCAGGGAAGGCGAGCATGCGCAGAGCGCCCGGGCAGCGATAAAACAGGCCTATGACCGCGGCGAGACCGACGAGTTCGTGCTGCCGACTGTGGTTGACAGATGCGACGACTGCGGCATCAGCGCCGGCGACGGGGTAATTTATTTCAACTTCCGTCCCGACCGGACCCGGCAACTGACCAGGGCGTTTATTGACAAGGATTTCACCGAGTTTGAACGCCGCAAAGGATTTCTGCCGCTGGATTTTGTGACCATGACCCAGTATGATGAGACCTTTGATGTACCGGTGGCTTTTAAGCCGCAGTTTATCGGCAATACCCTGGGCGAGGTGATCAGCGCCGCCGGGCTCACCCAGCTTAGAATCGCCGAAACCGAGAAATACGCCCATGTGACCTACTTCTTTAACGGCGGCGAAGAGAAGCCTAATCCCGGAGAAGATCGGGTGATGATTCCTTCGCCAAAGGTGGCTACCTATGACCTGAAGCCTGAAATGAGCGCCGCCGAGGTAACCGACCGGGTAATCACGGAAATCAAGTCCGGCAAGTATGATCTGATCATCATGAATTATGCCAATGGCGATATGGTTGGCCATACCGGACTGTTGCCTGCAACCATAGATGCGGTCAATGTTGTCGACACTTGCGTGGGCCGGGTGACGGATGCAATGCGGGATCGCGGCGGGATCACCTGTATCACCGCCGATCACGGCAATGCTGAGGTGATGGTGGACTGCGAAACAGGCGAACCCCTCACTTCCCACACCTGTAATCCGGTGCCCTTCATTCTGGTGGCGGAGGCTTTCCGCGGCGCGAAGCTGCGCAGCGGGATTCTGGCTGATATTGCCCCCACCATCCTAGGTTTGGCGAAGGTGGCCATACCGTCCGAAATGACGGGAAAAAGCCTGATAATAAAGGAGGATAAATAAATGACGACAATTACCGATATTTACGCCCGCGAGATCATGGATTCCCGCGGTAACCCCACCGTCGAAGTCGACGTGGTGCTGGAAGACGGAACCATTGGCCGGGCGGCCGTGCCTTCCGGTGCGTCCACCGGCATGTATGAAGCCGTAGAACTCAGAGACGACGACAAGGCCCGCTATGGTGGCAAAGGCGTGCTGAAAGCCGTGGAAAATGTCAACAACATCATTGCTCCCGAAGTGGTGGGCATGGATGCCATGGATCAGATCGGCATCGACCAGGTCATGCTGGGATTGGACGGAACCCCCAATAAGGCAAAACTGGGGGCCAACGCCATCCTTGGGGTATCGATGGCGGTAGCCAAGGCGGCCGCAGCCGGTTTGGGGATGTCACTATACCAGTACCTGGGCGGCGTTAACGCCAAACAGCTGCCTGTGCCGATGATGAATATTCTCAACGGCGGCTCGCATGCCGATAACAACGTCGATATTCAGGAATTTATGGTTATGCCGGTGGGGGCGGTTTCTTTCAGCGAGGCTCTCAGAATGTGCTCTGAGGTCTATCACGCCCTCAAAGGTGTTCTCAAAGGGCGCGGTCTGAGCACCGCCATCGGTGACGAAGGCGGATTCGCTCCCAACCTGGCGTCCAACGAGGAAGCACTGACCGTTATTGTCGAGGCCATCAAGAAAGCCGGCTACAAACCTGGTGATCAGATCGCCATCGCCCTTGACCCGGCAGCTTCAGAGTTTTACAAAGACGGCAAATATAATCTGGCTGGCGAAGGTGTCGTCAAAACATCTGCTGAAATGGTGGAATACTATGCCGGACTGGCAGCCAAGTACCCGATCATTTCCATCGAGGACGGGCTGGCGGAAGATGACTGGGACGGCTGGAAAAAGCTCACCGATAAACTGGGCGGAAAAGTCCAAATCGTTGGCGACGACCTTTTCGTGACCAACACTGAGCGCCTCAGCCGCGGGATTAAAGCCCAAACAGCCAATTCCATCCTGATCAAGGTCAACCAGATCGGGAGTCTGACCGAAACCTTTGATACCATCGAAATGGCCAAGCGGGCGGGATACACCTGCGTAATTTCCCACCGTTCGGGCGAAACCGAGGACACGACCATCGCCGATATCGCGGTGGCGGTCAACGCCGGCCAGATCAAAACTGGCGCGCCGACCCGCACCGACCGGGTAGCCAAATATAATCAGCTGCTGAGGATCGAGGAAGAACTGGGAGATCTCGCCCAGTACAAGGGCCGCAGCGTATTCTACAATCTGAAGTAACAAAAGGGCGCCGTGAAAACGGCGCCTCAGGCTGTCGAGAAAGTACCTTCTCGAAAAATGATTTCTGTTTTAGACTGTTTTTGAGGGTGCTCGAATGCCTCGTAATGCTCTTTTGCGGCCTTAGAAGCGATTCTAGGACGTTGGATTTCTGAGACGAAATGCCTAATTTTCATACTTGAGGTTTTTCAACAACCTGGGGCGCCGTGAAAACGGCGCCTGATTTTTTTATTGTAAAATGTTCCATATAGTAGACTGTTTCGGCAAAATAATGCTGGTTTGACTGGTAATAATAGACTATCTTCCGGCAATAATGTATAATAGAACGGCTATAGAATAAAAATATCTTAGCAGGCGTTGTCAAGAGTACGGTGATTTGATAAAATAGAGTGGTACAAGAGGGTAGGGGGTGTTGAAACAGTGGTTACAAATTTGCTAATGATCCTGGATGGCTTGATTTCTATCGCTTTAATCGCCTCAGTTGTCCTGCAGTCAGGCAAAAGCGCAGGCATGTCAGGCTCGATCGCCGGTGGCGCTGAAACCATATTTGGCGGCAAGACAAAAGGGCTGGACGTACTGTTGGCCAAAGTGACGATGGTTTTGGGAGTCGCCTTTGGGGTGGTTACACTAATACTTGTCAAACTGACACAGTAGGTTTGCGATGATACCTCAATGGCCACATTGGGGTATTTTTAGGCAATTTTACGATTTTTAGGGGGAAAAGCATTCATGGAACTGGTTTATATTGCTCCAGCCGCTGGTGTTGTCGCGTTGCTGTTCGCAGCCTATTTTATGGCCAGCGTTCTGAAAGAAAGTCCCGGCAATCAAAAGATGCAGGACATTTCTCAGGCTATTTTTGAAGGGGCCATGGCCTTTCTCAACCGTCAGTACAAGACGCTAATTCCGTTTACGGTCATCATTTTTGCGATCTTATTCTTTGTAAGCGGCTATAAATTGGCTGTTTCGTTCCTTGTGGGGGCCGTCTCGTCGGCTGTAGCCGGCTATATCGGCATGACATCGACTACTAAATCAAACGCCCGGACCACCGAAGCCGCCCGGACCAGTCTGAACAAGGCCCTCAGTGTGTCTTTCCGCGCCGGGGCGGTCATGGGTTTGGCAGTTGTCGGTCTTGCTCTACTGGGTGTTTCGATTTTGTATATAATCTTTCGTGACCCTGTTGTTATCAACAGCTTCGCCTTCGGGGCAAGCGCCATCGCTTTCTTCGCCCGGGTCGGCGGCGGTATCTTTACCAAAGCGGCCGACGTCGGCGCCGACCTTGTCGGTAAAGTCGAGGCAGGCATTCCTGAAGACGATCCTCGCAACCCTGCGGTTATCGCCGATAATGTCGGCGATAATGTCGGCGACACAGCCGGCATGGGCGCCGACCTGTTTGAGTCCTATGGCGCCACCGCCATTGCCGCGATGCTGATCGGCAACACGGTATTCGGCCTGAACGGCGTTTTATTCCCGCTCCTTCTTGGTGCGGCCGGGATCTTCGCCGCCATTGTTAGCATGTTTTTTGTGCGGACCGGTGAGGACGGCGATCCGCAGACCGCCCTGAACTACGGCCTGTGGGGCACCAATCTCATTACTGCCGTTATCGCTTATTTCCTGTCTACTTCGGTCTTCGGGGACAAAGGTTTCGGAATTTTTATCGCGATCCTCGCCGGACTGGTTGTCAATGTTCTTGTCGGGATGATCACCGAATACTATACATCCAACGCCAAGCCCCCCACCCAGTACATCGCCGACGCTTCCCAGACCGGCGCGGCCACCAACATCATTACTGGCATAGCCACAGGCCTTAGAAGCACCGGTTTGCCGATGGTAGTGTTCTCGGTTGCCATCTGGGTGGCATTTAACCAGGCCGGCATCTACGGAATTTCCATGGCTGCCATGGGTATGCTCTGCACTGCCGGCATGGTGGTTGCGGTAGACTCCTTCGGTCCGGTAGCCGACAACGCCGGCGGCATCGCCGAGATGGCCGAGCTTGGTCCTGAGGTCCGCAAGACCACTGACAAGCTGGATTCGGTAGGTAATACCACCGCCGCCATCGCCAAAGGATTTGCCATCGGTTCAGCCGCGCTCACCGCGCTGGCCCTCTTTACCGCCTTTGGCGAAGAGATTGCGAAAAACCCCAAGCTCGCCGGAATATTGGTCAACGGTCATCTGGTGATCAACCTGACCGAGCCGGGAGTTATTATCGGCATCTTCCTCGGCGCCACGCTGCCTTTCCTGGTTTGCGCTTTCACCATGGAAGCAGTGGGCAAAGCCGCTTTTGAAATGATCGGTGAAGTCCGCCGCCAGTTCCGGGAAATTCCCGGTATCATGGAAGGTACCGGCCGGCCGGACTACGCCCGTTGCGTCGATATCAGCACCAAAGCCGCCATCCGCGAGATGATCCTTCCCGGTATCTTCGCTGTCGGCTCACCACTGGTGGTCGGGTTCCTGATGGGGGCGAAAGCCCTGGCAGGGTTCCTGGCCGGTGCGACTGCTGCCGGTGTTTTGATGGCCATCTTCATGGCCAACGCCGGCGGGGCCTGGGACAATGCCAAGAAATATATCGAGGCCGGCAAATACGGCGGCAAAGGCACACCGACCCACGCGGCAGCCGTTATCGGCGATACAGTGGGCGATCCGTTCAAAGACACCTGCGGTCCGGCGATGAATCCGCTGATCAAGGTGGCAGGGACTATTTCCCTGATCATTGCCCCGTTATTGATGTCAATATAGTCACAAGCACCGGCTAAACAGCCGGTGCCTTTTTGTTTTTGGTGGGACAGGGGACTGCCCGGCCATAGGTTGTTTAAGTTTTCCTCAAAATGGTATAATGATAAATAGATGATGCATGATAAGGGGAGGATGTTCTTTTGGCGATCATTCGCGGGGCTGAACCGTTTTTTCTGCCGGGCGGCCGGCAGGGAGTGTTATTGGTGCATGGATTTACCGGTTCGCCTTCGGAAATGCGCATGATGGGTGAATTTTTGCAGCAACAGGGGTTCAGTGTACTGGGGCCGCGCCTCAGCGGTCATGGCACCAGCGCGGCAGAAATGGCTGATACAGCTTGGCCACACTGGTACAGCACAGTGGAAGACGGCTATCATTTGCTGAAAGCGGAGTGTGATGATATCGCGGTGGTTGGCCTTTCCATGGGAGGGCTGCTCGCATTTAAGCTGGCCAGCGAGTACCCGGTTCGCAGCATCGCGTCTCTCAACGCCCCTATTTATATCGCTGACAGGCGGCTGCCCTTTTTACCGGTTGTCCGTGTATTCCGCAATTTTATGCCGAAAAAGCGCCGCCAGACGGCTGTCGATTCTTGTTACAATATCAGTTATGATCAAACCCCGCTAAATAGTTTGAGTAGCCTCCTGGACCTGATCAAAGAGGTGGACGGCCTTCTGCCGCTTCTGGATATATCCACCCTGATCATTCAGTCCCGCAATGAGCATACCATCCGGCCGGAAAGCGCCCAATACATATACGACCGCCTGGGCAGCCAGGATAAAAAGCTGTTGTGGATGGAACGCTCAGGGCATGTGGTTACCTTGGATGTGGAACATCAGGAGTTATTTGCAACTGTTGCTGATTTTCTTATGATAGATAATACGACTGGTTGAGGGGAGTAAAATAATGAGTATGGATGAACGAAATCAATGGTGTTTTGCCTGTGGCAGCCAGAACCCCATCGGTCTGAAGCTGACCTTTCGCGAGGACGGGGACAAGTACATCGCCGTATTTCGCCCCGGGCCGGAGCACCAGGGCTATGACGGCATTGTCCACGGCGGAATCATCAGCACCCTGCTTGATGAGATTATGGCCCGCTATCCTTACGCCAAAGGACTGAACACGGTTACCGCCCGGCTTGAGGTCCGCTACCGCAAGCCTACGCCCATCGGGCAGGATCTTACAGTGGCCGGCTGGGTCACCAAACAGCGCGGCAAGATGATTGAACTGGCGGGCACTGTGGCGTTGCCGGACGGCACAATTACAGCAGATGGCAAAGCGACGGTAATTGCCGTCAAGGAAGTGGAAACATGAACCTAAAGGAAAAAATTCTGATCTTTATGCGCCTTGAGGCCTATCGGCCGCTGGCGCCAGAGGATCTGGCCGAGGAAATGGGACTGAAGTCCAAAGAACTAAGCGAGTTCTGGCAAGTGCTGGAGGAACTGGAAGCCGGCGCGCTCATCATCAAGACTCGCTACGACAAATACGGCGTACCGGAGCGAATGAATCTGATTGTCGGCAGTCTTACCGCCAGCGAGAAGGGCTACGGTTTTGTCATCTCGGAGAATCCCGAAGAAGCCGATGTCTATATCCCGGCAGAGGCTATGCTCAACGCCATGCATCATGACCGGGTGGTGGCCCGGCTGAATCAGGTCCAGAGTGCGATCGGGCGGGCCCGGGAAGGGGAGATCATCAGGATTGTCCGGCGGGCCAACCAGAGGATTGTGGGCACTTTTGAAAATAGCCGCCATTTCGGTTTTGTTACCCCTGACGACGTCCGGCTCAGGCAGGATATCTTTGTGCCTAAAGGCTTAAGCGGCGGCGCCAAGAACGGCTGTAAAGTGGTTGTGGAAATTACCAAGTGGCCGGAGAAGAAACGCAGCGCCGAGGGGCGGATCGTCGAAGTGCTGGGGCTTAAAGGCGATCCGGGAATTGAGATTCTGTCGATCATCAAAAAACACAATCTGCCGACCGTCTTTCCGCCTGAGGTGGAACAGGCCGCGGCCGAAGCACGGGATTCGATAAGTCCGGACGAGCTTGTCGGTCGCAGGGATCTGCGCGAACTGCCGATCGTCACCATTGACTCTGAGGACGCCAAAGATCTTGACGACGCCGTGTATGTCGAGCGCCTGAAAAACGGCCGCTACCTGCTGGGGGTGCATATCGCCGACGTCAGCTACTATGTGCGGGAAAATACGCCGCTGGACAACGAGGCGCGGGAACGCGGCACCAGCGTCTACCTGGTGGACAGGGTGCTGCCGATGCTGCCCCACCGCCTTTCCAACGGCATTTGCAGCCTCAACGCCGGCGAAGACCGGCTGACACTGTCAGCCCATATGGAAATCGACCATCGCGGCAATGTATTTCATTACGAGATTTTTCCCAGCGTTATCCGAGTGCGTACCCGGCTGTCCTACAACATCGTCCGAAAAATTCTGACCGATAACGACGAAAAGCTGAAAAATGAATATCAGCCGCTGCTGGAGCGGCTGGCGGATATGGAGCGGCTCTGCCTCATCTTGCGGGATCGCCGGATGCGGCGCGGGGCGATTGATTTCGATTTTCCCGAACTCAAGGTCAAGCTGGACGACTCCGGCAAGCCGGTGGAAATCGTCAAAAGGGTGCGCACCATCGCCGAGTCGATCGTCGAAGAGTTTATGCTTGTGGCCAACGAAACCGTGGCTGAGCATATGCACCGGCTGGAGATGCCTTTTGTCTTTCGGGTGCACGAGGAACCTGAAGCCGAAAAAATGGCCAAGCTCAACAATCTGTTGCACAATTTCGGACAAGGCCTGGTCAACATCGCCGATGTGCGCCCCATGGCGCTGCAGAAGGTGCTGGGAAAAATCGCCGGACGGCCCGAAGAGCGGATTATCAGCATGGTCATGCTGCGGTCGCTGAAGCAGGCTCGCTATGAAGCCCAGAATCTCGGCCACTTTGGGTTGGCGGCGCCGTATTATACTCATTTTACCTCACCGATCCGGCGCTATCCTGATCTGATTGTCCACCGGATCCTGCGCGAGACCTTCAGTACCGGCGACGTATCAGCCAAAAGGCGGCAGAAGTTGGCCGCCCTGTTGCCGGAAATTGCCCTGCATTCCTCCCAGCGGGAACGGGCGGCAACCGAAGCCGAACGGGATACGGTCGACCTGAAAAAGGTCGAGTACATGGCCCAGTTTATCGGTGACGAATTCAGCGGATCGATCAGCGGGGTTACCGGC
>Ga0316232_1001094_pt1 | contig 35332 bp, 46 predicted proteins | sample TBHtaG_FD_206006 | JGI IMG/M metagenome (GOLD analysis project Ga0316232, IMG submission 206006) | Freshwater microbial communities from Trout Bog Lake, Wisconsin, USA - TBH18025_13 | ecosystem: Environmental > Aquatic > Freshwater > Lake > Hypolimnion/Profundal zone | place: USA: Wisconsin... | reverse complement strand
CTGGCTCAATATCAATTTCCATACCGTCAATGCCAATATGAACGGCCTCCGGGTCTTCGATTTCAATTTCTAAATCGGGTTGCCCATCTTCTTCTTGTAATCCTTGCGGAGCACGGTATAAACTTTTGTCGACTGCCATAATATGTCCTATTTAAAAGCTGGACCAGTTGCCCAGCATGTTGCTGTGTATCGTTTGCCTTTAGTAACTTCGGTAACGCGGTGCTCTAAAACGGAAGGAAAAATAATTATGCTTCCTTGTGGCAGCTTAGGATTTAGATTTGGGTTTATGGCCAGTTCTAAATTACCGCCTTCAAAACTATCCGGATTACTTAAGAATGCTATAGCCGATAGTTTACGCTGTTTATTCGCTTTATCGGGTGGAAAACTATCAATATGCCATTTATAATGTCCGCCGTTCTGGTATTTGGCTATCTGAATATCCTCTACCCCATCAATATCAAAGCGCCAATCTATCTTATTTACGGCGTTTATGTGGGTTTGAAGTACGCAACCAATGATGCTCATGGGCGTTAGGAACGCTATATCTGTTTTACGAGTGGGATTTTCCACACGGTTTTCTTGGTCGCGCCCAACTTTGGCATTGTGCGCTTGATCCCAAGGTGTAGTTTTAATGATGTATTCGCACATAGAACGTGGAATAACTTTCTCGGAGACGTAGTAGTAGTTGTTTAGCATTATTTTGTTTTAGCTTGGTCTTCTAGTTCAAGGATCTTTATTTTTAGTTCGCGCACTTGGTCTTCTAAAGCAAAATTATGCTTAGCGACTTCTTCAACAAACTCAACCATTTTAGGGTAAACCCGCAGCGCTTCGTACGCAAACGCATCTTGCCAGTCTTTAAGAGTCTTACCATCGTTAGCTGTTCTAACATTTTTAAGCATTATCAGCTGGTCGCCGTACGCCTCAATACGTTTAGCCCGTTCAACGGCTTTATATAAAATCTCTAGTTTGCTTAGCATGTACATCAGTAGTAGCTCCTTCTCCGTCTATACTGCGCTGATTCTTCCGCCATATCAGAACTTAATGTTACAAACCCGCCCTGCCTATAGCGTAGCAAGGCTTGAGATACCGTATCCACATAGTCATCATGCTCGCCTACAGGGAACGCGGCAACTTCCTCAATCACATCTTTAGCCCAACGACGGTCAGGCGCCCACACAGCTCCAGAGGCAAACAAGTCACTGATTGCATTTACACGGGCGATTTTATCATTACCTCGGCTTGGGTTGGTTTCTTGCACAGGTATGCCCATGCGTCTAAGTTCTTGAATCAACGGAGCACCAGACGCTTTTTTCTCGATGATGAACGCATCAGGGTCCCATTCTTTCCAGTGTTTGTACGCCGTAGCTTTTAGTTCTGGGAACGTCATCCGGTCTTTGAACGCATCTAATAGAATCAACTGAGGGGCATTGCCTTCCTCCTCGTTGTACCAAACACCCCATGTTGTGCAGGCGCTATAGTCCGATGTGGTCTTAACTTCAAACGCCGTATCCCATGACTGGATCACAAACTCAACGTCCGGTGGGGTTTCTTTCTCCCATATGCGCCAGTCACTTCTTTTAATCACGGCGCTTGTATCGCCTGTGGGGTTCTGCATGTACTGCGCGTTCCAGTACCGTGGGTCCATCTGAAGTTTTTTAGCTTCTAACTGCTCGAGTGGCCACTGCTCAGGCCAAAGACTTTTTCCGCTAGGCAGGATGGCTGGCAGCTCAACAACTTCCCAAGGTTCTGCTTCCGGGTTTTGTATAGTGAAGTTCACTAGCCGCCCAGTTAAATCTACCAAAGACCAGCGCGTCATAATAACAATGATCGCACCCCCCGGCATTAGTCGCTGCAAGGGACCGGTTTGAAACCAGCTCCACGCATTATCAAAGGTAGCTCTACTATTCGCTTTAATGTCTTGCTCGGAGTGGGGGTCATCAATAACGAACAAATCAGCACCACGACCGGCAAGAGCGCCGCCAACACCAACAGCGTAATACTGACCACCAGCTCCCGTCGACCACTTACCTGCTGCTTTTTGGTCGTCCGCGACAACCGTGTTCGGAAACACCTCTTTATATTCTTCGGATTCAATTAAATTCCTCACTCTTCGACCAAAGTCTTCAGACAAGCCCGCCGTATGCGTAGCCATAATGATTTTTTTAGTGGGGTCCTGGCCTAGATAGAACGCCGGAAACAGATAAGACGAGAACTCAGACTTACCCATACGCGGTGCGATGTTAATAATCACCCGTTTTTTCTTGCCAGCCAATACGTCTTCAAAAATTTTAGCCAACTTGCGGTGGTGGGGCCCTACTTTAAACCCCGGATATACGTGTTTTGCAAAATCAATCGGATCTTGCTGGGCTTTTTTAAGACTGGCTCGGTTTTCCTGCTCTTCTAAGTCTGCTAAGAACATCGCTTTCTCAACAGTCGTCATGTCTTTGAGCGCCATCTGTGCAGCTAACGCTTCTTCTGGGGTTAAATAGTCCAGTTTCATTCGTCGGTGTCGTCAATGTGTTGTTTTGGCGCAACAATTTTCTCTACAACTTCAATTTCATCGACTTCTACCACCTCAGCCTTGCCCATGTACTTAGCCAACTTCTCCCGAATGCGCTTTTCCAAATCTTCATCAGACACTTCTGTGCTTTTTACTTCAACGCGATCTGTAAACAGGGCAACTTCTGTTACCTTCCCAAGCAACTCCAAAGCTTTTAATCTGATTCGGGCATCAGGGTGGTCAGTTTCTTTTACTATTTTTGCTACGCTCATTGAACGTAGCTCGTTGGCCTGCTTTACAAACTCCCACTGATACCCCGTCACCATAGCTACGGCATTAACAATTTCTTCTGGGGCTTGTAAGTTAAGCAGTTGGTTTTTTGCGTCGGGGGAATTAGTTGTTAGGGCCGCAAACGCGTTGGCCACTTGTTGTTCCTGCGCTTTTGATAAGACTTCTTGGTCTTCTTCTTCGGAGGCAAACTGATTTAACCAGTCCGCCGTTTGCTTTTGCGCTCCAAGAGTTTGGGGCGCGTTGATTTTTTCTAAAGGTACGAAGCCCCCAGCATCTGACTGAACGTCAGGAGTAAAATCGGCTTCATCTGCTGAAACTAGGTGTTCTAGTAACAAAACTGTATTCCCTTTGGTTGCGTGGTTGGGGTCACGAATGTGTGTAGTATAGTACACTTTTTTAGTTTTGCGTTATACTATGCGCACGTATGGCTTTTCCTCCTTCGTTTGGGTCGTACGTAAATCTCCTTTGTTGTGATGGTTTAGCCCCCGGACTTAAAACGCCCGGGGGTTTTTTTTTATTTGGCTTTTGGTTTTACGTATTGCTTTAAAGAAGAAATAAAGTGGTCTAGCCAAAACTGGTTACCTTGCGCAACAGCCTCAACTGTATCAATCCATTTCTTTACCGCGGCTACATATTCGTCGTACATATCGTTTCCTTTTAGTTATGGGGTACCCCCCGTTGATATAGGTCTATTTTAGTTTGTTTTATTGTGCACTGCAACAATACTCATTAATGAGTCCGTATGGGGGTTAAGGCTTCTTTTATGAGTCATTTGGGGTTTGTCTTGATACCTATGGGTATCATTTCGCGGGTTGTTTTTGTACCTATAGGTTGGGTTTTGCTGTGTTGTAGGCGTTACTTTTTTATACACTTGCGCACTTTTTCTTACATTTGTGTAGTTTGTTACACATTTTTATCCGGTTTTGTTGTCTAAGATTTGACATAGCTTGTCCGAAATTTGTTATTTTTTTGTGCTGTATGTATTTGATTTTGCAAGGGTTTTACACAATTTGACATTTTTTAGCTGTGCGGTTACGAAACAATGATCTGGTCACCATGCCACCACTCCCCAAAATAGGTCGGGTGGGGGGGGGGGGGGGTCTACAAAACCACAGTACGAGGGGGAAACATACCCCTAAAGCTATACTGTTTACATGGATAGAACATCTATTCATTCGTTGCCAAGCCGATATGCTTGGCTTTTTTATTTACAGGAGTATCACATCATGGCTACATTAGCTAAAGCAACTTCATACCTCAACGCCAACAAAGGTGAGGCAATCACATACGAGCAATTCGCTTATGGCATGGGAGCAAAGGACAGGCTCACGCAAGCAGAGAGCCAAGTGTGGCACGAGCAATATGTCAAGCTCGATAGTACACAGCAGAAGGAGTGGTTGCATGACTGGCAACACGAGTACCTTATGGGCAAGCTGGGTATTACGAGTAAAGAGGCGGACAGGATTCTGTCCCAAACGAGAGATGAGAGAAGCCGTACACACCAGCTCGCTTACAAGGCTGGCACAGAGCAATTCCGCAACCACATCGTCAGACCCGAGCCAAAGGCAGGATCATTCAAGCAGAAGAAGGTTACGCTTGACCAAGTGGCTAACTACCTCAAGGGAACAGGGTTCACCAAGTCCCAAATGCTCAAGGCTGTCGAGCAAGCCGTATCAACCAAGTAATCGTGCCAGCGAGGCTTTCACGCAGTTTAAATTTATGTCAAACCAAGGAAACATCATGCACCTAACTAAAGCACAACAGCTACAAATGCGTCAATTAGTAAGACAACAACGGGACAGAATCCTGTCCGATACCAAGGCTAAGCCTGACCTACATAAGCCCATAACCATGGGCGAAGTGTTTATGACATTCAACCGCAACACCTACAAAGAGGGGAAATACTGATGGGCATATTTAAAAGCCGAGCCATTGAAATAATGTGGCTTCACCAAGATGGGCTGACGCCTTTGGCTATCGCAAGAGAACTAATGATGTCGGTCAAAGAAGTCCTAGAAGTAATCAACGCAAACTCAACCAACTAAGGAGCATCAACATGAAATCTATCGCTTACAAACCAAACACCGCCTTCAAACAAATCCTAGCCACAGGCACGCTAGGCAACCGCAGTAATGTGTGGGTCGTATGCCGCAAGAGGGGCAATGAAGTGGGCAGTATCCACAGAATAGGCAACACCCGCAAGCTACAACCATTCAAGTCCCTAAAGCGAGCCACCAACGCCTTGCGTAAACACATTGAGGCAGACGGAAAAGATGCAGGCTGGGTGATCCTCACCTCAGACCAATTAGCCCGTTGTGGATTGATCTGGCTTTAATTAGAGGGTGTTTGGGACAGGTTTCTGTCCCGTTTATCTAGACAAGTGCCTATTATTTAGGCACTTGGTAATTGTCCAGTTTATTTAGCTAGTGGACACTAGCGTGACGCCCGCAACCCTTGTGTTTATAAGCGTCTACCACATTCCCAGCACACATATATATATAAATACTAATATCCTAATATATATATATAAGGGTAATAAAGTGGACATTTTCTTTTGTCTAGCTTTTTCTTAGTCTTTAAATTGCTGGAAATCCGTAGACAGCTATGTCAGTTTTGGGAAAAACCCTATATACTCAGGGCTTCAGAGGCGTCAACTACTGTGGACAACATAGGTCTGCGAAGTGGACACTAGTATACTTTTTTGGCTAAACGGGACAGAAACCTGCCCGAACACGAGGAACACCACATGAAACGACTACAAAAAACCAGCCACATCACATGTAAGAAATGTGGGGAAACTAAGGGGCGAGATGAGTTTAAGCGCAGGATGTCGGCAGAGGAATACAGTAATGTAATAAAGAGGCGAGTAGAAACAGGAACTACGGTCATCAGCTCTTTGTGCAAATCGTGCCAACCAAAACGCAAACCACGCAACAAATTAACCTTAAAGGAACTACGCACCAAGATCACAAACAAACGACTTAACCCCTACTTAGGGGAGCAACTAATAGCTGAAAAACGCCAAGCAATCAATAAAACTAGGTCACGCCATATGCGTGAACGCTGGCAAAAAGAACGGGGTAAAGCACGCGATGCACTAAAAGCGAGCCTAGATAAAGAAGTGAACCGAGCCAAAAGCACTTACTCCGCATACAAAAGACGGACAGAAACCTGCCCCATAAAACAGACAAGGCAGACCAAATGGAACACGGAAGACGAAAGAAGGGCATTAGAGCAAGCCCGCCTAGATCACTTGGCGGTTTTAGAAACGCAGTATAGATTGACACAACAGAAACGAAAGGAGCGACTAGAAGAATACGACCAACAACATCGGGACAGGTTTCTGTCCGAGAAGTAAACAAGCACTAACAAACGAAGGATAACTAACATGACAATTAGAGAAATACTAGACAGACCAGCTGTCGAAACAGGCGAAGAAATAAATGTCGACTGGCGGGAGGTCGAAAAGCTGTATCGTCTGCGTTTGGAATATAACAGCTCGCGACCCCAACCCCAACCTACGGCACTCACCATACCTAACAGTTTCATCAGGCACAACCCGCTAGAGTATGACGACCAAGTAAGGGTTAATGCGTTACCCGAAGGGGTTGATCGTGACTCGATGGTTAGAGTCATCTTGCGTAATGGCGAGAGGTCGAGTTATTTTGCGCGCCATTATAGCTGGGGTGATGACGAGGACATCAATGATACGGCGATCGTGGCGTATCGGGTTATCAAGGTACCTAAACTGTGGATAGACTGGGGCGCTTTACACACCCGCAGAAGTTTGGAGACCACCCCCATCACAACGCCCGTTATCCCGCCGCACCCCGCCTTAGAGGGTAATCCGTTAGTAAAGGTGTGGCTTAGAGATCAGCGCAGACCACAGCGGTATGCCCAGCATGCTAATCAGTGGTTTTGGGGCTTGAATGGTACAACTAACGACATCATGAAGTACCGATTTTTACACGAAGGAGAGATGTGATGAGAGCATTTGATTTAGCAGGTCGGCTTCTTTTATTATTCACAACCATATTTATAGGAGGGCAAATCGTTAGATTTTTATTAACAAAACTAATAGGAGGGTAGGTTATGCCGTTAACTTTTACTAGGGGTACAGACGGCACTCCAACAATGATATACACAGTACCACAAACAACAGCAACATTTACATACACAAACGAAGGAGTTACAGATATGCCAGTACCAACATATACATCCGAACAAATCCGTGCTATGGAATTAAAGCGTGAGAATGCGACAACGGAGATGACTCGTAGCTACTATGGGATTATGCTCAACCACATGACCCGACCACATATATGGTCAATCGCAGAGGCTTTAGGTCACGCTAAGTACATTATCAAGAACAACCTTGGTAAGGATGAGAAGCATAGTAGGTTCCATAGAGAAGCCCGCAGTGCGTACGAAACTCTTATGACTAGACGGCGTGAGTTCTATTCGTTTGGGGTTGAGGCTCGTGAGGCTTTTCGTAATCAAGACCACAGAAGGCTAGTCGAGATGCTTAACGATGAACCTGAGATCCGTAATCAGCATGGGTCTACTAACTGGTGCGACATACTCAACGACACTGATAAGTTTCCCGATGCTCCGAATTACGATTATTGTTCTGACTGTGACTACATAGAAGACGAAGAAGACGGCTCTTGGGTTTACAACGGCGACCGCTGGGTGTGCTCATCTTGTCGTGATAATAACTATCGCTGGTCTGACTATCACGATACAGTAGTGGCAGACGATGAAGAAGAACCTTATGATGAAGAAGATGATGACGATGATGACGATGATAACGACAGCAGTCTTATCGGGGGATACCACAGTAGTAGACGCAAGCTAGGTCTGATACCTACAAAATTCACTCAGCGTGCTACGCCTGTCTATATGGGCTTAGAGTTAGAGATGGAGATAGATGACGATGAGAGCCGCCATGACAAGGCTGAGGAGTTGCTTACTTCTATCGGTACACACAAGTCTGACATTAGCGGTAATCAGTCTACATATAACTACTGCTTGCTAGAGGAAGATGGTTCACTTAGCAACGGCTTCGAGATGGTTACTGGCTATACTGGTCTAGATGTTCATGCCAAGCAGTTAGAGTTCTTCAAGCGTAGATGGTCTGGTGTCAGGTCACACGATACAAAGACTTGTGGTCTTCATGTGCATATCTGCAAGAAGGGTATGACTATGTTTCATGCCGCTAAGTTAATCTTGTTTATGCACGACAGCCGTAATCAAAGACTGTTCCGTGCTATCGCAAGGCGTGACGCTAACCGCTACTCACAAGTTAAGAACAAGACTGCTGACTACTCTTGGCTTAAGTATGGTAGACGCAATGGTATGCAACGCTTGAACGAAGACCGCTATGAGTCAGTTAACTTCCAACCAGAGAAGACTGTCGAGTTCCGATTATTCAAGGGCTCACTGCGCTACGAAACAATCATGGCTTGCTTAGAGTTTACATATGCAACATGGTTCTTTACGCGTGACACAGGGCAACAAGACTTAACTGCTGACAACTTCCTCAAGTACATCAGCCAACCTAGCCAACGCAAGGACACAGCCCATCTACGGTCATTCTTGCGGTCTAAGGGATTCAGCCTAGATAAAGCAGCCATCGTCAAGGTTAACCCACGCATCGAGAAACAAGCCGAGCAACAGACAGCAGAAGTATGAGCAACATAGCGGGACAGGTTTCTGTCCCAAGTAATACACAACAAACGATCAATCAAACAAAGAGAAGGATTTAAATTATGTGTTTATTATTAACTCAACCAGCTTCAGCTCCATCTTTAACTCAAGAGTGGTTAGAGGACTTTTACTTATCTAACTCAGACGGCGTAGGTGTTATGCGTGTAGTAGACGGCGAACTGCTTATTGAGAAGATTCTGCCTAAGAATGCCCAAGAGTTTGTTGACTTCTACCTTAACCACATCGATGGTCACGATTGCGCGTTCCACTTGCGTATGAAAACGCATGGCAATATCGACTTAGAGAACTGCCATCCGTATGAGGTGTTTAATCAATCTGAGCATGGTCGTTCTATGTGGCTCATGCATAATGGCGTGCTATCTACTGGCAACCAAGCAGATGTTACCAAGTCCGATACATGGCATTACATTCGCGACTATCTGCGCCCTATGCTTGCTAACAACTTAGATTTTGCGTTTACCGAAGCGTTTGCGGAAATCATCGGCGACCATATCGGCGCATCTAACAAGTTTGTAATCATGGACAGCTTAGGTAATGTACAGATTGTCAATCAAGGCTCAGGTGTATTTTGGGGCGGTCGTTGGTTATCTAATACATATGCGTGGTCTAGCCCTACTAATGTACCCAAGGATTTCAAAGATGACTTAGGCTTGGCTCTACAACAAATCGAGGCAGCACCATATAAAGCGTCGTGGAAATCAGGTGGTAGCTCATATAAAAGTTCTGCCAGTCGTTGGAATGGTTATGGCGCTGGGTATGGTTCAGGCTACGATGATTATGATGATGAGTGGACTGACTATGAGTATGACTATTCTAAGAAGCAGTATGTAAAGAAAGTCACAACAGTTAGTAAATTGCCTGCACCGCAAAACCAATACGATCGCCCTGTGTATGTACCGCCTGTTGGCAGTCCGTTTGAGTATGAAGATGAGGATGCTGACTACGAGCAAGATTCACTGCGTAGCCCTGAGTTTGGTGTATCGCCTGAGGAGATTGATGATGTGATGGAGGACTTAGTGTTCGAGATCGAGCAACAGTTTGAGATCAAGTACATCAGTCGCACCGCCGCATATGAGTTCATCGAAGAGTTTGGTATCGACAACTTTATGGAGATCAGCTACATGGCGTTAGATGAGATGATTGACGAGGGCTGGTATGTTCGCATCTTGACTGACTTCGCGACTGCTCGTGAGGCGTTCCCTTGGCTTGAGCGTACTAAGCCTGTTAAAACAATGATTTCTTAACAACTGGAGGATTATATGGAATTTAGTATTGCTGAAATGTTTTTATTATGCTGGTCTGTTAGTGCGACCATTGCGTTTGTTTACTTTAATCAGATGTTCCGTAAGGCTATGAGAGGAGGCGTTATTTTATGCGTGATTATTAGTGATATAGCTGAAGGTAAAGCTACTGTTAAAAAGACTGCTGATGGCAGGATAACCATCACTCGTGAAGACGATGGTACTGAGTTTGTTCTAAAGGAGGTTGACTAATGTTAAGCACATCAAGGGTAGCAATAGCCCCGTATAAGCGGGGCAGTAAAAGCGCAAGATTACTGCGCGATGCGTTAACGCAGGAGCTAGGGCGTAGGGTTTTATTTATTGCACCCGAGCGTGTAGCCTTGTGTAAGCCAAGCCGTATTGTTATTAACTGGGGCAGTAGCATGGTCTATGGTTCAAGAGCTACGGTCATCAATAATTCTGTTTGCGTGGGGGTTGCGGCAAATAAACTTAGCACGCTTAACTCTTTTGCCTTCCGCAATATCCCTCACCCCGACTACACAACTGACAAGCAGCAAGCCGTTGATTGGTTGACTCAAGGGCACAAGGTAGTGTGTCGGCAGTTACTTACCGCTCACTCAGGGCAAGGCATTGTTGTAGCCAAACAACAGGAGGATATAGTAGATGCACCGCTATATACCAAATACATAATTAAAAAGAAGGAGTTTCGTGTTCATGTATTTAGGAGTAAAATTATTGACATTCAAGAAAAACGGAGGAGTTCAACTGCTAGTAGCCACCATCCTTATATTCGTAATCATGCTAATGGATATGTATTTTGCAGAGGGGACATTGACGAGCCGATTGATTTACGACCTACTGCGGTATCCGCAGTACAGGCTCTTGGCTTAGACTTCGGCGCAGTAGATATCGTATGGAATGAGGCGCAGAATAAGTGCTACGCACTAGAAGTAAATACTGCGTGTGGTCTAGAGGGCTCAACTGTACATAAATATGTTCAAGCAATTAAGGAGGTTGTATGTTGATAGCTTTAGGGTTTTTATTTTTAGCGTGGTTTGGCGTGTTTGTGTTCTTGTGGGGTTGGGCACTAGAACATATTGATGGTTGGTGGGGTGGACTGCTTCCTGTGGGTTGGTTTATTTTAGCCCCACTTACTGTGGCTCAGATTTGTATTTGGTTTAGTTAAGGAGGTTGTATGAGCAGATGGAATGTATTAGTAACTGGGTGTGCGTATGTAGAAGTGGAGGCAGATAACTGCGATGATGCCGAAGCTGAAGCTGGTAAGCACTTTAATGTTTTGGACATGCAGTTTGATTTTATATGTGAGGAAGCTGATCGAATTAAGGAGGTTGTATGAGTAAAGCAATAACAAAAGTGCAGTTAAGATTTATGTGGAACGACGGCAAGATAGAAGAGTTTCCCGAGAATCTTTTAACTAGCGATTCCGATTTAGGTCTGGAGTTACAAAGCTACGCTGTGGATTATGAAGCGTTGCGAAATGATAACGAAGCAGAATACGATTCGTTTACCGACTGGCTACCCATACCAAAAGACTATGACGAGTACATGGATAGCGGTATGGTAGATACATTGTGGGAAGCGGGTTTTATAGCAGGAAAGATGCACGAGTTAAGTAAGTTACATAAACAATTCAAGGAGAAAAGTAATGTTTGATATAGAAGATCATATTGGTAAGGTTGGTTTAAGCATAGTGGTAGCGGTGCCTTTGTTCATCGGTAGTTGTATGTATGGTATGCCTATGTACAATGTGTACCACCAAAAGATGGAAGGCGAAGCTGAACTAGCTAAGGCTAACTTCAGTAAGCAAGTCATGGTACAAGAAGCCCAAGCCAAGATGGATGCAGCAACTATGTTAGCTAATGCAGAAGTAGAACGAGCAAAGGGTGTGGCAAAGGCTAATCAAATCATTGGCGATAGCTTGAAGAACAATGAAGATTACTTGCGCTACTTGTTTGTGAATAACCTAGAGCATACGCAGAACCAAGTTATATACATTCCAACCGAAGCAAACCTACCTATTTTGGAAAGGAGAAAGTAATGACAACATTCACATCTGAAGATAGGGCGCAAGCCCAATCAGAAGTAATACAAGGAGCCACGGGTGCGCAGTATAGATTTATGGACACTAGCCCCCAAGCGCAGGAAGTAAACATGATTATCAACGCCTTGTGCTCTAACTTGCAGGCGTTAGGTGTAGTACTAAACAAACTAAGGAACTCATGACACTAGCAGAAAAACCCCCGCGCAGTAGAAATAATGTTGTTCAAGAAGCCAACAAGAATGCTTTGTTTACAACCATACCACTAGCCGAAACGCTAGAGGAGAAGCGAGGCTTAGTAATAAAGGACAACCCCAACCACTATGCGTTTGGTGAAATACGCAGAGCATGGAAGCCTTGGCTTACATACGAAGAAAACATGAATGAGGAGTTAGGACTATGAGTGTAAGAGATGGGGGTAAGGGCGATACCCCGCGCCCATTAGGTGTAAGCATGGAGGAGTTTGATGAAAACTTCGATAGAATATTTGGTAAAAAAGAAAAGGAGCCTGTGCCTTTTGCGGGGCACATCGATGTAGATATTGAAGCCACTAATGATGAGCAAAGCATTATGGTTACTAAGACTTGGGATCTGTGATGAGCATATTAAAAATAGCTGATGAAATAGACGACTTGCTAAAAGAACAGGAGCAACTACCTTGGGGAACCAAGCAAGTATATTTAGACCTAGCCGCTACCATTATACGTAAGCAACAAGCTGAAATAGAGGCGTTGAAAAAAGACAACAAAGAGCTACACGCCATTGCACAAAGAATGGCTATGGCAGAGTCCGACGCTAGAAAGTCATTGCAATGGTTTAAAGATGCACAAGAAAGACAAACTGAACCAGTAGCATGGATGCGAACTAATAAACAATGGCGCAAAGAAGTATCTTGGGTAGAAAAAGAAGGATTTGAAATCCCACTCTACACCCATCCAGCAGACCTAACAGATAAGGAAATACTCGATGTTGAAAAAAGGTTGCGAAACAATGGGGATTTTTGTGAATTGCATTTTGCTAGAGCAATACTAAGAAAGGCACAAGAGAAATGAACAATGAACCAGTAGCGTGGATGAACCCTAAAACTTTAGAGTGTGGCTATGGTGGTGATGTTGATTGGGAAGATACAGGCTGTATTCCACTCTACACCCATCCGCACCCTGACAATTTAGGACTTGCATTAAGCATCATTGACCAACAAAAACTAAAGATTGAAGCATTAAAAGCAAAGACACTAACAGATGAGGAAATAGCAGACATAATTTCTAGTGGTGAATATTGGACATTAGATGAGCATTTAAATATTGTTTCGGTTCATTTTGATAAATTTGCTAGAGCAATACTAAGAAAGGCACAAGAGAAATGAAGTCAGATAAAAAGAACATAAGTAAAGAGTCATTGGAAAACCTTCTAATTACTTTGATGCAATGCAGAGATGAAGATGGATTGCTTCTAAATATCAATCCAGCAAATGCGTTTCAAGACTGGTTAATTGAAATGTACCCCGAGTCAATGCGCCAGCATTGGTTTAATATGCACAGCTATGTGAAAGCACAAGAGAAATGAGCAAGCAAAGAATCAACGAGTTAGGGTCGGATGTCAGATCGTTACATAATGAGATAGTAGAGTTGGTACAGACGGGGGCAATTGATAATGCCGCTAGCCTAACGCCAGCTTTTAATGCAAAGCTACTAGCACTTATAGATACTGCATTAGACTCCGAGACTATGGTAGAAAAGCTTTTCAAGTTAATTGAAAAATCGTAGTAAAAAAACAACAGTAACAAGTAGTAAAAATTTGTAGTAAAATTAACCAGTAACACAAACAAAGGAAAACGTTATGCCAGACTTACAAACTGAAGTATCTAAAATCATCAATAGCTGGAACTTACCAGCCGAAGAAGTGAAGACAACCGCTGAGTTGTCCTCGGAAAAGAAAGGGCTTAGTGAACGAGTGTATGAATTCATTAAGTCAACCCCTAAGTGTACGCTAGAAGACATCCGTGTTAAGTTTGGTGTGCCTCATGACGATGTTGGGGGTATCGCCACTTCCCTTAAGTCTTTGTACGATCGTCAATTAATTGGGCGCTCACAAGAACCCAATAAAAACTATCGTGGCTTTGGTCGACGCATGGTGTTCGTATACTGGGCGGTATCTGATACTTACACTACAAAGATTAAAGGCTTATACAGCAAGAAGAATCGCAATGTAAAGATAGAAGCCAAGAAAAAGCCTGTGGTTAAGGCTGCCTTTAAGGGCGTGTCTAAACCCGCGGTCCCCCCTACTCAAGGTACTTTTGATGCGCAGGCTTTTGTTAACTCGCTCAATATCTATGATGCTCGCCATGTATGGGGCTTACTTGATATTGTGTTTGGTAAGCAAGGTAAGTAATGACAATCTTCGCAACCCAGCATATTAGAGATAAAGCTGATATATCTTGGGGCGAAGAGTATGTGTTGGGCTTGGTCGAAATGACTGAGCCCATCAACACCACCCGCATCCAAGCGTTAGTGCTTAAGCAAGGTGCGATGGTATACTCCACCGCCCAGTACCACATAGAACAGGCAATCGCTAAGAGCTTTATCCGCAAGCACAAAGATAAGGAAGATGGGCGCATTGTCTACCACTCATTAACGGAGAAAGGAAAGAAGCTAATGGAGAAATTGAGAGATGCGGAACAACGATGAGCGCCACACCCGAGTCAAAAGTAAAGAAGAAAGTCGTCAATGTTCTTAAAGATTATGGGGCGTATTATTTCTACCCTGTTACTGGAGGCTTTGGGCGTAGTGGTGTACCTGATATTGTGGCTTGTTACCTTGGTTTCTTTATTGCTATCGAGTGTAAAGCGGGTAATAACAAACCTACGCCTTTACAGGAAGCGCAGATGGCGCAGATAAGACAGGCTGGTGGCACTGCTGTCTGGGTCAACGAGGACAATATACATATAGTAGATAGCTGGTTACAGCATGTAAAGGAAACTTATGGACGCTAAAAATACCTTACAGGCAATAACAGCAATTTTAAAAGACTGCCTAGATGAAAATAAAAATGCCTGTGTTGTTGTTGTAGGGTATGACTATGATTCAGAAATGGTAAAGGTTTACGGGCTTAACATTGAAGAGTGGGAAGTCTCCGATCTTTTACAAGATGCAGCAGATACAACAGGCCAGTTCGTAGAACAGCTAATGGCTAGTAGAACATTAAACTAAGGAAAGCAAATGGTTACAAAAACTAAAAACGCAAAAGTATATAAAAAGATTCTCGAGCAGGATAAATCTGATCCAATCAAATGGGCACAACCTCGCGTAGTGGGAACTACGGTCATCTTTAAACCATCCAACCATCCCCGCGCACGCGACATTGCAACATTCAGAAACATTCCAAGCTTGGTTACAGGAGGTCGCCCATGAGAACACCATACAACACAGGCAAAATTAAAATTGGTAGCAACTACAACCCTGACCTACGCCCAGCTATTGACGGCGATATGGAATACCTACAGACAGCGCTGATTGGTGACATCAAAAAAATCAAACTGGCGCGTCTGATGTGGTTGGTATACGGGGCCTCACTTATTGGCGTAGCACTATATATGTGGTTGGGGGCGGCTAGATGAGCAAACCTTTTGACCGCATACTGGTCGTGGACTTTGAAACAAGATGGTCAAAGTCTGATTACACACTATCTAAAATGACAACGGAGGAATACATACGCGATGATAGATTTAAAGCATTCGGTATTGGCTGGAAAGAGTACGGACAAGAAGGGTTTTATTGGGTCACACACGATAACTTACCGCAATGGGTTGAGTCGATTGATTGGAGTAGGACTGCGGTACTTGCGCACAACGCTCAGTTTGATGTGGCAATTCTTAGTTGGGTATATAAAGTACAACCAGCGTTTATTTTTGACTCTCTTTCAATGGCTCGAGCACTCCGCGGTGTGGAGGTGGGTAACAGCCTTAAAATTCTTGCCGCATATTACGGTCTCCCTCCTAAAGGAGAAGCTGTTCATGATACTGACGGTTTGGAAGAGCTACCGCAAAATGTAGAGGACGAGTTGGCGGCATACTGTCTTCATGATGTATTTTTATGCGAAGAAATATTTAATATTTTGAATGCTGAACTTGAAGGCGGATACCCTAAGAGTGAGTTAAAACTAATAGACATGACGCTCAGAATGTTTACCGACCCTGTTCTTGAGCTAGATAAGGAGATGCTAAATGAAGCCATTGTCGACGAACGCAGCAAGCGCGAAGCGATTCTTAAAAAAGTTAACATTGATGAAACGGCGTTGGCTAGTAACGATCAGTTTGCTGGAGTCCTTGAAGCGCTCGGGGTATCCCCCCCAAAGAAAATTAGCAAAACGACTGGTAAAGAAGCTTTTGCATTCGCTAAAACGGATGCCCTCTTCCAAGCATTGCTTAATTCAGACAACGAAGACGTATCACTTATTTGTGAAGCAAGGCTTAAAGTTAAGTCGACGCTTGAACGAACGAGAGCGCAGAGGTTCATCGATATATCGCAACGAGGTACACTTCCTGTCCCGCTCAACTACTACGGAGCGCACACAGGTCGTTGGTCGGCGAGCAAAGGCTCGGGCCTTAATTTACAAAACCTCAAGCGGGGGTCTTTTCTACGCAAAAGTATTCAAGCGCCGGAAGGCTATACCTTGGTGGTCTGCGATCTCTCCCAAATCGAGCCCCGAGTACTTGCGTACCTTGCGGACTTTACGCCTCTTCTCACGATCTTTTCCTCCGGGCAGGATGCGTATGCCGCGTTTGGCGCGCAGATGTTTGGCATTCCTACCCTTACCAAAGACACCCATCCCGATCTCCGCCAGTCAGCTAAATCGGCGCTTCTAGGTTGCGGCTATGGTATGGGTTGGGCTAGCTTTGCGGCGCAGTTATTAACTGGCTTCCTTGGCGCTCCACCTACTATGTACGATAAGGCTTTTGCCAAACAGCTAGGTGTTACTGGTCAGGATATGCAAGACTTTATTAGCTGGGAAAAAAACCTAGAGAAGATGAATGAGATACCTCATACATGCACTAAGGACGAGTTGCTTATTCATTGCGTTGCAGCAAAAAAGATCATTGATATTTACCGAGCCACATCGCAGGATGTTGTGGCCTTTTGGCAACTGTGTAACGACTCTATCCTTTCATGCTTGTCTAGGGGTAAGGAATATAAATATAAATGTATTACATTTAAGAAAGAAGCTATTGAACTACCGAGTGGCTTATCTATCCGCTACCCTAACCTTGAAGGACATGCAGACAACAAGGGTAGAGTCCAGTGGCAGTATGGTGGAGACGCTAAAAACAAGCCTAAGAAACTGTACGGTGGTAAAATAGTAGAAAATATTGTGCAAGCAGTAGCACGATGTGTCATGACGGATGGTATGTTACGGATTCAAAGGAGATATCCGTGCGTATTAACTGTGCATGATGAAGTTGTAGTACTAGTCCCCGAGTCAGAAGCTAAAGAAGCTGAAACTTGGGTATACGCGCAGATGGTCACAGAACCTAAATACATGTCAGGAATCCCTCTTGACGCTGAGACCGGCTGTGCCAAACGATACGGAGAAGCGAAGTGAAAAAACAATACGCAGTACCAAAAGAAATAAAGATAGGTAACCGCAAAATTAAAATTGCTGTGTATGACGATGTGTTTGTAGGTAGGGCTGAGTGTCGCGGGGCTTACTGTTTTACCGACCACACGATTTCCATTGCCAAGCAAGCGGCAACTCGCCAGCATAATACCTTATGGCATGAGATCACCCACGCCATTCTCTACGATATGGGCGAGAGCAAACTTAACCACAACGAGAAATTTGTTAGTGGGTTTGCAGACCGCCTTGAACAAGCTATACGGACAGCGAAATTCTAATGGATAAAATTAAGTGGAGTCATTCAGGACTCAAGGATTACGAAGGTTGTGCTCGGCGGTTTCAAGAAGTTAAAGTACTTAAAAACTACCCCTTCACTGACACAGTTCACACTATCTACGGTAAACAAGTACATGAGTCGGCTGAGTTATATATTAGGGACGGTAAAGAGTTGCCCCCCGAGCATGCATTCATGAAGCCTGTACTGGATAGCTTACTTAAGAAAGAAGGACGCAAACTTACGGAGTACGAAATGGGGGTGAGAGAAGATTTAACCCCTTGCGATTTCAAGGCAGATGATGTTTGGGCGCGCGGTATTGCTGACTTACTTATTATTGATGACGACGGCTTAAAAGCTTGGGTCATCGACTATAAGACCGGCAATAACAAGTACCCCGATAAAGACCAGTTAATTCTAATGTCGTTAATGGTCTTTGCGCACTTCCCACATATACGCCAAGTTAATTCAGCGTTGTTGTTTGTGGTTAAAGGTACGGCAGTAAAACAAAAAATGATGTTAGAAGATGTAGATTTTCATTGGTGGCGCTATCGTGAACGAGTTGCGAAGTTGGCTAGTAGTTATAGCACAGGGGTTTGGAACCCAACATCTTCTGGTCTTTGCAAGCAGCATTGTCCTGTGATATCATGCGAATTTAACGGGAAACATAAATGAGCATACACACTAAAGTCATAGTAGGTAAAAAGTACGGCAGGCTAACAGTTTTAGCGCGTGTCGGTAGCACAGCTCGCGGAGCTGCTTTATGGTCATGCCTATGTGATTGTGGAACTAAAAAAGTTCAAAGGTCTGATCAACTAACTAAAGGAACTTCTGTCAGTTGTGGGTGCTATAGGCAAGAGCAGGCTTCCCTAAGAAATAAAACGCATGGGCTGACGAACACTTTTGAGTTTAGCGTATGGACAGCAATGAAAAAACGCTGTTCTTATGAAAAGCACCCTCGGTATCACAGGTACGGCGGGCGTGGTATTACTGTTTGCAAACGCTGGGAAAAGTTTGAAAACTTTTACGCTGATATGGGTAAATGCCCAATTAAAAACGGTTCCATAGAACGAATCAATAACGATAAAGGATACATGCCATCTAACTGTAAATGGATCTTAAAAACAGAACAATCGCGCAACCGAAATTGCGTCAGAAAGGAAAATATATGACATATAAACGTGATTACAAAGCCGAGTATGCAAACTACGACGGCACAGAAGCAGTAAAAAAGAAACGCGCCCAGCGCAATAAAGCAAGACGCATGCTGGAAAAAGAAGGCGTAGTTCATAAAGGTGACGGCAAAGATGTAGACCACACCAAGCCGTTAAGTAAAGGCGGTAAGACGGTGCGAAGTAACCTCAGAGCAAAGAGTGCCAGCGCCAATAGAAGTTTTGCAAGAAAATCAGACGGCTCAATCAAATAGGAGGATATATGAGCACAAACGAAGGAGCAGGTACAGGCTATAACTGGCATACAGATGATACGGTAACTAAGATACCGTTAAGAATTCCACAACAACCCGCAATACCAGAGGCGGGTGGGATAGGCGATGTTAGTAGTACAGCCAAAGGATCAGGCGCTAGGTATAACGGAGGTAAACCGGACTTTAGTTTGATACCTTTAGTTACTCTTGAAGAAGAAGCTAGAGTATGGATGTACGGCGCTAAAAAGTACGCCGCCCATAACTGGATGAAAGGGATGCCTTGGTCTGTCCCACTAGCGTGCGCTTTGCGCCACATTGCCGCTTGGCAGGCTGGGGAAGATATTGATTCTGAATCAGGGCAAACCCATTTGGCTCACGCCATGTGTAATCTAAGAATGCTAATGCTTTATACAAACACATACCCCGAGGGTGACGACCGACCACCTAAGGAACTAATGCCATGAGTTTTACAATCATGCAGCATGATGGCACGAAAGTTATTCAATGGTTCTTTAATACAGATGAACTTATTAAATCCATGTTGGATAACCCCAGAGATGTGTATTGGAGAAATTCTTAAATGCAAATTATAGAAAACAAAGCATTAGTATTTAGAACAAGAGACCCCGATAAGTACAGCATCATACCCCGCAGTAAAGTAGTAGGTGAACAAAACGGTGTGTATGAAATGGCAGTATTTTGGGGGTTAGACGAAACTAGAGTATTAAGAAATTTAGGGGTTAAAGATGTAGTATCCCCGATAACGGCTAGATATGATTGGCCTGGTCGCCATCGTCCTTTTTCGCACCAAATAGAAACAGCATCTTTCTTAACGCTACACCCCAAAGCATTTGTGTTCAATGATCCGGGTACGGGTAAAACCCTTAGCGCCTTATGGGCGGCTGACTATCTTATGCGATTAAAGAAAGTACGGCGGTGTTTAATTCTATGTCCGCTGTCTATTATGCATGACGCTTGGATGAGTGGTATATCAAGTAGCATAATCCATAGATCCGCAATTGTGGCGCACCATGCTCAGGCTAGTCGACGTATAGAAATGGTACAAGGCGATTATGAGTTTGTAATAGTCAATTATGATGGGCTCAATCTTATTGCCGATGAAGTTGCGATGGACGGGCGGTTTGATTTGGTCATAGTAGATGAAGCAAACGCATACAAAAACTCTTCTACTAAACGGTGGAAATCGTTAAACAAAATCGTCCGTCCTGATTCATTACTGTGGATGATGACTGGTACCCCATCAGCGCAATCTCCCGTGGATGCGTATGGCTTGGCTCGGTTAGTTAATCCTTCTGGCGTCCCTAAGTTTGCTACTGCATGGCGCGATAAGGTTATGAAAAAACTAACGCAGTTTAAATGGGTTCCAAAAAGCGGTGCGGCAGAGGCAGTATTTGATGCGCTTCAACCCGCCATTCGGTTTACCAAAGAAGAGTGCACAGACCTGCCACCTGTGATTACCGTTACCCGTGAAATACCACTAACCCCACAGCAAGTCAAGTACTATAAGTTGCTTAAGGAAAGAATGGTTATGCAGGCATCAGGGGAAACCATTACTGCGGTAAATGCCGCGGCAGGCGTATCAAAGCTTTTGCAGATATCAGCGGGCGCTGCTTATACAGACGCGCATGAAGTAGTGGAGTTTGATTGCGCGCCCCGCTTGAATGTTTTGCTAGAAGTGTTGGAAGAAACCAACAGAAAGGTTATTGTCTTTGCACCATTTAGGCACAGCATTGAAACGATCCACACCTATTTACTTAAGCACAATATAGGCTCTGAGGTTATTCATGGTGACGTATCCGTAAATAAACGCACGGATATTTTTAAACGGTTCCAAACTGAACCAAACCCGCGTATACTAGTTGTTCAGCCCCAATCAGCTTCTCATGGGGTGACGCTTACCGCCGCGGATACAGTAGTGTTTTACGGCCCCGTTATGTCTGTAGAAACCTACCTACAGTGTATTGCTAGAGCAGATCGTATTGGTCAGACCAGTACAAATGTTACTGTGATACACTTGCAAGGTAGCGATATAGAAAAGCGGATGTTTGCTCAACTAGAGAAGCGTGTTGAAGGGCACGATATTCTGCTGAATTTGTATAAGGAGGAAGTTGGTTTAAATTAAAACCTATATTTAGGTTGTACAGTTGTCTGCATTTATGTATAATTATTGACAAAGGAGGAAGTATGTCAGACGAAAATATCCCGCTAGACAAACTAGCAAAAGTGTATCGCAAGATATACGCACGAGTAAACGAGCTTACGACGCAATACGAGTCACAGCTCGAAGCCTTAAAAGCGCAACAGGAAGAAATAAAGAACGCTATGAAAGATCAGATGGTGGCGCTCGGACTTCAGTCTGTAAAAACTGACGAAGGCACAATTATCCTGTCGCAAAAGACACGCTACTACACAGATGACTGGGATTCATTTAAGACATTTGTTGTAGAGCATGATGCCCTAGACTTGTTTGAGAAGCGTATTGCTCAAAAGAATATGGCGATGTTCTTAGATGAAAATCCTGGGGTTGTTCCAATGGGGTTAAACTCTATGTCCGAAGTATCAGTATCAGTACGCAAACCAACTAAATAAGGAGAAGTAAGTGGAAACATTATCCCCAGCGCAACAAGAAGCAGTAGAACAGGCGTCACGAAACATTTGGCTAGAAATTGAGCTACGCAAAACAGCTCTTGAAAGAGCAGTAAGCCACTTGTACGAAGGAGACGCATACGAAGTAACTGAAGTAGCAGAAGTATTTTTACAATTTTTACAGGTAGGCGCAGCTATTGTTAGGCCAACCGCATTTAAAGAAGGAGCAGCAACAAATGAGTAAAGAACTCACAGCATTTAACCCCACTAACTTACCTGCATTTGCTAAGAGGGTAGACCTTTCCTCCCTTGCCAAAAGCTTGGCGGGCGGTGGCAATTTTGGTAAACGCATTTCCGTTAAAGGTGGCGTATTTCGTTTAATGTCCGGCAGTGAAGAAGTTGCGGCAATTGACGACCGCCATCTTGATGTAGTTATTGTTCAAGCTGCGCCTAAGATTAGCCGTACATTCTACGCAGGTACATACGAAGAAGGTTCTACAAAAGGCCCCGATTGTTGGTCTGCCGATGGTGAACTACCAGATGCATCTGTCCGTGATCAACAGCACACTAACTGCGCATCATGCCCACAAAATGCCAAAGGTTCAGGCCAAGGTGATTCTAGAGCGTGCCGTTTTAGCCAGCGTTTAGCGGTTGTACTTGCTAACGATGTGGGCGGAGATGTTATGCAGTTAACGTTATCTGCTACATCAATCTTCGGTAAAGAGGACGGCGACAAGCGCCCATTACAGGCTTACGCTCGCTTCCTAGCTGCCCAAGGCATTAGCCCTGAGACCGTCGTGACTCGTATGCGTTTTGATACTAAAGCCGCTGTACCCAAGCTATTCTTCCAGCCTATGCGTTGGTTGACTGAAGACGAGTTTGAACATGCTCTAGCAAAGAGCGAGTCGATCGAAGCCAAACAAGCTGTTGTTATGACAGTCTCATCGAGCAACGGCACTAAGAAAGCAGCACTTCCAGGCCTTCCTGCTAAGCCAGTAAAAGAAGAAGCACCTGCCGAGGCGTTTGATGAACCTGAAAAACGTAAGCCTGCTGTTAAAGTATCGGCTGTTCCAGCAAAGAAAACTGGAGACCTAGCGTCTGTAGTTGATTCGTGGGATGCAGACGACGAGTAATTAGTTTTGGGGGGAACGTGCAAGTCGGCTCGGCGACTCTAAATAGCCTGTACTGTATTTATTTTGATACTCCTGTTAAGCGCACAAGTACCCCCACCCTTAAACCAACGAGAATAATAATATGGCTTACTCAGAAACAATACGACAGTCCACCGCCAAGGCGGAAAAGACCCTAGGCAATCAGCTGGGTCGATGGGCTATCAAATTAAATTTCCCTGTAATTAAGATTTCAGAATATACAGGCGCAACAAGACAGACGGTTTATAACTGGTTTTCCGGAACCGAAGTAACCCCATCATACAGAACAAGCGTGACCAATCTGTTACGCATATTACAAACTAGCACAACAGTTGAAGAGGCGATGAAAAAATGCTCACAATACAAATAAAGGAAACATTACACCAATCAAACCAAATAACTAACGGTTAACCGAAGGAGCATCATATGAAGTCGCAGGAATTCCTAGCGACTGTGCTTCCGTCTTCGGGTAAATATTGCGCCTGCGAACTAAGCACAGCTAAAAAAGAACACGTGTTTGTTGACACGATTGATGAGCTGTATAGCAAAGCTACACAGTTTAGTGGTGAAGGCTTAAATGCTTTTTATGCGCTAGCATCATTCAACGCAAGTGGCAAGCGATTAGCCACGGATACTGTAAAAATAAAATCTTTGTTCCTCGATATTGATTGTGGGGAAGGAAAGGATTATGATACTCAGAAGGAAGCTGCGGCGGCCCTGCATACATTTTTGTCTTCAACTTCGTTAGACAGCCTCGGAACCCCATACATCGTATCTAGTGGCGGCGGCATACACGTATACTGGCCGTTTACAGAAGAAGTTGATATCGCTGTATGGAAACCTGTAGCAGAAAACCTTAAGCGCCTGTGCAAGAAAGAAGGCCTACGCATTGACGCTATGGTAACTGGCGATGCAGCTCGAGTACTACGTGTACCTGATACACAGAACTACAAACAAGAAACCCCCCGCGCCGTATCAATCCGCGTTGTCGGGACTACGTTTGATTTCAATACTTTATCTACGGTCATCAAAGAAAAGGTCGGGGAAGATTCCCATGAATTTTTACCTAAGTTCGATTTACCGGGTCAACGTCCAGACCTAAAGGGTGTTGCGTCAAACGTAAAGTTGGTTGAAAACTCGATTACCTTCTTTAAAAATCTCGCACCAAAATGCAAACAGATTCAGCACTACATAGACCACGCTAAAGATGATGGCATGGAGCCCTTGTGGCGGGGCGTACTCAGTATAGCTAAGTACTGCGAAGATGGTGAAGAAGAGGGGCAAGCTTTATCAGCCATGCATCCGTACGATATGGATCGTCACAACACCAAGTGGCACCAAATTAAAGGGCCTTATAGCTGCTTAAAGCTAGATGAGGCAAACCCTGGAGTATGTAAAGGGTGCCCGCATTTAGGCAAAATTAAAAACCCGCTTGCGCTAGGCCGCGAGATCAAGGTCGACAATAAGCCTAAAGAAATCATTGTTGAAACTAAAGCAGCTACAGACACTAAACCGGCTGAGCAGTTAATGATTGTGCGCCCGATTCCGCCACGTGGATTTAGCTATGGTTCTAACGGCGGTATCTTTGTAGACAAAATGGTTGATGACCCTGAAAGTGGGACAAAATCTAAGAAGCAGGTAATGATTCTGCCTTACGATTTGTTTATTGTGGACATCCTAGATAACGGTGATGAGCATCTTATTCATATGGTAGTTTGCCGCCCAAATGGAACGTCCGATATCATCATGCCGCAAAAATCGGTAGTAAGTAAGGACGAGACGGTCAAGATGTTGGCAAGCCACAATATAATTGCTGTCTATGGAAAAGGTAACGACGTCAATCTGTACGAATATGTCAGGGGTTGCGTAGAATACGCTAGCTCAAACAAGGTTGCGGTTAAAGTACCCCAGAACTGCGGATGGCAAGACGATAATTCTTTTGTCTATAACAGCACTGTATTCTTTCCAGATGGTAGGGAGCTGTATGTACCTACTCCCACTTTGGCTAATATTAACCACGCCACAAAGCCAACCGGTACAGTAGATGAGTGGAAGAAAGTGCTCAATATGTATATCGCCAAGGAGTTGTGGGAGATTGTTACTATGGGTATGGTAGGCCCCGCTTCTATCTTGATGCATTTCTCGGGCTTTAGGGGCGTTGTTTACCATCTTGGGTCGTCAGGTTCTGGGCGCGGCAAATCGCTTGCCTTGGCTCTAGCGGCTAGTTTTTGGGGGCATCCTGAGCTATATAGGGTTACGCAATCAACTTCAGCCGTAGCATCGCAGAACCGACAAGGTATGCTTAATAGCCTGCCGCTTGTAATGGATGAGATTACAAACAAAAACCGTGAGTCCTTCGAGTGGCTTCCGCAATTCTTACTTGATTTAACCCAAGGTAAGGGCAAGGAACGCATGGAACAGGGTGCCAATAGGGAAAGACTGAACACAACTGTTTGGAACTTAATGGTGTTGTTTTCAAGCAACACTCACATATATGATTTCTTATCGGGCGGCCGCAAGCATACATCTCAGGCTGAGATGCTTCGTATGTTAGAGGTTAAACCAGCCAAAGAAGTGCAGTGGGCGTCTGCCACAGAAAGTAGTACAGTCGATATTCTTAAAACAAATTACGGAGTGGTAGGCCGTGAATTGGTTCGTTGGATTGTTAAGAATAGACTGATAGCAGTTCAGGTGTACAACGAGACCCGCGAGAAGTTAAAAGCGGAATTTAAATCATCAGATGACGAGCGTTACTGGACTGCTGGTAATGCCGCCATCGTAGCTATAGTGATACTTATGGGAAAAAAATACGCAAACATTATTGATGTACCCCTTCGGCCAATTATTGAGACTTTACGTGGAATGGTTAATGAGGCTAGAGCAGCTGTACGAGGCAACCGCCGTAGTGCTGAAGATGTTCTTAACGCTTACACTCGTGAATGCTACGGTAAATTTGTTGTTGTTAAAGCAATTGACGGAATTACTAAAGCAACACTAGGGGGCCAAAACGAAATTGACCAATCTTTAACTAGGTCAGATGTTGCTGGAAGGGTGGAGCATGACGTAACGCCGGGGCATGTTGACTATTACATTGAGGAGCAACTTCTTAAACAGCATTGTTCTACTATGAGTTACGGATACTCCGACTTAAAGGCGGAACTCGAAACGCTACCTAATTACAAGATTGGATACATGCGCAAAGATATGCTGGCTAAGACACGCGGCCCATCTATGCGGGTTAATGTAATTAAGATCAGCCGCCCTGTGGTTATCAGTGAGGAAGATTAGGGTGCACTTTCCGTGGTTAGAAGTACCCCCGAAAGGGGGCTTTTTTGTTCCAACTTTGGCACTGGAGGAGGTAAAGGTAAACGGTTTAAAAGCCGCCCTTTACCACCAAGTTATTGCCAAAGCAGAAGTAGGCCGCAAAGATGGAAAGCTAGGAGTGTGGTTTACTCGCGTGCGCTAAGGAAGGCCTTAGAAAGTTCTATCCTAGCTTCTTTAATTTCGTCCAAAGCCGCACGTTTTTCAGCACCGTTAATACCTGTCATTGCCCTGATAGCGCGCTCTTGTTTAGACAGTTCACCCATTTGATGCCTGAAGTTGCCGGAGAAGCTGGCCATGCCTATTAAATCCGCTTGCTTAGTCATAAGGGCTTCAGCTTCTTCGTCTTGACCGCTTTCAACCAGGTTTTTATAAGAGTTATTAGCTTGAATTACGCTATCCATCTGCTCGTAGGCTTTATCAATTAGACCATTTGCATCTTTAGGCTGGAAGAATGCGCCAACAATTGGGGTTGTACTGCTTAGGGCGCCTCGACCTTCGGGTGCTTCGGCCCCACCTGCCACTGGGTTAGCTAACGACAGCAATGCTAAAGGCAGGGCGCCAGTATAGTTGCGGATTAGGTATTCCATTTTGACTGGGGAGATATTAGTAGCCGCACCAATAGCCTTTATTGCCTCGGGGGTAGTAGCGTACGAACGTTGGCCCGGCGCTAGCTCTTGCAGGCGCTGGCTTTCAATTGGTTTGCCCGTAAAGAACGAATAGTTTGACCCCAACTCGATCATAGGTTTAACAGCAGTTGGTGTGAACGAAGGTAAGAAGTTATCGACAACGTACTTAGATGTTTCAGCCGCGGCGTCGCCAAGCTTCTTATCCTTGAATGCAGTTGAGTAAAGCATCTCTGGAAGCATTTTAAATATACCGCCAACTTCAAAAGGAATTGGTACCTTTACTTTTTCATCAATGCCCGGAACTTTTATAAACCAGTTACCAATTCTTTCTGCAGACGTAGCGTTCTTGTAGTCTTCATCGTCGTAGTTAAGAGCGGTATATGCCATAGTAAACGCAGCCATCATTGCACCGCGCTGCCAAATTTTATTCTTAATGTCTAGCTTATCGTTAAGCGGCATCTTGCCAGCAAAAGCTTTGTACAAAACGTCAAGGCCTTGGATCTGGGCATTTAAGAATGGTACCATGTGGTTTAACAGATACAAACTTGGGGATGTGCCCTTCTTACTAAAGTTCATAGCTTCAAGAGAAGCCAAGGTGGCTTCCATATCAGAGGCCCCTTGCTTAATAAAACTGTTGTAAGAAGTAACACGAGACGACGCATCGCCCATCATAGCCACGTGATCAAGGTACCCCATAGCTTTTTCCCAACCTGGTTTACCATCAATAATTTGCAACATGGCTTTTTGCATTGCGTCAGAAGCGTTACCCAGTACTTGACCGCCTAAGATACCGCGCCGCTTTAATAAAAGTTCGCCTTCATTTGTTCCTTTTAGCATGCTGCCTAACTGCTTTAAGTTATCAACAATAGGAATTGAATTCGAGCCAGTTACAAACGCATTAGATAAAGAATCTCGCGCAATTTGGCGTACGGCATAAGCAGGGTTACGGGTTATAAATGAACGCAATAATCTAGCTGGATAGCCAGCAACTTTAACAAGATTAGGAATCGAAGTCTGTACACCATCCATACCTTTTACAAGCAACTCAGAGGGTATGCCAACAGAATCTGTATCCACAATAGCGTGGTAATCTTCGCCATTAATCTTAAAGTGAATTACGTCTGGCCCACTTGCGTCTTTGCCTTTATATATGCCTGACCCAAATTCTTTGCCACCACGAGCTGTTTTAATTTTTAGCAAGCCCAATTCTTTTAGGCTAAACGCCACATTTCTAGTAGCCAGATTGCGCAAAGACATATCTGTTAACATACGAGTGTTTTGCAACGCGCTAGTAAAGACGTCCATAATGGCGGTATCACCGCCAACCAGTTCATGTAAATAAGGTTGGTTTTTAATATTGCCAATATGAATAGGCTGGGCTCCACCCATTTCAAGCATAACGCTACCATCTTTTGCGGTACGGTAAAACGGCACGTAGTCATTCTCTTTAAGCAATCTTGCGGCTTCTTCTTTTGAGAATCTACCAGTCTGAACACCGAATTCTACCAAGCCGCGGTTGTAGTCGTTGTATATATTTGCTGCTTTTTCAAAAGCTGCTTTGGTTTTAGCATCAGAATTGATGCGTTTCATCACCTTATCAAGCATCTCTTGAGTAACATCTTTGCTAAAGTTCAACGTATTAAGACCGACTCTAGCCGCACGCCGTCCAGCCAAATAAAACGTAAACAACTGATTAGCCGCATTAGCATCGCCAACGTCCGCCGCCTTTAAAGCTTGGGACACTTTTAACATGCTGGCGCCTTCTTTGGTTTCAATCAGGCGTTCTAATTTACCATCAGCACGTTTCTTTTCGATTATGCTCATTGGGCCGTGTGAAGCGGTCTGGGCTACCCAGTTAATTCCCTGATCAAACATACGAAGGTAGTACATTAATTGCGTACCTTCAAGCGAGCTATTTAATTTTGCAGTTAACTTTTCAGCAACTTTTTCTGCTGGGGCAAACCTATCTATATAGCGAGTCCGTACCGCTAGGCGGTTTTCCTGAGACAGCATACCCCCAGTTTTAAGAATGTCACGTGGGGTTTTAAAGCCTACAGCAGCCGCATGTACTTTATCCCTAACTGTTTTGTTGGCCTGAACAATTTTGCCGACATCATCGCCGAGATCAGAGAACTTGCTGTTGTACTTAGCTTTACTACGGAATTGTATATCGCCGTTAGCCGTTTTGTACGCGCCCGGATTAACTTCTTTAAAATCATTACGAGCGTCACGCAGAATTTTGTAAATGTCAGAAGTATTTATATCGAGGTTAAGGCCCATTTTCCGCAAGGCAGCACGAACTTCACCCACCAAAGCTTTAATAAAATCATTAGCTTTAGCTACAAAATCTTTGCTAGGGCGTTGTTCTTCTACGTGGGCAATCATTTCATGCACAGCTTCGGCTTTTGCTTCTTGTTCTGTTTTACCAGAATCAATCGCAGCTTGATAGGCCCCAGCCGCCTCGTCACCTACACCTAGTTTGTCAGCTAGTTTTTGAACACTACCTTCTTGTGCAGTAATTTTATTAACTAAGCGCTCCATACCTTCTTTGCCAAGCACTTGCGCAACGCCTAGGTGACCTGTAACTTCATGCGCAACTGTAGCCGCAACATCAGCAGGGGTAGCATGTGCATCTGCAACAATTACTACATTACCTTTTTCAGTAACAAAGCCTTTTGTTTTTTCTGGGTCGTATCCGCGATCGCGGATATATTGTTTCATGGTCTCAGGTAGAGTCTGAATAACTTTTACGTCTAAGCCTTTAGGTAGCTTAACTTTATCCACTACAGCTTGTGCTTCAGACTTAGCCATTTGAACACCGACGTTCTTACCTTCCCCAATACGAGGGTGAAATTCACCACTCTCAAGCTCATCTGCCATAACCATATAGGCATCAACGCCCATATCGGCTTCTTTGGCCTCTTGCTTGAATAAAGCTTCAAGGTCTTTGGCTTTTTTTGTGGCTTCTTCGCTAATTTCTTTACGTAAGGCATCGCGCTTACGAGTCAGCACAGACTTCTCCGTTGGAGTCATCTCAGTGTGTTCAAGCTCGGTCTCTATACCAGCCAGTTCTTTGATCTTGCTACGCGCTTCTTTAGAAATTTTTAAGTTAGTTGTAGGTTTTGCTTTAACTTTCTCAGCTTCTATCTGGCGCACTGTTTTAGCAACGTTAGCATAAACTTCAGGCGTAATACCAGCTTCTTCAAACTTCCCTTCTTTCTCCATTGCTTTTTCAGCTTTAGAGGGTTTGTACCGTTTAGACCCCTGCTCTTCTTGAGCTTGCCCAATAATCATACCAACACGACGGGCGTTTAAGATTGTGTCTATATTTTTAACTTGCTTTTCAAGAGCAGTTTGTTTTTCAGCAAGCTCAGCGCGTTCTGCTGCGGTTGCTTCTTTGTCTTGCAGGCTTAAACCGTAAATGCGATCGCGAATAGCCTTTAGCTTTTCTTTTAGTTTGCTATTAACTTCAGCAAGTCTTGTTTCGGTAATTTGGCCAACAGCTTTTTCAGCTGGAGATTTAGCCCGTTCAATATCCGCAATCTCTTGGTTATACTTTGCTTCGCCAATATCTTCGCTAACTTTCTTTTCAGCTTCAGTAAGTGGCTTTTTAATCTCGGTAATTTTTTTAGCTGGTGTTTTAGCAAACACCTGATCTTGCATTTTTTCTTCTAGGCCAATAATACGGTTTTGGGCCTTTCGGTACTCTGCTGTTTTTTCGTCAGCAGTAACCATCCAATTCATGATCTTGGCAATACGAGGGTCGACTTGGCTGTTTTTAAATTGTTCGTTTAATTTGGCGCGGGATTCTACGTATTTTTGGCGAGCTTCTTTTAAAGCCGCAAGTTGCTTAGCGTTTAAAGTTTTACTTTTTCGAGCATTCCACTCTTTAAAGTACTGCTTAGCAAAATTAAACGCAGTCTCAACTTTACGACCTTGATGTGGCAACGCAGCTTGTAGTTTCTCTGCGGGCTCAAAAGTTTGTTTTTTACCAGCTAAGTCAAGACCTGTTTGGCGCTCTGCTTCCGCCTGGCTTTCTTCAGTGCGTTCTTTAGCTGTTTTTTCAACTGCCGGTGTAGCTTTAGCCTTGTTCTTTTCAGCTTGCTTTTTAGTAAGAACTTCTTGGACCGCATAACGAGCCTTGGCTTCTGGAGTAAGTCGTTGAAGTTTACCGATTTCTTTTATAGGGGTATTAGTGTATTTATTTTTTAAACCTTCAGCAAACCTTTGAACGTCTTTGTATTCATCCCTATGGAAACCTGTTTCGATTTCTTGCTCTGTGGTTCTAAACCCAGCACGCCGTAATGCATTTGGCATAGAAGTTGTATCTATACCGTACTGATTTGCTAGTTGATCTACAGTTCCGTTTTCAACAGCGGCATCTACTTTAGCAATAGCAGCCTTAATTTCATTTGCTTTATTTTCTAGCGCCGCGTAAACAACAGGTGACGACTTCGCAGTATATCCTTGTTTTTTAAGCGGCTCCATTTTTGCTTCGACATCAGCTAAATCTGTCTTAAGAGGGTTTTTAAGCCGCTCAGCAAGAACCATTGCACGAGCTTTTTTACCCGTAGCACGCTGTATCTTGCCAGTCATTAAATCATCTAGCTGTCTTACGATATCAGCCTTTTGCTCTTCTGTAAGGCGGGGCATGTCTTTTGCTAAACGTTCGTAGTTAATGCGGCTAACTGTCGACTGGATATACTTGTCCAAAGAACCCCGCGCTTTTTCTGCAAGCGCAGCTAAAAAACCAGAAGCTTGTTTAGGGTTTGGACCACCAAAGAATTCGCCCTTACGCATACTATCTATAGTGTCAGTCAGATCAAGCAGGTGTACATCTTGTGCTATCTCGCTAACACGGCCGGACTCAACTGGGGTTTTTACGCCATCAGGAATAGCGTCAATCATTTTGCCGCGAGCATCTTCCATTGCTAAGCGGGCGTCTTCAATTTGTTTACCGAGCGCCGCTAAATCCCCACGAGCAGTATAGACCTCAGTACCGCGACCTTTTTCACCATAGCCCAGTTCGTTAGCTTTATTTAGTAGCTCATCATATGAGCTAGCCGCTTTAGTAAAGTTATCTTTTAAGACGTTAATTGCATTAACACGTTTAGTTTCTGCGGCTTTTTGAGCGGGAGTTAGTTCTGTCGGTACGTGTGTATCAGGACGGGTATGTAAATCAACTAACTTTTGTGCAAGCAGGTCTGTGTACTCGTCAGATGTCATCTGCTCTCTATACTTACCTTTACTTACATACTCACCCGTAGACTGGTCAATCTCTTGGTTGCTTTCATTGGCTGCCTGTTCTTGCTCAAGCGCTTCTTGCGCACGCTGTTCACGTGCTTTTTGTTCTTCTGCAAGGCGTGCTTGATATGCACGATACGGGGCCGTTGCATCGCCAGGGAACCTAGTTTGAATGTCTTTAATTTCTTGGGCAATTTTACCCACGCTTAATAGGTCGCCGTTGGCTTTGGCTTTTTCTAATTCTTTTTGTTTAGCCTTTACTTTTCGAGCGACTTCTTCAGCAGTAGCTGTTTCAACTTGAGAATACTTTATTGCCTCTAAGTGGTCAGTAAGGTCTTGGACTTTTGCTTGGTTTTGCTCCAAGCTAGTTTGAATTGGCTCGGCCGCTTCTGGGTCATCTTGAACTTTACCAAGTTGCTTTTGAAGGTCTTTATTTTCTTTGTTTAAAGAATTGATTTGTTCTTTAACTTTGTCAGGGTCTATTGCATCTAACGCAGCGTGGTGCTCTTCGGCTTGTTTACTTAAGTCCGCTAGTTTGTTTAAGTCTGTCTCAGTGCTAGCCTGCTTGCGTAACTCATCTAAATTAGCTTCCGCTGTCCGTCTTTGATTTGCAATACCCACAGCTCTTTGTCTTAATTCTGTTTCTTTTTGGGCAGCATCAAGTTCTTCTGGGCCTGTAGGAAGGTCTGCATTTCCGCCCATTTGTTGTTCACGGGCAATTTCATTTCGCTGTTCTATACCTTTAGCTTCTTCGCCTTGAAGCATTTTAATTGCTTTGCCGGGTTGCCCAGCGTGCAAGAGGCCTAAGAATGGTGCGAGAATGCCTGCGGTTTTTGCCTGTTCAACATACTCTTTCATGGCCTCAGGGCTAAACATATCTTGCCCAAGCGCAGCATGCGTAGCAGCTGTATTACCAACCATCATCGCTGTACCAGCGCCAGCGGCTTCAACTGTTCCAGCTAAAACGTTTTTTAGTTTGCCAGAGATACTAGCGCTAGCTTCTTCTGCAGTCAGTTGCCCAGTTAATACTTGTGGCAGTAGTGCTTTAGCTTCTTGGGTAGCAGTTTTTAAAGCAAAGCCTTTCATCGCACCGCCTACAAGTTCACCCCCTAAAGAGTCAATTGCTGTAGATACGATTGCAGGTAGAATTGCTTTACCATAATTGGCTTCTTGGCCAGCATTTTTTTGTGCCGCTACCATTTCACCCAGATGAATAGGCAAGTTAGTTCCAGCAAATGCGGCAGTTCCAGCGCCAATACCAGCAAGGGCAGCTCCCTCAGGAGCAAGGGCAGTAGCCGCAGCAGCGGCAGCAATAGGGGCACCGTAACGCCCAATCATATTACCTGCCATACCAGCAGCAGGTTCTAGTACATTTTTACTTAGTTCAGCGCCAGCTAGTGGCAACCAACCCTTGTTACGGGCAGCTTCAATGTCTTGATCGTTAGTATCTTCGTGGGCAGCGGCTGCTTCTTGTTGGTACTGTTTACCTTTTTTAGCTAGTTCATCGGCGCCAACTAATGTGCCAAGGCCTTCCATAGTGGAACCAAGGCCGCTCTTTAAAGAAGAAGTAAATGCGCTTACTACGCCAGTCTTAGCTTCGTGGGGGACTTCTGGTGCTGGGGGAGTTTGGAAAGCTTTTAATTTTTGGAGTCCATCAAGCGACATCGCATCCAAATTGTTGGCGCGTAGGGCTCTTAAGTCGTCAAGCGACAGTTGATCTAAATCCATCAGTAAAGCTTTCTAAATTGTAGTTTAAGACTTCGACTTCTTAGCAATGGCCGCATCTATAGCGTCCATCGAGATCCCACTTCCTAGAGCACCAGTACCACTATCTTGGCCAGCCAAACTTCTAGCTTGACCACGCACGTCGTTAAAATACTGATTGCGCTCCATTGGACTCATTTTAGCAAACTTTTGCTGGAACAGCATATTTGCCATGTTTTTATCATGAATATCAGAGGCCGCTTTTAGAACCGCTGCATCAGTACGCTGTTGTATTATGTCTGCTTTTGAACCAACTGAGTTAGCCATAGCGCTTGCTTTAATCATGTCTGCGTCAGCCATACGGTTATGTACTGCTAGCATACCCATCTGCTGTGCTTTATCGTCAGCTTGTTTAGCGTAGTGGAATGCCAATTGCTCATCGCCATTTTGTTTAGCTTCTTGCGCCTTGGCCACGTTAAAATTAAAGTCTTGACGTTGTTTTTCAAGTTCATTAATAGTCTTACGGCTTGCAGCCAATCCAGGTAGAGCGGCAATACCGCCTTCGCCAGTAGCTTTACCAAGAGGCCCGACGGTAGTAGCCATCTTAAAGCCCATATTCATTAAAAAGTCTGCAGTAGCAGAATTTTTTTCGCTGGCTACTTTCTTATCCATAGCTTCTTGGGTCATTGCCATATCAGCAAAACGATCAGGAGCTGGGGTAAATGTAGGCTGCGGAGCAGGTGCCGGAACTGGGGGCTGAGGTGATCTTGCAGTGGTAAGGTCTTTTATACCACCGGCAGGTGCGTTTGTAGGGCCAGCAGCAGGAAGTTTATTGATACCGGCATTATTTGATATGGCTTGATCTAGCTGAGACGGAGTAAACTTGCTTTGGTTTGCCTCGCTTAAAGCCGCAGGCGCAGTTGCAGCAGGAGCTGAAGCCGCATTTATATCAGCCTGAGTTAGTGTGCCTGATTGTGCCTTACTTACCATTTTTGATTGTGGGTCAGAATACATCCAGTCTTTAACTGCCTGTAATGTATCAGCAGGGTGAGTAATGGCATTCCAAATTTTCTTATCGGTATCCGATACAGGCGGGATATAAAGAGCATTGGGGTCAGTCTGAGTCTGGCTATTAGCAGCAGCGCCAACAGTCTCGTCTACAGTACCGTTTTTAAATGCAATAATACCGCCGCCAGCCATTGTCTTTAGCGTAGGCGCAGGTAACTGATCCAAGCCTTCTTCTTTGACTGGGTTTTGCGCCATCTGCTGTTGTTGGGCAGCAGGCTGCGCTTGAAGTTGCTGAGGTTCAGGTTGTTGGCTGTACATTTGCTGTAAAGCTGCTTGCCGTTTTGCCATGTCTTGTGCAAGCATTTGATCTTTAACAGTTGGCTGTTGAGCTTGCATACCAGCTTGCCGGCCTTGTGCCGCAGTCTGTAATTCTTTACGCTTTTGGTTTGCTAGCATAGCCGCAGTCTGTTCCATTGAAGGAGTCTTTGACTGTAGCTGCGCATCAATAGCACTTTGTGGGCCATTAACAAACGT
>Ga0316232_1001091_pt1 | contig 35361 bp, 35 predicted proteins | sample TBHtaG_FD_206006 | JGI IMG/M metagenome (GOLD analysis project Ga0316232, IMG submission 206006) | Freshwater microbial communities from Trout Bog Lake, Wisconsin, USA - TBH18025_13 | ecosystem: Environmental > Aquatic > Freshwater > Lake > Hypolimnion/Profundal zone | place: USA: Wisconsin... | reverse complement strand
CGTTATATAGCGCTCTAAAAATAGTAGCTGATAAGCCCTTAACGCTTGCGGTTTTCGCAAATACTAAAAAGGTCCTGAGAATTTGCTCGGGGTCTTTTTCATAGAGCTGTGGGTCGGTGATATCAAGTACTCCTTGGCGCTCAATAAAATGCTCGCTACCCTCCCCTTGAATGGGGTAGGTTGTTTTGGATTCTTGAGGAAAAAGAAGTGCCTCTATGTTCTGTAATAGCACATCATTTAATTGGGTAACTGCTTTTGCAGCCCAGTAATAACGCCGCATAATAGCTTCACTGGCGGTCCGGGGCGATTCGTTGGCATTCCCCATTGCAGCGGCTAATGAGGCTTGCAAATCGAAAGCTAGTACGTCTTGTCTGCGACCGGCAAGCAAATGCAAATTGGCGCGTAGAGTTTCTAAGAAGCGTTGGTTGCGATGAAGCTCCGTGAGTTCGTGTTTGGTGATGACACCTGCTTGGTGAAGGTTTTGGTAAGTATTTCCAAGGTGTGCGGCCTTACTCACCCACGAGATGACTTGAAGATCGCGAAGGCCGCCCGGACTCTCTTTGCAATTTGGCTCTAGAGAGTAGGGCGTATTTTGATATTTATAGTGGCGTTGAATTTGCTCTGCTAATTTCGCTTGAAAAAAGGCTTTTGGGTCTAGTGATTTTTCAAATGCGTTCTCAAATTCTGTGAAGAGGGGCTTGTTACCGCAAATTAAACGTGACTCCAACATCGATGTGCGGACGGTAATGTCTTGTTCTGATTCGGAAATACATTCTGGAAGAGATCGAACGGAGGAGCCAATCTCTAAGCCAGTGTCCCAACATTTGGCAATAAAGGTTTCAATCTTGGCAGCCAGAACGTTCTCAAAATGCTGCTTGTCATCCGGCACTAAAATCAGAATATCAATATCAGAAAATGGAAATAATCCACCCCTTCCGAAGCCTCCAACCGCTATTAGTGAAGCTTGATTTTTAAGGTCGCATGCAGCCCATAAACTCATCAGCAACTGATCACTGAGTTTGCAAAGTGTCTTGGTGAGCCTGCCGACAGCTTGGGTTTTGCGGAACTGCTCATAAGCTACTTCGCGAGCGCTTCGTAAGCTGGCGATATCGGTAATACGAGGGTTTGACGCTCCCGATGACATTTTTGTTTTAAGTCTTTGCGGTTATTGGCAGGAATGACAATCCCTTGACGCATTCCGGGGGAGGGTTGCTGCCCGCCGACCAAGTTAAGACCTCTACACCGGTTGAAGTCACTAGAAGGGTGTGCTCCCACTGCGCCGAAAGACTGCGATCTTTGGTCTTGACAGTCCACTGATCGGGCATCGTGCGGATTTCACGGCGACCAGCATTGATCATCGGTTCAATCGTAAAGGTCATACCTTCTTTTAATATTTCGCCGGTGCCGGGTCGGCCGTAATGAAGAATTTGTGGGTCTTGGTGAAAAACCTTGCCGATGCCATGGCCGCAGTACTCCCGAACAATGGAGTAGCCAGCATTTTCTGCATGGGTTTGGATGACGTGGCCAATATCGCCCAATGTCGCACCTGGCTTTACCTGAGCAATACCGAGCCAGAGACACTCAAAAGTGATTTGGGTCAGGCGTTTGGCAATGATGGAGACATCGCCCACCATAAACATTCGGCTGGTATCGCCGTAATATCCATCTTGGGTAATGACGGTGATATCTAAATTGACGACATCCCCCGTTTTAAGGATTTTCTCTCCCGGAATCCCGTGGCAAACCACATCATTGACTGAGGTGCAAATGGATGCGGGGAAAGGGGGGTAGCCAGGAGGCTGGTAATTCAGGGGGGCTGGAATGGTTTTCTGGACATTGACCATGTAGTCATAACAGATCCGATCGAGCTCGCCCGTAGTCACGCCGGCTTTTACATGGGGGGTGACGTGGTCCAGAACTTCGCTGGCCAAGCGGCCAGCTTCGCGCATCCCTTGGATGTCTTTTTCTGCGGTAAATACACTATTCATGTCTTGATTATCAACGACTTGGGATAATTTGTCGGGTCTGCAATGCCTATTTTCTAGGCGCAATGCGCTATTTTGGTGCTTCTATTGGGGTATGGAGAGCTGATCCCTGCTCGCTGATTGTGGCTAGTGGGTTGATATATAAGATATAATTTGGCCCTCAAGTCTATTTTGGTCTTGAAATCGCGGGTTGAGCCTTCCAGGGTGGCGTTTTTTAGCGCAGCTAGGACTCAATCTCAGAAAATAACCCTTAGGAGAAGTTATGTCAGTAACAATGCGTCAAATGCTGGAAGCCGGTTGCCATTTTGGTCACCAAACCCGTTTCTGGTCCCCTAAGATGGCCCCTTACATTTTTGGTCATCGCAATAAAATCCACATCATCAACTTGGAAAAGACATTGCCAATGTTTCAGGACGCCCTGAAATTTGCAAAGCAAGTTGCCGCAAACCGTGGCACGATTTTGTTTGTTGGTACTAAGCGCCAGTCCCGTGAAATTATTGCTGAAGAAGCAACGCGTGCCGGCATGCCTTATATCGATAGCCGTTGGTTGGGCGGTACGCTCACCAATTTTAAAACCGTTAAAGGTTCCCTCAAGCGTTTAAAAGACATGGCAGTTGCTAAAGAAGCTGGCGACTGGGAAAAGCTCTCTAAAAAAGAAGCATTGACCAATGACCGTGATCTCGACAAATTACAAAAAGCGCTTGGCGGTATTCAGGATTTGAATGGCGTACCTGATGCGATTTTTGTGGTGGACGTTGGTTACCACAAGATTGCTATTACAGAAGCCAATAAATTGGGTATTCCAGTGATCGCAGTAGTAGATACCAATCACTCTCCAGAGGGTGTTGATTACATCATCCCTGGTAACGATGACTCTAGCAAAGCTGTTTTGCTGTACGCGCGTGGTATTGCGGATGCGATTTTGGAGGGTAAATCCAATTCAGTCCAAGAAATCTTGACGGCCGTTAAAGAGGGTGAAGAAGAATTTGTGGAAGAAGGGAACGCTGAATAATGGCCGCTATTACCGCTGCAATGGTTGGCGATTTACGCGCCAAAACAGATGCTCCGATGATGGAGTGCAAAAAAGCTTTAACAGAGGCTGATGGTGATATGGCTCGTGCAGAAGAAATTCTGCGGGTAAAGCTAGGTAGCAAAGCGGGTAAGGCTGCCTCACGTGTCACGGCTGAAGGTATTGTGGCTTCTTTTATTGAGGGGACTACAGGCGCCTTGATGGAAGTGAACTGCGAAACCGATTTCGTATCCAAGAATGATGACTTTTTGGCATTTACAAAAGAGTGTGTCAAGTTGGTTGCGCAACACAATCCTGCTGATGTGGCGGCGCTTTTGGCTTTGCCACTAAACGATTCAACTGTGGATGCTGTGCGTAGTGCGTTGATTGGAAAAATTGGCGAGAACATCATGCCTCGTCGCTTTAAGCGTTTTTCTGGAAGCAATCAGTTGGTCTCTTATTTACATGGCACGCGTATCGGCGTGATGGTTGAATTTGAGGGTGACGAGACTGCTGCAAAGGATGTGGCGATGCACATTGCTGCGATGAAGCCAGTTGCATTGTCTATGGCTGACGTACCTGCTGAAGCGATTGCTGTTGAGCGTAGCGTTGCCGTTCAAAAGGCTGCTGAATCCGGAAAGCCACCTGAAATCGTTGAAAAAATGGTTGAAGGTTCTATTCAGAAATACCTTAAAGAAGTTTCTTTATTAAATCAAACGTTTGTTAAAAATGACAAGCAGACTGTTGAGCAAATGCTGAAAGCAGCCAACACAACCATCAAGGGCTTTACGATGTTTGTTGTAGGCGAGGGCATTGAGAAGCGTCAGGATGATTTTGCGGCTGAAGTTGCCGCTCAGGTGGCTGCTGCCAGTAAAGCAACGGCATAAATACCTGGATACTGATTGGGCTTGTCTCAGTCGGTGAATAATCTACAGATGGGCATAGAAACCATGGTTTCTATGCCCTTTTGTTTTATCTGCCATAAGCCCTTTATAATTTAGCCAAGACATTAAAAGCACTTAAAGATCAATAAGCTAAGAGTTATTGGCTTAGCAAATTACGGAAATCAAAAATATGCCAGGCTATAAACGCGTCCTTCTCAAATTATCTGGTGAAGCCCTGATGGGAGATGATGCATTTGGCATCAATCCAGTCACCATCGATTCCATGGTGAAGGAAATTGCTGAAGTGGTAAATAGCGGTGTTCAATTGGCGATTGTGATTGGTGGCGGCAATATTTTCCGCGGTGTTGCGGGTGGCGCAGCAGGGATGGACCGGGCTACCGCTGATTACATGGGAATGTTAGCTACGATGATGAATTCTCTGGCTCTGCAAGATGCCTTGCGGCAAAAAGGGGTTGAAGCTCGAGTGCAATCTGCTTTGCGCATGGATCAGGTGGTAGAGCCCTATATTCGTCCGCGCGCTATTCGTGCTTTAAGCGAGGGTAAAGTAGTGATCTTTGCAGCGGGTACTGGCAACCCCTTCTTTACGACTGACACAGCTGCAGCTTTACGTGGTGCAGAGATGGGTGTTGAGATTATGCTCAAAGCCACGAAAGTGGATGGTATTTACAGCGCCGATCCGGTCAAGGATCCCAGTGCCACTTTGTACAAGACTATTACCTTTGATGAGGCCTTAATTAAAAATTTACAAGTAATGGATGCAACCGCATTCGCTTTATGTCGGGATCGTAAGTTACCAATCAAAGTATTTTCAATTTTGAAACCAGGCGCATTGATGCGCGTAGTTCAGGGTCAACCTGAAGGCACCTTAGTACACGTTTAATAGGAGGCTTGATGTCTGCAGCAGAAATTAAAACCAATACTGATCAAAAGATGCAAAAGTCTCTTGAGGCATTGAAAAGCAATTTAGCAAAGATTCGTTCCGGTCGTGCAAACCCTGGAATTCTGGAGCATATTCAGGTGGAGTATTACGGAAACCCAACCCCTTTAAGCCAGGTTGCTAGCTTGGGTTTGGCTGATGCCAGAACGATCAATGTGCAGCCTTTTGAGAAGACGATGGTGGCTGCTGTTGAAAAGGCAATTCGAGATTCAGATTTGGGCTTAAACCCAGCGTCTCAAGGTACGGTGATTCGTGTGCCTATGCCTGCATTAACGGAAGAGCGCCGCCGCGATTTGACCAAGGTGGTTAAGAATGAAGGTGAAGAGGCAAAAATTGCCGTGCGAAATTTACGTCGAGATGCAAACGAACATCTCAAGCGTTTAACCAAGGACAAAGAGATTTCGGAAGATGAAGAGCGTCGTGCTACTGATGACATTCAGAAAATGACGGATCGCGCTGTTTTAGATATAGACAAAATTGTTTCGGAAAAAGAAAAAGAGATCATGACGGTATAAATGACCGGCTGATACTATTTTTATTTCATGACGAGTCATACCAGTTCTACGCTCACTATCCCCAAGGTTAGTGCCATTCCGCGTCATGTGGCCATCATCATGGATGGAAATGGTCGTTGGGCTAGCAAGCGCTTAATGCCTCGTGTTGCGGGTCACTCCGAGGGTCTTGGTGCAGTCCGCAAGATTGTGGAAGAGTGCCGCAGGCTTGGCGTTGAATACCTCACTGTATTTGCTTTTAGTTCTGAGAACTGGCGCCGCCCTCCTGAAGAGGTGGGTTTTCTGATGAAGCTTTTCCTGAAGTCTCTGAAGGGGGAAGTTTCTCGTTTAGCAGAGAATGATATTGCTTTGCGTCTGATTGGCGATTTAAGTCGTTTTGATCCTGCTATTCAAGAGATGGTTCAGTTCTCTGAGGCAAAAACAGCGGACTGCAAGGGGTTGACCTTTACGATTGCGGCAAATTACGGTGGGCGTTGGGATATTTTGCAGGCGATGCAAAAATGTTTGGCTAGTAATCCAGACTTGAAGCCTGAGCAGATCAATGAAGAGTTATTGCAGGCTAACTTATCGATGGCCTATGCCCCCGAGCCAGATTTATTTATTCGTACTGGTGGCGAGCAGCGAGTCAGTAACTTTCTACTCTGGCAATTGGCTTATACCGAGCTTTATTTTACTGATGTGTTGTGGCCAGATTTTGACGAAACACATTTACGGCGTGCGTTTGATTGGTTTGCCCAGCGTGAACGTCGGTTTGGTCGTACTAGCGCTCAATTAGTTTCTGAGCATATTGGTAACGCCGTTTAATTTTCATTTCACTACAAGATGCTAAAAACCCGAGTAATCACTGCCACCATTCTTCTGGCGGTGCTTCTGCCAATCCTATTTTTATTGCCGGCGATTTATTTGGGCGGTTTTTTATTACTTGCTCTTTGTATTGGGGCCTGGGAATGGTATCGCTTGCTGGTGCCAGTCGCCCACTTATCTGCATGGTCTTATGCAGCATGCTGTTTGGCGATCATTTTTATCTTGTTTGCTTTGAATGATCCTACTTGGCAATTTGGTTTGCTATTGCTGTCGGTGCTATTCTGGTTTTTGATCGCACCTTTTTTATTGGCTCGAGGTATGAGTTTGGTCTTGGAGAAGTGGCGCTATTTTTATATGGCAGCTGGTTGCATTGTGCTGCCAGCAACTTGGTTTGCCTTGATCTTTTTGCGCCAAATTGGCTTAAGTTTTATGTTGACCGCTATGGCCCTGGTTTGGGTTGCAGATATAGGCGCTTACTTTGTTGGTAAAGCTTTTGGTAAGCGTCGTCTTGCCGTGCAGATTAGCCCCGGTAAGTCGATTGAGGGCGCGTTGGGCGGTTTGATCTTGTGCTACGGTTATGCAATCGCCTGCGTGTTTTATCTCCCCCTGGAGGCTAGCTTATTTGGTGCCTGGGCTTTCCGTTTTGGGTGGATACCCATGTTGTTGATGGTGACGGTGCTGGTCGCATTTAGTGTTTTCGGCGACTTATTTGAGTCCCAATTAAAGCGCTTGGCTGGGGTCAAAGATAGTAGCCACTTATTGCCAGGTCATGGCGGGATTTTAGATCGCGTAGATGCTTTGCTTCCTGTGATGCCGCTGGTTGCATTGTTGGCAGGATTTATTTGATGGCTCTTCGGCGCGTTGCCATTTTAGGTTCTACTGGGTCAATTGGCGTAAATACGCTCGATGTGATTCGTGCGCATCCTGATCGATTTAAGGTGACTGCATTAACTGCGGCAAAGCAAGTGGCGCGCTTGGCTGAGCAGTGCATTGAATTTGAGCCTGCTATTGCGGTGGTTGCGGATGTCGATGGCGCTAAGCGTTTAAAGGAGTTGCTTGATCGCGAGCATTCCTCTACTCAAGTGATGTACGGATCGCAAGCCTTGATTACGGCAGTGTTGGAATCTGCTTGTGATACGGTCATGGCGGCAATTGTAGGGGCGGCCGGTTTGCCGCCAACATTGGCGGCGGCAAAAGCGGGCAAGCGCATTTTGTTGGCAAACAAAGAAGCGCTCGTGATGTCTGGCGATTTGTTTATGCAGGCAATGGTGCAGGGTGGCGGCGATTTATTGCCAATCGATAGCGAGCACAATGCGATCTTCCAATGTTTGCCGCCCGATTTTTCTAAGGGGTCTGAGGCGCACCGTGGTGTTGAGGAGCTTTGGTTAACCGCTTCCGGTGGCCCTTTTCGTGAAACCCCTCTTGCGGAGTTAGGGGCCATTACTCCGGAACAGGCTTGTGCTCACCCAAACTGGGTTATGGGGAGAAAGATCTCGGTGGATTCTGCCACGATGATGAATAAAGGATTGGAAGTAATAGAGGCATTTTGGTTGTTTGGTCTACCGTTGGAAAGTATTAGAGTATTGATTCACCCGCAAAGCGTAGTGCATTCGATGGTGCGCTATTGCGATGGTTCGGTAATTGCGCAAATGGGTCAGCCCGACATGCGCACTCCTATTGCTTATGGTTTAGGTTGGCCGGAGCGCATTGATTCTGGAGTGTCTCGGCTCGATCTCACGCAACTTTCGGCACTTAGTTTTTCTGAGCCAGACTTCGGTCGGTTTCCATGTCTTAGTTTGGCTTTTTCTGCGGCCCGATCTGGGGGTACGGCCCCGACGGTATTGAATGCTGCTAACGAGGTAGCGGTCGCTGCTTTTTTGGATGAGGGTTTGGGCTACCTAGCAATTCCCAATGTGGTGAGTCAGGTTCTCGAGCGCATTTCGGTAACTGCCGCTAGTTCTATAGAGCATATCCTTGAGATAGATGCGCAGGCGCGTCGTGTGGCGCGCGAGATCGTGGATCAACTACGTTAATTTCGGAATATTTTTGCAAGCATTGATTACGCTGATTGCTTTTGTTGCCGCCTTAGGAATTTTGGTAGGTTTTCATGAGTTCGGCCATTTCCTAGCGGCCCGCTTGTGTGGCGTGCGAGTCTTGCGATTTTCATTGGGCTTCGGAAAGCCGCTTTTGACATATCGATCTATGCGTTCAGCGCATTCCACCGAATGGGTGGTCGGCTCCATTCCCTTTGGGGGTTATGTGAAATTACTGGATGGTCGAGATGCGCAGCAGGTGATTCTTCCAGAGGAGCGGCACGGCGCCTTTGATGCCCAGCCGCTATGGCAGCGCTCATTCATTGTTGCGGCAGGCCCAGTGGCTAATTTTGTGCTTGCGACAGTGTTATTTTCGGTGATTTATGTGAGTGGCGCGCCGCAAATGCCAGCTCGGCTCCAGGCCCCTCCTGAACAATCTTTAGCTGCGCGACTGGATGTGCGGCAGGGCGATCAGGTGATTGCCTGGAAGAATTTAGGGGTCAATGTGAATTCGATCCCTCAGGCGGCGGAGCTTTCCCCGGTGCTTAGTTGGAATGCCCTCCGATGGGAGCTTCTAGATGCCATTACAGGCCACCAGGACTTTGCCATAGAGGTAATAGCCCCTTCAAAAGAGGTTTACCTCAAAATCTTTAAAGAAGCTGATTTGTCCAGCCAAGAGTTAAAAAGAGACCCTTTTGGCGCAATTGGGCTTATTCCTGCATCTACCCCCTTATCGGAGTGGCAAGATCTTCGTTTGAACCCCTTAGAAGCCGTGATTTTTGCTAGCAAGCGAGTCTGGCTGATTAGCAAAGTCTCCACCAGAATGATGGTGGGGTTTTTTACAGGGGATACCCCGTTGAAGCAGTTGGGAGGCCCCTTCAGTATTGCCGATATGGCCGGGAAGTCAGCCCAGGTTGGTTGGCAGGCTTTTTTGGGGTTTTTAGCACTTCTGAGCATCAGTATTGGCCTATTGAATTTAGTGCCTTTCCCAATGCTAGATGGGGGTCAGCTCCTGTATGATGCATGGGAGTTAGTTTCCGGTAGGCGAATTTCGGTATCCATGCAAGAGCGCTTCCAAAAAATAGGCCTTTTCTTGCTGATGTCACTCTCCCTGCTGGCTTTGTTTAACGATTTGCAACGCTACCTTTCATCTTGAATTTTTTAGCCTCCTCCCTCCGCGCTATTGCACGTTTTGCTGCCTTGGTTGCCTGTATTGGCATTGCCACCCTGTCTATGAATGCCCATGCAACGGATTCTTTTGTCATTAAAGACATTCGAGTCGAAGGTTTGCAGCGCGTGGAACCTGGAACAGTTTTTAGTTATTTGCCGATGCAGGTTGGCGACACCTTCACAGATGAAAAGGGTGAAGAAGCTATCAAAGCCTTATATGGAACAGGTTTTTTTAAGGATGTGCAGATTCAAGCTCAGGGTGATGTTCTGATTGTGATTGTTGAGGAGCGCCCAACCATTTCCCGAATTGAATTTACGGGGATGAAAGAGTTTGATCAAGAGGTAGTGCGCAAGTCGCTGAAAGCGGTAGGGGTGGCTGAGGCGCGCTTTTATGACAAAGCCTTGATTGACAAAGCTGAACAAGAACTAAAGCGGCAATATGTTGGCAAAGGGATGTATGCGGCAGAGGTGGTGGCGACCGTCACTCCTGTTGAGCGTAATCAGGTGGCTATTTATTTCAATATTGATGAAGGCCCGGTTGCCAAAATCCAAGAGATTAATTTCATTGGCAATAAAGAATTCAGTGAAAGCACTTTGCGTGGCTTGATGCAATTAAAAACGGGTGGCTGGCTATCTTGGTATAGCAAAGACAATTTGTATTCCAAGCAAAAGCTGACGGCAGACTTGGAGACTATTCGTTCCTACTACCTCAATCGAGGTTATCTAGAGTTTGTAATTGAATCAACCCAGGTCTCGATTACCCCGGATAAAAAAGGTATTTACTTGACCATTAGCATTAAAGAGGGTCAAAAGTTTACCGTCAAAAATGTTCGCTTAGCAGGTGATTTGCTGGGAAAAGAAGATGAATTAATGCAGTTGATCACGCTTAAACCGGGTGATACTTATTCTTCAGCCAAGTTGACGGAAAGTACTAAGGCTATTGCTGAGCTACTGGGCTCGTATGGATATGCTTTTGCAGTCGTGAACCCTCAGCCGGATATTCGTCGTGATTTGAGTGAGGTTGACCTCACTTTGGTGGTTGACCCTGGTAGACGTGTTTATGTTCGTCAAGTAGTGATTATTGGTAATGCCAAAACTCGGGATATTGTGATTCGTCGTGAAATACGCCAGAACGAGAGTTCCTGGTTTGATAGCGACAAAATTGAACTATCAAAGAAACGCATCAATCGCTTGGGTTACTTTACGGAGTCGACCATGGGTACCGAAGATGTACCTGGAACCGCCGATCAGGTTGATGTCAAAGTGGAAGTAAAGGAGAAACCTACTGGATCGGTTTCTGTGGGCGCCGGTTATTCCTCAACGGAAAAAGTGATGCTCACCGCGGGTATTAACCAGGACAATGCATTTGGTACGGGTACATCGATTGGTTTAAATGCTGGTTTGGGCAAAATTAACCAAAACTTAACGTTATCTCAATATGACCCGTACTTTACAGATGATGGCATTAGTCGTTACTCTGACCTGTACTACCGTTCATCAAAACCGCTGTATTACGTTGGTGACCCTGATTATCAAATTAAGTCAGTGGGATCTAGCTTTAAGGTGGGTGTTCCGTATTCTGAGGTTGATCGGGTTTTCTACGGCACTGCGATTGAGGCCTATCAAATTAGCTCTACGGTAAATACACCGCAGCCATACCTCAATTACATGCAGAGTTATGGTATCGCTGCTCCCGGTTACCCTGCAACATTGACAACCTATAACGTGCCACTGACCGCAGGTTGGACCAGGGACGGAAGGGATAGCGCCTTAATTCCATCAACCGGCTCCATGGAGACTTTGTCAGCTGAGGTTGGAACGCCGATCGCCAATATGGATTACTGGCGCTTATATGGCAAATATCAGCAATATCACTCTTTTGATAAGGGCAATATTCTGTCATTCAACGGTCAAGTTGGTTATGGCCAGTCTTACGGCAACAATCCTTTCCCAATTACCAAAAACTACTACGTTGGTGGTATTGGTTCGGTTCGGGGATACGCCCCTGGATCACTGGGGCCTCAGTACTACAATACCCTCACAGGTACATATATGCCGACAGGGGGGCAGTCTGAGATTGTTGCCAATGTGGAATACACGGTGCCAGTTCCTGGAAGCGGCGTGGACAAGACATTGCGAACCTTTGCCTTTGTGGATGGCGGTAATGCATTCGGAACGAGTATCAATCTACAATTGCGATATTCCTACGGTATAGGTTTAGAATGGATATCACCGCTCGGGCCGCTGAAGTTTAGTTATGGTATTCCGATCAATGCGTTACCGACGGATAACATTCAGCGTTTGCAGTTCCAGGTGGGTACGGCGTTTTAATTGTTTAAGGAAAGTTTTATGAAGCTGCGTCATTCTTCTAAGTGGATTCAATCCGGTTTAGTGGCCTTTGCCTCTGCCGTGCTCATGTCTCATGCCTTTGCTCAAGATGCCGGCACACGTGTTGCTGTCGTGAACTCCGAAAAGGTTTTTAACGAATCCAATTTGGCAAAAGCCATGCAGACTCGTTTGCAAAATGAATTTACAAAGCGCCAAAACGATTTGCGCGAAAGTGCGCAAAAGATTAAAAGCGCTGCTGAGAAATTGGATCGTGACGCTGCAGTGATGACTGAGGCTGAGCGAGTGCGTCGTCAGCGTGAGTTGGCCGATCAAGACCGAGAGCTCCAGCGTAAACAGCGCGAGTTTACTGAGGACTTGAATCAGCGCACATTTGAAGAGCGCGCCAAGATTGCCGAGAAAGCAAACGCAGTCTTGAAACAAATTGCAGAACAACGAAAGATTGATCTCATCGTTCAAGAAGCGGCATATGCCAATCCTAAGGCTGACGTAACGGATGATGTCATCAAGGCTTTAAATAGTCAGAAGTAAGGTTTATGCCCACCGCCATCGAGCTGGCCGAACAGTTTCAAACAAGCTTGGTGGGGGAGGGTTCCCTCGCGCTCCAGGGTCTGGCCCCTCTTGAGCGAGCGCAAGCTCATCAAATATCCTTTCTCTCCAATCCTCTCTATCGTCAGCAGGCTCGAGATAGTGAGGCTGGTGCATTAATTCTGAGTCAGGGTGATTGCGAATTTCTGCAAGCAAACCCAAGCACTCACTCAGAGGGAAGAGTTTATTTTGTTGCTAAAAATCCCTATGCCACATTTGCGAGAATGGCGCAGTATTTTGCTGCCGCATCCACATCTCCCTATCCGCCTGGCGTACATCCCAGCGCAGTGATTGCCAGCTCGGCCACAGTCCCCAGTTCTTGTCATATTGGCCCCTTTGTTCATATTGACGCAGACGTTACTTTGGGCGAGCGAGTGGTAATTCTGGGTAATTCGGTAATTGCAAAAGGTAGTGTGATTGGTGATGACGCACTGATTTATCCTTCTGTTTCAGTCTATTCCGATACCCAAATTGGTAAGCGCTGCATTATTCACAGCGGCGTGGTCCTTGGTGCTGATGGATTTGGTTTTGCTCCTGACTTTTCATCTTCTGGCGGGGAGTGGGTAAAAATTCCACAGACTGGCAGGGTATGTGTTGGGGATGATGTGGAGATTGGAGCGTCCACCACGATTGATCGCGGCGCAATGAGTGATACTGTGATTGGAGCGGGGACAAAAATTGATAATCAGGTTCAGATTGCCCACAATGTGGTGGTCGGTAATTGTTGCGTGATTGCTGGGTGTGCCGCCATTTCTGGAAGCACCAAAATTGGCAACTTCTGCATCATTGGGGGTGCGGCAAATTTTGCTGGTCACCTCACTATTGCCGATCGCACGACTGTTTCTGGGAATACCTCGATTATTCGATCGATCCTCGAGCCGGGGCAGCATTTTACGGGCGTTTACCCTTCGATGTTGCATGGCGCATGGGAGAAAAATGCGGCCATTCTGCGCGGTCTGGATAAAATACGGCAGCGCTTACGTGCTCTGGATAAGAGCAACTAGTTTGGGGCTAGAAACTCAAACGCATTATTTAATTTTTAACATTCTTACGCAGGTAATTTTATGAGCTCAGCAATTGCAATCGACATCAATCAAATTTTGAAGTTATTGCCACATCGCTATCCTTTTTTATTGGTTGACCGTGTGCTAGAGATTACTCCGCGAGAGAGCATTACCGCGCTTAAGAATGTCACCATGAATGAACCTTTTTTTCAGGGCCATTTCCCAGATTTCCCAGTCATGCCTGGAGTCTTAATTATTGAGGCACTGGCGCAAACAGCTGCTTTATTAACTTTTTCAGAAGAGCGGCAAGAAAACGCCATTTATTATTTTGCGGGTATTGATGGTGCGCGTTTTAAAAAGCCAGTTTTGCCGGGTGATCAACTCATCATGACCGCCAAGTTGGAGCGAGAGCGCGCAGGGATTTATAAATTTCAAGTGCAGGCCACAGTAGATGGGGAGATCGCTGCCGAAGCCAATATTACTTGTGCGGTTCGCACGAAGGGCGCCTAATGACTCAGATTCATGCATCTGCTGTAGTAGATAGCAAGGCGAATTTGGCGGGCGATGTTGAGGTGGGCCCTTATTCTGTGATTGGGCCAAATGTCAGCATTGGGTCTGGTACCAAGATAGGCTCTCATACGGTAATAGAAGGTCATACCAGTATTGGTCAAGACAATACGATTGCCCATTTTGCTGCGATTGGTGGGCCTCCTCAGGATATGAAGTACCGGGGTGAGCCAACCAAGCTCATCATTGGTGATCGCAACACGATTCGTGAATTTACAACCATTCACACCGGTACCGCTCAGGACGAGGGTATGACTAGCATTGGCGATGACAACTGGATCATGGCGTATGTGCACATTGCCCACGATTGCCGTATCGGAAATCACACTATTTTTTCTAGCAATGCTCAAATAGCGGGCCATGTACAGGTTCAAGATTGGGCCATCATGGGCGGCATGTCGGGTGTGCACCAATTTGTCCGTGTTGGTCAGCATGCTATGTTGGGAGGTGCTTCTGCCTTGGTGCAAGATGTGCCGCCATTTGTGATTGCTGCTGGCGATAAGGCTTCACCACATGGGATTAATGTAGAAGGCTTAAAGCGTCGTGGGTTTTCAAGTGAAACGATTTCTGCATTACGTCAAGCTTACAAAGTTCTTTATAAGGATGGCTTGAGCTTTGAAGAGGCGAAGCTTGAAATTCAGAAAATGGCTACCGCTTCCTCTATAGATCTTGTGACTGCTGAAAAATTGACGCAGTTTCATGATTTTATTGCCGCCTCTACGCGCGGCATTATCCGTTAATCACGGATCTTCGCGTTGCCAAAATTAGCCTGCGTAGCTGGTGAGCCGTCTGGTGATTTATTGGCCGCGCCAGCATTAAATGCTTTAAATCAAATTCCTGATTTATCGGGTCTGGAGATGTATGGTATCGGTGGTCCTCGCATGCAAGCTGAGGGTTTACGTTCAGATTGGCCAATAGAAACTCTCAGTGTTCGAGGTTACGTAGAGGCTATTCGGCAGTTGCCGGGCATCTTGAAGCTACGACGTGAGCTGTTGGCTGCATTGTTGGGCGAACGGCGTCCAGATGTTTTTTTGGGGATTGATGCTCCAGACTTTAATTTGGGGGTCGAGTTGGAGTTGCGTAAGGCCGGTATTCCGACCGTGCATTTGGTCTCGCCTTCTATTTGGGCTTGGCGCGCCGGGAGAATCAAGAAAATTACCCAAGCGGTTGAGCGCATGCTCTGCATATTTCCCTTCGAAACTGAAATTTATGAGCGGGCTGGAGTATCGGCAACCTATGTTGGGCATCCATTGGCGAGCGATATACCGTTGGAGCCAAACCCAGCCCATGCTCGCAATGCGATTGCAGACCTTCTTGGTTTAAAGTCTTCGGATTTAGAGGGTACGGTCGTGGCTGTATTGCCCGGTAGTCGGGCTTCGGAAATTGAATACATTGCCCCGATTTTCTTTAAAACCATCAGTCTTCTTGCTCATCGCCTCAAGGGGCAGCAACTAACTTTTTTGATTCCTGTGGCTACCCCACACTTGCGAGCGCCGCTTGAGAAATTATGGAGAGATGAGCAAAGCCGATGCCCAGATATTCGGGTTCACCTACTGGATGGCCAGGCAGACTCTGTTTTAGAGGCGGCTGATGTGGTATTAATTGCAAGCGGTACTGCCACTTTGCAAGCGGCGCTATGGAAAAAACCAATGGTTATTTCATATAAGGTGCCTTGGCTAACGGCGCAAGTGATGAAGCGGCAGGGATATCTTCCTTATGTCGGTCTGCCCAATATTTTGTGTGGGCAGTTCGTGGTTCCGGAGTTGTTGCAAGATGATGCGACACCCGAAAAATTGGCCAGCGCATTAATTGAATGGCTAAATCACCCTGCTAAGGTAGCCACCCTTAAGGAGCGGTTCACGCAAATGCATGAAACTTTACGAAAGCCAACTGGTCTCTTGGTGGCTCAGGCGATTGAGCAAACGATTCGTCGTACGCAGCAAAAGCATAGCGGTCTATGAATCCGATTTGGGTATGCGGGGTTGATGAGGCAGGGCGAGGACCATTGGTTGGTGCTGTAGTCGCTGCTGCTGTGGTGTTGGATCCGGATCATCCTATAGCAGGATTGAAAGATTCCAAAAAATTAACAGCTGCGCGACGTGAGTACTTATTTGAGGAAATTGTTAACCACGCAAAAGCTTGGGGGGTTGGCGAGGCAAGCGCTCAAGAGATTGATGAGATCAATATTTTACAAGCTACTATGTTGGCAATGACGCGGGCGGTAGAGGATTTGGCAAGCAGGCTCGGCACTTGGCCTGTTAAAGCATTAATTGATGGTAATCGTTGCCCAAGGTTGCCGATTGCGGCTGAGGCCATCGTCAAAGGGGATGCCAAAGAGCCAGCAATTTCTGCGGCATCTATATTGGCTAAGGTGACACGAGACCGGCAAATGATGAGCTTGCATGATCAATATCCCCAGTATGGTTTTGCAAAACACATGGGGTATCCAACCGAGGCCCATTTTGCAGCCTTGCAGGAGTTTGGGGTTTGTGAGCACCATCGTCGTAGTTTCTCCCCGGTTCGTAATATTTTGGAGCGCACCTTGTAATGACTTTTGATCTGATTTCCTCAAAAGAGAATGCGGTATTCAAGGAGATTCGCCTATTGCAGGCGCCAGGATCTAGGGGTCAAAAAGCTAGACTGGCTAGTGGTCATGCGCTGCTGGAAGGTATTCACTTGATTCAAACTTGGGTGGGTGACCCAGCTTTAAAGACCATCTTTGCTTCCGAGATCGGCTTGCGCAATGCCGAGATTTCTGAGGCTATCTATACCCATCTAGAAATACAGGCCGATACTCGCGTCTACCAATTAGATGCTGGGCTTTGGGATATGTTGAGTGATTTGGTAAATGCGCCGCACATTGCTGGATTGCTAAATTTGCCCGCCTCCTGTTTAAGGGGTCCGCAATCTGTTGCAACCCTGACAGGGGATGTGGTGATCTTGGATCGGATTCAAGATGCGGGCAATGTCGGTTCAATTTTACGGACCGCTGCCGCAGCCGGTTTTACTCAAGTGTTGGCCTTATCTGGTTGCGCTCACTTATGGTCCGGGAAAGTGTTGCGCGCTGGTATGGGGGCGCATCGCATATTGGATCTTTATGAAGGCTGGTCTAGTCAACATGTTTTAAGCGCTGTTACTGCCCCGTTGCTAGCTGCAGCCGCTGATGGTGCGGTGAATGTATTTGATCTTCGCAAGGAATTGATTCATCCCGTAGCGTGGGTGATGGGAAGCGAAGGTCAGGGTGTTTCAGAAGATTTAATGGCTCAGGCTAAGGCAGTTTCTATACCAATTGATCCGCGGGTAGAATCTTTAAATGTTGCAACTGCAGCGGCTGTTTGCCTTTTTGAGACTGTGCGAGCCAGGCGTTGATCAGCAGGCATTAGCCCAAAATAGTCTTATCGGATTTAATTGCTTGTAATACCGTTGTGGCGATTTCTTCAATAGACTTGCTGGTAGTTGATACCCAAGGAATGGATTCCTTTTTCATCATGGCGGTTGCCTCATTGATCTCATATCGGCAATTCTCCAGCTTTGCATAATTACTGCCTGGGCGACGTTCATTACGAATTTCTGAGAGGCGTTCAGCATCAATCATGAGGCCAAAAATTTTATGCCGGTAAGGTGCTAGATCTTTGGGTAGCTGACCGCGCTCAAAGTCTTCCGGAATGAGGGGGTAATTTGCAGCTTTGAGACCATACTGCATGGCTAAATAGAGGCTGGTTGGGGTCTTGCCCACCCGTGAGATGCCCACGAGGATAACATCCGCTTCGGCTAGGTTTCGGTTTGACTGTCCATCATCGTGAGCCAGGGAGTAATTAATAGCCTCAATACGGTTCTTATAAGCCGCAGTATCTGCATTGTGATGCAGGCGATTCATGGCGTGAGTCGATTTCAGGCCAAGTGCGGTCTCAAGGGGGGCCACAAAGGTTTGGAACATATCCAAAATCAAGCCATTCGCCTTGGCGACGATGGTATTGAGCTCCGGAGTAATAAGGGTAGTAAAAACAATGGGTTGGACGCCGTATTTGACAGCGGCCTGGTTGATTGCTGAGACTGCATCATGTGCTTTGTCTGGGCTATCGACAAAAGGAACGCGAATATGCTTAAAAGTGGCCTCAAATTGGGCCAAAATCGATTGGCTGAAGTTCTCAGCAGTAATGCCGGTGCCATCAGAAACGATAAAAACAATGCGCGGGTTGTTAGACATGGGGGTTGGCCTAAAAGTCATGGTCAGCACTACAATATGAAGTTATTGAAGTATGCCGTATTTTGCTCGGCCGCTCGACCAGTTTCCTTATCTTTAGAGAGTATTTTATGTCCAACCAACAGCAACAAAGTAGTAATGTAGCCAACGCTTATGTTCTTCCTTTTGAGCAGCTTCGCATGACTGATGTCGAATCGGTCGGCGGAAAGAATGCCTCATTAGGCGAGATGATTTCTCAGTTAGCTACAACAGGGGTGCGAGTGCCTACTGGTTTTGCAACCACCGCCTTGGCGTTCCGTGATTTCTTGCAGCACAATAATTTGACCGAGCGCATTCAGAAGCGTTTGGAAAATCTCAATATTGATGATGTTCGTGCATTAGCTGAAGCTGGAAAAGAAATTCGCCATTGGATTGAAACGGCCCCATTTCAGCCTCGTCTTGATCAAGAGATTCGCGCAGCCTTCGCAACACTGGATGATTCAGGCAAGGGTTCGTTCGCAGTTCGTTCCTCAGCTACCGCTGAGGATTTGCCAGATGCTTCGTTTGCCGGTCAACAAGAAACTTTTCTGAACGTTGAGGGCATCGATGATGTTCTGAAGAAGATTCGTGAAGTATTTGCTTCGCTCTATAACGACCGTGCAATTTCATATCGAGTACATAAAGGCTTTGCGCACGCTGAGGTTGCATTGTCTGCCGGGATTCAGCGGATGGTGCGTTCGGATTTGGGTGCTGCTGGCGTGATGTTTACCTTGGATACGGAGTCTGGTTTTGAGGATGTTGTATTTATTACCTCTAGCTATGGTTTGGGTGAGACTGTGGTGCAGGGTGCAGTTAATCCAGACGAGTTCTATGTATTTAAGACAACCCTGGCAAAGGACAAAAAGGCCATTATTCGTCGCTCTTTGGGTTCAAAGTTAATTCAGATGCAATTTGCCCCTGCAGGGTCTGCAGAAAAAGTGGTGACGGTCGACGTGAGCCCAGAGAAGCGTAATCGCTTTTCTTTGGAGGATGCTGACATCACTGAATTGGCTAAATATGCCGTCATTATTGAGAAGCATTATGGCCGCCCAATGGATATTGAGTGGGGCAAGGACGGACAAGACGGCCGTATTTATATTTTGCAAGCGCGCCCAGAAACCGTGAAGAGTCAAGCGGCTGGCCAGGTTGAAATGCGTTACAAGCTCAAGGGTAGCTCAAAAGTCTTGGCTAAGGGTCGTGCGATTGGTCAAAAAATTGGTGCTGGTCCTGTTCGCGTGATTCGTGACCCGAGTGAGATGGATCGTGTACAACCGGGTGATGTATTGGTGGCTGATATGACGGATCCCAATTGGGAGCCTGTGATGAAGCGTGCTTCCGCCATCATTACCAACCGTGGCGGCCGTACTTGTCATGCTGCGATTATTGCTCGCGAGCTAGGTGTTCCTGCTGTGGTGGGTTGTGGTGACGCCACCGAGCACTTGCAAGACGGCATGATGGTGACAGTTTCCTGTGCCGAGGGTGATGAAGGTCATATTTACGATGGCTTGATCGAAACCGAAGTGACGGAAGTTTCCCGCGGAGTGCTGCCAGAGATCCCAGTGAAAATCACCATGAACATTGGCAACCCTCAGTTAGCATTTGATTTCTGTCAAATTCCGAATGCTGGGGTTGGTTTGGCTCGCCTGGAATTTATTATTAATAACTATATTGGCGTTCATCCACGTGCTGTTTTGGAATACCCCAATATTGATCCTGATTTGAAGCGTGCGGTTGAGAGTGTTGCCCGTGGTTACGCAAGCCCACGTCAATTTTATGAAGACAAGTTGGTTGAGGGGGTAGCAACTATTGCAGCAGCTTTTTATCCTAAGCCGGTGATTGTTCGCTTGTCTGACTTTAAGTCAAATGAATACAAGAAGCTCATTGGTGGCTCGCGCTATGAGCCGGACGAAGAAAATCCAATGCTTGGTTTCCGTGGCGCCTCACGCTATGTTTCTGCTGATTTTGGCGAGGCGTTTGCCTTGGAATGTGCTGCTATGAAGCGCGTGCGTGAGGATATGGGTCTCGATAATGTCGAGATCATGGTTCCGTTCGTTCGCACGATTAAGCAGGCTGAACGTGTAATCGATATGATGGCTAAGTTTGGACTGAAGCGTGGCGAAAATGGTTTGCGTCTCATTATGATGTGCGAAATTCCATCCAATGCTATTTTGGCGGACCAGTTCTTGGAGCATTTTGATGGCTTCTCTATTGGCTCCAATGACATGACCCAATTAACTTTAGGTTTGGATCGCGATTCCGGCATGGAACTATTGGCCATTGACTTTGATGAGCGAGATCCAGCGGTAGAGTTCATGATTGCTCGCGCTATTGAGGCATGTCGCAAGCAGAATAAGTATGTTGGCATTTGCGGCCAAGGGCCTTCGGATCACCCTGACTTTGCGCGGTGGTTGGTAGCGAAGGGGATTACTTCAATCTCACTCAATCCCGATAGTGTTGTAGAAACTTGGGAAATGCTGGGCAAGAAGTAAGCAGGTATGAAAGCTAACTACTTCATCAAGTAGTTAGCTCTTGAAGCGAGTGTTTAGGTTTTTGCCCTGACGCTCGCTTTTTTCTTTTTCGTGATGACTTTAGAGGTTGTCTTTTTACTATTGAGAGCGCTTGGGCGATGCACCGGAACGACTGCCATTTTTTTGGCAGGCGTGGCAATGGATTGATTGGTGTTGGGTGCCGACCATTTCGGTTCTGCAATCGAGTTAAAGGCAGAGCGCAATTTCTCACCCCATAGCTGATGAATCATCTGGAAATATGGATTGGATTCGTCAAGCGTGACCAATTTGCTAGGCTTTAGAGCATTTTTTTCATAAACCAACAAATCTAGAGGTAATCCAACTGAAATATTGCTGTTGAGTGTTGAGTCCATCGAGATTAAGGCGCACTTCGTTGCCAGATTGAGCGATGTATCAAAGCTTAGTACGCGATCAAGTATGGGCTTTCCATACTTGGATTCACCAATTTGGAAGTAACAGGTTTCAGGAGTTGCCTCGATAAAATTGCCGGCAGAATAGATGTTAAATAATCTTGGGTGCTCCCCTTTGACTTGACCGCCAAAAATTAAATTGCAATTGAAGTCAATGCCAGCTTTTTCTAGCGCCTCATGATCACGGTCGTATACCCGTTTAATGGCATCACCAACGACAACTGCTGCATCATGGGAATTTTGAATATTCCATAAATTTTTGCCATTGAGCAGTTCGCCTTGTAGCAAAATTTCTTTAACGGCTTGGGTAATGGCTAGATTGCCTGCGCTCATGATGGCAAAAAAACGATCATCATTTTGAAACAATGTCATTTTTCTGAAGGTGCCGATTTGGTCGACTCCCGCATTGGTGCGGGTATCCGATAAAAAAACCAATCCCTCTTTGAGACAAAGTCCAACGCAATACGTCATGCTGCAACCCCTTTAATTTATTTCCTTGAATTATCGCCTAAATTGAGGGGGTACTGATTAGCCAAGTTGTTGAATAGCGATATTGGCAGTGAGCTCTTCACCGCCACCGCCAGAGCGCACCCCCTTAACGGGAGCAGCCGAGGAATAATCTCGTCCAATAGCAAGACGAATATGGCGAGAATCCACCAGGCAAGCGTGAGTAACATCAATGCTGACCCATTTCCTTTTTTCAATGTCACTGCAAAAATCTATCCATGCGTGACTGGCAAGATTGGGCGATTCTTCCGCAAAGAAATAACCGCTCACATACCGGGCAGGTATGCCTGAGGCACGGCAAAGGCTTAGCATGATATGGGCGTGGTCTTGGCAAACACCTGACCTCATTGCAAATGATTGCGCCCCTGTTGTCGCAAAATTTGTTTGGCCAGGTTCATATGCAATGGTTTCTTGGACCAGGCTAGCCAATTTGAGGACCTCATCAATAGAATTTTTTCTTGCTAGCTGATCGGCAAAGTAAGACAGCATTTCATCTGTTGGTTCAGTTAATGGAGTTTGTTGTAGTAGATAGAAAGGCGAAACGGCATTGGGCTCATCGATAAATTCAAAGGAATTTTGCGTTAGGACTTCGCCTTCTGCTTCAATCATCATGGAGGTGTAGGGCGCTTCTTGAACAAAAACGCTGCAGGTATTTCCAAAGGCATCATATGAGTTGCTTGCCTTAATCGGTGTGTTAATTCGCCATTTTTCAATTCTTTGTCCCGCAACATTTGGTGGCGTGAGGCGTAATTCCTGAATGGAATAGCGCACGGGGGTTTCGTAACGGTATTCGGTGCGATGGCGAAGTTTTAGGTGCATAAAGATATCGTCTTGTCTTAAGCGATCGCTAAGGGAATCAGGTAGGTGCTACTGAACTCGTCGGCAATGTGATTAATGCGCTCTAAAAATTCTTCAATGTATTCTTCTAGGCCTTGTGAAAATACTTCATCAATGTCTGCAAAATCTAAGCTAGCTTTTAGTTTTCCTAATAAGCGTTCGATTTCTTTAGATTGTTGGTTCTTAATTTCCGCCAGCAAAGGGATGAGTTCATTAATGCAGCAAATTAATGAACGCGGCATTTGCTTGTTAAAAATCAAAAGTTGGGCCACTTGCTTGGGCGTAACTTGATCAGAGTAAATTTGACGATAGATTTCAAATGCGGAAACGGAGCGCAGGAGAGCTGCCCAATGGTAGAAATCGAAGAAATCGCCATCAGCACCACCATCTTCGTTAGGCTTGTCGCTTGAGCGCAGCACCTTCAGGGATGCTTGATCTTCATACTTGGTTTGCAAAATGCGGGCAGTGTTATCGGCACGCTCGAGTAAAGTCCCGATGTTCATAAAGTAGAGGGATTCATTCTTGAGCATGGTGCCGTACATGACCCCTCTAAAGAGGTGGCAGCGGTACTTAACCCAGTCCAGTAGTCTGCTTTGATCAGCCTGCGTACGCGCCTCCAGAATGCGCTGCAATTCTAGCCAGGTGGTATTTTGTGTTTCCCAAACCTCTGAGGTAATTTTTCCGCGAATAACACGTGCATTTTCTCGGGCGGCAAACAGGCAAGAGACGATGCTTGACGGGTTGCTGGTTTCATAGATCATGAAATCAAGCACATTTTCACGATTAATCACGTCGTACTTCGCACGAAAGGCCTCTTCGAGCTTGGAGATGGTGAGCAGCTTTTTCCAGCTTTGCTCTAGAAATTCCTCGGGTTGTGGCAGGAGGGATGTCTGATGGTTGACATCGAGCATGCGGGCAGTATTTTCTGCTCGTTCTGTATAGCGAGCCATCCAATATAGGCAATCAGCGGTGCGACTCAGCATAATATTTTCTGCCCTTCTTTTATTCTTCTAGAACCCAAGTGTCTTTAGTGCCTCCGCCTTGCGAGGAGTTGACCACCAAAGATCCTTCCTTGAGCGCGACACGCGTTAATCCACCGGGGACCATTTTGATGGTCTTGCCGGATAGGACGAATGGCCTTAAATCAATATGCCTTGGAGCGACGCCTGATTCAACAAAGGTTGGGCAGGTAGAAAGGGCTAAGGTAGGTTGAGCAATATATTTATCTGGGTTAGCCAGTAAGTGCCCCCTGAATTCTTCAATCTCGGCTTTGCTGGAGGCTGGCCCAACTAGCATTCCGTAACCACCCGCTCCGTGAGTTAGCTTTACCACCAATTTGTCTAAGTTGGCTAAGGTGTATGCCAGGTCATCTGGCTTGCGACACTGAAAGGTCGGGACATTATTGAGGATGGGTTTTTCGCCGAGATAGAATTCAATCATATCTGGTACATAGGGATAAATAGATTTGTCATCCGCAACACCTGTGCCAATTGCATTGGCCAAAGTGACATTGCCTGCGCGGTGCGCTGACAGCAGGCCTGCAACTCCGAGGGTTGAGTCTGATCGAAATGCCAAGGGATCTAGAAAATCATCGTCGACTCGGCGATAAATCACATCAACTCGCTCGGGTCCCTGGGTGGTGCGCATAAAGACTTGTTCGTTTTTCACAAACAAGTCTTTGCCTTCCACTAATTCAACGCCCATTTGTTGGGCAAGATAGCTGTGTTCAAAATAGGCTGAGTTATACATTCCAGGGGTGAGTACAACGACATTGGGTTTCTTGATGTCGTTGGGCTTCACCGACTTTAGGCACTCCAACAAGAGATCGGGGTAGTGCTCAACAGGGGCCACTCGATATTGTTGGAAAAGATCAGGGAAGAGCCGCATCATCATTTTGCGATCCTCAACCATGTATGACACCCCAGAAGGAACGCGCAAATTATCTTCTAATACATAAAATTCACCTTCTCCGGCGCGGACGATATCAATGCCGGCAATCTGCGCATAGATATCCCTTGGAACAGAAACATTGCGCATTTCTGGCCGATATTGGGCATTGTTATAAATTTGTTCGGGAGGAATAATTCCGGCTTTAATAATTTCCTCTTCGTGGTACACGTCATAAATAAACCGATTTAAGGCTTTGACGCGTTGACGCAATCCAGCTTCTAATTGTTCCCACTCCTTGGCTGTAAAGATTCGGGGGATTTGATCAAAAGGGATGGTTCTTTCTGCCCCCAAGTCATCTCCATAGACCGCAAAGGTGATGCCAACGCGTCGGAAGATCAGGTCGGCTTCAGCGCGTTTGAGGCCCATGAGGGCATCACTCTGCTGTTTTAGCCAGTTATGGAATATTTGGTAATGTGGTCGCGCTTTGCCACCAGCATCGAGCATTTCGTCAAAGGGCAATTTCATGATTACAAAATACTGCCTTTGGAAGAAGTGTGTGGAAAAGAATGGAATGAGCTGGTGCCAATATGCACTAATTTAGTGCATATTGGCCTAAATCCGACCGTCTATTGCTCTTGGCGGGGATTAAGCATTTAAATCACCTCTAGCAATTCGACCCTTTTGAACCTCCCACTCCCGTTCTTTGGTGGCCGCACGTTTATCGTGCTGCTTTTTACCTCTTGCTAGACCGATTTCGCACTTCACATTCCCTTTGGAGAAGTGAAGGTTCAGGGGGACTAGGGTGTAGCCTTTTTGCTCTACTTTCCCAATGAGTTTGCGTATTTCAATTGCATTGAGGAGTAGTTTTCGGGTACGGGTGCTGTCAGGCACGATATGAGTAGAGGCTGATAATAGAGGGGTGATATGGCAGCCTATCAAAAATAGCTCCGCCTTGCGAATGACAACATACGCTTCTTTGATGTGCACGCGGCCAGCGCGGATAGCCTTGACCTCCCAGCCCTCCAGAACTAGCCCTGCTTCGAAGCGCTCCTCGATAAAATAATCGAAGAAGGCTTTTTTGTTATCGACGATACTCATATTTATTTAGCTTCTCAAGAACGATTATGGCAGACGTCTACAAGACCGTTTTAATTAGCCAGTCAGCTGACCGTATGTACGGCCTGGTAACTGACGTAGAGCATTACCCTGAGTTCTTGCCGTGGTGTGGTGGGGTTGAGATTTTTGAGCAAACTGAAACTATTTTGGATGCCAAAATCAATATCCAGTTCAAGGGAATTTCACAGTTTTTCCATACCCGCAACGTTAATCATCGACCCGAAACCATTGATATGGTTTTTGTAGATGGCCCCTTTAAGCAATTTTCCGGTCGGTGGAATTTTATCCCCCTGCGGGAAGATGCTTGCAAAGTTGAATTTACGCTTCACTGGGAGTTTAAAAGCGTCATTTTGGATAAGGTCATTGGACCGGTTTTTAATCACATTGCCGGTACATTTGTGGATTGTTTTGTAAAACGAGCCGAGGCCTTGTATGGAGGGTAGTGCTTTTGAGATCCTTCTGTGCGATGCAAGGGGCTCACACCCAATCTTGCATAGTCTGATGCTGCAGTTTGGATCAAGTGAGTGCCCAACGGTGGGTCTAGCGCTACAGCAGGCGGGGATTGCGACTGGTCCAGACGACCCTATTTTGGCAAAAAAGGGGTGTTTTGGGGTTTTTGGCAAGCGTAAAGAATGGGATAGCCCTATCTATCCTGGCGACCGGCTAGAGCTATATTCCCCGCTATTGATTGATCCCAAGTCTGTGCGTCGTAAGAAGGCCAACCAGAACCAGGATGCCAAATTTCAGGCTGCCGCTGCTAGAAGAAAGGCTAGGAGGCTATAATCTGTTTTTGCGACTAGGGGTTTTGCATGCGACTCATTCAAAAAGCACTCACTTTTGACGATGTGCTCCTCGTACCGGCTTATTCGTCGGTACTCCCTCGAGATGCCAGCTTGGCAAGTAAGTTAACTCGAGATATTTCATTGAATACGCCATTGGTATCGGCAGCGATGGATACGGTGACTGAAGGCCGTCTCGCTATTGCCATGGCGAGCGAAGGTGGAATCGGCATTATTCATAAAAACTTAAAGCCTGCTGAGCAGGCGCGTGAAGTGGCTAAAGTAAAGCGCTATGAATCCGGCGTACTGCGTGACCCGATCACGATTGATCCCAATTTCACATTGCGTCAGGTGATTCAGTTGTCGCGTGAGCATGGTTTTTCCGGATTTCCTGTGCTATCAGGCAAAGAGGTGGTTGGCATCATTACGAACCGCGATTTGCGTTTTGAGGAAGATCTTGATGCTCCCGTCAAAACTAAAATGACTCCCCGTGAACGCTTAATTACCGTGAAAGAGGGTTGCACCTTAGAAGAAGCTAAGCGATTAATGAGTCAGCATCGCTTAGAGCGTGTTCTGGTCGTAAACGATCAGTTTGAGTTGCGCGGACTGATCACCGTCAAGGATATTCTGAAGGCTACGGAACACCCCAATGCTTGTAAAGATGCTGAGGGCAAGTTGCGCGTTGGTGCAGCGGTTGGGGTTGGTCCAGATAATGATGAGCGTATTGAATTGTTAGTACGCGCAGGCGTTGATGTAGTGGTGGTGGATACCGCTCATGGTCATAGTCAAGGTGTTTTAGATCGCGTTAAGTGGGTGAAGCAAAACTATCCTCACGTGCAAGTCATTGGCGGTAATATCGCCACTGGTGATGCGGCTAAAGCCTTAGCTGATCATGGTGCTGATGGTGTTAAGGTGGGCATTGGCCCGGGTTCAATTTGCACCACCCGGATAGTTGCAGGGGTTGGGGTTCCACAAATTACTGCAATTGTGAATGTTGCGACTGCCTTGAGGGGTACTGGGATCCCGTTGATTGCTGATGGTGGTGTCCGTTACTCAGGTGATGTGGCCAAAGCTTTGGCTGCTGGCGCAAGCTCAGTCATGATGGGTGGCATGTTTGCGGGTACCGAAGAGGCGCCAGGCGAGGTCTTCCTATATCAGGGCCGCTCTTATAAGAGTTATCGCGGAATGGGTTCTTTAGGGGCTATGGCCGATGGTTCCGCCGATCGCTACTTCCAGAGCGACATCGTGGCCAATGCTGAGAAACTCGTGCCCGAGGGTATTGAGGGTCAGGTGCCTTATAAAGGCAGCGTTCTTGCCATCCTGCATCAATTAACTGGCGGCATTCGATCCTCGATGGGTTACTTGGGTTGTCGCACGATTGAAGAGCTTCATGAAAAAGCGAATTTTGTGGAAATCACTTCTGCGGGTGTGCGTGAGTCGCATGTTCATGATGTGAAGATCACTAAGGAAGCGCCTAACTACCATATTGATTAAGACTTCAATTCAAAGATTGCTTTCATAGTGCACGACAAAATACTGATTCTCGACTTTGGTTCACAAGTAACCCAATTAATTGCAAGACGCGTGCGTGATGGGCGTGTTTACTCAGAAATCCATCCCTACGATTGTGACCCTGAATTTATTCGTCACTTTGTTCAGGAGCAGGGGGGCAAAGGGATTATTTTGTCCGGCGGCCCCAGTTCGGTAACTGAAGAGGGAAGTCCGCGTGCTCCACAAATCGTATTTGAGTTAGGCGTTCCAGTTTTAGGTATTTGTTATGGTATGCAGACAATGGCGACGCAATTAGGTGGCGCGGTTGCTTCTGCAGAATCTTTGGGTAAGGCGCGGGAGTTTGGTTATTCAGAAGTACGCGCTCATGGTCATACCGCATTGTTAAAAGGTATTGAAGACTTTGCTACCAGTGAAGGTCATGGCATTTTGAAGGTATGGATGAGTCATGGTGACTCGGTGACCACCTTGCCCCCAGCGTTTAAGTTAATGGCTTCTACGGACTCATGCCCTATTGCTGGCATGGCCGATGAAACACGTCGTTTCTACGCATTTCAATTTCATCCAGAGGTTACGCATACCCTACAGGGTAGCGCCATCTTGGAGCGATTTGTGCATCAAATTTGCGGATGCAAAGCTGATTGGGTGATGGGTGATTACATCAGCGAAGCCGTCGAACATATTCGCAAGCAGGTTGGTGATGAAGAAGTTATCTTGGGCTTGTCGGGTGGGGTAGATTCCAGCGTTGCAGCTGCTTTAATTCATCGCGCCATCGGCGATCAGTTGACGTGTGTATTTGTTGACCATGGATTGCTTCGGTTAAACGAGGGCGATATGGTGATGGAAATGTTTGCGCGTAATTTAGGTGTGAAGGTAATCCGGGTGGATGCTGCCCATACCTTTATGTCAAAGTTAGCTGGCGTAGCTGATCCAGAGGCTAAGCGAAAAATTATTGGCAAAGAATTCGTTGAAATATTTCAAGCGGAATCTAGCAAAATCAAAAATGCAAAATGGCTTGCACAAGGCACGATTTATCCTGATGTTATTGAGTCTGCTGGTAAGGGAAAAAAAGGCGCTCATACCATTAAGAGTCATCACAATGTAGGCGGCTTACCTGAGGATATGCACCTCAAGTTACTTGAGCCATTGCGCGAGCTCTTTAAGGATGAGGTGCGAGAGTTGGGTGTTGCATTGGGCTTGCCACGTGAGATGGTTTATCGGCACCCATTCCCCGGTCCCGGGCTTGGCGTGCGTATTCTTGGTGAGGTAAAAGCTGAGTTTGCTACTTTGTTGCAGCGTGCTGATGCCATTTTTATTGACGAGTTGCGTCACACCTTTGATGAGATCAGCGGCAAGTCTTGGTATGACTTAACCAGTCAAGCCTTTGCCGTATTTTTACCAGTCAAGTCAGTAGGTGTGATGGGTGATGGCAGAACGTATGAGTATGTCGTTGCCTTGCGAGCCGTTCAAACTCAGGATTTCATGACTGCACATTGGGCGCATCTACCACATGAGTTATTGGGTAGAGTTTCCAACCGAATCATTAATGAAGTCCGTGGAATTAATCGGGTGGTGTACGACATTAGCGGAAAACCTCCAGCTACGATCGAGTGGGAATAAGCGGGGTAAGCGCCTCGCTTTCTTTGGTGGGTATATTGGCATGAGGGTTCTCAGTCTCATTCCACCGATGACGCAGTTAAATACTCCGTATCCATCAACTGCATACCTTACCGGCTTTTTGCGTTCTCGTAATATTGATGCTGTCCAGGAAGACCTTGCATTAGCGCTGGCACTCAGTTTTTTTACGCCAGTTGCTTTGGAAGAGGTTAAAAATCAGGCTATGTTATTGCCTGAGGCTGATCGTACTGCGAGCGTTCATTTTTTCTTGGATTATTTTTCAGACTATCAACGCACTATCTTGCCTGTCATTGCATTCTTGCAGGGGCGCGATAGTACCTTAAGTCACCGGATTAATAGCCGAGATTTTTTGCCAGAGGGCCCGCGTTTTATGGCCCTAGATGCATTTGACGAAGGTGAAGATCAAGATCCATTGTCATGGGCATTTGGTGCATTGGGGTCTCATGATAGAGCGCGTCATTTGGCGACACTGTATTTAAATGATTTATCGGATGTTTTGCGTGATGCGGTAGATGGGCGATTTGAGTTTGTACGCTATGCAGAATCATTAGCGAGTAGTCAACCGACTTTTACTCCCTTGGCCAATGCTCTGTCAGCCAAACCTACATTGCTGGACGACCACTTGACGCAACTAAGCTTAGAGGCGTTAAAGAAACATCATCCCTCTTTGGTGCTGTTGTCAGTGCCATTTCCTGGCGCTATGTATGCGGCATTGCGCATTGCTCAAACCATTAAATCCTATGATCCAGCGATCAAAATTAGCTTGGGTGGAGGGTATGTCAACACCGAGTTGCGAGAGTTAAGTGACCCAAGGCTATTTGATTATGTTGACTATATTAGTTTGGATGCAGGTGAGCGTCCTCTGCTGGCACTCATTGAACATCTGGAGGGTAAGCGTAGTTCATCAAGACTGGTGCGCACATATCTTCGAAACGAATTGGGTCAGGTGGAGTATAGAAATTGGCCGGAGTTAGATATTCCATTTGAGGAAGTGGGCATACCAACCTGGGATGGGTTGCCATTGGGCTCCTATCTTTCTTTGCTCGATATGCTCAATCCAATGCATCGCTTGTGGAGTGATGGTCGGTGGAACAAGCTAACCATAGCGCATGGATGTTATTGGAAAAAATGCAGCTTTTGTGATGTAAGTTTAGATTACATTTCTCGTTATGAGACTGCTTCAGCTAGCACCTTGGTTGATCGCATTGAGGCGATTGTTTCTGAGACTGGACAAACTGGCTTCCATTTTGTTGATGAGGCTGCTCCCCCAAAAATATTGAAGGCTCTAGCTGAAGAATTGCTGCGCCGTCATGTGGTCATTTCTTGGTGGGGAAATATTCGTTTTGAGAAGACTTTTACTCCTGAGTTGGCCGAGCTGCTTGCAAAGAGCGGGTGTATTGCGATGTCGGGCGGATTGGAGGTGGCTTCAGACCGCTTGCTCAAGTTAATGCAAAAGGGTGTGTCGGTTGATCAGGTGGCCCAGGTCACCAAAGGCTTTTCGGATGCTGGAATTTTGGTACATGCCTACTTAATGTATGGATTTCCTTCTCAAACCGTTCAGGAGACGGTTGATGCACTTGAATACGTGCGCCAGTTGTTTGAAAACGGTTGCATTCAAAGTGGATTTTTTCACCGCTTTACCTGTACCGTGCATTCACCGGTGGGTCAAAATCCTCAAGCCTATGGCATTGAGTTGAAGCCCCTTGCCAAAGTTAGTTTCGCAAAGAATGACATTGGCTTTACTGACTCAACCGGGGTTGATCATGGCGAATTAGGTGCAGGTCTTAAAAAAGCAATTTATAACTACATGCATGGCATTGGCCTGGACGAAGATGTGCGCATTTGGTTTGAGGGCTCACAGTATGCGGTGCCCAAGCCTTCTGTATCGCGGCATCAGATTGCAAGGGCCTTGCAGCACTGGCAATAGGGTGCAAGATTTGGGTAAGATGCTTTTATGGATGAACTAATGAAAAAATGGGGGGGTTGTATGAATGTATCTCGTCGTGCCTTTATCGCATCCGCTGCTTTAGCTCCTGTAGCGTGCGGCATACCACTCTCGTATGAGCGCGGGACACCCATTGCGCAGCCCAATCCCTTGCCAGTAGTTCGCCTCCCTCAAGTTGGTCAAGAGTGGACCTATGTGAAGCGGGATGTATTTAATGGCAAGACATTGGGGTTGATTACTGAGCGTATTGCTAAGATAGGATCCAGCATTGTGATTGATCGAGTATCAGCAGATGGGCTGGTGTTGCCCAGCGAGATCCAGAGCTCGTGGGGAATGGCTCTGACAGATCCAGAGTGGCCACGCGTTTTGCATTTCAATCCTCCCGTGCCACTATGGCCTCAGGAGTTGTCGAGCAAATGGAATAAGCAAATTGAAACGCACTACACCTTAGGTGACTTGTCTGATTCCCGTCTAGGATGGCAAGAATACATGAGCGCCCAGGGGTGGGAAAAAATTACAGTGCCCGCTGGCACATTTGTGGCATTGCGCTTTCAGGCGTTAATTAATTATGAAAGTGATGATGCAAACAAGGTAGATTGCATTCATAAAGAAACGGTTTGGTTTGCGCCTGAGATAGGTCGATGGGTGGCGCGTGAAGCTTCGGGCTCATATCAAATTCAAGGGCAGGTTGGGGCGGTTATTGAAGAGGGTAGTTATCAGTGGCAGCTGACTGCTTACAAGTAAATTCCTTACGTCGTTCATTGCTACTGGCATCTACTGCGTTGCCAGTAGCCTGCGTATCTTCCCAGCCCTATCTGTCAGGCAGTGTTGTTGCCCAACCGGTGCCCATTCCTGTAGTTCGTGCTCCCATGTTGGGGCAGGAGTGGGTTTATCAAGTGCGCAATGTCTTCAATCAGGCGGTGGTTGATGTTGTTACTGAAAAAGTAGCCTCAATCGGGGAGGTGGTGCGTATTTCCCGGATGGGGTTGAAGGCAGGGGTCCTGCCAGATGAGATTCAATCCTCGTGGGGTTATGTTACGCAGGATCCACATTGGAATCCACCTCAAAAATTTCAAGAGCCACTGCCATTGTGGCCACAGCAACTGACTGTTGGTTGGAACACCTTCTTACGGACGCGATACCATGTTTTGGGTTACCCCGACAGTAGTTATTACTGGGGGTTGAGCATGAAAGCAATCCAGTGGGAGAAAATCGCCGTTCCGGCTGGAGAGTTCACTGCGCTCGAATTTCATAATGAAGCCCCCTTTTTTGAGAGCAATGATCTCTTTCGGTTGGCCAGCATGCGCCAAGAAGATATTTGGTTCGCTCCGGAAATTGGCCGATGGGCTATTCGCAGGGGGTATGGGCGGTATTTATTGGGTGGGATAACCTGGAATAACGCTCTTTGGGAGGATTATCTTGAATGGGAGTTGCTATCCTGGAAATAGGTTCTTGCTTCTAAGCGCTTAAAATAGAGCGTCTATTCATTTCTCATTATGTATACCGTAAAAGAACTTTTCCCCACACTCCAAGGCGAGGGCGCTCATGCTGGTCGCGCGGCAGTATTTTGCCGTTTTACTGGCTGTAATTTATGGAGTGGCCGCGAGGAAGATCGTTTGAGTGCGGTATGTCAATTTTGTGACACTGATTTTGTAGGTAGCGATGGATCAGGTGGCGGTAAATTTGAAACTGCTACTCAGTTGGCGGATGCGATCGAAAGCTCTTGGAACAGCACCTCTGCAGGGCCTCAGCAGCGTTACGTGGTGTTTACTGGGGGTGAGCCATTGCTGCAGCTGGATAAAGAGCTGATTGATGCGGTTCATGCAAATGGTTTTACCATTGCCATTGAAACCAATGGAACGATCAAGGTGCCGGCAGGAGTTGATTGGATCTGTGTTAGTCCTAAGCAGGGTTCTGAATTAGTGGTACTCCAGGCGGATGAATTAAAACTAGTTATCCCTCAGCAAGGTCACATTGATATTGAAGCTTTGCTTGCACGATTTGAAAAAATGGATTATCGAAATCGTTTTTTACAGCCGATGGATGGACCTAGCTTGAATGAGAACACCCAATTGGCTGTTCGTCTGTGCCAGAAGCGCCCGCTATGGCGATTGAGCGTCCAAACGCATAAAGTCATTGGTATTCGCTGACCGCCTACTATCTTTCTGATTAAGAAAATGTGATCTAACTATGAAGCCTTCTCCAATCTCCATTACGCGTCGTCTCGAGTTTGATTCTGGACACCGCATTCCGAATCATGAAGGCCAGTGTAGGCATTTGCATGGTCATCGCTATGCGATTGAGGTGACTTTGACAGGAGATATCGCCAATCATCCTGGCAAAGCTGATGATGGCATGGTATTGGATTTTGGGGATATCAAGCGATTGACCAATCAGTATGTGGTTGATCTTTGGGATCATGCTTTTTTGGTTGCAAAAGAAGATGAGGGCCTAGTGCATTTTTTAGCAACCCTGCCAAATCATAAGACAGTGATTTTGGATCAAGTGCCGACAGTTGAAAATCTTGCTGCTACGGCCTTCTCTATTTTGCAACCCGTCTTTGAGAAAGCATTTGCTGGGCGCTTGCAACTTTCTGGAGTTCGTTTGTTTGAAACTCCCAATTGTTGGGCAGATGTCCACGGTTGCTAGCGCATGCAAGTTGAGCTTGACCATCAATTTATGCGGCAAGCCTTGGAGCAGGCTAAATTAGCCGCACTTGCTGGCGAAGTCCCGGTAGGGGCTGTTTTAGTGCGGAATGGAGAGGTTATAGCTAGAGCTTTTAATCATCCTATTGGAGATCATGACCCAAGTGCGCATGCTGAAATGTTGGCAATTAGAGCGGCTGCCGCAAATGAGGCTAATTATCGTTTGCCAGGCACTACCCTGTATGTAACTTTAGAGCCTTGCGCAATGTGTTCCGGTGCCTTGCTGCATGCAAGAGTGGAGCGTGTCGTCTTTGGGGCGCCTGATCCGAAGACTGGCGCTGCTGGCAGCGTATTGGACATATTTTCTGTGAAGCAGATTAATCATCACACCGAGGTCGATGGCGGTATTTTGGCTGAGGAATGTGGGCAAGTATTGAAAGATTTTTTTAAGGAGCGTCGTTGAAATCTATTCATTTGATTGCTCCTTCGGGAGCTAGCCCTGACCCTCGCAATCCAATGGCTGGCGTGGAGTGGTTGGAGCAACAGTCGATTGCCATTGGTAATCGACAATGTATTGAGCGGGTGGATCAGCGTTTTGCTGGTAGTGATGCCGAAAGATTGAATGAGCTTAATGCATTAGTGCAATTGCCGAGCGACACGGTGGTCATGGCAATGCGCGGAGGCTATGGCCTACATCGATTGTTGCCCGGGATTGATTGGGTTGGCTTGGCAAGGGCTATTGAGAATGGTCTACAAATTTGTGGACATAGTGATTTCACAACCTTTCAGTTAGCGTTGTTGGCAAAAACTGGGGCTGTCAGTTTGTCGGGACCAATGTTGAATTACGATTTTGGCCGCATTACCGAGGATGGTGACTCTATTCCACCGGATGCATTTATGTGGCAGCATTTTCAGGAGGCGGTAGACGGACGCGTTCTTGATGTTTCAGTAGCCAGCCCTCAAGCATTACTAGGCAAGCATTTAAAAGCAGGTGTAACCGGCTTATTGTGGGGTGGAAATTTGACGGTGCTAGCCAGCCTTATTGGCACACCCTATCAACCCCATCAAGATCAGGTTGCAGGTGGCATTCTATTCTTGGAAGATGTGAATGAGCACCCCTACCGGATCGAGCGCATGCTGATGCAATTATTGGATGCCGGCATTCTCGAGAGTCAGGCGGCTATTTTGTTGGGTGGTTTTTCAGCCTATCGCTTGTATGATTCTGATCGAGGGTACAACTTGGAGGCTGCACTGGCATGCATTCGTCAGCGCCTTCCTGATGCAATCCCATTGATGATGGGTTTACCATTTGGTCACCAGGTAGATAAGCTAACGTTGCCAGTTGGGGTAACAGCGAGCATGGCATATGACATTAATGGGTTTAGCTTAAGCGCTCGTTGGTAAGGTCTGATTCATTTTAAATTTCAGCATATTTCAATAGAAAGCGCGCACCCTGATCTACACCTAAAGCTTCA